>ERZ1026934.3-NODE-3-length-69676-cov-9.216745_pt1 | contig 69676 bp, 57 predicted proteins | sample MGYA00519462_ERZ1026934 | MGnify/ENA primary metagenome ERZ1026934 (study PRJEB26926, sample SAMN06164446) | human gut metagenome | biome: ENVO:00009003; feature: ENVO:2100002; material: ENVO:00002003 | host: Homo sapiens | place: USA | collected 2012 ...
AAGGAGTATCGTCGGCAGCGTCAGATGTGTATAAGAGACAGGCAAAGTACGCCGCCAACCCCTTTTCCACGTCAGCCGGAAGCAAAGGTATAACACACTAGACTTTGCGGAGCAAAATCGTGTGCCAACAGGGATGCTGCGCGCCCCTATTGGAAACCCAGCGGCAAAGGGGATTCTCCCCTCTGAACTCCCCATATTTTCTTCGCAGACGGGTACCCAAACTGTAGAAACGCAGTTTGGAAAACCTGCTCAGAAAATGCAAAAGGAAGTCCGTACCGATGAGTTGCGGACTTCCTTTTTTGCTGACAATCTGAAATTGTAACGATACAGCTTTCGATTGTCAGCGCCTACGAGGGGACATGATGCGTAGAAGACGACAACAAAATTCTAATTTTATCATTAATGCAAAAATGAGAAAATTGATATTGACAGCGATGTAATTCAAGGATATACTATAATTGCATCATTAGATGAGATTTGATAAAATTAAGATCCAAATGAGGACATTGCATGAGAACTTTCAACTTTAAAACAGAATACAACAAGCTACTGACGCCGGAGGTCGTGGCCTACCTGACGCAGATCCACGAGTACAAGGGGCAGCAAAATCTCTTTATCGAGGCCAAAGCGGATGTGTTGTCTGAACTTCTGGAAGTTGCGAAAATTCAGAGCACAGAGGCATCTAACCGCATCGAGGGAATTATCACCACGGATGACAGACTGAAGAAAATCGTGCGTGATAAAACAATGCCAAAAACTCGCAGTGAAAAAGAGATTGCCGGATACCGCGATGTGCTTGCAACGATTCATGAAAGCCATGACTATATCCCGCCAAAGCCATCTATCATTTTGCAGCTTCACCGGGATCTGTACAAGTACAGCGGTAAGTCCATCGGCGGCTGCTTCAAAAATTCGGATAACGTGATTGCCGAAGAACTGCCGGACGGTCAGCAGATTGTCCGGTTTGAGCCTGTTCCTGCGTGGGAAACACCGGAGGCTATTACGGCGCTGTGCGGCGCGTTTGAAGCGGCTATGCAGGATGCTGAACTTGACCCGCTGCTGCTGATTCCCATCTTTATTCTGGACTTTCTCTGCATCCATCCCTTCAATGACGGAAATGGCCGCATGAGCAGGCTCCTGACGCTGCTGCTTTTGTACCGCTCCGGCTATCTTGTCGGCAAATATATCAGCATCGAAAAGCTGATCTCCGATACCAAGGAAACCTATTACGAGACTCTGCAAGCCAGCTCCTATAACTGGCATGAGGGAACCAACGACTATGCCCCCTTTGTCACCTATATGCTGGGTGTTCTGGTGGCGGCGTACCGGGATTTCGAGAGCCGGATCGAGCTGCTGACCACCAAGGGCCTGTCCAAGCCCGACCGTGTGCGGGAGATCATCAAGAACCACCTCGGCAAGATCACCAAGAGTGAAATCATGGCCAAATGCCCGGATATCAGCCAGATCACCGTCCAGCGCGCACTGGCGGATTTGATAAAGTCTGGAGAAATCTTGAAAATCGGCGGCGGACGCTACACTTCTTATACTTGGAACAGGGAGAGAGAATAAATGATTACAGGTGAACTGAAAACCAAAATCGACAGCCTCTGGGATATTTTTGCGGCGGGCGGACTGGTGAACCCGCTGGATGTTATTGAGCAGATCACCTATCTGATGTTCATCCATGATCTGGATGACACCGACAATCTCCGGGCCAAGGAAGCTGCCATGCTGGGGCTGCCGTATCAGAGCATTTTTGCGGATGAGGTGCAGATCGGTGACCGTACCATCGACGGCCAGCAGCTTAAGTGGAGTGTATTCCACGATTTCCCCGCCGGAAAGATGTACAGCGTGATGCAGGAGTGGGTGTTTCCGTTCATCAAGAACCTCCACGGGGATAAGAACAGCGCCTATTCCAAGTACATGGACGATGCCATTTTCAAGCTGCCCACGCCGCTTTTGCTATCCAAAGTGGTGGACGCGCTGGACGAGATTTATCGCCTGATGAACGAATCTCAGGCGGTGGATGTGCGGGGCGATACCTATGAATATCTGCTGAGCAAAATTGCCCAGTCAGGCCTCAACGGCCAGTTCCGTACCCCGCGCCATATTATCCGCATGATGGTGGAGCTGATGGACCCAAAAGCGGACGATGTGATCTGCGACCCGGCCTGCGGCACTTCCGGCTTCCTTGTTTCTGCGGGTGAATACCTGAAGGAGCACCGCAAAGAAGAAATCTTCTTCAACCGCCAGAAGAAGGATCACTATATGAATCACATGTTTTTCGGCTACGACATGGACAGAACCATGCTCCGCATCGGCGCGATGAACATGATGACCCACGGCATCGACAACCCCTTTATCGAGTATCGGGACAGCCTTAGCGACCAGAACCCGGACAAGGAAAAGTATTCTCTGATTCTTGCCAATGAGGCTGTTATTTGTGGACTAACACCCGAAAAAGCCCGTAATATCAAGGAATTTGCGGCATAAGCCATTGTATTTGGGCAGTGCCGAAACTGAATATCTGATGTTGTACTGGGAGTAAGCTGTGAACGCTTAGCCCATTTTTTATTGCCAAAATCGAATAAGAACACGCCTTGCGCGTCTGTCTCTCCCTCCGGGAGGATGCCTTTTACGGCTGGACAGACGCGCTTTTTTTGTACCCATTTTCAGGAGGATGAATGCCATGACAGATAACTGTGAAACCGGCAAGCCGAAGGACTGCCGGTATTGCTATTACTATGGCAGACACGGCTGTATGCTGAAGGTCTGCTATTATGACCGGCCAAAGACGGAAACGAAACCCGTAAGCGAATGCGACGACTGTCCATATGCCAAATGCGGCCCGTGCATCGGATGGTGCACAAAGGAGATTCTTCGCTCGCTTGAGAGGGGGCGCGACAAGTGACGCTGGATTATTTCTACGGTGCCCAGGCAGATCAGTTTGCCTTTTACCGCATCCCCAAGGCACTGTTTACCGATGAACGGTTCAAGTCCATTTCTGCGGAGGCCAAAATTCTCTACGGCATTCTGCTGGACCGGATGAGCCTGAGCCGTAAAAACGGCTGGCTGGACGAACAGGGGCGCGTGTTCATCATCTTCACGTTGGATGAGGTCATGGAGGCCATTGGCTGTGCCGATCAGAAAGCAACCAAACTTCTGAATGAACTGGACAGCAAAGCCGGTCTCATAGAGCGCAAACGGCAGGGGCTGGGCAAACCCAATCTCATCTTCGTTAAGAACTTTGTGGATAACTCTGTAGGCAGCATTTCGCCGACAGAAGAATCACGAATCAAGACTCGTGAAAATCACGATTCAGCAGACGTGAATATCACGACTCCGGAATCCCGAAAATCACGAGGAAGTAATACTGATTCAAATAATACTGAATTTAGTGAGACTGATACATATCCTTTCCCTTCCGGTCAAGTTGACAGTCACGGTCAGGAGTCTGTGGATAAGATGGGACAGGATATGGAAGAGCGAAAACAATATCGAGCAATTCTGGAATGCAACCTGGAGTATGACATCCTCCTTGAGAACAATCCATATGACCGGGAAATCATCAGTGAGATTATGGAGCTTCTTCTCGATACTGTCTGCTCCAAGCGCCAATACATCCGGATCGCCGGGGACGATAAGCCCCGCGAGGTTGTCAAAAGTCAGCTTCTCAAGCTGAACAGCACACACATTGAGTATGTGCTGAGTTCCTTCAAGGAGAACGCCAGCAAGGTACGGAACATTAAGCAGTACCTTCTGGCTTCCCTATACAACGCGCCGCTGACCATATCGAATTACTATGACGCCCTTGTGCGCCACGATATGGCAAACGGCCTGGTCTGAGCCGCAGTGTAAAAGCTGCGGCTTCTGTCATTTCCGGGAGGTGATGCAAATTGGCAGAAGAAAAAGATACGGCAGCTCCGGCAAAGCGGAATGCCGGAAAGACAGGCCGGCGAAAGAAGCCGGAAGCGGAACATGCGACCCGGGCCGCTCCCCAGGACAAAGACACCGGCAGCAAGGCGCAGGATATTCTGGAACAGGCCCGCACGGAGCCAAAGCCCGAATGGGAGGTTGCGGAACAGGTCGTGCAGCTCCCACTGGACAGACTCCGGCCATTCAAAAATCATCCGTTCAAGGTCAGCGATGAGGATGAGCTGATGCAGGACACCATCGACAGTATCATGGCGGGAGGTGTTATCAACCCGATACTGGTTCGTCCGGCAGAGGACGGGAAATTTGAAGTTGTATCCGGACACCGCAGATTCCGGGCATCGGAGCTTGCAGGTAAGACGGACATCAAAGCCATCGTTCGGGAAATGGACGATGACACTGCCGTGATCACCATGGTGGACAGCAACCTGCAAAGAGAGAACATTCTCCCCAGCGAGCGGGCGTTTTCCTACCGCATGAAGATGGAAGCCCTGACCCATCAGGGACAGCGCACTGACCCGACTTTGCGCCAAGTTGGCGCAAAGTTCAGAACAGCAGAACTAGTCGGTCAGCCGTCCGGCGACAGTGCCCGGCAGGTGCAGCGCTTTATTCGCCTGACGGAGCTGATTCCTCAGCTGCTGGATATGGTGGACAGAAAAGAGCTTGCTTTCAATCCGGCAGTAGAGCTGTCCTATCTGAAGCCAAATGAACAGGAGCAGTTTCTCGATGCCATGGACTATGCGCAGGCGACGCCATCGCTTTCACAGGCGCAGCGCCTCAAGCGTCTGAGCCAGAATGGGCAATGCACACTGGAAGCCATGTACGAAATCATGAACGAGGAAAAGAAAAGCGAGCTCGACCGCGTAACCATCCGCGGCGATGTGCTGCGGAAGTATTTTCCGAAGTCCTACACTCCCCTGCAGATGCAGGAAACCATCATCAAACTGCTGGAAGCCTGGCAAAAAAACAGAGCGCATCAAAAGGAGCGCTGAAAGGAGTTTATATGGCAAATATCACACTGAACATTGAGGGAGATCTGAACATCTATGTCAGCGAGGAGGACGGCCAGCCGGACAGCCTGTATCTGGACGGCGGGGATAGCTTTCCTGAAACGCTGCGTATTCATCTAGAAGCCGACGGCGAGGACGCTGAAAGCAAAGCGGAAGTCATCTACGCCATTCCTAGCGCGGCTGCCATCAGCATGACGCTGTATGAGGCTTTGACACTGGCACTGAACAACGGCGGCGCGGACAGTCTGGAGCTGATGCCGGTTTCGGGCATTTTCATCGCCTTTAACAGCGATGATGTCATTATCGACCAGAGCGGCGATTGCTATCTTGCCGGTCCCGGTATTATCTTTGCGCTGGAGGACGGCGAGATTGTCTCGCTGGATGAGGAGGACAGGAAACTGATCAATAAGGTGCTGGAGGACGGAACTGCCGAACTGACCAATGGCGCGGAAATCCGCTGTGCTTTCGGGCTGTGAGGTCTGCTCATGAAAGAATTTGAAGTAACCATCACCGAGACGCTTCAGAAATCCATTACAGTTGAGGCAGCAACCAGAGAAGAAGCGCAGGCAATGGTCGAGGAAATGTGGGACAAGGGCGATGTGGTGCTGGATGCAGACAACTTTGTCGGTGCAGAATTCAGCTGCGATAACGGGATGGAAATCGAGGCGGACAAACCCATTGAGGTGCTGCTCGTGGAACCCGGACAGTATGCCCGGATGGTCACCATCGGCTCGTCCCTTGAGGATATGCAGAAGGTCGTTGGCGGCTATATTCAAGAGGCTCCCTTCTTCCGCGACCCGGTCACGCTGGTCTGCAATGAGGAAGGCAAGATTTCCGGCCTGCCGCTGAATCGCGCTATCCGGGACGACGATGGAAAAATCATCGATATTGTCGCAGGAACCTTTTTCATCTGCGGTGCGGAAGGCGATCGCTTCTCCTCCATTCCGAAGGAGCTTCAGAAAAAGTATGAGGAGAAATTCAAAAAGCCGGAGGCGTTTCTGAAGATGGGGCGCAGTATCATGGCAATTCCCACGGAGCCTGCGGCGGCAAATCCAAAGCCGGACAAGAAAGCACCGGGTATGGAGCTGTAACCGCAGTCCGGCAAGTATGCAGAGAAAGGAGGCTGATGCACCTTGCAGGAGGAGGTCGAAAACAGAACAGTAACTCTGACCATATCCGGCACAAAGCTGACAGGACGCACACTCAAATGGGCGATACGGCAGTTTTTGAATCACCACAGCAAATCGCAGGCAAAGAAGGCCCAGGCAACGGCAATCACGCCGCGCGGCAAGCAGACAGTGGCAGAGCTGGTCGGTCAGAATCAGGGCGTTCAGAATATTGAGATCAGCGATAAGAATATCAAGGACTTCGACCGCGTTGCCCGGAAATACGGCATCGATTATGCCGTCAAAAAGGATACCACTGAAGAAATCCCGAAGTATCTGGTCTTTTTCAAGGCACGGGACGGCGATGCTCTGAATGCGGCGTTCCGGGAATACTCAGCTGTTGTTGCGAAAAAGAAGGAACGTCCTTCTGTCATTCAGAAGCTGCGTGTGGTCAATCCGCTGGAGAAAGCGGCGAAAAGGGACAGAGTACGCCACAAGGACAAGGGGCTGGAGCTATGAGGCTGGATAAGAAGCTGAAAAAGAAGCTGATCCTGAACGCGCCCTATGTCCTGTTCGTATACCTGTTTGATAAGGCGGCGCAGGCTATACGCCTTGCCCCTGGCGCGGACGCCAGCCAGAAGCTTCTGCATCTGGCAGACGGCTTCGGCAGCGCATTTTCCTCATTACTGCCCAGTATCCACCCTCTTGACCTGCTCATCGGTATTGCCGGAGCAGTCGTCATGTGGGTGGTTGTTTACGTCAAGGGGAAAAACGCCAAGAAGTTTCGTAAGAACATGGAATACGGCTCTGCCCGCTGGGGTACTCCGGAAGACATTGAGCCGTATATGGACCGGGATTTCCGGAACAACATCATTTTGACTCAGACAGAACGGCTGACGATGAACAGCCGGCCCAAAGACCCCAAGACGGCACGGAATAAAAATGTTTTAGTCATCGGCGGCTCAGGTTCCGGAAAAACGAGGTTCTTTGTGAAGCCTCAGCTCATGCAGCTTCATTCCTCATATGTGGTCACAGACCCGAAAGGAAGTTTGTTGGTCGAGTGCGGCCGGCTGATGGAGCGCGCAGGGTACAAAATCAAGGTATTCAACACCATCAACTTCAAAAAGTCGATGCACTATAATCCCTTCGCCTATATTCACAGTGAAAAAGATATCTTAAAGCTGGTCAACACTCTGATCACCAACACCAAGGGCGAAGGCAAAGGAGGCGATGATTTCTGGCTAAAAGCGGAGACCCTGCTTTACACGGCGCTGATCGGCTACATCTATTATGAAGCGCCGAAGGAGGAACAGAACTTCGCAACACTTGTGGAATTCATCAATGCAATGGAGGTGCGTGAGGATGATGAAACCTTTGAAAATAACGTAGATATCGCATTCCGGGAGCTTGGCGAGCGGAATCCCAATCATTTTGCGGTGCGTCAATGGCGAAAATACAAATTAGCCGCCGGCAAGACCGCTAAGTCGATCAATATTTCCGCCGGTGCACGCCTTGCTCCATTTGACATTCAGGAGCTTCGTGAGATCACTATGTATGATGAACTGGAGCTGGATACGCTGGGCGGAACCAAAAAGGGCGATACCCGGAAAACCGTGCTGTTCCTCATCATGAGCGACACGGACAGTACCTTTAACTTCCTCATTTCCATGATTTACAGCCAGCTCTTCAATCTGCTCTGTGAAAAGGCGGATGACGAGTTCGGCGGGCGTCTGCCGATTCATGTGCGCTGCCTCATTGACGAGTGCGCCAACATCGGTCAGATTCCCAATCTGGAAAAGCTGATGGCGACCATCCGAAGCCGCGAGATTTCCGCCTGCCTGGTGCTTCAGGCACAGTCCCAGCTGAAAGCGCTGTATAAGGACAGCGCCGATACCATCATCGGCAACTGCGATACATCCCTGTTCCTGGGCGGCAAGGAGCCGACCACGCTGAAGGAGCTGAACCAGACGCTGGGCAAGGAAACTATTGATACCTTCAACACCGGCGAGAGCCGCGGGCGCGAGGTCAGCCACAGCCTGAACTATCAGAAGCTGGGCAAAGACCTTGCCACCGTGGACGAACTGGCCGTGCTGGACGGCGGAAAGTGCATCCTGCAGCTGCGCGGTGTACGCCCGTTCCTGTCGGATAAGTACGACATCACCAAACACCCGAATTACAAATACCTGTCAGATGCGGACAAGCGGAATGAATTCGACATCGAACGCTTTCTGTCCCGCAGATTGAAGCCAAAACCGGATGAGGTCTATGACGTTTACGACATCGACGCATCCGCTATGGACGCCGGCGAAACTGCCGGCGGATAAAGGAGGATATCAGATGAACGAAAAAAGACGCCGACTCCCGCTGCAAAGTCGGAACAGACGCAATCATCAAAATCAATTCAAAAACGAAAGGAGACGCCGGAATCGGGAGGTTTCAGCAGCCATAAAGGCGCTGAAACAGTCGGTTCCGGCTTTTGCAATCCGGAGAAAACAGCATTATCAGTAATACTCCCGCAGGATTCCGGCAAATCGGAATATGGCATTTTTCAACAGCGCAGTAGGTGTTCTTCAGACTCTCGTTATCGCTCTGGGCGCAGGTCTCGCAATCTGGGGCGTCGTGAACCTCATGGAGGGCTACGGCAACGACAACCCCGGTGCCAAGAGCCAGGGCATGAAGCAGCTCATGGCGGGCGGCGGCGTGGCTCTCATCGGCATGACCCTTGTTCCCTTGCTTACCGGTCTTTTCGGTTAATCGCCGAACAGTAAGACAGAAGTGAGTAAAATCCAGGGTTCCCCCCTGCCATAGCGCAGGGAGAGCCGGAAAGGAGGTCGATGCCGATTGGATTTATTGCTCAACACGCTGACCGAATGGCTCAAGGAGCTTCTCGCCGGAGCGATTGCATCCAACCTGACAGGAATGGTGGACTCGGTAAACACGAAGGTCGGAGATATTGCGGCGCAGGTCGGTCAGACCCCGCAGGGCTGGAACAGCGGAATCTTCCATATGATTCAAAACCTTTCCAACAACGTGATCCTGCCCATAGCCGGTATCATTCTGGCGCTGGTCATGACCATGGAATTCATCCGCATCATTATGGATAAGAACAACATGCATGATTTCGACACCTGGTCGATTCTCATGTGGGTGTTCAAAACAGCCTGCGCCATCCTGATCGTGTCCAACACCTGGAATATCGTCATGGCGGTGTTTGACGTTTCTCAGACGGTGGTGAACAACGCCGCCGGCATTATCGTGGGCAATACGGATATCGAGCTTGTCACAGAGGGGCTTGAGGAAACGCTGATGGCCATGGAGCTTTCCAGCCTGATCGGCCTGTGGTTCCAGTCCATGATCGTGGGCGTGACCATGCATATCCTGTCCATCATCATTATGCTCATCTGCTTCGGCAGAATGATTGAGATCTATCTGGTCACATCAGTCGCGCCGATCCCCATGTCCACCATGATGAATCATGAGTGGAGCCAGATGGGTCAGAACTATCTCAGAAGCCTGTTCGCGCTGGCGTTTCAGGGCTTCTTAATCATCGTCTGCGTGGCAATTTATGCCGTCCTTGTGCAGAACATGGTCGTGGAGAGCGATATCTCCATGGCAATCTGGACGGTCATGGGTTACACCGTGCTGCTGTGCTTCACGCTGTTCAAGACCAGCTCGCTGGCTAAAAGCGTATTCAACGCACATTAAGGAGGTGGAATCGGAATGGCATATGTACCCGTACCCAAGGATATGAACGCAGTCAAAACCAAGGTCGCCTTCAACCTGACCAAGCGCCAGATCGTCTGCTTCGGCGGAGGGCTTCTGGTGGGGCTTCCGGTCTTTTTTCTCATCAAGGGACACGTCAGCAGCAGTACGGCAACCCTTCTCATGGTGCTTGTCATGCTGCCTTTTTTCATGTTTGCCATGTATGAGAAAAACGGACAGCCGCTGGAAAAGATTATCCGCAATATCGTGCAGGTCAGCTTTATCCGCCCGAAGGAGCGGCCATACAAAACCAACAACTTCTATTCTGCCGTAGTACGGCAGGAAAAACTGGATAAGGAGGTACAGAAGATTGTCCAAGGCGAAAAAGCTCACAAGAGCGGAAAAGCAGCAGATTAACGCTGCCATTCAGAACGCCAGACGACAGGACAAAAGACACAAATCCGCACAGGATTCCATCCCCTTTCAGCGCATGTTCCCGGACGGCATCTGCCGCGTGACCGATCATTACTACACCAAGACGGTGCAGTTCCAGGACATCAACTACCAGCTGAATCAGAACGAGGACAAGGCCGCCATCTTTGACGGCTGGTGCGACTTTCTCAACTACTTTGACAGCTCCGTGCGCTTTGAGCTGTCCTTTATCAATACGGCGGCAAACAAGGATACCTACTCGGAGCGCATCGCCATTCCGTTAAAGGGTGACAGCTACGACAGCATCCGCGCCGAATACACCCAGATGCTGAAAAATCAGCTGGCCAAGGGCAACAATGGCCTCATCAAGACCAAGTACCTGACCTTCGGCATCGAGGCCGATTCGCTGAAAAGTGCCAAGCTCCGGCTGGAGCGCATTGAGACCGATGTGCTGAACAACTTTAAGCGTCTGGGTGTACAGGCTGATCCGATGAACGGAAAGCAGCGTCTGGAACTGCTCCACGGCATCTTCCACATGGACGAACAGCAGCCGTTTCTGTTTGACTGGGACTGGCTGGCTCCCACCGGGCTTTCCGTGAAGGACTTCATCGCGCCCAGCTCTTTCTCTTTCCGAAACGGCAAAAACTTCACCATGGGCAGGAAAATTGGACAGGTTTCCTTCCTGCAGATTCTCGCACCGGAGCTGAACGACCGTATGCTGGCCGACTTTCTGGATATGCAGAGCAGTCTGATCGTGACCATGCATGTTCAGTCGGTGGATCAGGTCAAGGCCATCAGAACCATCAAGCGCAAAATCACCGATCTGCAGAAGATGACCATTGAGGAGCAGAAAAAAGCCGTCCGCGCCGGATATGATATGGACATCATCCCCAGCGATCTTGCCACATACGGCAATGAGGCGAAGAAGCTCCTGCAGGACTTGCAGTCCAGAAATGAGCGCATGTTTCTGCTGACATTTCTGGTGCTGAATGTGGCAGAAACCAAACAGCAGCTGGAAAACAATGTTTTCCAGGCAGGCTCCATTGCCCAGAAATACAACTGCCAGCTGACCCGCCTCGACTTCCAGCAGGAAGAAGGTCTGATGAGCAGTCTGCCGCTGGGACTGAATCAGGTGGAGATTGAGCGCGGCATGACCACTTCCAGTGTGGCGATTTTCGTACCGTTTACTACACAGGAGCTTTTCCAGAGCGGCAAGGAGGCACTCTACTGCGGCATCAACGCCCTGTCCAACAATCTGATCATGGTAGACAGAAAGCTCCTCAAAAACCCGAACGGACTGATTCTCGGCACGCCCGGCTCCGGCAAATCCTTTGCCGCTAAGCGTGAGATCGCCAACGTATTCTTCGTGACCGATGACGATATCATCATCTGCGACCCGGAATCGGAATACGGCACGCTGGTAGAACGCCTGGGCGGGCAGGTCATCAGAATCTCACCCACTTCCAGCGACTACATCAACCCCATGGACCTGAACCTGAACTACAGCGACGACGAAAACCCTCTGAGCCTGAAATCCGACTTCATTCTTTCCCTCTGTGAGCTGATTGTAGGCGGTAAGGAGGGGCTGCAGCCGGTGGAAAAGACCATCATCGACCGCTGTGTCCGTATGGTTTACCGGGATTACCTGGCTGACCCTGTGCCTGAGAACATGCCGATACTGGAGGATCTGTACAATGCGCTGCTGACGCAGGAGGAAAAGGAGGCACAGTACATTGCAACGGCGCTTGAAATCTATGTCACCGGTTCTCTGAATGTGTTCAATCACCGCACCAGCATCAATATCGAAAACCGCATTGTATCTTTTGACATCAAGGAACTGGGCAAGCAGTTGAAGAAAATCGGCATGCTGATCGTGCAGGATGCCGTATGGAACCGCGTTACCATCAACCGCGAAGCGCACAAATCCACACGCTACTACATCGATGAGATGCATCTTTTGCTGCGTGAGGAACAGACGGCGGCATACACGGTGGAAATCTGGAAGCGTTTCAGAAAGTGGGGCGGCATTCCCACCGGCATCACGCAGAACGTCAAAGACCTGCTTTCTTCCCGCGAGGTTGAGAACATCTTTGAAAACTCCGACTATGTGTTCATGCTGAATCAGGCGTCCGGCGACCGGCAGATTCTTGCGAAACAGCTGAATATTTCTCCCCATCAGCTCTCATATGTCACCCACAGCGGTGAAGGCGAAGGGCTTCTTTTTTACGGCAGTACAATCCTTCCGTTTGTGGATCGCTTCCCGAAGGATACGGAACTGTATCGAATCATTACGACCAAGCCGCAGGAGCAGGCCGGATAAGAAAGGATCAGATATGGAAAACAGGATACAGGTATTCCTGGCAGAAAGGTCTGAGATCATCGGCTGAACCAAACAACAACCATACGAATCGAGGTGATGCACATGGCAAAACGCTCGCCCCGTCTTCTGTTTACAGAGGAAGAGCTGGAAACCCCGGAGCTTCAAAAAACCATCAGGAAGGCGGAAAAGGCCGGGAAAAAGCTGGAAAAGGCTGAGCGCAGAATCCCCAAAAAGAAAGTTATTCAGAAACAGCGCGTCTATGACCCGAAGGAAAATCAGGTCGTGACGCGCCTTGTTTTTGAGGAAACTGAGAAGGAGCGGCCGTCCAAACTGTCTCATGCCGCCGCAGCATCCCCGCTGAATGCGGTTTCGGCAGTATCCCACCGGGAACTGCACGAGGATGCGGATGACAGTGTTTCCGCATCGGTCTCCCATGAGGTCATCTGCAGCGCCGAGGGCGGCATTCGGACACTGAATACCGCCCACCGAACATTGCAGGATAAACCCTATGCCAGAGCATTGAAAGCGGAGCGCGCCGCCGACCGGGCCAATCTCAAGGCACTGTATAAGGAGGCGGAGCTGCAAAATCCGGATTGGGGCGCAAGCACGGCTTCCCGGTTCCAGCAGAAGCGCGCCATTAAGAAAGCCTATGCCGAGGCCAAAGCCGGAAAGGCTGCGGACAACACGGTCAAGGCGTCCGAAGCTGCCGCCAAAGCAGTGAAGAAAACCGGAGAGGAAACATCCAAGGTTGTTCAGTTTGTCGCCCGCCATAAAAAGGGCTTTGCAATTCTCGGCGTCATTGGAATGATGTTCCTGTTTGTCTCCGCTGTGATGTCCAGCTGTTCCGTGATGATGAGTTCGCTCACATCCTCCGGAGTGATGACCACCTACCCCAGCGCCGATGCAGATATGCTGGCAGCGGAGGCGCAGTATCTGGCGCTTGAGGAAGAGCTTCAGGAGTATCTGGACAGTTACGAAAGCACCCATGACTATGATGAATACCATTTTGACCTGGATGAGATCGAACATGACCCCTATGTGCTGATTTCCATGGTGACTGCGCTCCGGGAGGGAGAATGGACGATTGATGAGGTAAGCGGCCTGCTTCAGACCATCTTCGACCGCCAGTATACGCTGACGGAGAATGTGGAGGTTGAGACCCGCTACAGGACAGAAACCCGCACCGGCTATTACACGGTTACAGACCCGGAGACCGGCGCGACCAGCATTGAGGAATACGAATATGAAGTGCAGGTTCCCTACGATTATTACATCTGTACGGTGACGCTGGAAAACTTCAATCTGTCTCATCTGCCGGTCTACATGATGGATCAGGATCATCTGTCTTTGTATGCCTCATATATGTCCACGCTGGGAAACAGGCCCGATCTGTTTGCCGGATCTTCCTATGTTGACCGCTATTACGGTGACCAATACCGGTATGAGATTCCGGCAGACGCGCTGCAGGATGAACAGTTTGCAGCCATGATTCAGGAAGCGGAGAAATATCTCGGTTATCCGTATGTCTGGGGCGGCAGCTCGCCCAGCACCAGCTTTGACTGCTCCGGCTTTGTCAGCTGGGTCATCAATCACTGCGGTGTTGGCTGGGACGTGGGCAGACTGACCGCAAACGGACTGCGCAATATCTGTTCCTACGTCTCCCCGGCCAATGCCAAACCGGGCGACCTGATCTTTTTTGAGAAAACCTATGATACTTCCGGCGCGTCGCACGTCGGCATCTATGTCGGCAACAATATGATGATTCACTGCGGCGACCCCATCCAGTACACGAGCATTGATACGAACTACTGGCGGCAGCACTTCCTGCAGTTCGGAAGACTGCCCAGCCCGTAAGAAAGGAGCAATATGAACCCGAAAATTGAGAAGCTGAAGGCGGAAAGGAGCAGGAATACCGAAAAGATTTCCGACCTTCAGAACCGCAACCGTAAGCTCTCCGAACAGATTACGAAGTTAGAGAACAACGATATCATCGGCATGGTGCGTGAGATCGGCATGACGCCGGAGCAGCTGGCCGCACTTCTGAGCGGAAAGCCGACGGATTTGTCTGCAACCGATGAAATTAATGGAGATGAAGAAACGGAGGGATATGAACATGAGAACTAAAAGGATGCTCCGCAGGGGGCTGACCGCACTGGCGGCAGCCCTTGCCATGATGACGGCGCTGGCGGCTCCTGCTTTTGCCTACGCAGGTGATTCTGCGGACAGTAAGGCGGAGGCGGCCGAACAACAGTCCTCCGGCAATCAGACTGCCGTTCAGACGGAAAGGATCGGAACGGTGACAACCAACGGAGGCCGGCTGAATCTGCGCGATGGAGCCAGCACCGATTATAACATCATCGGCCAGCTTCCCTGCGGAGATACCGTCACGGTGATAGGAGAGGAAAACGGCTGGTACAGAGTCATCGTGTCCGAAAAAGTGGGCTATGTATACGGCGGTTACTTGAAGGTCAGCGAAGGTACGGTTATTTCCAATGACAATGCTGATGGAGGCAGTCCAAACGGTACAGAGAATTCAAAAAGCCCATTGACGCCCGACGGCAACCTGGAATTGGTGGACGATGTGTACCAAGCCTCGGATGGAAAGCAGTTCATCACGGTGCAGTCCAAGAATGACAACACCTTTTACATCGTCATTGACCGGGACAAAAACGGTGAAAACGTCTATTTTCTGAATCTGGTGGACGAGGCTGACCTGATGGCGCTGATGCAGGACGGCGAGGTCACGGTCAAATGCACCTGTACAGATCGCTGTGAGGCTGGATATGTGGATATGAACTGCCCGGTCTGCAAGACCAACCTGACGGAATGTACCGGAACGGTAAAGGAGGAACCCAAACCTACAGCAGTTCCGGAGGAGCCGGAAGAACCGGAGCCTGAAAAGAGCAGCTCCGCGCCTTTGCTTCTCCTGCTGCTGATTGCCGGTCTGGGCGCAGGCGGCGCTGTGTACTGGTTCAAGTTCAGAAAGCAGAAGCCCGACACCAAGGGTCCCGATGATCTGGATGACTACGACTTCGGTGAAGATGACGAAGACGATGATGAGGAATACATCACCGAGGACGACCAGCCGGATGATACGGATGAAGTGTAATTGTGCAGACAGCATCTGCACAAATCAAAGAAAGGAAGGATAACGATATGAAGCTTGTGATTACCGAAAAGCCCTCTGTGGCAAAATCCATTTCTGCCGTCCTTGGCGCTGACAAGCGCCGGGACGGCTATATTGAAGGAGAAAACTATCTTGTTTCCTGGTGCTTCGGCCATCTGGCGGAGCTGGCTTCTGCCGAGGTTTACGACGAGGCGTATGCCAAATGGAGCCGTGAACAGCTCCCTATCATTCCTGAAAACTGGCAGTACAGCGTCGGGCGCGATAAGAAAAAGCAGCTGGATCTGCTGACGGAGCTCATGCGTCGCGCGGATGTGACCGAGATCATCAACGCCTGCGACGCGGGACGCGAGGGTGAGCTCATTTTCCGCACTGTTTATCTGCTGGCAGACTGCGTAAAGCCTGTGAAGCGCCTCTGGATTTCTTCCATGGAGGACGCGGCGATCCGTGAGGGCTTTGAAAATCTGCATGAAGGCAGCGAGTACGATAAGCTCTATGCCGCAGCCCTTTGCAGAAGCAAAGCGGATTGGCTGGTGGGCATCAACGCCACCCGGCTTTTCTCGGTGCTGTATCACCGCACGCTGAATGTCGGTCGCGTGGTGTCGCCTACGCTGGCGCTGCTGGTAGAGCGTGAAGCGGAAATCAAGGCTTTTCAGCCGGAGCCCTTTTACACGGTGAAGCTGGATGCCGGAGATTTCACGGCGGCCAGTGAGAAGCTGAAAAACAAGCAGGACGCGGAAAACCTGAAATCCGCCTGTACAGGCACGATGGCAGTGATCCGCAGTGTGGAGCAGAAGGAAAAGTCGGAAAAAGCCCCGGCGCTTTATGATCTGACGACGCTCCAGAGAGATGCCAACCGCATTCTGGGCTTTACCGCTCAGCAGACGCTGGATTACCTTCAGTCGCTGTATGAGAAAAAGCTCTGCACCTATCCTCGAACGGACAGCCGTTTCCTGACGGATGATATGGAAAGCGGTGTGCCGGCAGTCGCTGCCTGCGCCGCCGGTATTCTCGGCGTATCGGTCGAGGAGGTGTCCGCAAAACAGGTCTGCGACAGCCGCAGGGTTTCCGACCACCATGCCGTTATTCCCACGATGGCTGCCGGAGAAGCCGAACTGTCTGCGCTGACAGCCGGAGAGCGCGAAGTGCTGAAGCTGGTTGCCCGTCAGGTGCTGATGGCGGTCAGTGCGCCATACTCCTATCTGGAAACGGTTGTAACTATCGATTGCGGCGGACAGAGCTTCACAACCAAGGGCAAAACGGTTCTGAATCCCGGATGGAAAAACTATGCGGCAGGCGAACAGAAGGAAAAGGTTCTCCCGCCTCTGACGGAAGGACAGCCCATCGAACAGTTTGAAGTCTCGCTTGAGGAAGGAAAGACAAAGCCGCCCGCCAGATACACCGAGGACACGCTGCTTTCCGCCATGGAAAATGCAGGCGCAAAGGAGATGCCGGATGATGTGGAGCGCAAAGGGCTGGGCACGCCTGCTACCCGTGCCGGGATTCTGGAGAAACTGGTCTCCTCCGGTTTTGTGGAGAGAAAGAAGAATAAAAAGGCGGTCAGCCTCATTCCCCAGGATATTGGCATCTCTCTGATTACGGTGCTTCCGGAACAGCTGCAGTCTCCGCTTCTGACTGCGGAATGGGAAAACATGCTGAAAGAGATCGAACATGGCGAGCTCTCTCCGGACACGTTTATGGAGCAGATCAACCGCATGGTTTCTGATTTGGTGCGTGACTACGAACCGGTAAGCGGCGCAGAGGTGCTGTTCCCGTCCGGACGTCCGGTTGTCGGAAAATGCCCTCGCTGCGGCGGCCCGGTGACAGAAAGCAAGACTGGCTTCTTCTGTGAACGCCGCGACTGCCGCTTCGGACTCTGGAAGGACAACCGCTATCTGTCCGCAAAGCACATCATTCTCACGAAAAAGATGGCTGAGGCGCTTCTGAAAGACGGAAAAACCTTTGTCAGCGGTATGTATTCCGAAAAGAGCGGCAGGAGCTATTCCGCCTATCTTGTACTGACGGACGATGGTCAGAAGTCCAGCTATGCGCTGGAGTTTGACAGGGAGAAAACCGACGCATGAAGCTGAGCCCCGCAGAACGTGAGACGATCATCCTGTTTTCCGATGCAGACGATACCGCCAGCGTCTACACCTACGACAGGAGACTGTTTAAAAAGCTGGACGCTCTCTGACGGAAATGTCCGGAAGAAGTGCATGAGAAGAAACGGCGCTCCCCTGCAGGAGCGAAAAGCTATATTGTGCCGAAAAGCTGCGTTTCTATCCGCGAGCCGTTTTCCAAAGAGCGGCGCGAAGCAGCAAGCAGGCGTGCGAAGGAGGCCGGCATCGTCCCGCCGGACAGGAGCAAAGGCCGCGACTTCAATGAATAATACAGGGAGATGGGCGCGGGGCTTCGGCCCTGCGCCCTGTTTCCCGGAAAGGATGGTATATGGCAGAAAAACAGAGCAGCAGGGACAGGCTGAAGGAGATCACGGCAAGCATCGAGGACGGCATCAAGGAGCTGTTCCAGTCGGAGACCTATGCGCAGTATCTTCAGACCATGAGCCGCTTTCATCATTACAGCGTAAACAATCAGGTGCTGATCCATATGCAGAAGCCGGACGCCACGCTGGTGGCGGGCTTCAACAAATGGAAGAATCAGTTCGGAAGAAATGTCATCAAGGGAGAACACGGCATCAAAATCATTGCCCCGACTCCTTTCAAAAAGAAAATCGAGCAGGAAAAACTCGACCCCGACACGCAGCTTCCCATGCTGGATGAGGACGGGAAAATCATTACGGAGGAAAAGACGATCCAGATTCCCATGTACAAGCCGGTGACGGTGTTCGATGTCTCGCAGACTGAGGGCAAGCCTTTGCCCCAGCTGGCCCATGACCTGTCGGGCAATGTGGCGAATTACGATGTGTTCATGGAAGCACTGAGGCGTTCTTCTCCGGTTCCGATTTCCATAGAAGTAATGCGCGGCGGCATGGACGGCTACTTTGACCTGGAGCATCAGGACATTGCCATTCGCAAAGGCATGAGCGAGGTACAGACGGTCTCTGCGGTCATTCATGAGATGGCGCACGCGCTGCTTCACAATCAAAAGACAGCGGATGAACCTGCGCCGAGCTGGAATGTGGTTATGGTCAGCGAAGGAGGAACGAAACGCGTATTAAGTTCCGGTTTCAAGACTGAGGCAGAAGCGGAGAAATTCGCTGAGTCCGAAAACTGGCGTTATGTGGATGAGAATGAATTTGAATGGCATCTGGAAGTTGAGGAAGCAACCCCCGAAGCAAAAGCGCAGTCACTTTCCCGCAGTACCGAGGAAGTGCAGGCGGAAAGCATCTCTTATGCGGTGTGCGCCTATTACGGAATCGCCACCGGCGACAACAGCTTTGGCTATATTGCGTCCTGGTCAAAGGACAAGACCCTGCCTGAGCTGCGGGAAAGTCTGGAGGTGATCAGCAAGACCGCCGACAGTCTTATCAATGATATCGACGGACATTATGCAGCAATTCTGAAAGAACGCGAGGCGGAGTTGATTGCATCTGAGCCGGCTATGGCGATGGAACGCCTTTATACCGTAGATGACCGGTATCTTCATGTTCAGCGCACGGACACCGGCGTGGACTACACAATTTACGATAAGACTTCCAGGAAGGAACTCGACGGCGGTCAGATGGATATGGAAATCAGCACGCTGGCCGAGGCGGCGATGGAAATCTGCAACTCCCATGTAATCGGGCAGAACGCCCCGCTTCAGGTTGCGGATATTGGGATACTGGATGAACTGCAGGCTTCTCAGGATGCAGCGATATCCATCGAGCCGCCCGTGCAAAAGCCTCCGGAGCCGGAGACAAACACTTCGCCTGACCCGGCAATTTCGGTGGAGGCACGAAATTCCTACGGCTATACGGACGACACGATTCTTCCACTGACAAAAGAGCGCGCTCTGGAGTTGTTCGAGCGCGATGTGCCTGTATATCTCCTCTATGGTGACAATACCGAAGCGATGGCTTTTGAACAGACTGAAATTCTAAATCACGACGGCATCTTCGGAATCGACCGCGCGGACTGGGAGGCTGTGAAGGATCAGCTTCCTGTCATCACGGAAAACAAGTGGCAGAAAGCGTTCCAGCAGAATCCGGCAGACAGCTACTGCATCTATCAGCTCCGACGTGATTCGGAGCTGGCGGAGCTTCGTTTTATGAATTCTCACTACCTCCGGGAACACGGTATCGAACCTGCTTTTGACCATTACGAGGCGGTCTATTCCGGTTCACTCCCGTCTGACAGCAGTACAGAAGCCCGTTTGGATGATCTGTACATGAAATTCAACATCGAACATCCGCAGAATTTTACCGGACACAGCCTGTCGGTCAGCGACATCGTTGTCTTGAGACAGAGTGGTGCGGTAAGCTCCCATTATGTGGATAGCGTGGGCTTTACAGCTGTACCCGCTTTTCTGCCGGACAATTACCTCAAAAATGCAGAGATGTCCATGGAGGACGATTATGGGATGATCGACGGCATCATCAACAACGGTTCAAAGGAACAGACGGAGGTTAAGCCCAAGGCTCCTGATTTGGCAGCGCTGTTTGAAGAGGCAAGGCAGGTCGCTCAGGATGAAAAGCCGGCTCCTGAACGGAGTAAAAAGCCTTCCGTTTTGGCGATGCTCCATGCACCCGCGCCGCCCAGAAGCGAAAAGAGCGCACAGACAAAAAGCGCAGAAAGGGATTTGATATGATGAATTTCACGAACGACGAGATGAATCTGATGTGCATCTACAGTGCAGGCAGCAGTCGTACAGGCCTGATACAGAAACTCACGGAAATGAAGAAATATTTGGAGAGCGATGAGGTCCAGCTTCTGGCGCTGACCGAATCAACGCTTGCAAAATTGGAAACACTGACAGATGAGGAGTTCGGGCAGCTGGAGCTTTACCCTGATTTTGATGTCTGATTCTATTCCGAAAAAAGGTGCAAATGCATCCGGTTTCGGAATACGGCTTGATTCCTATTTCAGATTTTTGCGGGAAACCGCAAAAATCTTTCGTAGGCCAGTTGTAAAATGACTCCGTGCGTGGTATAATACTATTGCGGATAATTGCAGTAAACCGCAAAAATCCTCAATAGGAGGTGCGCTGCATGGAAATTAAAAGAGACCGTTACCTGAATTTACTGATCAGCAAGAAGCATAACGGATTGATTAAAGTAATAACCGGCATGAGGAGATGCGGAAAGTCTTATCTTCTGTTCAATCTCTTCAAGGACTACCTGCTTTCGGAAGGAATAGAAGAAAGCCATATTATTGAGATTGCGTTTGACGCTTATGAGAACAAACAGTTCCGCGATCCTAATGTGCTCTATCCTTATCTGAAAGAACAGATCAAAGACGACAGCATGTATTATGTGCTGCTTGACGAGGTTCAGCTGCTCGGGGAATTTGAGGCGATCCTGAACAGCCTTACCCGAATGAAAAACGTGGATGTGTATGTGACCGGAAGTAATGCCCGCTTCCTTTCCAAAGATGTGATCACTGAGTTCAGAGGACGCGGCGATGAGGTGCATATGTACCCACTCAGCTTTGCGGAATTCATGTCGGTTTATTCCGGCACGAAGCAGGATGGCTGGAATGAGTATATGCTGTACGGCGGGCTTCCGCTGGTGCTGAGTTTTACCACTTCGGATCAGAAAATTGCGTTTCTGAAATCCCTCTTTGAGGAAACCTATATTTCGGATATTGTTGGAAGGCACAACATTCGCAACAAGGCAGAACTGGAAGAGCTTCTGAACATTCTTTCCTCCGCAATCGGTTCGCTGACAAACCCTGAGAAACTGTCTGCAACCTTCCGGTCGGTCAAGAATAAGAAGATCAGCAGCGCTACAATCAGGAAGTATATTGATTATCTCTGTGATTCCTTCCTGATCGACAGTGCCGTCCGCTATGATGTGAAAGGCAAAAAATACATTGACACCCCGGTGAAATACTATTTCACTGACATGGGACTGAGAAATGCCCGTTTGAATTTCAGGCAGCTGGAAGAAACGCACAGCATGGAAAACATCATCTTCAATGAGCTGAAAATCCGCGGCTTCAATGTGGATGTGGGTGTCATCGTGCAGTATGATACCAACGAAAAGGGCAACAGCGTTCGCAAACAGCTGGAGATCGACTTTGTCTGCAATAAGGGTTCCAAGCGTTATTATATCCAGTCCGCATACGCGATTCCGGATCAGGCAAAGATGGAGCAGGAACAGCGTTCTCTGATGTTGACCGGGGATTTCTTCAAGCGCATTATCATCACCAAGGACACTCCGGCACCGCATTACAATGAGAATGGGGTCCTGATTATGAGCATCTATGATTTCCTGCTGGACGAAAACAGTCTGGATATTTAAGACTATGGGAAAGAGCAATAAGGTCTGCCCGAACTGCGGAAGGAAGATGAAACAGCAGTTCATCGGTCTGCAGCATTGTAAATGCGGGATAAGCTGGAAAAAAGATATTGGCTTTTTTGAACGGACGCCGGATATGGTGTTCGGACTCCGGCATAATGTGCCGGGCAAAAAGCCGCACCGGATGATTGAGATCAGACGGGAAAACTGAATACAATTCAAATCGGGAGCGTCCATGTCATGTGGGCGCTCTTTTCTTTTGGAAAGGAGACGTGATCTATGGCAAGCAAATTGCAGGAGTACCGAAGAATGTCGGAGGAAGCGCAGCGGCAGCTGACCGGCAGCCTGGAGCGCTGGCAGTCCTTCCTCGCCACCGCATCGAGGCTGTACAAATATCCGTATCATGAGCAGGTCATGATCCATGCCCAGCGCCCGGACGCTACTGCCTGCGCGGAGTTCGATGTCTGGAACAATACGATGCGCCGGTATGTGCGGCGCGGTTCCAAGGGCATCGCGCTCATCGATACCAGCGGAGACCGTGAGAGACTGCGCTATGTGTTTGATGTTTCGGACACCGGAACCAGGCCCAATTCCAGAAGCCTGAACCTGTGGAAAATGCGGGAGGAACATATTCCGACCGTGTCTTCCATCTTGGAGAAAAATTACGGTGTTCCTGCGGGCGAAAGCCTTGCCGCGCAGCTGGAGGCTGTGGCGTCCCAGCTGGCACGGGAATACTGGGAGGATAACCGCAGGGACATCCTCGGCATCCTTGAGGATTCTTTTCTGGAAGAGTATGATGAATTCAATGTCGGAGTGGCCTTCCGCAATGCCGCCGAGGTCAGCATCAGCTATTCCCTGATGCTTCGCTGCGGACTGGAACCGGAAAACTACTTTGAACACGAAGACTTTATGAGCGTTTTCGATTTCAATACCCCGGAAACAGCTGGTGCGCTGGGAACGGCGGTCAGCGGCATTAATCAGCAGGTGCTGCGGGAAATCGGAGCGGCAATACGAAACTATGAGCGCGAACAGATCGTGGAAAGGAGCATAGCACATGGAAGTGACGTACAGGCAGAACGGGGATTATCTGATCCCGGACATCAGGCTGAGCACACAGGAGACGAAACCCATCGGGAAGTACGGTCAGCTGAGGAAGCAGTATCTGAAGGAACATCGCCCGATTCTCTGGAATCGTCTGGTGCTGTCGGAACAGCTGTATCCGCACTTGGCGGAGATCGACGAGACGGCGCACCGGAGGCTGGACGAGCTGATGCCGCAGCTAGCGAAGCAGGCCGGCGTGACGGAGGAACTGAAGCGCAGAGACCCGCTGAAATGGGCGGGGATGATGAATACGCTGAAGGCGCAGGCCGAGGAGATCATTCTGAACGAGCTGGTGTACAATTAACAGCCGGTGAGCCAGAGCCTCCGGAAAAACTGAATAGCGGATATCCTGCCGGGACAGAGTACGAACAGCTCTCCCTGAATCTTTTTCTCTCGGAACAGGAGCAGATATCCCAAATCGATGAAGCGGATCGCACAACCGAAGTGCCGTCCGCTTTTTCTTTTGCCCAGTCGGAAATCGATGATGTTCTCCGTTTCGGCAGCAACACAAGTCATGCCAGAGAACATATCGCCGATGCGTTCCAGAAGCAAAAGCCGATTGAGGAAATTGCGGCACTGCTGCAAAGGGAATTCCACGGCGGCTACGGCATTCGGGGTGAACACGGCGATTATGCCGCGTGGTATGACGGAGACGGCATTCATCTGCACAAAGGCCGTGAGGCCAGATATGCTGCTGATTCTCAGGTCATTACATGGGTGGCTGCGGCGGAAAGAATCGGACAGATGCTGGAAGAGGGCAGCTTTGCTTCCAATGTGGAGCTTTCCGAAGCCGGTGGGCGTGTCCGCTCTGAGCTGGCGCAGAGCCTTCTTTACCTGAAGCACGACCTGAGCGAAGCAGCGAGCCGCCGGGGTTACTTCTCGTCCATGGATGATCTTCCTGCCGGATATCCGGACGCCACTGCGGCGCTTTCAGAGAGGATGGCAGACAGCGATTTTGCCGATACGCTCCGCGGCGAATTCCTGACATTTCTGAACGATTACACAGAAAACAGAGAACTTCTGCGCTTTCACTATCACCGGATAGATGAGCTGTGGCAGGGATTAAAGGACATCTCTGCCGAGCGCCGGGGATATCCGGAGGGGCCTGCCGGATTTGCAGAGCCGCAGGGCTTTATTACCGAGGACGAAATCAGCGAAGCGCTTGCCGGCGGCAGCTCCGTGGAGGGCGGCAAAGGCAGAATCTATGCTTTCTTTACCGCAGACCACACCATGAAGGAAAAAGCGGATTTCCTGAAACAGGAATACGGCATCGGCGGGCGCTCTCACGCGTTGTCCGGGGCTGATCATTCGTCTGAAGACCACAGCGCCAAGGGCATCAAACTGACCAAGGGCGGATGCACACCGGTGGAACTGAACTGGACGAAGGTCGCCGAGCGCATCACATCTCTCATCCGGAAGGACAGGTATTTCACCCAGGAACAGAAGGGTGCCTATGAGCGGATGCACAATGAACCGGAAATTTCCGAAGCAGAAGAACCTGTGCTGGAAGAGTCTGTGTCCGAACCGGCTGCTGCGCCAAAGCTTGTCACAGCCGATGAAATCAGCGATGCACTCATCCGCTGGAACGGCAGCTTTGAAAGCAAATCCCGTGTCAACGACTATATGCTGGCGCATGGCCGGGAACGCGGAGCTGCCGCATGGCTGAAAGATGAGTTTGGCGGCGGCGAGACCTTTTCTGTTATCACCGACCATGGAGCACTGGAACTGCCGTGGGCGAAGGTTCAGCGTCAGCTGGGGATTCTGGTGAATGACGGACGATTCTTTACTGAAGCTGACCGGATGCTGGCTCAGGCGGAACAGATTTCAGCACAGAGTGAGGAAAATGATGCGATGGATGTGCAGCCGAGCGTCGTGTCGACGGAGAATACAGAGTCCGCGGAAATGGAGTCTGTACCCCATTTTCAGGACGATAGCGATCTTGTCGGTGCGGAGCTGACGCTGGACGGCAGACGCTTTGCGGTAGACGAGGTCATGGATGGCCGCGCCTCACTGCGGGACATTACATTCCAGAACGGGACCGGATTCCCCATCTTCCGCAACGAGCCAGCCGAGACCGTGCGCAGGCTCCTCTATCCGGAACAGACAGTCGTGCCCCAGGTGAATCTGGAGGTTGAGCTGACCGAGGCAGAACTTGAGCTTTTGCGTCCGCAGCTTGATGCGGCAGGGATTGACTACCTGGTTGCCAATTCCGGTTATAACAGCCGAACCATCAGCTTCTCCTCCGAACATTACCGGGAAGTACAGGATATGCTGGATGCCCTGCCGGAAAATGCGGATGAAGTCGTGTTTTCAGCAGAAACGGATGCAGTCTATCCTGCCGAGCAGACCGGACTTCCCTATGACATCGTTACAGAACACCTGCGCACAGAGCCGGAGCATACGCCTCCGGTATCCGACGCCCGGAACTTCCACATCACGGATTCTGAACTGGGTGTGGGCGGTGCCAAGACCAAGTATCAAGCGAATATCAGCGCCATCCGGCTGCTGAAACAGCTGGAGGCCGAAGGGCTTCAGGCGAGCCCCGAACAGCAGGAAGTGCTCTCCCGGTATGTGGGCTGGGGCGGTCTGGCGGATGCCTTCGACCCGGATAAGGAGAACTGGCACACAGAATATGCGGAGCTGAAGGAACTTCTCACACCGGAGGAATATGAGGCGGCAAGAGCCTCAACCCTGAATGCTCACTATACCAGTCCGACCGTCATTCATGCCATGTATGAGGCACTAGAGAACATGGGCTTTGAGTCGGGCAATATTCTGGAACCCAGCATGGGCGTCGGGAACTTCTTCGGCTGTCTGCCTGAATCCATGCAGAACAGCAGACTCTACGGTGTGGAGCTGGACAGCATTACCGGCAGGATCGCAAAGCAGCTTTATCCCAAAGCGGACATTACTGTGGCGGGATTTGAGACCACCGACCGGCGCGACTTCTTCGATGTGGCAATCGGAAACGTGCCATTCGGGCAGTATCAGGTCAACGACCGGGCTTACAATAAGCTCGGTTTTTCCATTCACGATTATTTCTTCGCCAAGACGCTCGACCAGGTGCGCCCCGGCGGCGTGATTGCCTTCGTCACCAGCCGCTACACCCTGGACAAGCAGTCCCCGGAAGTCCGCAGGTACATCGCACAGCGGGCAGAGCTGCTGGGCGCGATCCGTCTCCCCAATAATGCCTTCAAAGCCAATGCCGGAACCGATGTCGTCTCCGATATCATCTTCCTTCAGAGGCGCGATCGCACCATTGAGATCGAACCCGACTGGGTGCATCTGGGACGGAACGAGGATGGTTTTGCCATCAACAGCTACTTTGTGGAGCATCCGGAAATGATTCTGGGACGGCAGTCCTCCGAAAGCACCCAGTACGGCAGACAGGATTTCACCGTGGAACCTATCGAAGGGCTGGAGCTTGCTGACCAGCTTCACGATGCAGTGAAGCGTATCCGCGGAACCTATCAGGCGGCGGAGCTGCCGGAGCTCGGTGATGACGAGGCGCTTTCGGGCAGCATTCCCGCAGACCCGAATGTCAAAAACTACAGCTATACTGTCGTAGATGGCGAGGTCTACTATCGTCAGAACAGCCTGATGAGCAGACCGGAGCTGAATGCGACCGCTTCGGAGCGCGTCAAGGGGCTGGTGGAGCTGCGTGACTGCCTGCACAATCTTATTGATCTTCAGATGGACGCCATGACCCCGGACAGCGCAATCCGGCAGGCGCAGGCAGAGCTGAATACGCTCTACGACAGCTTTGCCGCAAAATATGGTCTCATCAACAGCCGCGCCAATGCCCTGGCATTTCAGGACGACAGCTCCTACTATCTGCTGTGTACGCTGGAGGAGCTGGACGAGGAAAAGCAGCTGAAACGCAAGGCGGATATCTTCACCAAGAGAACCATCAAGCCTCATGAAGTCGTGACCTCCGTAGATACCCCGTCTGAAGCGCTGGCGCTGTCCATCTCCGAAAAAGCCTGCGTCGATCTGCCGTACATGGAGCAGCTGACCGGTATGGACGAGTCTGCGCTGATTGCCGGACTGCAGGGCGTTATCTTCCGTGACCCGGTGAAAAACGAGTGGCAGACTGCCGACGAGTATCTCTCCGGCAATGTGCGTCAGAAGCTGCGGGAGGCGGAACAGGCAGCAGCTGCTGATCCTGCCTATCTGACCAATGTGGAGGCGCTCCGCGCTTCTCAGCCAAAGGATCTGGACGCTTCTGAAATCGAAGTACGCCTGGGCGCGACCTGGATCGACCAGAAATACATTCAGCAGTTCATGGAGGAAACCTTTGAGCCGCCGTTCTATCTGCGCCGGAATATTCAGGTGCATTTCTCGCCGTTTACTGCGGAGTGGAGCATCAGCGGAAAATCCTCGCCGTCTTATTCCGATGTGAACGCCTATATGACCTACGGCACGGAGCGCGCAAACGCCTACAAGATTCTGGAAGATACGCTGAACCTGCGCGATGTGCGCATTTATGATGCCGTGACCGACCCTGACGGCAAGGAACGGCGAGTGCTCAACTCAAAGGAGACCACACTTGCCCAGCAGAAACAGCAGGCTATCCGGGACGCCTTTCAGGAGTGGATATGGCAAGACCCGGACAGGCGCGCAGAGCTGGTGCAGCGCTACAATGAGCTGTTCAATTCCAACCGTCCGCGCGAATACGATGGCTCTCATATCACTTTCAGCGGTATGAACCCAGAGATTCATTTGAGGGAGCATCAGCTGAACGCCGTCGCACACATTCTCTATGGTGGAAATACGCTGCTTGCCCACGAGGTGGGCGCAGGCAAGACCTTCGAGATGGTTGCTGCCGCGATGGAGAGCAAGCGTTTGGGGCTTTGCCACAAGCCGATGTTTGTGGTTCCGAATCATCTGACCGAACAGTGGGCATCGGAGTTCCTGCGACTCTATCCGTCCGCCAATATTCTGGCGGCGACAAAAAAGGACTTTGAGCCGAAAAACCGCAAGAAGTTCTGCGCCCGTATTGCTACCGGCGATTATGACGCCATTATTATCGGGCACAGCCAGTTTGAGCGGATTCCGGTCTCCATGGAACGGCAGGAGCGGCTGCTGCGGGAGCAGATCGAGGAAGTCACCGAGGGCATTGAAGAACTGAAAAGCAGCCGTGCTGAACGCTTCACCATCAAATCCATGGAGCGCACAAAGAAAGGTCTGGAGACCAAGCTGAAAAAGCTGCTGGAATCCGGAAGAAAGGACGATGTCGTTACCTTTGAGGAGCTGGGTGTTGACCGGCTCTATGTGGACGAAGCGCATGCGTTCAAGAACCTTTTTCTTTATACCAAAATGCGCAATGTAGCCGGACTCTCGACAACGGATGCGCAGAAATCATCGGATATGCTGCTGAAATGCCGATACATCGATGAGCTGACCGGCGGCAAGGGCGTGGTGTTCGCAACGGGTACGCCTGTCAGCAACTCTATGACCGAGCTTTACACCATGATGCGCTACCTACAGCATGACACGCTCCAGAAAAAGGGAATGGCGCATTTTGACTGCTGGGCTTCCACCTTCGGTGAGACCACAACAGCGATTGAATTGGCTCCGGAGGGCACCGGCTATCGGGCAAGAACCCGATTTGCCAAGTTCTTTAATCTGCCGGAGCTGATGACCCTGTTCAAAGAAGTCGCAGATATCAAGACGTCCGATCAACTCCACTTGCCTGTGCCGGAAGCTGTCTATCACAATGTGGTGGCGCAGCCGACAGAGATTCAGCAGGCGATGGTGCAGGAACTGTCCGAACGCGCTGCCAGAGTTCATGCCGGGGCGGTTGACGCCAGTGTGGACAATATGCTTCGCATTACCACAGACGGCAGAAAGCTGGGGCTAGATCAGCGCATCATTAATCCCGATCTGCCGGACGATCCGTCCAGCAAAGTGAATATGTGCGTGGACAACATTTACCGCATCTGGGATGAAGGACAGGCAGACAGACTGACACAGCTGGTGTTCTGTGATCTCAGCACACCCAAAGCCGGTGCGCCTGCAGCAAAGGCCGCCAAGGCAGTCGGCGGCAATCTGGACAACCCGGAGCTCCATGCCATCGCAGGCTCAGTCAAAGACGATTCACCGGAGCCGGAGTTTACTGTCTATGACGACATCCGCGAAAAGCTGGTTTCCAGAGGGATTCCCCGCGAGCAGATCGCCTTCATTCATGAGGCGAATACAGAAGCGCGGAAAAAGGAACTGTTTGCTAAGGTCCGCTCCGGTCAGGTGCGCGTACTGATGGGCAGTACCTTCAAAATGGGCGCAGGTATGAATGTACAGGACCGCCTTGTGGCACTCCACGATCTGGATGCACCTTGGCGGCCGGGCGATCTGGAGCAGCGTTCCGGACGAATCATCCGTCAGGGAAACATGAACAAGAAAGTTCATATCTTCCGCTATGTGACGGAAGCCACTTTTGACGCCTATCTCTGGCAGACGCTGGAGAACAAGCAGAAGTTCATTTCACAGATTATGACGTCAAAATCCCCAGTGCGCTCCTGTGAGGACATTGATGAGACTGCGCTTTCCTATGCGGAAATCAAGGCACTCTGTGCCGGTGATGAGCGGATCAAGGAGAAGATGGATCTGGATGTGGACGTTGCAAGGCTGAAGTTGATGAAGGCTAATCATCAGAGCCAGCAGTACCGCCTGGAAGACAACATTCTCCGCCACTTCCCGGAACAGATTGAGCAGAACAAGGGATTCATTGCAGGTTTTCAGGCAGATATGCATACACTAATAGAAAATCCGCATCCGCATGATGGTTTTGCCGGTATGGTTGTGCGGGGCGATGTGCTGACCGATAAGGAAAACGCTGGCGCGGCTCTGGTTGACGCCATGAAGGAGGTCAAGGGATTGGAACCGGTGTCCATCGGCAGCTATCGCGGCTTTCAGATGTCGCTGACACTGGAGGATTTCGGCAAACAGTATGTGCTGACACTCAAGGGAAAAATGTCCCATCGGGTGGAGCTGGGCAGAGACCCCAGAGGTAATCTCATCCGCATTGACAATGCCCTTGCCGGAATGGAGACGCGCCTTGCCCGTGTGCAGGAAAAGCTGGATTCTCTTTATGCACAGATGGAGACCGCAAAGGCGGAGCTGGGCAAGCCTTTTCCGCAGGAACAGGAGTTAAAGGAGAAATCTGCCCGTCTGGCACAGCTGAATATTGAGCTGAATATTGATGACAGAACGCCGATAGAGGCGATGGCGGAGGTGTCGGATGATGAGCCGGAAGTGCGCTCTGCTGTCAGTGCAAAATCCGAAAGGCCGTCTGTGCTGGCCAAGCTCCACGCGCCGCTGCCGCAGCGGGACAGTCATCTAAAACAGAATGAAACCGAGAAGGAGGTTCGCTGAACATGGAAAAGAAATTTGCAAAGGGCACGCCGGTATACCGGCATGATGCAGCCTATGCCCGTGAACACGATGAGCTGCCGCTGTACAGAGAATCCTATCAGGCTAACATTGCCTGCAAGGAAGCAATTGAGAAAGCCATTGCGGACAATTATGGAAACAACCGGCTGAACTCGCAGGCTGTTATGGATGCGGTCAGTTTAGAGTTCAGCATGGAGAGAATCCAGTATGTGCTGGCCAATACCGTACAGTATAAGGATTGGGACGGGCGCATCAGCCGCGCCAATCGGGAGTGGGCGCAGACTGTACCGGTCATTCCGAATCCCGATTCATGGGGCGGAGACCGGAACTGCTACTTCGTAGTTGATCAGGCACACACCGGACTGGTCGATCTGTTCGTTACCCATTTCCGAAAAGAGCTGGAAAAAGCGCCTATGGAGAAAAAGCCGTCTGTCTTGGAAAGGCTCCAGAAGCCCCTACCGGACACCGCGCCGAAACCTGACAGGGCAATAGCGCAGGAGATCTGAAGATGGCAGACACCAGAGATATCAGTATGCACTTCTGGGCAACGCAGGAAGAATATGATCTGATTCAAAAGAACATGGCGCTGTCGGGCAGTACGAACCTCAGCGCGTTTTTGCGAAAGATGGCTATTGACGGCATGGTCATCCGATTGGATATGCCGGAGATTCAGGAAGTGCTGCATCTGCTCAGACGTGCAAATGCCAACATCAATCAGATTGCCAGACATCTGCACGATACCGGGCGCATCTACGATACGGACTTGGAGGAAATACTGGGGTTCCAGAAAGAGACTGCCGCCCGTCTGAACGATATTCTTACCAAACTGTCCGCTTTGAAATAAGGACAATATACCCCATGGGCAGCGGAGCCGCGCGTTCCGCTGCCCGCATTTTTTGTTATCCGGCTCCGTATCCTTGAGCGTTTTTGATTTCAGAATTACAATATATTCAGAAAAGAAGAGAAGGAGGTTTCGACCATGAAAATATTGCTGAAAATTCTTTGCGCACCGGTGATTGCAGTTTTATCTGTTTTCGTCTGGCTGACGGCGAAACTGGTTCAGGTATCCGCTGTCGTTATGAATTTCATCGCCATTGCCGTGGGTCTGGGAGCACTCTGCATCCTCGTGGACGGAAAGGCCGCCCAGGGCATCTGCGGACTGATTGCAGCGTTTCTTTTGACTCCGTTCGGACTGCCGATGATCTCTATCATGCTTCTGGGACAGGTGCAGAAATTTCGCTACTGGATTCAGGACAGCGTATACGGATAACAGAACTTGTCGCCAAGTTGGCGCAAAGTGAATTGTATTGATGAGGGCTTCTGCTTTTGCCGGCAGGAGCCTTTCTTTTTTGAAAAAGGTGGTGAACCGATATGGCAACAACGCGCATTATCCCCATGCATCAGAACAAGGGAAAAACCATCCGGCAATGCCTGTCCAACAGATTGGATTACGGCAAAAATCCGGATAAGACCCAGGAGGGCCAACTGATCAGCGCCTATGCCTGCGACCCGGAGACCGCAGACGCAGAATTTGCGCTTTCCAAACGCGAGTATTTTCAGCTGACCGGACGCAGACAGGACAGCGATGTGATTGCCTATCAGGTACGCCAGTCCTTTCGACCGGGTGAGATTACGCCGGAGGAAGCCAACCGCATCGGCTATGAGTTTGCCGAGCGTTTCTTGAAAGGCAATCATGCCTTTATTGTCTGCACCCATGTCGATAAGCATCATATCCACAATCACATTTACTGGAACTCCACCAGTCTTGACTGCACCCGGAAATTCCGGAATTTCTGGGGAAGTACATTGGCAGTTCGCAAGCTGAGCGACCTGATCTGCGTTCAGCACAGATTGTCAGTTATTGAAAATCCCAAGCCCCACGGTATGAGCTACAACCGCTGGCAGGGTGATATTGAAAAGCTCTCAAATCGCGACCGCCTATGCCTGGATATGGATGCGGCGCTGGCGAGAAGGCCGCATGACCTTGATGGCTTTTATTCTCTTATGGAACAGGCCGGCTACACCATCACCCGCGGAAAAAACATCACATTCAGCCATCCGCGCCAGAAGCGCAATATACGCATGCGCTCCCTGCCGGAGGAATACCGGGAGGATGCGATTCGGGCGGTGCTGGCAGGCAAGCGTATCCATAATCCAAGAAAACGCCGCAGTCCGTTGACAGAACAGAGAGCCCAGCTTGTCAGTTCGCTGGAAGCCAAACAGAATCAGGGGCGCGGTCATTACTACGATCTGTCCATTCAAAATCAAATCACAAAACAGCAGGCCAAGGCGCTTCTGTATTTTCAGCAGCACGGTTTTACCAGTGCAGATGATTTTGAAGCATTTGCCGAATCAGTAGAAGCAGCAAAGCAGCGCAGAGATGCGTTGTCCGCACAGATCACTTCTGCCGAAAAACAGTTGAACGAGATAGCGGTTCTTCAGAAACACATAACCAATTACCTCAAAACCAAGGATATCTATGCCGGATATCGGGCGTCCGGCTACTCCAAAGCGTATTACGAGGAACATGAGGATGCAATCAAGCTCTGCAAAGCATCAAAGCGAGCTTTTGATGAATTGCTTCCCTCTGACACTTCCGGCAAAACCGCTGGTTCCCACAAGAAACAGCTTCCCTCTTTGAAAGCGCTCCGGGCTGAGTACGCAGAGCTGCTGGCGATGAAAAAGGCGGTATACCCGGAATACTACCGGGCAAAAGATGAGTACCGGGAGCTACTGACTTATCAGGCAAATCTGGCCGGTCTTTTCGGCATTGAAAATGTCAGAAGCGCGCCTCAGCGAGAGCACCAGCAGGAAGAAAAATAAGCGCCGCAAGGTGCGCCGCCGAAGATGAAATCTTCGATCATTGGGGTTTGGGGATTGCCCCAACAAGCCAAAACAGAAAGTTCCGCCTCCGGGCGGAATCTTTTTGTTTTGAGCCTTTCTGATCAGGAAGGCATTGCTTGCCAAAGGTGAATTGGAAAATTAAATTCCAGTCCATTCACCCAAAAACTGGAACTTAGTATTGCAAAATATATCCTAGAAGTTAGTGTTGCAAACCTCTTGATATCTAGTTATAGTAGTGGCTCAGCAATAGAGTCCGGATAGCGTTATCCAAGGAGAATACCATGGCTAAGAATGCACATCTGGTTCTTTATGAAAGAGCCACAATAGAAGTTCGCCTAAGAGAACGAGCTTCATTTACTGAGATAGGTAGGGAACTTGGCAAGGACCCTTCTACTATCTCAAAAGAAGTCAGACTCCATAGTCAGACTGTACGTAAAGATTCCTTCAATCCCTGCAGCAAGCGAAGTACCTGTGATGAATACGGAACAGCATGTTCAAAGTGCAAACTGCAGTATTCAAAAAGCTGCAAGAGATGTCCTCGTGTAAAGTGCTACGAGCATTGCAAGCAGTTTGAGGTATTGGTTTGTAACAAACTGAAGAAACCACCATACGTCTGCAACGGCTGTATCCAACGGCAATCCTGTAAGCTGGAGAAGCATATTTATTCTGCCAAATCAGCTCAGAAGAATTATGAGACTACTCGCTCAGAGAGTCGTCAGGGAATAGCAATTACGCCAGAAGAATTAAAGCGTGTAGATGCTATTGTTTCACCGCTTGTTAAGTTAGGTCAGTCTATTCACATGATATGTGTCAATAATGCAGATGATATCATGCTTGATGAAAAGACTATTTATAACTACATTGATGCAGGGCTTTTATCTGTAGATAACGTTGATCTTCCGAGAAAGGTCCGTTATCGTGCCCGCTCACATAAGAAGCCTGTAAGAGTAGACAAGCAGTGTCATGTGGGACGCACTTACGAGGATTTTGAAACTTATCTTGCTGCGAATCCTGATATTCCGATAGTGGAAATGGATTCAGTGGAAGGCCGTAAAGGTGGCAAAGTTTTATTAACCATATATTTCAGAAACTGCAGTTTAATGCTTGCCTTTATCCGTGATAACAATACTGCTAAGTCTGTTACTGAAGTATTTGACTGGTTATATGAGCAATTAGGGCACGATACTTTTACAGCACTTTTCCAGGTAATAATCACTGACAGGGGCAGTGAGTTCACTAATCCACTGGCAATTGAATTTAACAAGGATAATGAACGCCGGACACATATTTTTTATTGTGATCCACAGCGTTCAGATCAAAAGGGCGGATGTGAAGTTACACATGAAATGATACGCCGTATACTTCCTAAGAAAACCTCTTTTGACAACTTAACCCAGGATGATATCACTCTTATGATGAGTCATATCAACTCATACAGCAGAAAAAAGCTGAATAACCAGTCGGCACACCAGTTGTTCAGCTTCATTAATGGCGGGGATATTCTTGACAAGTTAGGAATAAAATCCATTCCCGCTAATGAGATTAACCTTACACCTCTATTACTGAAAAAATAAGAAAACGTAGCGCTATTCGGAAGAAATACTGAACCGAATGAGGGGTGGAATTTAATCTTGCGAAAAAAGAAATAAAATTCGACCTCCGCTTAACGTGACCCTTTTTTCAGAGGATTAAGATCTCAAAAAAAGAATATCAGCATATGAAACATAAAACAACTTGTTTCTAATAGTAAATTCCAGTTTTGAAGAACTTTGCAAAACTAACTTCCAGAAAAATCATGATATTTTGATTTGCCAGAATTTACTTTTGCAAGCGATTAGCTAAATCAGAACTTAAACTTGCAAACTGGAAGCTCGGATTCCAATTCAGCCAAATTGACTTAGAGGATGAAAAAATGCGTAATTTCGAAATAAATAGTGTACTACTAAAGTCGTATGTCTTTAATTGTAAGCATACGCTCATGTACAGGTGCAGAAAAACGCTCTTATCCGCGGTAAAATATATATACAGGATAAGTAGAAAGGCAGGTGCGTGAACATGGACAAGGAAATGAGCCTCAAGAATCGGGACAGACTCATTCAGCTGGGCATAACCATTTCTACGTTCAGAAAGTATCGCGGCCTGTCCCAAGAGCAGCTGGCAGAACGTGCGTCAGTCAGTCGTTCTCTTATCAGTTCAATCGAGGCTGCGGGAATAGCCAAGTCCTTTTCGCTTGAGGTGTTCTATAACATCGCCGATGCGTTGGAAATAGACCCTGCTACTTTGCTGAGTGCACCGGCCCAGTTCGATAATCTGTTGAAACAGAACACCTGACCACATCCTTGGGATAGCTGATATAGAATCATTGCAGCACAGACTGCCAGTACCATACTGGTGGACTGTGTTGTTTTTTGTATGTGCCCGTTTTAAGCGCTGAAAGGAGTGAAACAAAATGGCAGGCTTCTTCAAGCAACTCGACAGGCATCGACGTCGCCTTCCGAAGGAATTGGAACAATATGATGATGAATATTTAAGATACTGCGTTGAAAAGGATCTTATTGAGACGGTTCTTGAAAGTACACTGCATGAAACCGATGATCCGAAAGAAATCAGTGATCTCACGCTGAAAACAGTCTGTGATTTTTACGGCGGTGATTGGTCAGGCGTTATGGATATCGATATGGATACTTGCCTGTGGAGACCGGTATGCTGGTTCCGGGCAGGAGGTGCAAATGATACGACCCTTGAAAGGCTGAGCGGATTTGAAGATGCCGAGGTTATGCCTCGGTGGCTTGAGTCCATGAAAAGCGCTTCACCCATTGTGCTGACAGATACAAGTGAAATCAGAGAATCCTGTCCGGTCGAATACGCATTGTATGAGCGGCTGGACGCAAGGTCAATCATCGCTTCTCCTTTCTCTCCGTCACCGACTGGCTTTCTTGTCATACGCAATCCATCAAGATATCTCAACCACCCGGAAGCGCTGTTCATATTTGCCTATGTTCTTCATCGTGCGCTTGCTCAGCAGAATACCATGGAACGCGAGGAAATCATTGAGGCTATGAATCCGATGGAACAGTCTTATGATGTATATATCAGTTTCTTCCGCGACCTGGAAATCCGCACGGCAGGCGGTACACTGACTGAGCAGATTATCAATGCACCGAAAACCATCCAGCTTGTTGCCTATCTGTTGCTAAAGCCGGAACGCGCCCACTCGCCGAGAGAAATCTTTGAGCATCTGAATCCCGGAGAGGACTTTGACGGCAATACGAATGCGATCCGCGGCAGCATTTACCGGTTTTCCAATATGTATGCGAAACGGACCGGACAGTCCGCAAGACTGATCATCCGTGAAGGAAGCGGTTACAGGCGAAATCCGGAGCTGAAGATAACTACCGACATGGAACAGTTTGACAAACACATGAAGGCTGCCGAGCTGACATCGAACAGCCTGGAACGAATTGATGAACTTCGCAAGGCTGTTGACTTATACAAAGGACCAGTGTTCATGTGCGGCAGAGATCAGCTCTGGCTGAATGATATTGTCAGCCAGTATGAAGTCCGCTATATCAAAGCCGCGGATGCCCTGATGCGTGAACTTACAAAGCAACAGGATTATGCAAGCGTCATGCAGTATGCAGCCAGGGCACATGAACTGTTCCCCGGCAATGGCCTGATCTGTTATTGGCTCATCATGGCAACATACAATCTGTCTGGAGCTGATATGGCAAAGAAGGAATATTTGCGTCTCAAAGAAGATATGACACAGGAGGAAATCGACGTTGTAACGCAGCACCTGAAAAAGAACAGTATGATTCGTTATGAGGAGCTGTTCGGTGTGTAACACATTCGGCACACAGAGGAAACACCCGATTTTTTCCAAAACACAACGAGCGCACAATCCGGAGATAAAATAGAATAGAACAAACAGCCGTGACACTACAGCTGCACAGCTGAGGAACCCCCGTAGGTTAGCCTTTTAGCGCAAAAGCTAAATGACGACTTACGGGGGTTTTTCTATGTCTCCGGCAAAATTTCATAATAGAGAGGCTTTTGTTTCAGCGAGCAAAAACCTCTCTATTTTTTATGCCCAAAAGCGCAGATGGCGCTGCCGTTCTCCTCCTCCGGTTTCTGAATTCCAAACAAAATTCAGAAATTCGGAGGATAAGACAATGGCATACAACAAGGCCAGTGAAGAAAGAAAATGGCGGCTCTGGAAAGAGGCCGAAGAAAAACAGCTGCGTGAGCTTGGCGTCAGCGAGGACAGGATTGCGCAGCTTCGTACTTACGATTGGGAAGTTTTCAATTCTGACCGGCGGTATTACGAACATCATGCGGATGGCGGCGATTATCTCGAACAGCTTGCGGCAGATGAGGAGAAACCGGATGTAAAAACCGTTTCGGGTTTTCTGGACGGCATCGACAGCCCTGTGCTGTTCAGCCTGCTTTCTGAAACCGACCCGACAACCGTTCTGATTGCGCTGAGAAGATCTCAGGGAAAATCATTTTCCGAGATTTCTCTGGAAGTGGGGTTATCCGAAAACACCGCGCACCGGCGCTGGACACGCCTGAAAGAAAAAATCAAAAAATCTCTTTGAGCCTGTCCGAAAATAAGCTTTCCCACCGGCTAAAGGGTGAGAGGAGCAAATGGGTCTGTTTGATAAAAGCACGACTCGCGCTCTGCTTGCTGAGCCTTGAAAATTTCATACACATTCATCAGGTACGTTCCTGTGCGGGAGAGATTCTCCAGCTGTATGATGGTGCGCCATGACACGCCTGCCCGATCCGGGTGATTACGGAAAGCAAGGCGGTGAGCGATTCCGGACCAATCAGAAATATCCGGCTGCAACGGATAAGGCGATGAAACGCACAAGGGATAATGATACTTCCGTAATTCGCGGCCCGGCCACAATGAAGGCGGGGAGGTTAGAATCCTATGAGGCAGCTTCGCAGACTGCCGCCTGGTGAGTTCCCCGCCTCCGGGGGTCGTGGACGAATGGGAGGCAGTATATAGAATTTAAGATTTGGGAGGTGAAGCCATTGCGGAAAAACTGGGAGTACCGGCGCGGAGATGTCTATCTGGCGAATCTCGATCCGGTCGTGGGCGCAGAGATCGGCGGTATCCGCCCGGTATTGATTCTTCAGAACAACACGGGCAACTTCTTCAGCCCCACGCTGATTGCCGCGCCGCTCACCTCCAACATTGATAAAAAGCCGAATCAGCCGACACATTTCCTGCTGGAACAGGTACGCGGGCTGAGCCGGCCTTCCATGGTGATTCTGGAGCAGCTGAAAACGCTGGATAAGCGCCGGATCATCAGATACATGGGACGGGTGGACAGCAATATCCTGTACAGCCCGGAATTCTGTAAGTGCCTTGCGGTGAGCCTGGCGCTTTATTTGTAATATGCATGCACTCACGATGAGTGCGGAAAGGAGCAGACCATGACACTGGATGAAATGAGAAAAGTGGACATCCGGACGGTTGACCCGGCAACGCTTCATGACCGCCGGGATGTGCGCATCGACAGCCGTCAGCCGAGAGAAAAACGCATTGTGTCCTACCTGAAGCAGATAGGCAATCCCTACTGCTACGTTGACGACGGTGTTGTCGTCAAGATCGGGTTTATGAACACCCGCGAAACGATTGATGACCGGCTGGAAGGCTATGCCCGCAGTCAGGTCAGCAAGGGATGAAACAAATATCGACATCATCGACTGTCCCGGATGATTTCAATACAATGATAGCGGAGGTGATAAAAATGCCAGACAGAATCTGGAACGCAGCAGAATATACCCGTCTTTCCCGCGATGACGGCGACAAGGCGGAGAGCAATTCCATAACGAGCCAGAAAGAAATCATCCGGGATTATGTGCGCAGGCATCCGGAATTTGTGATCGTTAAGGAGTATGCGGATGACGGCTATTCCGGCGTCAACTTTGAACGTCCGGGCTTCAAGCAGATGATGGAGGACATCAAGGCCAAGAAAATCGACTGTGTGATCTGCAAAGACCTCAGCCGGTTTGCCAGAAACTACATCGATGCAGGACGGTATCTGGAAAAAATTTTTCCGTTCATGGGCGTGCGGTTCATTGCCATCAATGACAACTACGATTCCTGCGGCGAAAAGGCGCAGTCCGATGCGCTGATCGTACCGTTCAAGAACCTGATCAACGACGCCTACTGCCGTGACATATCCGTCAAAATTCGCTCTCAGCTGGACATCAAGCGCAAGATGGGCGACTTCATCGGAGCCTTTGCACCCTATGGCTACCGCAAGGATGAGGCAAACAGAAACAGGCTGGTGGTGGATGAAGAAGCCGCCCGCACGGTGGAGCTGATCTTCCGGCTCCGCATACAGGGACTGTGCAATTCCGCCATTGCCGACCGGCTCAACAGCATGGGCGTCCTGAGCCCCATGGAATACAAACAGGCGCAGGGCTTCAATTACTCCTGCGGATTCCGCAGCAACGAACAGGCAGAGTGGAGCCCCATGCTGGTGAAGCGAATCCTGTCCAATGAAATCTATATCGGAACGCTGATCCAGCACAAATCCGGCACTCCGAACCACAAAATCAAAAAGCGCGTGGAATATGACCGGGACGAGTGGATCGTCATCGAGAACAATCATGAGCCAATTATCTGCCGCTCGGATTTTGACACCGTTCAGAATCTGATGCTGCGGGATGTCCGCACAGCGCCGAAGCAGGAAAAGGTTCATCTGTTTTCAGGCTTCGTGTTCTGCGGCGACTGCAAACACACTATGGTGCGAAAGACCGTCCCCAGCGGCGGGAAAAAGTATCATTATCTGGTCTGTTCCACTAACAAAGCGGGCAAGGGCTGTTCTCCGCATACATTCAGCGAGGACAAGCTGAAGGCCATTGTGCTCCGGGTGGTCAACGACCATATTGAACTGATCGCTCAGGTGGAACAGGTGCTGGATTACATTGCATCGCTGCCGGAGCAGGAGCGGCGCATCATCAACTATGACGCCCAGATGACGGCGCTGGAAAATGAAATCAAGCGGTATCAGGATTTGAAAATCAACCTGTATTCGGATATGGCGGACGGCGTGATCAGCCGCGAGGAATACAAGGAGTTCCATGCGGGCTATGACCGCAGGATTGCGGACAGGCAGCGCCAGCTCGGAAAGCTGAAGGATGAGCGCAGTCAGGCTTTGGAAAACAGCTCCGGGAATATTGAGTGGATCGAGCAATTCAAAAAGTACCGGCATTTGACGGAACTGGACAGAGAGTGCATCGTTCATCTGATTGAAAAAATCCTGATCTATGACGGCAAGCGCATCGAGGTGTGCTTCCGCTATAAAGATGAACTGGAAAACGCACTGCAGTATATAGAACGGTTCGAGGATGTCCTTCCATCTGAGGAAGGCGTGACAATGCCGGAGAGGAGGAACGCATAATGGCAAGAAAGAAAAGGCAGTATTTACAGCAGGAGCAGACGCATGAACCGGTCAGCGCCATGCTGCCTGCAGTATGGGAGACGGCCATCTACGCCCGACTCTCAGTTGAAAACAGCAAAAAGAATGATGATGGCGATTCCATCGAAGGTCAGATTGAGATCTGCCGGGATTATGTATCGGAGCATCCGTATCTTCACCTGGCAGATACCTATGTAGACAACGGCTGGACCGGAACAAACACTGACCGTCCTGAGTTCCAGAGACTCCTGAAAGATATTCGGGATGGCAGAATCAAAGCACTGGTCATCAAGGATTTCAGCCGGTTCTCTCGAGACTATATTGAGGCGGGAAATCTGCTGGAGAACATCTTTCCTGCCATGGGCGTCCGGTTTATCTCTGTGGTTGACCGCTATGACAGCTTTGAAACGGACGGCTCTGCCAGCAGTCTGCTGATTCCTCTGAAAAACCTGATCAACAGCTTCTATTCCAGAGACCAGTCCAAGAAAGTATCTCTGGCCGTTCATGCAAAGCAACTGGCCGGAGAACACATTCCCAGCATGATTCCCTACGGATACCGGAAATCGGCCACACAGGAGTACCGGTTTGAACCTGATCCGGAGACTGCGCCGATTGTCAAGAGAATCTACACGCAGTTTCTTGGAGGCATTGGAGCGCGTCCCATTGTGCGTCAGCTGAATGAAGAAGGAATTCCTTCTCCCGGCAGGCTCCGTTACCTGCGTGGACAGACCAAAAGGGAATGTTATTCCGACTGCCTCTGGACGCAGCAGGTCATCAAGCAGATATTGATGAATCCGACCTATATGGGCGATCTTGTCTTTGGGCGGATGCCGACAGCACTCTACCTGGGCAAGCCGGATTACCATTATGAGCCGGATGAAAGCAAATGGCGTATCCTGCCGGATATGCACGAGGCATTGGTCAGCAGGAGCGACTTCTATCAGGTCAGAGAAGTATTGGAAGCTGGCCGCCGTGAAAATAATGCCAAGCTGGAAGCCAGCCGTGAGTACCGTGAAAAGCATCCGCAGATCTTCAAGAGCGGAATCGTCCGGTGCGGGTGCTGCGGCTCCAATCTCGGATACAGCCGCCATGGTGAGAAAAAGGAAGGCCGGTACAGCTGCAGGAATAAGCAGTACGGTCGATGCGATACTCCAGTCAGCATTTCAGAGAAAAAGCTCGCGCCGATTGTCTGGAATGCAGTTCAGACACAGCTTGCTCTGTTTGCAGATTTTGAGAAAGTTGCCGGGCGGCTGAAAGACAGCGGCATTCAGACACAAAGGCAGACCGATCTCCAGCAGGAAATGCTGGACGTCAGCGAAAAACTGTCCGGTTATCAGAAAAAGCGGGAGCAGCTCTACAATGACTATGTGGACGGTATCCTATCTGCCGGAGATTATATCGAGCTGAAGGGCCGGTTTGATGCAGAGTATCAGGAGCAGAGCGCCAGACTTAATCAACTGTCTGTGGAACTGGCCAAGCTAAACCGGATGCTTTCTTCCGAAAACAAATGGCTCGCGAATATTCGAAATATCCGCAAAGCACGAAAGCTGACACCGGAAGTCGCACAGGCTATGATTGACCACATCAATGTATATAAAACAGGTTATGCACAGCACAGGTTGGAGATCATCTTCCGTTTTCAAGAGGAACGGGATGTGCTGGAAGCTGTTTATCACGAACTGGAAGGAGGTGAACCCCAGTGAAGAAATTGTATCTGTATATTCGCTTGTCCGATGCAGACGATGACCTGAAATTCAAAACCGAGAGCGAGAGCATCGCCAACCAGCGCACACTTCTGTATCGGTATATTCATGCCCATCGTGAGTTTGACGACTATGAAGTGGTTGAATTCATCGATGACGGTTATTCCGGCACAAACGGACATCGCCCTTCCTTTGAGCGAATGATCGAAAGCTTGAAAAACGGTGAGGCCAATGTGGTCATCTGTAAGGATTTCAGCCGCTTTTTCCGCGACTATGTGGAAATAGGCGATTATCTGGAGCGTATTTTTCCGTTCCTGGGTGTGCGCTTCATTGCAGTCAATGACGGTTATGACAGTGATGATTATAAGGGCTCCACGGCAGGTATGGAGGTGGTCATGAAGTACATTGTCTATTCCTATTACAGCCGCGACCTGTCCCAGAAAATCAAAACTGTCATGAGCACAAGAAAGAGCAAAGGCGAATTTGTGGCCTCACAAGCTCCTTATGGATACATGAAAGACCCGAATGTGAAGCGGAAAATCATTCCCAATCCGGATACTGCGCCTGTGGTGAGGAAGATTTTTGACCTGGCGCTGGAAGGAAAAACGCCTGCGGAGATTGCCGTTATCCTGAATGATTATCATCTGGAAACGCCGTCCGCCTATTTTATGCGGATGAATCCCGGCAGCCGAAAGTTTCGTACCTCTTCGCAGGAAGCCTGTTGGAGCGCCATCAATGTGCGGGAGATTCTGAAACGCCGGGAATACACAGGCGTGATGATTATGAACCAGCGCCGCTGGAAGGGGTTGGACAATCCCCGGACGGTATGGACGGATGAATCTGAATGGCAAATCATCCCGGACTGCCATGAGGCCATCGTAAGCGAAAGCGAATATGAAGAAGCACAGAAGGTGTTCCGTAAAATCCGCAAGGGCTATGAGCGAAGTCCTAATCAGTATCTGCTGCGCAGCCTGATTCACTGCGGTGTCTGCGGACGCATCATGCAAAGGCAGAAAAACTCCCGCGTGATTTACTACGCCTGTTTCAAATCTGTCTCCAACAGAGAAACTGCCTGCCCGGTGGGCGAACGGTTCATTGAGGCCGACCTGGAGCGCATCGTGAAGAACGACCTGATTGAGAAGCTCCGTCTGCTGGTAGATGCAGATGATCGCCTGTATGCGGCGGCAGCGGCCAGCGAAGGCACAGAGGAAAACCTCAGATTTCGGCTGGAACAGATTGAGAAACGCATGAAGCAGATTTCCGTCAGCCGGGTCAGTGCTTACGAGCGGTATGCCGAAGGGAGACTTCAGAGGGATATATACCTCATGGAACGCGATAAGTTGAACGCAGAGAGCGACAGTCTCAGCGCCGAGAAAGAGCGGCTGGAAAAGGAGCTTTTAACCCTTTCTCAGAGCAGGAACCGTGAACTGACGGAGACCTGCGACATGGCCCGCCGGACGCTGACTGCGGACGAGCTGACTAATGAGATGCTCCTGTTCTTTATCGATCGCGTGAATGTGTACAGCGGCATGAGGGTGGAGATCATCTATCGATTCTCCGATGAGATTGCCCGATTGATCGAGTTGGAGAACAAAGCAGAATAACAGAAGGAGCGGCCCCTGGGTTACCGGGTACCGCTCCTTCGTATGTGGGCTTGAACAGCCCATATTTTTTTAGTCTTTGCTTAACATCAGCAAATCCACCGTTCAAGGGCAGTCTGGATGCCGACACCGTTTCGGCAGATCTGCTGAAAGTCTGCAAGACCAAGAAAACCGAGCTGCTGTTTCTGGCTCTATTCCTGCGGATGCTCCGCATCGGCGGACGCTGCGCCTGCATCGTGCCGGACGGCGTACTGTTCGGCTCGTCCACGGCGCACAAAGCCATCCGCAAGGAACTTGTAGACGGCAACCGACTGGAGGCCGTGATCTCTATGCCCTCCGGCGTGTTCAAGCCCTACGCAGGTGTGTCCACCGCCGTGCTCATCTTCACCAAGACCGGCCACGGTGGTACAGACAATGTGTGGTTCTATGATATGACTGCCGACGGCTTTTCGCTGGACGATAAGCGCAGCCCGGTGGCAGACAACGATATCCCTGATATCATTGCACGGTTCCGCAATCTGGATGCCGAAAAAGACCGCCAGCGCACGGAAAAATCCTTCCTCGTGCCCAAGGCGGAGATCGTAGAAAATGGCTATGACCTGTCCATCAATAAATACAAGAAAACCGAGTATAAGCCCGTGGAGTATCCGCCTACCAACGAGATTTTGGCGGAGCTGCGGCGGCTGGAGAAGGAAATCGGTACTGCGATGGATGAGCTGGAGGGGATGCTGAAATGAAGAAGCGTGTATATGACTTTATTTGCACCCACCCGGATGCAAATATTCATGATATTGCCCCTGTGGTAAATGAACCGGAATTAGAAGTCTTGAAAACGGTAAATGCTCTTTATAGTGATGGGTATGTCACATTGAGTAGAATTGTTCCGCTCAGCCCAGAGAACTTTGACAGCTGTCGATACTCTGTGACTGGCAAGCAATATTCTGGTGACTAAATTCGGATTTGTGGGGATGAAGCGATGAAGTATGTCAAGCTAAAAGATGTTTGTGCAATCAATATGGGGCAATCACCCGATTCTAATAGCTATAATGAGGATGGACAAGGTGTTCCATTTTTTCAGGGTAATGCTGACTTTGGTGAAAGGTATCCTATCGCGAAAAAATGGTGTTCCGTTCCCACAAAAATGGCTGCGCCAGAGGATATACTTATTTCAGTCAGAGCGCCTATTGGAGCAATGAACTATGCCAAGGAAGAGTGTTGTATCGGACGTGGCTTAGCTGCGCTGACACCTGATACCGCAAAAGTAGCACCTGGGTATATTTTCTGGTTATTGAAAGGCAAAAATGCAGAATTGAACAGCAAAGGCACGGGTAGTACATTCAAAGCGATTGGGCGGAAGGTGTTGGAAGAAACGCTTGTTCCAGATATTTCATTGGAAAAACAGGCTGAATGCACTATCATTTTGGAAAAGGTACATAGAGTAATTTTATCGAGAAAGCAGCAGCTTCAAAAGCTGGACGAGCTAGTCAAAGCCCGATTTGTCGAACTGTTTGGGGACCCAGAACATAATGACAAGGGGTGGAGAACAGAATTCTTAGGGAAACTATGCGAGGTAAGTTCGAGCAAACGAATATATCAAAACGAGCAGAGTACAGAAGGAGTACCATTTTTAAGAATATCTGACTTAGTTAGCAAGATCGAAACAGGGAAAAATAATTGCGATTTATATATTTCTGATGCAAGATTTTCGGAATTGCTTGAACAGGGACTTGTCCCTAAAGGTGGAGATATTCTTATTACAGCACGTGGTACATTGGGAAGATGCTATATTGTCAGACCGGAGGATAAGTTTTATTTTCAGGATGGAATGATTACTTGGCTATCACAACTTTCTGATTCTGTTACAGCTCTGTACATTTTCTGCCTATTTTCAATGCCGGGGTTTAGAAAACAAATTGATAGGATGCAGGCGGGTTCAACGGTTGCTTATTTATCCATAGCTATGGCCAAAAAGCTGGTGATCATGTTACCGCCCGCTGAATTGCAACACCAGTTCGCCACCTTCGTTGAACAGACCGACAAATCAAAAGTTGCCGTACAGAAGGCGTTGGATGAAGCACAACTGTTGTTTGACAGCCTGATACAGAAATATTTCGGATAAAGGAGAATATTATGAAATATAGCGCGGAAGTTCTTTCTGATGAGAAACTGTTGCATCTTTTTTCTATTGAAGAAGATCATTTTAACGATTTTAAGGCAAAAGATATTTCAGGGAAAAATTTCAGTAAAATTGTGTCTGCATTTGCAAATGCAAGCGGTGGTGATATATATGTAGGAATACGAGAGGAACGTGAAACAAAAGAGAAACACTGGGAAGGATTCAACTGTATCGAAGATGCTAATTCTTTTATCCAAGTAATTGAATCGTTGCCGACTATTGAAAGTTATTATGATCTAGAGTTTTTACAGCACCCCGTACTTGAAACTTACGTTTTAAAAGTATGCATATTTAAAACGCAGTCTATTGTAAAAACAACAGATGGCAGAGTATTTGTTCGTAGAGGGGCGCAGAGTCTTCCGCAAGATACACAGGAAAAAATGCGTCGTCTAGAATTGGATAAAGGAATTGTTTCCTTCGAAAACGAGCCGGTTGGTGAATCAGAAATAACAGATGCCATTGATTCAAAAATATACGAATTTTTTTTGGAGGCTATCATACCAGATGTAGACCCAACAGTATGGCTCAAAAAGCAAAGATTAGTAAATGGCGAAAAATTAACTGTTGCTGGAGAATTGCTATTTTCAGATGAGCCACAGATTTGTCTTCCGAAGCGCTCGTCAATAAAAATATACCGCTATAAGACGTCCGGTGAAGCAGATAGAGATACATTAGCTGAACAACCAATGACGGTAGAAGGATGTGCATATCGTCAAATCTACGATGCTGTTTCTATGACGAAGGAAATAATCGAGTCAATCAAGAAACTCGGTTCTGGATTTGAAACAATAGAATATCCTGAAGAAACACTGCACGAAATAATTACGAACGCAGTATTGCATAGGGATTATAGTATTGCAACAGATATCCAAATTAGAGTATTCGATAATCGAGTAGAAGTTGAAAGCCCCGGAAAATTGCCAGGACATGTTACAACTGAAAATATACTTAATGCACAAGCTGCAAGAAACCCAAAATTAGTACGATTAATCAACAAATTCCCTGATGCGCCCAATAAAGATGTGGGTGAAGGTCTAAATACAGCGTTTGCTGCGATGACAAGATTGCGTTTGAAAGAGCCTGTAATTACAGAAGGAGAAAACTCAGTCTTGGTTATTATCAAACATGAAAAGCTGGCATCTCCGGAAGAATTAGTAGTTAACTACTTACTAACTCATTCAATAATCAAAAATAGCGTTGGCAGATCCATCACTGGGATAAAATCTGAAAATACGATGAAATCAGTATTTTATCGTCTCCGCGACCGTGGGTTTATACAATTGGTAAAGGGTTTTAATTACTGGATTAAAACAGAGAATTTTAATGAATTAGTAGACGAACAATTTGATAATCTTACGCCTCAGGAAGTGACATAATGACCAACTTTGATGTTTTTGCCGCCACCCTACAATTTGAATCCTTTGCCTCCGTAGCAGTATCGGCAGAAAAAATTCTGCATATCGACCCCTCCGCCTGCGTGCTGAACTGCCGCAGGGCGATGGAGTTTGCGGTGAAGTGGATGTACTCTGTGGACAAGGCACTGGTCATGCCCTATCAGGATACACTGGTCAGCCTGATGAACACCGAGGACTTCCGGGATATCGTTGGCACTGACCTCTGGCGGCGTATGGATTTTATTCGCCGCACGGGCAATAACGCCGCACACAGCGGTAAAAAGATTACCGAGGAGCAGGCGGCGCTGTGTCTGGAAAACCTCTATGTATTCTTGGACTTCGTGGCCTATTGCTATGGTGAGAACTACACAGAGGGGCATTTTGACCGTTCCTTGCTGATGCAGCCCGCCGAAGCGCCCGCAGTTCCTTCGCAGACGATACCCGATGTGGATTTTGCAGCCCTCATGGCGGAGAATGCCGCCTTGAAGGAAGAACTGACTGCCCGCCGAACTGAGCAGCAGCAGACCTATGTGCCGAAGCCGCTGGATTTGTCCGAATACAAGACCCGGAAACTTTACATCGACACCATGCTCACCGACGCCGGTTGGACGGAAGGGAAGGATTGGCTGAACGAGGTGGAACTGCCCGGTATGCCAAACAAGTCCGAGGTGGGTTATGCGGACTATGTGCTCTACGGCGATGATGGCCGCCCGCTGGCAGTGGTGGAGGCTAAGCGCACATGCGTGGATGTGGCCAAGGGACGCCAGCAGGCAAAGCTCTATGCAGACCTGCTGGAAAAGAAGTATCACCGCCGCCCGGTCATTTTCCTGACCAATGGCTTTGAGACCCGCATTACGGACAATATCTATCCCGAACGCAAGTGTGCCGCTATCTACTCCAAGCGGGATCTGGAAAAACTGTTCAATCTCCAGACCATGCGGACAAGCCTGAAAAATGTCATGGTGGATTGGAAGATAGCCGGACGCTATTATCAGGAGGGCGCCATCAAAGCTGCCTGCGATGCCTTTGCACGCAACCGGCGCAAGGCGCTGCTGGTCATGGCCACCGGCTCCGGAAAAACGAGAACAGTTATTGCCCTATGCGATGTGCTGCTCCAGCATGGTTGGGTGAAAAATATTCTCTTCCTTGCTGACCGCAACAGTCTGGTCACCCAGGCAAAGCGCAGCTTTGTGAATCTGCTGCCCGATCTCTCCGTTACCAATCTCTGCGAGGAGAAGGATAACTACACAGCGCACTGCGTATTTTCCACCTATCAGACCATGTACAACGTCATCGACAGTGTACAGGATGAGGAGGGCAAACTCTTCACCTGCGGGCATTTCGATCTGGTCATCTGCGACGAAGCTCACCGCTCCGTTTACAACAAATACAGGGATATTTTCAACTACTTTGATGCCCCGCTGGTGGGGCTGACAGCCACGCCGAAAGACGAAATTGACAAGAATACCTATGAGATTTTTGAGTTGGAAAATGGCGTGCCCACCTATGGCTATGAGCTGGCGCAGGCGGTCAAGGACGGGTATCTGGTGGATTTCCTGTCTGTAGAAACGAAACTGAAATTCATTGAACAGGGCATTGTCTACGATGAGCTTTCCGACGCGGACAAGTGGGCTTACGAGGACACTTTTGAGGACGAGAATGGTGAACTTCCGGAGAGTATTGCATCGTCGGCGCTGAACGAGTGGATTTTCAATGAAGATACCATCCGGCAGGTGTTGAATACGCTGATGACCAATGGCCTGACCATCGACTATGGCAGCAAATTGGGCAAAACCATCATCTTTGCAAAGAACCACATCCACGCCGAGAAAATCCTTGAGGTGTTCAACAAGGAATATCCGCACTTGCCCGGTTTCGCCAAAGTCATCGACAACTATATGACCTATGCGCAAAGCGCCATCGATGAGTTTTCTGATCCGAAAAAGCTGCCGCAGATTGCCATTTCTGTGGATATGCTGGACACCGGCATTGACGTGCCGGAGGTGCTGAATCTGGTGTTTTTCAAGAAGGTCATGAGCAAGGCGAAGTTCTGGCAGATGATCGGGCGAGGCACCCGTCTGTGCCCGAGGCTGCTGGACGGTAAGGATAAGGACAAGTTCTACATCTTTGACTTTTGCGGCAACTTTGAGTTCTTTCGCATGAACAAGGGACGGCCCACTGCCAATATGATTGCCTTACAAGGAGCGATCTTCCATCTGAAGGCCCAAATTGCGTTCAAATTGCAAGACTTGGCGTATCAGACAACGGATCTCATTGCCTTCCGCAAGACGCTGGTAGAGGACATGGTGCACAAAGTGCAGGAACTGAACAAAGAGAACTTTGCAGTGCGCCAGCACCTGAAATATGTGGAGTTGTATGCAAGTCCCGATAACTATAACGCCCTGACCTATGAGGACACCTTGCTCATGGGCCAAGAGCTGGCACCGCTCATCACGCCGGAAGAGGACGATGCTAAGGCGATGCGGTTCGATGCGCTGATATATGGCATTGAGCTTGCCTATCTCGCCGGAAAAAAATACGGCAAAGCCCGCAGCGACCTGTTTAAGAAAGTTTCCGCTGTTGCATCTGTGGCGAACATCCCAGAAATCATGGCTCAAGCCGAATTGATCGACAAAATTCTGCATACGGACTATGTAGAGAATGCCGGAATCAACGAATTTGAGCATATCCGGGAAAATCTGCGAGACCTTATGAAGTATATCCCGCACACCAGCGTGCGCTATGATACGAATTTTGATGATGAGATTCTCTCTGTAGACTGGAATGAATCAGATTTGGAAAATGATGACCTTAAGAACTACAAGGCTAAAGCAGAATTCTATGTGCGGCAGCACATGGACAATGTGGTGATTACCAAGCTCAAAAGCAATGTCCCCCTGACCGCGGAAGATGTACAGGCACTGGAGAAAATTCTTTGGAGTGAAGTCGGCACCAAGCAGGACTATGAGGCCGAGTATGGGCAAAAGCCGCTGGGCGAGTTCGTGCGTGAAATCGTCGGGCTTGATATGAATGCAGCAAAAGAAGCCTTTGCTCAGTACTTGAATGATGCCAGCCTCGATAGCCGACAGATTTATTTCGTAAATCAGATCGTAGAGTACATCGTCCACAATGGCATGATGAAGGATTTGTCTGTGCTGCAGGAAGCACCCTTCACTGACCACGGCAGCATTGTGGAGGTGTTCACGGATCTGTCCGTGTGGGCAGGCATCCGACAGGCGATTGAGCGGGTCAACGCCAATGCATCGGCGGCGTAAGTTGTATTTTGATGGAAGGAGATTTAATAAATGGCAAACATTATTGCAGTAATCTGGGACTGTGACAAAACCTTGATTGACGGTTATATGCAAGATCCGATTTTTGCAGAATATCAAATTGACTCGTCTGATTTTTGGAAAAAAGTAAATGCGAAGCCAATGGAACTTGCAGAGAAGGGGATCCGAGTAAATCGAGATACTTATTACCTAAACTACTTTATTGAATGCGCTCATAATGGGACTTTTAAGGGATTAAATAATCAAAAACTCAATGGCTATGGGAAGAAACAAAAATTTTATAGAGGTATCCCGGAAATCTTCGAGAAAACTAAGAATATGTTCAAGGACGATAAACGTTATGCAGAATACGGAATTCAGGTTGAACATTATATTGTTAGCACTGGCTTTGCTGAAATTATCCGCGGTTCAGATTTGATGCCTTTTGTTGATGGCGTATGGGGATGCGAGCTTTTGGGAACTCCCGATAGTGACGGCAATATGGTTATCGGTGAGACAGTATATACGATTGATAACACATCAAAAACCAGAGCAATATTTGAAATAAACAAAGGAATTGATAAAATCGACAGAATTGAAGTCAATTCAAAAATCCCGGAAGAAAACCGAAGAGTTCATTTTGAAAACATGATTTATATTGCAGATGGCCCTAGCGATATTCCCGCATTCTCTGTTGTAAAAAAGGGTGGCGGAGCCACCTTCGCTATCTATCCCAAAGGTGACAGCAAAGCCATGCAGCAGGTTGAGCAGATGCGCGAGGATGGACGCGTCGATATGTACGCAGAAGCAGATTATTCCGAGGGAACCACCGCGTATATGTGGATTACCAACAGGATTCAAAAAATGGCTGATCGCATCCGAAATGCAGAAAAAGAAAAAATCATGAGCTCTGCATCAGGTGTTCCGCATCATTTGGTTTGATGTTTGCTTTCTATGTATGATTGTTCTGCCAAACAGCACATACCCTTCCTGACATTATTGACACAGAGAAAATCGCGCAAACCCGTTGGTACACAACGGATTTGCGCGGTTTGTACTTTCTCTCTTACCCCTCCCGGATTCCCACGGTCGAGGCTTGTTCCTTCGTCACTATGTACTACTTCCACCCTTGCCGTTTGGCCAAATCGCCCATCGCAAAGCAGAATCTCTCCCACCGTGCCAATGTTATCTGTGACGGGTCGCCCTCGCGGATACGCATGGTGCGGCGGATCTCCTTGGGGATGACCACGCGGCCGAGGTCGTCGATCCGGCGCACGATTCCGGTTGCCTTCATATTCTGAAAACTCCTTTGCTCTGTTTTGCATTTCGGCAACCCTATTTTCTGCAAATTCCGGTAGTCTATGCAGTCCGTGCCGCTTGTGTAGCATCCAGTTTTTTCTTTCTTTGCAGCAGTACCCGGCGCCCGGAACGTCTCTGACGTTCCGGGCGCCGGGTGTCTGTTTGTTTGAAAACGCTGGATTATGAGATTATGCTTCGCTGTGCGGGGCATACTTTGCGTTGGGATGATAGTGCCCCTGCTCCAGTTCGGAGACGATGTGGTTGTAGTTCTTGCTGTTGAGCTTGTAGAAGCACATGATGACGAAGATCACAACGGCAAACGCCAGCGGCAGGTACAGGTACACGCCCTTGATGGTGCTGAGCGCGGAGGCGACCTGCATAGTTGCAGCGCCGTCATAGCTGGAGCTGCCGAGGATGAGCGTCGTCACGCCGCTTCCAATGAGCACGCCGAGCTTGTTGCCGACGCCCTGTGCGGCGCAGGTCGTGCCGGGCGCCTTGTGGCCGGTGCGCCAATGACCATACTCAATGGCGTCGCCGACCATGGAGTGGATGAGCGCGGCCAGCAGGCCCCAGCCGATAGAGCGGATGACGGCGGACACCATCTGCACGCCGAGACTCGTGGGCGCGACGATGCCGACGATCTGACCGACGATGGCGATGATCATGCCGGCGCGGACGATAACCGTCGTATCAAACTTCTTGCACAGGCCGAAGGTGATGAAGCTCATGATGGCCATTGAATTTGATAAAACATGGCACCAGCGCTGCTATGGGGACACGCCGATGCCGGAAGACCTGTGTCTGGCCACGGAGTACCACTCGCGTGCGGCCATGACCATGACGATCTGGTGGATCCTGTCGGACATGCCGGTGTCCCCGGACTTCATCACGGACATGATCACCAAAATGCGCGACGCCGGCCTGAGCCACATGCTCTGCCAGCGCGACGGCAGCAGCCCTTATACCGCCAAGACCGAGGGTGCCTGACCGTCCGTCCATAAAACAGATAACCAAACGCCCTCCGGACGGAAACCGTCCGGAGGGCGTTTTTGCAGCGCTGACAATGACCGCCCCGAAGGCTGATAGCCTTCGGGGCGGTGTTTGTTTGTGCCATTTCAACTGACAACATTTCAATCCCCGTTTTCATTCGTGCGAACGAAAACGACGGCTATAAAATACCACACGAATGGCGCTCTGTCTATCAGAAATATGCACTTAAAGTCCATTTCAACTTACAACGAAATCTTTTTGTTGACAAGCTGGTAATTTCATGGTAACGTATTGGCAAATAATGAAACCGGCGTCATCTTTTTGAAGCGCGCGCACGGTTTCCCAGTTTTTTGACGGGTTTCGGCCAAATGCGCTCGAATGTCCTGTTTATCGGACACGCCGCTTGCTATTCTACTGTTATGTTAATAGGAGGAAATGCATGACATACCTTGCACACATCGACGGAGCGCGCGAGCAAACCGTGCAGGCACACTGCCGAAACGCGGCGGAATATGCAGCCACGGCGCTGCGGCCGGTACAGCTGGCGTGCCCCGCCGCGCTGGCCGCTCTGCTGCACGATATGGGAAAGTTCAAGGAGACCTACCGGCTGTATCTGCAGCTGGCCGCCGCGGGAGATCCGGCAGCCGTGCGCGGCTCGGTCAACCACACGTTTGCTGCCGTGCGCTTTCTCCTGCAGCGCTATCACACGCAGGGCGGCGACCCGATCCGCAATCTGACCGCCGAGCTGCTGGCCTGCGCCGTCGGTGCACACCACGGCCTGTTCGACTGCATCGACGACCGGCGCCGCTGCGGTTTCCTGCACCGGCTGGAGCAGACGGATATCGATTACGAGGAATCTCTGGCCAATTATCTGGCGCAGTGTGCGCCGCTCGAGGAGCTGGACGCGCTGTTTGCGCAGGCAGTGACCGAAGTCGGGCGCTGCATGGAAAAGCTGCAGCCGCTGGTGCAGGACGAACACGGCGTGGAGGGTGATTTTTATCTGGGCCTGCTGATGCGGCTGCTGCTCTCCGCCGTCATCGAGGGCGACCGCCGGGACACGGCGGAATTTATGAATCATATGACCTATCCCGCCTTCCCGGACGGCGAAGCCCGCGCCACCATGTGGGACACCGTGCTTGCGCGCGTGGAGCGGAAGTTGGGCGAGCTTTCGTGTGATACGGACATCGCGCGCGCCCGGCGGCGGATCTCGGAGCAGTGCCGGACATTCGCCGCACAGCCGGGCGGCGTCTATCGTTTAAACGTGCCGACCGGCGCCGGAAAAACGCTCAGTTCCCTGCGCTACGCGCTGACGCACGCGAAGATATGGAACAAATCCCGCATTATTTTTACATCGCCGCTGCTGAGCATTCTGGAGCAGAACGCACAGATTATCCGCAAATATGTCGGCGACGACCGGCTCGTCCTCGAGCACCACTCCAACGTCATGCACACAAATGAAACAGCCGAACGGCTCGACGAGTTGGAACTCCTTGCAGAAAACTGGAACTGCCCCATCATCCTCACGACGCTGGTGCAGCTGCTCAACACGCTCTTCTCCGGCAAGACGACCTGCATCCGCCGTTTTCAGGCGCTGTGCGGCAGCGTGATCGTGATCGACGAAGTGCAGACGGTCCCGAACAGCCTGCTGACGCTGTTTGACCTTGCCATCAATTTTGCGGCCACGGTCTGCGGGGCGACCGTCATCCTCTGTTCGGCGACACAGCCCTGCCTCGAAGCGGCGGCGCATCCGCTGCAAAATGCGGATCGGCAGATCGTTCCGTATGACGCGGCCCTGTGGTCGGCCTTCCGCCGGACACAGATCATCGACAGCGGCAGCCGACGGCTGGACGAGATCCCGGAATTCGCCCTGCGGGTGCTGGAGGATGCGGACAGTCTGCTGATTGTCTGCAACCGAAAGGACGAGGCGGAACGGCTCTACCGCACGCTGCGCGCCGGGCCGTACCGCTGCTTTCATCTGTCAGCCGCCATGTGCATCGCCCACCGGCGGCAAACACTGCAAATGCTGCAGAACGCGCTGGGCGCGATCGATAAGCAGGACGCACCGGGCGCAGATCACGAAAAAGTGATCTGCGTATCGACTCAGGTGATCGAGGCCGGCGTGGACATTTCCTTCGCGCGTGTCATCCGTCTGGCCGCCGGCATGGACAGCATCGTTCAGGCCGCCGGCCGCTGCAACCGCAACGGCGAGTGCCAAACGCCCGCGCCGGTGCACATCGTGCAGTGCGCGGACGAGAATCTCGGGCGCCTGCGCGAAATCCAAGCGGCAAAAGCCGCGTCCCTGCAGCTGCTGGAAGCGTTCCGGCAGCAACCGGAGCACTACGGGAACGACCTGACCTCCGACGCTGCGATCCGCTACTATTACCACCGGCTGTACGCAGCCATGGCCAAGGGCTATCAGGACGACACGGTTTCCTTGAGCGGAAAATCCGTGACACTCTATTCTCTCCTGTCCGACAATCGTGACTTTGCCGATGCGGATTGTCCGGCCAGCGGGCAGTATCTGCTGCAGCAGGCGTTCCGGATCGCGGGCGCAAAATTTGAAGTGTTTGACGGCGAGACGACCGACGTGATCGTTCCGTACGGGGAGGGCCGGCAGATCATTCTGGAGCTCGGGCAGATCGACCCGCAGCGCGATCTGGCAAAGCTGTACGCGCTGCTCGAGCGCGCCAAGGCCTATACCGTCTCCCTCTACAGCTGGCAGCGCAGCAAGCTGGAAAAGGAGGCGCACGCGCTGATCCCCAAATGCGGCGGGAGCATTCTGGTGCTGCAGGAGGGGTACTATGATGAAAATACCGGCCTCGTTCCGGAGGCCGGACGAATGGACTACATGGAGGTGTGAACAAGATGGGAAAACCGGAACATCCCAATATCGTGGAGTTTCAGGTGACCGGGGACTATGCGCTGTTCTCCGACCCGATCCTGCGTGTCGGCGGTGAAAAGTGCAGCTATCAGGTACCGACCTACGAGGCACTCAAGGGCATTCTGTCCTCGGTCTACTGGAAGCCGACGCTCATCTGGTACATTGACGCCGTCCGGGTCATGAGCCCCATCCAGACGGAGGTAAAAGGTATCCGGCCGATCAAGTACAACGGCGGCAACGAGCTGGCTTATTATACGTATCTGAAGCACTGCTGCTACCAGGTGCGCGCCCACTTTGAGTGGAATGATAACCGCCCGGAGCTTTCTGCCGACCGCAATGAAAACAAGCACCACAATATTGCGCGGCGCATGATCGAAAAGGGCGGCCGGCGCGACATTTTCCTCGGCGCCCGGGAGTGTCAGGGTTATGTAGAGCCGTGCCGCTTCGGGGAGGGCAGCGGCGCCTATGACGCGCTGCCGGAACTGAGCTTCGGGCTGATGTATCACGGTATCACCTACGCCGACGAGGCCTATTCCGACGAGACCCGCGGGCAAATGACCGCGCGCTTCTGGCGCCCGGTCATGCGGCACGGCGTCATCGCGTTCCCGCGGCCGGAAGACTGCCCGCTGCACAAGCCGCTGCGGGCCATGGAAATGAAGCCGTTCGGCGAAGCGCTCGGAAACTTCACCGGGCTGAAGGAATTCGGGGAGGTGGAGTGAATGGGCCTGCTGCAAAAAGCGGTGGAAACCTATGATGCGCACACGGCGCTGGTCGGTGAGGTGCAGGAGGGGCACGAAGTGCTGGCTCCGGTGTCGCACATTCTCACGAGCGCGCAGATCGAGATCACGGTCAACGCAGCCGGCGAACTCGCGGATGCGCGTGCAGTGGATAAAAAGGAGCCCAAGATCATCATCCCCGTCACGGAGGATTCCGGAGGCCGCACCAGCGCCCCCTGCGCGCATCCCCTGTGCGACCAGCTGTGTTATCTGGCCCCCTATGATGAAAAGCGCCACCCGCTGTATCTCGAGCAGCTGGAGCACTGGGCGGCTTCGCCGTACAGTCATCCCATGCTGCCACCGATCCTGACATATGTGCGCCGCGGAACGATCCTGACGGATCTGGCAACCCGCAGCATCATCCGGCTCGACGCGCAGGGGAAGGCGGAAAAGGAAAAGCTGCTCGTCCGCTGGCGGGTGATCGGCATCGGAGAAGACAGCGGCGCCTGCTGGGAGAGCCTGTCACTATTCGATGCGTATATTGCGTGGTACGCGGCCCAGCGAGCGGAAACTGGCGCGGCCCTGTGCATGATCACCGGCAGCTATGATGTTCCGGCTAAGCAGCACCCGAAGGGCATCATCCCCTTCAACGGAAACGCCAAGCTGATCTCTGCCAACGACAGCAGCAACTTCACCTATCGCGGGCGCTTCACCGGCGATGCGCAGGCCGCAACGGTCGGCTACATCGCCTCGCAGAAGGCGCACAACGCCCTGCGCTGGCTGGCAGCGGAGCAGGGTGCGCGCGTGGTGTTCGGCGGGCGCACCTTCCTCTGCTGGAACCCGCAGGGAATCCAGGTCTGCCACGCAGTCAGCCCGCTCCGCCCGGCATCCGCCGAAACAAAGCCGTCGGATTACAAAGCAGCGCTGCAAAAAACGCTCGACGGCTGCCGCAGCGAGCTGCCGGAGCAAAATGCCGGCGTCGTCATCGCAGCGTTCGACGCCGCAACGACCGGCCGCCTCTCCCTGACCTATTATAATGAACTGCTGGGCTCGGACTTCCTGCAGCGTTTGCACGACTGGGATGAAATGTTCTGCTGGTGGGCGCGAAATTACGAGACGAACGGTTATCTGATCCTGTCGCCGTCACTGTATCAGATCGTCAAATGCGCCTTCGGTACCCAGCGCGTTGAGAATAACAGCGCCCGGCTCGTGCCGGATGACCGCGTGCTGCGTCAGCAGATGCAGCGGCTGGTGTCCTGCCGGATAGATAAAGCAAAATTCCCGGCAGACATCGTGCAGGCGCTGGTCGAGCGGGCCTCGACCCCGCTGGCATACGCCCCAAGCGTCCGCGAGCGGCTGCTCACCACAGCCTGCGCCGCGATCCGGAAATATCATCACGACTATTTTGAGGAGGAGTTGCAAATGGAACTGGACAAAAGCCGCGCCGACCGCAGCTATCAGTATGGCCGCCTGCTCGCCGTGCTGGAGAAGGTGGAGCGGGACACGTATGACAAAGACGAGAGCCGAGAACCGAACGCCATCCGGCTGCAGACCATGTTCCGCCGCCGCCCCCTGCATACGTTCGGCATCATCAACGATCAGCTGGAGCGGGCGTATTTCCCGCGCCTGAAGCCCGTCTCCCGCAGCTATTACAAACGCCTGATCGGCGAGATCGTGGAGATTATCTACGCCCGCCCAGAATCCGAGTGGGACAAGCCCCTGGAGGACGCCTATCTGATGGGTTATTACCTGCAGCGCAAGGATCTGTACACAGCCAAAACCGAAAAAACGGGAAATACCGACGAGGAGGAGAACTGAACATGAGCACCCTGAACCACAAAATCGACTTTGCAGCCCTGGTCTCGGTCACGATGGCCAACAGCAACGGCGACCCGCTCAACGGCAACCGCCCCCGGACCGACTATAACGGTTACGGGGAAATGTCCGATGTCTGCATCAAGCGCAAAATCCGCAACCGCATGCAGGATCTCGGAAACACGATCTTCGTGCAGTCCGAGGACCGCTGCGACGACGGCTTCGGCAGCCTGAGTGAGCGCGCCTCGGCGGTCATGAAGGGCATCACTGACCGGGACGAATACGCGAAGAAGGCCTGCGAGACATGGCTGGACGTGCGCACCTTCGGGCAGGTATTTGCATTTAAGGACAGCAAGGGGCTTTCCGTCGGCGTCCGCGGCCCGGTGTCCGTCCATCAGGCGGTCAGCGTGTCGCCAGTCGAGATCGAGTCGCTGCAGATCACCAAGAGCGTCAACGGCGAAAAGAAGGCCAAGGGTGAATCCCGTGCTTCCGACACCATGGGTGCCAAGCACTTCGTCCGCTTCGGCCTCTATGAGATCAAGGGCTCCATCAACGTACAGCTCGCAGAAAAGACCGGCTTCACGCAGGCCGACGCCGAGACCGTTAAGGAGTGCCTGCGCACGCTGTTTGTGAACGACGCTTCCTCCGCGCGCCCGGATGGCTCCATGGAGGTCGTCAAGCTCTTCTGGTGGGAGCACAACTGCAAGGACGGGCAATATTCCTCCGCCAAGGTACACCGCTCCCTGCAGGTCAAGCCGAAAAAAGACAATGAGGGCAAAGACAGGGTCCCCACCTGTGCGGATGATTATGACATCACGCTGCTCCCGCTCGACGGCCTGGTGCCGGAAGTGATCGACGGTGTATGATCCCGACGACTGCCTGATGATCTCCGGCCTGCAGCACTTCCGGTTCTGCCGGCGGCAGTGGGCGCTGATCCATATCGAGCAGCAGTGGGCGGAGAACCTGCGCACCACGGAGGGCGCGCTTTTGCACGAGCGCGCCCATGACGAGCAATTTCGCGAAAGCCGCGGCGACACGATCATCACGCGCAGCCTGCATGTTTACTCGCTGACGCTCGGCCTCAGCGGCCAGTGTGACGTCGTGGAGTTTCACCGGGACGAACGCGGCGTGCCGCTGCACGGGTACGAGGGCACATGGCTGCCCTATCCGGTCGAGTATAAGCGCGGCCACGCCAAACAGGACGGCTGCGACGAGCTGCAGCTGTGCGCCCAGGCCATGTGTCTGGAGGAAATGCTCTGCTGCGAGATCCCGGACGGCGCGCTCTTTTATGGTGAAGCGCGCCGGCGCGTGCGCGTACCCTTCACGCCGGAGCTTCGGGAAGAGGTGCGCACCGACGCCGCACAGATGCACGATCTCTACCGCCGCGGCCGCACGCCGCAGGTAAAGCCCACGAAAAGCTGCAATGCCTGCTCGCTCAAGGATCTGTGCCTGCCGCGCCTGTCCCGGACCGGCTCGGTGCATGACTATCTGCGCGCCAACATGGAGGATACGCCATGAAAAAGCTGCTCAACACCCTGTTTGTCACCACGGAGGACGCCTACCTGAGCCTCGACGGGGAAAATATTGTCGTCAGCCGTGACCGGCACGAGATCGGCCGCTTCCCGCTGCACACGCTCGATGGGATCATCAGCTTCAGCTATGCCGGGGCCTCCCCGGCGCTCATGGGCGGGTGCGCAAAGCGCGGCGTCGGTCTGACGTTCTGCACGCCCGGCGGCCGCTTCCTCGCCCGCGCCAGCGGCGAGGAAAACGGGAATGTGCTCCTGCGCCGGATGCAGTACCGCGTGGCCGACGACCCGGCGCAGAGCTGCCGCATCGCGCGCAGCATGATCTTCGGCAAGCTGCACAACGCCCGCTGGAGCGTCGAACGCACAAAGCGCGACCACGCCCTGCGCGTAGATACGCAGCGCCTGCAGGCCGCCATCGGCCAGATCAAGGGGCTCTATCCGCTCGTCGCGGAGGAGACGTCGCTTGACGCCCTGCGCGGCGAAGAAGGCGCCGGCGCCAAGGCGTACTTTGACGTTTTCGACGACATGATCCTGCAGAACAAGGCCGATTTCTTCTTTCACGAGCGCAGCCGCCGTCCGCCGCTGGATCACGTCAACGCGCTGCTGTCGTTCGCGTACAGCCTGCTCAGCAGCGACTGCGCCGCCGCGCTCGAGAGCGTCGGGCTCGATGCCTATGTCGGCTTCCTGCACCGGGACCGCCCGGGGCGGACCTCACTCGCGCTGGATCTTGTGGAAGAACTGCGGCCCTGCTTTGCCGACCGGTTCGTGCTGTCGCTGATCAACAACCGCGTCATCGCTGCAGGCGACCTTGTGCGCACGGACAGCGGCGCTGTGCTCTTGACGGACACAGGACGAAAGAAATTCCTGCGCGCCTGGCAGGAGCGCAAGCGGGACACGATCACGCATCCTTATCTGAAAGAGAAGATCGCCTGGGGGCTAGTGCCCTATGTGCAGGCACTGCTGCTCGCGCGGTATCTGCGGGACGATCTGGATGCCTATCCTCCATTTTTGTGGAAGTGAGGCGCTTGACATGATGGTGCTCATTACTTATGATGTCAACACGGAGGACGCGGCCGGGCGCCGCCGCCTGCGGCAGATCGCAAAGCAGTGCGTGAACTATGGGCAGCGCGTGCAAAACTCTGTTTTTGAGTGCCTGCTCAATGCCGCGCAGTGTAAACAGCTGCAGCACAAGCTGTGCTCGATCATGGATGAATCCGTAGACAGTCTGCGCTTTTACTACCTTGGGGATAAGTATCACACCCGCATCGAGCATTTCGGTGCCAAAGCGGGCTATGACGCCAAGGGCGCGCTGATAATCTAACAGTATTGGGTGCGAAGTAGAAGCGCGCAGACAGTTCCGGCACCTTCGCACCCCCCAAAAAAACCGTAAATACGTGAATGTAAGCAAGTTTCGCTTTATTTTTTCCTTGTTCCGATGTGCTTTTTGGCCGATCAAGAACTCTTTTGTACCTTTTGTGCAAATTTAACGGGTTAAAATCGTCAAATTTGCCGTCGCACCCCGCACGGGGTACGTGGATTGAAATAGCGCGGGCAGGATCTGGACAAGATGATCGCGGACGGTCGCACCCCGCACGGGGTACGTGGATTGAAATGTGGGCAGGGTGATCGTGTCGATAACGTTGCCGGGTCGCACCCCGCACGGGGTACGTGGATTGAAATGACCCGGAGATCAAGCTGCTGTGCACACTGGAGCGGTCGCACCCCGCACGGGGTACGTGGATTGAAATTACAAAAACAAGACCGTGAAGATCAAGATGCAGGTCGCACCCCGCACGGGGTACGTGGATTGAAATGTCAAGCATATACGCAAGTGCTGTCTGCGGTGTAAGTCGCACCCCGCACGGGGTACGTGGATTGAAATTCGCACACCTTGCAATCGATTGCATGTGTTTCTCGTCGCACCCCGCACGGGGTACGTGGATTGAAATGGCTCTCCTCCCGTGTCCACTTTGGACACAATCAGTCGCACCCCGCACGGGGTACGTGGATTGAAATCGCCCATCTTATGGGCGGTCGTACTCTGGTGGGGTCGCACCCCGCACGGGGTGCGTGGATTGAAATTTGCGCAAAAGCAGGAAATCCTCGCCGGGTCGAGTCGCACCCCGCACGGGGTGCGTGGATTGAAATCTTGATGCGATCGTGCATAAGCATCACTCCTCACGTCGCACCCCGCACGGGGTGCGTGGATTGAAATACGGAGGGGCTGGCGATGGCGCTGGAGGACGACGTCGCACCCCGCACGGGGTGCGTGGATTGAAATGCGCCGACACCGCTGATAAGGTGCGCCGCGCCGCGTCGCACCCCGCACGGGGTGCGTGGATTGAAATTTCTTGCCCCGCTTGATCCTCTGCACGGCTTCGGGTCGCACCCCGCACGGGGTGCGTGGATTGAAATGTCCTCCTGCTTCTTCGCGTCGGCCTGCTCCTGCAGCGTCGCACCCCGCACGGGGTGCGTGGATTGAAATTGCACTTACAGCACCTCCTCACTGATTGCGTCCGCGTCGCACCCCGCACGGGGTGCGTGGATTGAAATCACTTGAGCATGACGCCACTCAGCCGTCGCCCCGCTCTGAACCGCCGCCCAAAAGCAGACGCCCCGGACTGCAAATGCAGTCCGGGGCGTCCAATATCAAAGGAAGGCATGTCTGCCGAAAAGACGGGATGGGAAGCGCGCGGCCGCCGTCGCGCAACGGAGGAAGAGGTACCATGAAAGATCAAAACGAGACCTCTGGGCCTGCACGCTTCTCATGAGGGGGTGTGTTCAGCATAAAACAAATTGCGCCACAAGAAAAGCCACGGAACCGCAATTCCGTGGCTTTTTGCCTCACTTATGCGTTTTTGTGGTCTGATGTGTGCTCCCACGCATCACCAAGCTCCTTCCAACGACCCATGATGTCCTTCCACAGGTGCAGCGCCCACGGCGCGAACACCTCCGGCGACGGGCAGTCCGGTCGGCTGAGCCAGCTCTGAATGATGTCCATGACCACGTCCGACATTTTGCCGGACATGAATGCCTCGGTCTGCGGGTCGGGAAAAAGGTCGGAAAAGTCCGCCTGCAGGTACGGCCGCAGCCGGGCGCAGAGAAAGTCGTGGAACGAATTCTGCCCCGTGAACGTGAGCGCACGGGCATAAAACGCGCGGTCGGCATACAGATACGTGCACACGCGCACGAACAGATCAAACAGGCCCGGCTCATCGTCGCCGATCGCCTTCTGAAAGCCCCTGTCGTAGATCCACGTCACGAGCTGGTACTTGTCCGTAAAGTGCCGGTAGAACGTGCGGCGGTTGACCTCCGCGGCCGCGCAGAGGTCGGTCACGGTGATGTCCGCAAAGTCACGCCGGAGCATAAGCTCCTTGAGACTCTCGGCGAGCACTTTTTTCGTTGCGGATTCGCGCATGGCGGTCGTCTCCTTCCGGTATTTCTGCCGCCAGTATAGCGCACACATGGCAAAACTGCAACAGACCCTGCCGCGGATGCGGCAGGGCCTGCGCATAAGGAAAAAAGAAGGGAGGGGAAAGAATGATTACTTTGCAAACATCTGCGCGAGCTCCTGGGTGACGCGCAGGTACGTCTCGATGTCCGCAACGGTGTGGCAGTGCAGCGGCGAGACGCGGATCGCACCCGTGAGGCCGACGGCCTCGACGATGCGCTTGGAATACACGCTGGTGTTGACGCGCTCAAAGGTCGTGACGCCGCGCTTCTGGTACTCCTCGACGCAGCGGGTCATGTCCAGCCCGTCGATGCCCATGGCAACGATCAGGTCGCGGTGCGTGAGATCCTCGGTGTCGACATACACGTGCACGCCGGGGATGTGGCGCAGGCCGGGCACGTTCTGCGTGCCCTCGAGCATGGTGTGTAGCAGCGCACGCTCCTGCAGGTGGATGTGCTCCATGCCGGTCACGAACAGCGTGCGGCGGTCATCCGACTCGATGAAGTGGCCGCCGAGCCAGCAGACATAGTCCACCACGGCGCTCATGGCCGCGAAGTTGCCGGGCGTTGGCGAACCGAGCTCCCAGACGTCGGCCGGGCGCTGCAGAACCTTTCGGTGCGGCAGCTTGGCCACGCGGTCGGACACATAGCCGTAGCCCATGCCACGGGTGCCGAAGAATTTATAGGGTGCAAACGTCGCGCCGTCGACGCCGAGGGCATCCACATCGAGCACGGCGTGCGGTGCGTGCTGCACGGCGTCGGTGACGATGTAAATGTCTGGATTGATCTCGCGCGCAGCCTTGACGATGCCGGCCATGTCCATGATACTGCCGGTGATATTCGAGGCATACATAATGCTCAGCAGGCAGGTATCCGGCGAGACGACGCGGCGGATTTCTTCGATGTCGATGCCGCCGGTTTTCGGGTTCGCCTGCGCGACGCGAAATTCCTTGCCGGTCTTGCCGCAGTAGTATTTCACCGCGTCATACGCCGACGGATGCTCGAGCACGGACGTGACCGCGCTCTTGCCAGGGCAGTTTTCGAGGATCGCGCCGACAATCTGGAACATCGCCTGCGAGGCGGTCATCTCCGAGATGAGCGCGCCGCCCGATGCGCCGAAAACGATGTGCATAATGTCGTCGATGCCGTGCAGCTGCACTTTTTTGAGCGCGCGGGAACGATCGTGCAGCCGCTCCGGGCAGTCCGGGAACGCCTGGTACTTAGCCTGCGCCTCCACGGAAGCTTTCAAACGCAGGGAACCGCCGGAGTTTTCAAAAAACAGTCTCTGGCCGAATTCCGGATCCGCATCCACATAGAAAAAACGATCCTTGATCTCCGCCGACAGTGCAGGATCAAACAGCAGACCTTCGTTGAGATTTTGCATGGTTTTCTCCTTCCGAATGTAACAATCTATGCGGGCGCGGCGCGAAACGGCCGCGCCCGAAATCCTCAGGTTTCTTCCGCAGCCGGCTTCTCGGGCGCGGCGGCCGTGCTCTTTTCAAAACGGCGGCCGATGCCGGTGATCGCGCTGAGCAGGAACAGCAGGATCAGCAGCCAGCTCTGGAAGTTATACGGCACGTAGTCAAGGAATGAGAACGACTCCGAGACGACGCCGCTCGCGATCGCGAGGCTGACGGCGTTGAGGCCGACGGGGTTGTACGGCACGATGCCGGCAAGGCCGGTCGCAATGCCGTCCATGAGGTTCGAGCCGCGGGTGCGCTCGATATTGTGCGTCTGCAGGAGCTTGCGCACGACCGGGCCGACGAACAGGATCGAGATGGACGCGGCGCCGATGGCCACGCTGCCGATGACGCTCAGCAGGATAGTGACGAGCTCGGCCTGGCGCGGGGTCTTACTGGCGTTGTTGAGCTTTTCGAGCAGCATATCAAACACGCCGCTGCGCTTGAGCATCTCGAGCAGCGCAAACATGAAGAAGCTGAAACAGATGACATTGAGCATACCGGTCAGGCCGGCGCCGATGGGGCCGGTGGCCGAAAACAGCGTCGGCACGTCGAGGAAGCCGAACACCAGGCACAGCACAAAGCCGACCAGATCGCAGACGATGAGCGTGCTGATGAGATTCCAGCCGCGGAGCATCAGGATGATCATGATGACCGGGATGACGAGCATGACGAGCGTCTTGGCATAGGCGGGGTCAATGACATCCGGCAGCGTGACGGATGTGGACGTCTTGATGCCGACGATGACGAACAGCACGGCGGAAATGACGCCGGCGATCAGGGAATACGGCAGACGGGTGCGCACGACGTCGCGCACTTCCGCGTCCTGCGTGAGCGCGGAGGCAATGGTCGTGTCGGAAATCGGGGCGAGGTTATCGCCGAAAATCGCGCCGCTGACGATGGCGCCGACCACGACGGAGGGATTCGCGCCAACCGTGGCCGCAACCGGCAGCAGCACCGGCAGCACGGCGACAATCGCGCCGTTGGACGTGCCGCAGGCCGTCGAGATCAGCAGGCAGACAAGAAACGCCACCAGCGGCAGGAAGCCGGCACTCAGGCCGAGCTTCATCACGAGCCAGGTCAGGCCCTGAATGAGGCCGCTCTGGCGCAGCTCCTGCGACAGGATGCCGGCCAGCAGGAACGCGAAGATGATGACACACAGGGTATCGTTTTTCAGGCCGTCCACGACTGCCTGTTCAAACTCCTTTTTGTTTTTTGCCAGCAGGAACGCCACGCACAGTCCGGCGAAACCTGCCATGCAGAACAACACCAGGGACACTTTCTTCATCGCGGCGATCACGATCATGAGGCACATGAAGACCAGCAGCGGCGCACACGCGCCGAGCGTGCCCCCGTAAAATTGCATACGTTTGTTTTTCTCCATTGTGAGGTCCTCCTCTCAAATAATCCAACACCGGTATTGTTGTATGCGGTATTTTTAGCTCTTTTATGCGTAAAAGTCAATTGAATTTTCAATGTTTTTCATGCACTATTGCATTTTCTACAATTTATACAGTATAATGTTGTTGCTGCTGCAACATTCGTTGCGGCACTGCTCACAATCCCCAGAAAAAAGGATGGTGTTCCCATGAGCGGTAAACTGGAACAGCGCATTCAAAGCGCGCATTTGACGCGGACGGAAAAGGTCATCGCGGATTATTTTCTCGAGCACAGCGGCTCGCTATATTTTTTAACGGCCAAGGACATCGCGCTTGCGCTCGGCGTGAGCGACACCTCGGTCATCCGCCTGTGCCGCACACTGGGCTACCGCGGCTTCCGTGAGCTGCAGGAGAGCCTGCGCAGCGAGCTCTCACAGGTCATCGAGCGTGAAAAATACGTCATCCCGCAGCATCAGGTGCCGGACAAATTGCAAAAGTATCAGGACCTGAGCTCGTTTCAGTGCCTGCAGTTCGCCGTAGACTGTCTGCAGGAGACTTACCGCAAGAACGACCCGGAAAAATACGGGCAGATCGTGCGCATTCTGCTCGAGAGTGAGCACATTTTTGTCTCCGGCTTCCGCGGTCTGGCGGGGCCGGCGCGGCACCTGGGCGTGCTGCTGTCGCAGTATACCCGGCACGTGGAGTATTTCTGCGACGCAGACACCCGCTGCGTGGAAAAGCTGCTCGACTACGGCCCGCACGACTGTGTGATCCTGCTCGGTGCCGAGCGCTACTCGCGCATGACTTGCGTGCTGGCCGAGATGGCGCACAACGCCGGCTGCCGGCTGATCGTCATCACCGACAAGCTCACCGCGCCCTTCGCCGGCGACGCGGACATCGTGCTGCTTGCCGACCTCTCCAGCCCAACGCCCACGAATTCCTACATCGGGGTGAACTTCCTCATTGAGGTCATCGCCTTTGAGTTCAGCCGCGCGCTCGGCGTGTATCCGCAGCAGCGGCTGTCCCGGCTGGACGCTTACCTGTCCGAGCTGCAGCTGTACTGACCGGTGGCCAAAAAGCATTGCATTCGCGGATATTTTTCGTTATAATACAGGCAATCTGAAATTGGGAGGCCATGCCATGCATCCGCGCAACCTGCACCTGTATTTCTTCAGCCCCACGGGCGGCACGCAGCATGTCGCCGGGCTCTTCGCAGAAAACCTGAACGCCGCCGATGCCTGCACCGACATCACCGTCTGCGCCGAGGCAAAGACGTTTTCTGCCGATGACTGTCTGCTCGTGTTCTTCCCGGTCTACGGCGGCCGCGTACCCGGGCCGTGCCTCGCGCGCGTGCGCGCCCTGCGCGGGGCGGACACCCCGGCCGTGCTTGTAGCCGTATTCGGCAACCGCGCCGTGGACGACGCCCTGCTCGAAATGCGCGACACGCTCGCCCCGCTGGGCTTTCGCGTGATCGCGGCGGCGGAGGTCATTGCGCCGCACTCGGTCAATACCGACATCGCCGCCGGCCGGCCGGACGCGTCCGACCGCGCAAAGATCGCAGAATTCTGCACGCAGTTGAAATCCCGCATCACCGCCGACGCCCCGGCCGAGATCACCGTGCCCGGCAGCCCGAACTACCGCGCCTACAACGGTCTGCCGCTTAAGCCGACCGGCGGCCTGCGCTGCATCCGCTGCGGCCTGTGCGCGGACAACTGCCCCGCCGGTGCCATCCCGAAGGACGCGCCGCAGAAGGTGGACAAGGCCAAGTGCATCTCCTGTCTGCGCTGCATCCAGATCTGCCCGCAGTCCGGGCGCAGCGTGCCGTTGCCGCTGCGGCTGGCCGCAGCCGCCACGGTGAAAAAATACTGCACCGGACGCAAGGAACCAAAATTCTATCTATAATGTAAAAATCCGCCCCGGAAGCGATCTGCTTCCGGGGCGGCGCTTTCTTGTCTTGTTGTCAGGCTTCGGCGTCGTCCGCCGTGTCGAGCCCCGCGAAGAAGGCATCAAACGGACAACCGTAGAGCTTTTTGAGCGCGAGCAGCACGCTCACGCGCACATTGCGCTCGCCCGCTTCGTATTTGGCATAGGTCGTGCGGCCAATGTCGCAGCCGCGGCGCTGCAGCTCGGCGCACAGCTTCTCCTGCGAGAGTCCGCTGGCATTGCGCAGACGGCGCAGATTGTCGCCCAAGGCGCGGTCCCGCCGTAATTTCTGCTCCATTTTCTCACCACCGCACAGCATTTTCTGACCAATATGGGCACAGCTGCCCTTATTTTATGCGGCAGCCGCCGCAAAAGCTGTCCGCAATACTGGTCAGAAAAAAGGTATGTCCCTCACCCCTCCGGCCCGCGTCCGAGGGCGCTTTTGAGCGCGTTGCGCAGCGGGTTCGACCCCGGCGCGCCTTTTTCACAGGCGGGGTAACCGCAATCTGCAAGCACGCGGCGCAGCTCCGCCTCGGTGACGATCTGTGGGTCATAGCGCACGGTCAGCTCCGCGCGCCAGAACGACACCGCCGCGTCGAGCACGCCGCGCGTGTGCAGCAGGTCGTCCACGATCCACTCCGGACACTGGCGGCAGTAGATGCCGCGGACATGCGTCGTCAGAACCTTTTCTTCCACGGGAAACATCTCTCCTTTTTGCCGGTGTCCTTAAGCCGCAGCGAGTGCATGAGCACGCCGATCGAGCTGGCCGACATGGCCGTGGCACAGATCGACGGATGCAGCACACCGAGCGCCGCGACCGGGATGCTGACGAGGTTATAAAACAGCGCCCACGTCAGGTTCTGGCGGATGGTGCGGATGGTCGCGCGCGAGATGTCAAACAGCTCCGGCAGCTTCTCGAGGTTGCCGGACGGCAGCAGGATGCCCGCCGACTCGATGGCGATGTCCGATCCGCCGCCCATGGCGACCGCGCAGTCCGCCACGGCGAGCGCCGGCGTGTCATTGATGCCGTCACCGACCATGCAGACCGTTTTCCCCTGCGCGCGCAGGCGCTCGATGGCGGCAGCCTTCTCGTCCGGCCGCGCCTCGGAGAGCGCGTGGTCGATGCCGACCTCGGCAGCAATGGCCTCGGCCGTGCGGGCGTGGTCGCCCGTCATCATCCAGACCTCCTTGCCCGCCGCCTTGAGCTGCGCGACGACGGCGGCCGCCTCGGTCTTGCGCGTGTCGGCGATGCCGAGCTGTCTCTTATACACATCTGACGCTGCCG
>ERZ1026934.5-NODE-5-length-54576-cov-9.556721_pt1 | contig 54576 bp, 61 predicted proteins | sample MGYA00519462_ERZ1026934 | MGnify/ENA primary metagenome ERZ1026934 (study PRJEB26926, sample SAMN06164446) | human gut metagenome | biome: ENVO:00009003; feature: ENVO:2100002; material: ENVO:00002003 | host: Homo sapiens | place: USA | collected 2012 ...
GGACGCAGCTCATAGTCGGATGCCTGTTTTTCCGTTAGCGGGCGGGTATAGGTAAGATAGCCCCAAGCCAAGAACGAGCCATTTTCCACCGGGACGCGCTGATCGTAATTGAAAATTTCATCCGGTTTGTTATAGGGCGGCTTCGGAAATGTCCCGATGTCCACAGGCCGCTGGGTCGAATAATACTTGTAAAGACCGGGAGCCTCGGTCTGCCTGATCCCGACGTTATAAATACGCTGATAGTCCTGCACCCGGTCTGTGAAATCCTGTTCCATCGCGGTGCGGTCATTTCCATAGTGACCCCATTCGTACTGCCGCTGGCCGTCCTTGTCATCATAGCAGGCCCATGTGACATAGCGGGATGGCGCGGTGGGATGTTCGCCCAATGCAAATCCCCGCCCATTTTCCAGCATGACCGCCTTCAAAATAGCATAGCCTTGATTTTTGTCCATAGTACACCTCCCATCATCGAGACATTTCTTTGTTTTCTCTTTTCACAAACGGCTGGAGCTGATAGGGGCTTGTACCGTCCTCGGGCCGCAGAAAGTCTATCCGGGCCGCAGCACGGATGGCGTTCTGGTTAAGCTGCCGCTGCCATGCCCCTTGGCTGGGAGCCCACTTGAAACCATTGCTTTTCAGTTCCTGCCGCTGATCGGCATCGGGCTTTTCCTCGAAAATAAGCTGCAAACGGTTTTCAGCCTCGTTGATTTTGGCCTTGCCTCCGGGGAATGTCCAGCCAGCAAACTCGGAGCGGCTGCTCAGTTCCTCAATGCGCTGGCGCACACGGCGGATGTTGGCGTTGTTGTTGGAAAGCAGATAGGCGGGGTATGGCTTGCTTTTGTCCAAGTGCCATGACTGCGCAATATCTGCTTTGAGCTTTTCGGCCTGCTCCGGCGTAAGCTCCGGGCAGCCGTCCAGCGTTTTGTGTTTCCGAAAATACGCATTGACCGCCTTCATGGTGGTCTGCTGGGACTCCAGCCCCTCCAGCTTTTTTGTCAGCTTTTCCACGGCCAGATCGTCATCCGCGCTGATCCCACCCATTCCAACAGAGCGGATTTTATCAAGCAGCTTTGAAATCTCCGCATACTCTCCATAGTTGCGATCCCGGGCGGCGTTCTGCTTGTGTTTTTTTGTCACAGGGAAATTGCCGCCCCCGGAGATCAGAATAGAGGGCACCCGGGCATCAATCACATTGCGTTCATTCAGATTTTCCGCAAGTTTCTGGGCATAGCGATCCACCAGTGTGTCAATCTTATCATGGTACATGGGATCGACACGCGCTTTCTGGCGTTCCGCCGCTGCATACGCTTCATCGACCATTGCCCGGTAGCTCGTCGTAGCGGAGCCCGGCTGATAGTCGGAAAAGCTGTTCATATCCTTTGCCCGCTTTGCGGTTTCTTCATTGATCGGATAATATTTCGGCATAGTACCTCCTTCCACAAAAGCCGGAACTTTGGGACAAATTGTCCCAAAGCCCCGGCAGCTAAAATGTTGACAGCATCTCACGGAAACAGGGCCGGACATAGAAACATACACCTCCCGCAGAAAAGGGCCTTAAAAAGCCTTGTCACAGGCGGGTTTGGGGTGTCCTAATTGTCAACACATCAGCCCCGTTTTTTCCGCATATATTCCCGCTGCTGTCTGCGGTGTGCCGCCTTTGCACAGGCCGCCGAACAATAGGTTTGCCGTCCATCAGGAGCCACGGCTCTGCCACATACCGGGCAAGCCTTGAAATCCGGCCTTGGCCCCTCTGTCAGCAGCGCAGTCTCCAGCGCCGGATCAAGGGGCAGAACTGCCTCGCGGAAGTAGCGGCAATAAGCCCCCGTCCAGCATTTCCCAAACATATAGCACTCGCAATCCAGCGGCAGGCAGCCGCAGTCCCGGTCATAGTTGGCACACCATTTTGACACCAGCCTGCGGATTGCCGCTTTTTCTGTCCGGGTCAGTTCTCGGCCCACAGCATCACCTCCCGTTGCCCGGTGGTTTGAGCTGCTCCCGGTAGCAGAACACGCAGCCGATCCCGCGCCAGTAAGGGCAGCCGTCACAACGGGAGCCCTTCGGCGGCAGGCTGGGCGGCACACCCTTAAAGTAGCTTTTTTCTTTCATAAATCCCTCATAGGGGTTGTTGGTAAATCTCATTCATTATCCTCGCTTTCGGTATCGTCCTCGTCCCAAGGCGGCCCATCGTCCTCGGGATCGTCATAATCAGCCAGTTCCTCACTGTAATCCTCTTCGGGTACAGCAGCTTTTTCATGCTTCGGGCGGTAGATTTTGAAGTACCAGCCTGCACCGCCGCCCAGAACAGCCACTGCCAAGATCAGCAGAAGCGTCCCGGTATTACTTTTCTGCTGGGGCTCGGGTTCCGGCTCCTCCGCAGGTTCCGTCACCGAAGCGGGTTCGGGAGCTGTGCCAGCACACTCGGTCATGTTGACCGCGCAGACCTCGCAATCCGTATTGATGGCTCCGGGCGCACATTTTTCTGTGCAGGAGCAGGCCGGAAGTTCTCCGCCAGCGGCCTCCAGTGCCGCCAGCAGATCGGCTTCATCCACCATGTTCAAAAAGTAGGTGTGATACTGTTCGCCGTCCTCGTCCACAGGCTTGTCATAGTCAATGACAATGTAAAAGGTGTTGCCGCCGCTGGTTTCCACCGTGATGAACTGTTTGTTGGTTGCGGCATCGTAGAGCAGATCGCGGGTCACAAGGTTTCCATCCTCCGAAAAGCCCTCGCCCGGGGTAATGGTAGGCGCTGGCTCCGGGGTCGGAGTTTCTTCCACAACAGGCGGTTCCTCATTCCCGCCGTCCGAATAGGCATAGGCCGGGATTGCAAAGCCGCATAAAAGAACGGCGGAGCAAAGCCCCGCCGCCAACATACGAAAGTGTTTCATATTCAGTTTTCCTCCTTTTCTTCTTCGGACTTCGGGACACTTTGTCCCAAAGTACCTCCGTCCTTCAGCTTTTCAAACAGCAGCGGGAGCTCCGTAAGGGAAATGCTCATACCGCGCACAATGTCCACGATCTCGCTGTTTTCCGCCTCCAGCTTTTTCTGCTCCAGCTCCTTGAGCCGGGCCTGCTGTTCACTGATTTTGGCCTTGACCTTATCAATCTCGGCCTGAATTTTCATGCTTTTGGTAGTTGCCATTTCAAAACCTCCTGTCACGGTAAACGCCCGTAGGCGTAAAAATGAGATTGCCAGTAGCTTGTATTCAAATTTGCGTAGCCGATGGGATCTCCGCAATGCAGCATTTTCCCGTCACCAACATAAATCCCGCAATGGCTCACGCCCGGCGTGTCATAGGTGCCTTTGAAGAACACCAGATCACCGGGTTTGGGAGAACTGGTCGGCGTACAGATGTTATAGAGCCCCTGGGCTCCCAGCCTGCCCACATTCCAGCCGGAGTGATTGATGACCCACGAAACGTACCCCGAGCAATCAAAGGAAGTGGCGGGAGAACTGCCGCCCCACACATAGGGATAGCCGATGTATTTCTGCGCTTCAGCAAGCATCGCAGCAAAGGTTTCATCGTCCAGATATTCTCCGGGCACTTCGTAGTCACCGGGTTTCCCGGTAATGTACTTGTTCACATAGGGAGAATCCGGGAACAGATCGGGGCGGTTTCCCAGCGTTGCCATATAGATGGCATACCGGGAAAGCTGATCCTCGCCCATGACATACACGGGCACATGGGATAAATCAAAGTTCTCCAGCGTGACCGTACAGATGTAATAATCGTAAGGCACCTGATAGGTGTCCGTATGGGAGTTGCCGTCCTCGTCCGTCCATGTGTCGGTTTCTGTGCGATACCGGGTTTCCACCACCACATCCTCCGTGAGAATGTACTGGCGGTCAAACAGCATTTGCAGCGTTCCCTGTAACTCGTCTATTGTCCATTGTCCCTCATGGAGCGCACACAAAAGAGAAAGCAACACATAGGGATCATGTTCGATTTCGTCCAGATCGAAGTGGTATTCGTCATAGTCATGGGTGCTTTCATAGGTGTCCAGATAATGCTGTAAATCATCTTCCAGCGCACAATAGGCGGCTTCGGCGGCCAGCATATCCCGATCCTCGCAAGGATAGGTGCTGGCTCCTAATGCACCGGCCCCGGCGTTCCCCAGCATAAGCATGGTAGAGGAACAGGACTGCATAGCAAACAGGAGCAACACACAGAGCACCGCGACCACGGCACCTGCGGGATGACTTTTGACAAATTCCACTGCCCGGGCAGTCAGGCGTTCTGTGGCTGTGGCAGTTTTCCCAGCCGCAGCCGCGCCCTGCTTTGCAGCCTCCTTTGCCTGCTTGCGGTATTGCCTGCGGAGCCGTTGCTTCTGCCAGTAGCGGGTAAGCACATTTTTCGTCAGTTCCGGGTGCTCCTGTGCGGCGGTGTGAAAATGATAGTCCGCCGTGTACTTGGTATAGCGGGCCTCGGCCTTGCGTACCACTTTTGCCGGATGTTCCCGGACTTTACGGCGCACAAAGCGAGAGCCATGCCGCAGCGCGGTTTCTCCCACAAGCTCAGAACGGTGTGCGCCTTCCGTGCCGACATTTTCCTGTTCCACTTCAAAAATCTTGCCATGCACGAAGCTGTGAACGGAACCGCTGGCAACACGGCCTATGCGTTTTACCGGGCCGGGCTTTTTCGGCGGCTTTTGCTTTGCCAGCTTCTCCCGGGCCTGTTCCAGCTTTTCGCCTTGGGACTCCATGCGGAGCTTTGCCGCCGCAGCTTGTTCCTGCTGGCTCTTTTTGCGGAACTTGGACTTCGGGACACTTTGTCCCGAAGTGTCGGAAGCCTCCGGCCCGGGCTGCTCCCCGTCAGGGGCGTGGGCGGTCTGCGACCAAGCCTCCTCCTTGGCCCTATTCGTTTTTCGTTTCATTCTTCATATCCTCCGGGCGGGTAGTCAGCAGGTCATAGATTTCTCCGCGAGGGAACCGATCCACAAACGGGATGGTCACATTTCCATAGAACAACAGGCCCTCGCCAGAATTGCTGTGTGTGATATAGGAAAGCTGGTGCTCGGAAATGCCGAGCTGTTTTGCCAGAATGGTACGGTCACTCTGCGCCTGCGAAAGCAGAATCATAAAATCCGTGTTGTCCAGAATGTTCTCGATTTCCCGGCTGGCCAAAAGGTCTTTGACGTTCTGCGTCAAAGCAGACGGCACACATCCTTTTTTACGCAGCATTTTCCAGACTGCCACAAAGTAGCTGGCTGTCAGCGGATCGCGGAGCAGGATATGAAACTCGTCAAAGTAGCACCAAGTCGCCGCACCCTCGTGGAAGTTCTGATCCACCGCCTGCGAAACAAACTCATTTGTGATGTGCATTGCAATCTTTCTAAGGTTTTCGCCCATGTTTTTCAGAACGATGCACACCACACGGCTGTCCGTCTTGACGTTGGTAGGATGGTTAAAGAGATTGAGGGAGCCTGTGCAATAAAGCTCTAAGGCAGTTGCCACGCGCCGGGCTTCGGGCTCCGGCTGGCGTAAGAGCTCTTCGTACAAATCCTGTAACAGCGGTGTTTTTGCAGTTTCCAGTCCGAGCGCCTGTTCCCGGTACACCAAACGCACACAGCGGTCAATGACCGTCTTTTCAATGGGCTGTAAGCCTTCCTTGCCGCCGACCACCAGCTCGCATAGGGACAAAAGAAAATCCGCCTTCATGGAAAGCGGGCTTTCTCCGGCGGCCATATTGAGCTCCACATCCATCGGATTGAGGTGGTGCGGGCTGTCCGGGGCAATCTCGATCACCTGGCCGCCCAGCCTTCGCACCAGTGGAGCGTATTCGCCCATCGGGTCAACCACGATGATCCGATCCTGCGGGATGGTGAGAAACACATTCAAGAGCTCGCGCTTTGCGGCAAAGCTCTTGCCGGAGCCCGTAGAGCCCAAATACATCCCGTTTGCCGATTTCAGCTTTTTGCGGTCAGCCATGATGACATTGTGAGAAAGTGCGTTCATGCCATAGTAGAGGGCCTGCCCAGCCATGCGGAGCTCCCTTGTCATAAAAGGAATAAAGATGGCTGTGGAGCTGGTGGTCATACCGCGCTGGATTTCTACCTCGTTGTAACCAAGGGCCAACGAGGAAACAAAGCCCTGTTCCTGTTGCCAGTCCAGACGGCGCAGAGCGCAGTTGTATTTCTGCGCGATACCGCCCACGGTAAACACATCGTTTTCCAGCCGCTGGCGAGTAGGGGCAAGGTTTACCACCGTAAAGGTCAGCAGAAACATTCGCTCATTGCGGGATTGCAAATCAGCCAGAAGTTCCGCTGCGTCCTTGCTGAATGTAATCAGGTCAGGGGGAAGAATATCCGGGTCATAGCCGGAGCGCACAGCCTTTCTCTGTTCCTCCACTTTCATTTTTCCGATGTCCGAGATTTTCCCCTTGATGGTCTTAATTGCCTTGAGCTGATCCACGGTCTGAATGTGCATGGTCACGGTCATTTCCGCATCCAGCTCCAAGATTTCCGCCAACAACTTATCCGAAAGCTCCGATGCCATAATCTGTAAGTAGGACACCGCGCCCCAATACTGGCCGATGCGGAATGTGCGGGACTGGCGGAAGTCGAGACTGTCCGGGGCAATAAAGTCTTTTGTGCCGAGCCCGGTCTGCGGGATGTCTTTCCACGAAAAGCGGAACGCCTCGCGGCTTCCCGGATGCATCTGGCTATGAAGCAGCGCAAGGCGGGCCCGCCCGTCCATCGGCTCCGAGGGAACGCCCAGCCGCTTAAAGTTTCCCATGACATCGGCCTCCACACGCTCCAGACGGGGCCGTGCCTCCGCAATCCCCTCGGCGGGGATGCCAAAGGTGATGTATTTTGAGCGTTCAATGCCGTTATTGCTTTTGGCAATCTGATTTTTCAGCATCCCGGTAAACTCATCCCGGACGCTGTTATAGTTGTCATCCGCTTTCGGGATATTGACTTGATAGCGGCTGCGGGAATGGGAACGACGGTTGATAAAGGAAAGCTGGAACGGCAGCGAACTGTCAAAGTAGTTGAGAAATGAACTCCATCCGCTGAATATGGCAGTCTGATCCTCGGTGGATGCCACGGAGTAATTGATGTCCTCATATTCCACGGTTTTTGTATAGAGCCCACCCGGGAGCTTGCACACACCGTCCGGGTGCATGGACAGATACGGGATTGTCTGTTGGGCAGACAGTGTCGCCCGGCCTTTACCCTTGGCGGCGGCTCCGTTTTTTTTCTTTGTGTTTTTCAATCACATCCTCCTTTCCAGCGCCCGGCCCGGCAAAGGGCGCATAAATGTTTTCGGTTCGGTAGGCCCTGATCCCCGGCCTTAGAAACTTGGCCCGGATGATATTCCGCACCACCTTTTCAAAGGGTAAGCCGTCCTTTTCATACATGGCCAACAGGAACGCCGGGAGCATAATTCCCAGCATGAGAAACATCGCCCCGGTATTGCCGAGGGTGCCACGGGTCAGCAGATAGGCCGGAATCCCTACTGCGCCCGCGCTGCCGAAGCAGACAAGCTGGCGTTTGGTGAGGTTGAAAGCCATCTTTGTTTTGATTTTGGATAAATCGTTTGGTACGTTTACATAGGGCATAGATCACACTCCTTTCTGTACTTCGGGACAATGTGTCCCAAAGTCCGGGATGGTTGGTGTTACTTCATTTCCCCATACAGCCCAGCCGGGCGGGGTCTGCCTGGCAAAGAGCTCCACGCGGGGCAGATCGCCCATCAGGGAAATGATTTTGGCGCGGGCCTCGTCCGGCTTTTTGCTATGGGCTTCAATCGGGGAAATGATGAATTGATGAATGTTGGCAGCCTGCCGCTTTGGATGTCCCTTGGTTGCCAGCAGGCAGATTTCCGCGTTGCCCCTTGTCCAGAAGCCAAGGCCGTAAAACCAGCTATCCGCCTTCTTGTTCTTTTTCAGCCAGACGAAAGCAACGCTTTTGTAGGTGAAGCCCCAAGCCTCGATCAGCCGGAGCGCCTCCGGGAGCTGCGGGAAAGTGGCCCATAAAAAGAGTGCGCTGTCCGGGGCTGCAAGATCAGCCACAGGCAACGCACATAAATCCTCAATGCTCATAGTGGGATAATGGTTTTCTGCCGCGCCCTGTACTTTCTTAGCTGAATAGCGCCAAGGGGGATCGGCGTAAATGATAGAATACTGCTGGATAATTACACTCCTTTCTCGCCGGAGCTTTTTGCCGCCTGCGCCGCACGGATGCGCTCACTGGCGGCGGCATAAAAGGCCGGAGCCGTTTCAAAGCATACAAAGCGGCGTTCTGTGTTGATGGCCGCAATCGCGGTTGTGCCGGAGCCCGCGCAAATGTCCGCAACCAGTTCTCCGGGGCGGGTATAGGTGCGGATCAGGTACTCGCAGAGCTCCACGGGCTTCTGCGTGGGATGGATACCGCCGGACACCGTAGGCACAAATAGCACATTTCCGGGATAGCGGCGGCCATCGTTGGACTCGGAGCCCTGCCGTTCAAATTTCCCATAGTTGGAGCTTGTACCGCTTCGAGAATGTACGCGGGTATAGGGCTTGCCATAAGTAAACTGAGGATTGTAGAACGGGGACTTCTGATAAAATACCAAGATATTCTCGGACTTTTTCAGTGGAGCCCGGTTTGCATTGAGAAAGCCCGTTCCGCGCTCCTTGTACCAAATCCACTCATAGCGGAGCATGGCGAGGTTGGATGCGCCCAGCACCTTGTCAAAGGGGCACTGTGCGAAAAACAGCACTGCGCCATTCGGCTTGACCGCCCATTTCACCGCCTCCCACAGCTCCGGGAGCGGCAGGGGCACATCCCAATAATTCCGGGTTGTGCCGTAGGGCGGATCAGTCAGCAGCATATCCACGCTATGTTTTGGCAAAGAACGCAGGCCCTCGATGCCGTCCATGAGAAACAAGCCCTCCTTCGGGACACTTTGTCCCAAAGTGCGGCTATCGGTCATTGCGGGCCTCCTTTGCTTTGGCAGGTGCAGGCCGGGCGGCATTTTCTTTTCCAGCTTGTTTCGCGGCCTCGGCCATCTGCTCCTTAATCGGGGCAGGCCGTACCGCCTGGGCCCGTGCAACAAGCTGTTCCACCGCCGCATGATACGCCTCCACACCAGCCGCATTGATCCGTTCCTGTATGGCACGGTCAGGAATCCGAACCGTAGCCCGGTATCCCGTCCGGCTGGCAGGATCGGGCTTAGAGGGAGCACCGAGGAAAATCCCGTTTTTCCCATCCACAACCTTAAAATCGTCGATGACCACACCGCCAAAGTTGACGCTGGCGAAGCCGATCAGTTTACCCTGCGGCTCAATCGGGCGGACAGATACTGTGATCGGAACAACCGCCTCTTGCAAGACGGCATCCGTCCGTATTTTTACCGCCTCGTCAATACTAACGCCCTTGACTTCTGCAAGCTCCGCGATGGGAGCATCAAATAGCCAGCGCCGCTCCTCCGCAGCAATCTGCTCCGGGGTCAGCAATACATCGTCGTTCTTACTCAGATAAAATTCCTCCTTTCCGCTTGCCGGAGCAGGCTGGGCGGGGTCGTCCATCAACTCTTTTCTTTGCAGGACGGCCTCTGTTTCCGCCATAAAGCGGTAAGCGTCTGCCTCAGTAAACTCCTCCGGCGTTTTTCCATTCCATAAGCGCGTTCCGTCTGCCCCGTATCTTCTCGGCATAAGCACCACCTCCTGTTAATGAGCGCCAAAGATACGCTGGGCAATGCTCCCGGTCTTAAAGAGCATGAAGCAAAGCAGAACCGTGTAGCCCACAGTTCCCCAAATCGCCCCAATGGGATCGCCGCCTGTTGCGATGCCTTGAATGAGTACCGCGTAAATTGCAACACATACAAGGATCAGCAGCCCTTGAAAGCCCACGGCAAACAGGGACTTGATGTAGTTCTGCCCGGTGCCACCAAGCTCCCGGTTGGAAAGCGTAGCAACGGGGATGGGGGCCAGACTGGTCAGCAGATAGATTTCCAGCATCCTGCCATACACCAAAACGAAAATGATAATTCCCATCGCCTTCATCGTGAAGCCAATGAGCGCAGACTGCAGCCACAGCCCCAAAAGCGGCCCTAAGTCCATCGTCTCCAGCGAGGTTTCCAGTTCAGCAAGCATATCCGCCGAAACATCGGTAGAGCCTTGAATGAGCCCGCCTGCCTGCGCGATGACGCTCTGCGAGACATCGAACACGGCCATGACGATATTGAATGTGTTTGACAGGATCAGGATTGCACAGGCTGTTTTGAACATCCATTTATAGAGGTTCGCAACGTCAACCTCGTGCATATTGTTCTTTTCCAAAAGCATCTGTATGAGCTCATAAGTGGCAACAAAGGTCAGCACCATTCCGGCAATCGGCAGGATCACCGTTTCGGAAAGCTGTCGGATCAGGGAGAAAACCCCGGCGTGCCACGCCGCCGGGGTAGTCCCTACCTGTGCCGCAATCTCTCCGACTTGGGTATTGACAGTATCAAAAAGGCCTTCGAGGTTTCCCATGATCCCGCCAATCAGAAGCTCTTTGAGCCAGTTTGTGAGCCAGTCGGTGAGAAAATCCATAAGCGCCTACCTTAAAACAGGCCAGACAGCAGAGGGATCAGTGTGGTGCCAATGACGATGATGCCGCCGCCCGCCATGAGCTGCTTCATGCCCTGGGACTTGGAGCCCGGGTTATCCGAGCCGTAGCCCTCCAGCAGATTGACCACGCCCCACACGCCAAGGCCAGCGCCGAGCGCGATAACGAGGGTCTGTAAAGTGTCGATTGCAGATGAGAAAAATGCCATATAAGCCTCCATTTCTCCGGGATTTTCCCGGTAACAAAAAAGCCGCCCTTGCAGGCGGCAGGTTACAAACTTCGGGACACTTTGTCTCGAAGCGTTTATGCAAAGGCGTCTGGATCGTCGATGTCATCATAGTTGAGGATGTCCTCGTCCTCTTCTGTGAGCGCATCGTCCGGCACAGTCACCTCATACATCGTACACGCCTCGTTCAGACCGGGCCGCCTGCGGCGGTTAATGAGCCTGTCGAGGTCAAAAGCGTTTTTCTGTTTATCGGCCTCCGCCGTATAACGGTAGTTCGGATGCCGTTTCAGATCATACTTGGGAGAAAAGAACGGGGGCAGGCCCCGAAGCTGCAAAATACATTTATCTCCCGGCATGGTTGCAAGTTCGGCTGGGGTCATCAGTTCCCGGCCCAGCCGCTGGGTATTTTGACTGTAGCTTTCCGACTGACCACGGGAGCGGCTGTCGGTCTGCATACTGATTGTGGCTTTTCCCAGCCAGTTCTCGGATATTTCCTTGATGGTGCTGGCTTCGCGGCCACCGAGGAACACCACGCTGTCCATGTTGCCGAGGATTGTCTCGGCGTGTTTATCGTAAATGGCCTTGCACTGTGCCAACTGTTGATACAGCAGGCAAAGACTCACCTCGCGGGAGCGGATAACCGCGACCAGCTTTTCGAGCTGGGGCACCTGTCCCGTGTTGGCTGCCTCATCCCACAACACCCGTACGTGGTGCGGCAGGCGGCCACCGTGAACATTGTCCGCCCGTTCACACAGGAGGTTGAACATCTGCGAAAAAGCAAGCGCCACTAAAAAGTTGTAGGTCTGCGTGGTATCGGAAATAATGAAGAATACCGCCGTTTTCTGATCTCCGATGCGGTCAAGCTCCAATTCGTCATAGGCCATGACTTCACGAAGCTGCGGGATGTCAAAGGGAGCCAGCCGCGCACCGCAGGAAATTAAAATGCTTTTTGCCGTCTTGCCGCTGGCCAATTTGTACTTTTTATACTGTTTGACCGCGAAGCAATCCGGTTTGCGCTTTTCGAGCCCGGCAAACATATAGTCCACCGCGTTCATAAAGTCCTCGTCATCCTCTTTGACCTCCATGCCGGAAATCATATCCACAAGGGTATTCATGTTCCGATCCTCGGCAGGCCCCTCGAAAATGATGTAGGCAATCAGGGCGCAGTACAAAAGCGTTTCCGATTTCGTCCAGAATGGATCGCCTTCCTTGCCTTCGCCCTTGGTGTTGGAAATCAGGGCATCCACGAATTTCAGAATATCGGCCTCGTTGCGGATATACGCCAACGGGTTATAGTGCATGGATTTTGAAAAATCAATGCTGTTGAACACCTTGATTTTGTACCCGCGTTTTTGCAGGAAAGCCCCGACCTGCCCCAGCACACCGCCTTTGGGATCGACCACCACATAAGAGGAATGAGCCTGTAAAAGCTGGGGCGTGAGCCAAAAGCGGGTTTTGCCGGAGCCGGATGAGCCGATAATACAGCAATTCAGGTTTCTGGCATTTGCGGGGATTTTAGGGCGGGTGTTCATCGTGAGAAACTCCGTCCCGGTCAAAATTACGTTGTTTTCAAACTTCGGATCGACAAACGGTTTGATGTCTTTTTCCGTTCCCCATCGAGCGCTGCCGTATTCTGCATCCCGCCGAAACTTCTTAGCGTTCTTTCTTTTGAAATAGATCAGCAGCCGGAAACCAACTGCGCCTACAATACCAACAAGCCAATCCAGCGGGACAAGGCCGGGGGCAAAGTCCGCAAAGGCCGGGCCAATCGTCTGGCCCAGCCCGATGAGCTTATGTGCAAAATCGTTCCCCGCCGCCAGCCGGTAGGCCGTTCCCAGCTTGAGGAACGCCCACAGGATGAACAGATAGGGAATGTTCGGAATGAGATATTTTCTGATCTTATCTGTCCTCATGGGCCACCTCCTTTGCACGTTCTTTCTGCTTCGGCTTTTCTTTGGAAAGCTGATCTGCCGCCTGTTGCAGTTGTTCCCGGATGGGAACACGGTTCGATTTTGCTTTGCTTAACACTTTCCGGGAATACTCAGAAAAGCAGGCGGTCATTGCGTCTGCCTGTCCAGCCTTGAAAAACAGCAGGTATTTGTCCGGCCCGGTTTTATAGAACGCATAGTCTACATTCCATTTCCGGGCCACGCGGTCAAAGGACTTGGCATCCCCGGATAGCTCAATGCTGTTGGTGGCTGTACCGTGGGCCATGAGCTTTCGCACACTTTGTTTTCCATGCGGTACTTGCCGCCCACGGTATGCCTTGCGGATCTTCCGGCCCACCATGCCCAGCACATACGCCAGTCCCCGCGCCGTCAGCTTGGTTGTTTTTACGGATATGGCTATCGTGCGCCGGGAAATATCTTCATCAATCAGTTACACCGCCTCCTTCCTTGGGACAATTTGTCTCGAAGTGCCATCACCGATCCCCACGGTCTTTTTTCTGCATTTGACGGTAGCCCTCCAAAGAAGAACCGTCTATGATTTCCTGATAAGCGGCCATTTGCTCCCGGATAGAGAGCTTCGGGAAAGAGAATACCTTATGTTCCTTGGGAATATCCTGCAAGCCGTGATACACTTCCACGAAATGATCGCTTTCTTTGACAACATAGCCGCCCGGAGCAAAATGGCCGTTTTCGTGGATGCAGGCATCCCGGCCATACGCCTCATAATCGAAATACGGTTTTACCTGATCCGGCACATCCAACATTTCCAGATCGTCCACATAAATACGCCCCAGCGTTTCCTCATCGGATACGCCGGGGTAAAAGCCGTAACAGTCCAGATTTTGTGTCAGATTGATGATGTCCCGCACCGAAGAACAGTGATCGCCGCTGTCGAGGACGGCCTCCAGTGTTTCCAGCTCCGATGAGGTAAGCTCGGAAAGCAGGCAGGCCAGATGATTAAGCTCATCCAGATTTTCATACTCGCTCAAATGGTCATAGAGCCCCAGCACATCCCCATCGAAAGAGGTAATAAAAATTTCCTGATAGCGGACGCCATCCACGCCGATCCGTTTCAAGAGAGCCTCCACCTCCTGGGCGGTTGTGGGAAATTTCAGTGTTTCACCCACAAGCTGGCCCTCGCTGTACTTCCCCGCATTGGTAACGTAGGCTTCAAACAGGGTCGCCATCAGCGGCGGCCCTGTCCCTTGACGGTCAGGATGCCCTCAAGGGTTGTTGCCGTAATTCCCAGCCGCTGGGCCACGGCAATATCATTTTTCATGGATTCGGTCATACTGTGCCCGCAGACAACCAGCACATGAGAACGGCGGAGCAGGTCACGGCTCATGTCGATGCCGCTTTTATGCTCCTCGGGAACAGCATCGTTGAGAAACAGGGGCAAGTACAAAGGCGGACAAATAGGAGAAAAGCCTGCCTCATACACGGTGCGGCAATACTGCGCCGCCAGTTCTGCGTTTTCGCTATCGCCGCCGAGCCATGCAGCGGTGATATAAGCAAGGGGTCGTTTCATCGTTCATACCTCCGATATTTTAATAAGAAAGTTCAACCCAAACCCCACGCCCTTTCCCAGTCTTGGGAAAGGGGGCGGCTCTGGAGGATATACCCCCGCCGCTTGCCGGGGAAATAGCACAGCCGGGGCAGACCGTCAAGGGCGAGCCGCCGAAAACGGCGGTGCGCTGCACCCTTGACGGCCCACTCCCGGCTGTACTAAAAAACAGGCGGCGACGGGGGATATATACCACCAGAGCCTCTGCGTGAGGGCGGGGCCCTCGGGACAAAGTGTCTCGAAGTTGTTACTTGTCAAGTTCCTGCTTTTTCGGGGCTTTTGCCAGCTCCGGCGGCTGTTTTTCTTTCCAGTCATCCAGCAGGGACATAATCTGTTCTTTCATTTTGGCGGGAGTGACCTCCTTGCCAAAATACTTTTCCAGTTCCGCAGTAGAAATAATCACGCCTCGATCCTCCTTTTTCTGTTCTGATAAGATACCGTCAATGACATCGCCGTTAAGCTTGCCTTCCTTATCCAGCTCCCGGAGCCGTTTAGCCTGGGCCAGCGAGGGCGAAGCCTGCTCCCCGTCAATGGAAACAGCAATAAGCCTCTGATTTTTCGGTTTAATGTAGGAAAGCTCCACGGCAGGCATGAAGCCCATCTTTTTATCGTCTACCTTATCCAGAAGCTCCGGCACAAGGGAGTTGAGCCGCAAGTAGCGCATGACCTTTTTATAGTTCATTTCATGCGCCTCGCCTACAATCTCAACCGAGCGTTTCCCGACATCGCCTTCCGCAACACCTTTCAGCCGCCCGCCCTGATGCTTGATGTCCTCAACCTCGAGTTCCAGCAGCGCGGCCAACTCGCTGGGGAGCATTCCGTCACGCTGCTTGTTGCTGTCCTTCATGGCCTGTACCGCTTCGTGGTCGGTCATTTCACGGACGATAAAGGGCATTTCTTCCAGTCCCGCCAGTTCGCTGCCGTGGGTACGGCGATGGCCCGCTACAATTTCGTAGCCGTTTCCATCTTTCTCCGGGCGGGCAAGACCGGGAACCATTACACCGTTTACGCGGATAGAAGCAACGATTTCCTGCATCTTCGCATCGTCCCGTACCTTAAAGGGGTGCGGACGGAATGTGTGAAATGGATGAACCTCGGAAAGTTTCAGATAAACCAGCTTGCCTTCCTCAACCGGGCGTGGAGGTGTGGTCGGCGCGGGAGCCGTCTGTTCCACAGCAGCTTCCTTCGGTTCCGTATCCTGTGTGGGCTTTACGGGCTCCTTGGCATCCGGGGCCTTTCCGTCACTTCGGGACACTTTGTCTCGTTTGGACGGCTTGGGCTTGTCAGGGGCCGCCTTATCCGCCTTGGGTGGGCGGCCCTTGTGGGCCCCAGCCGATTTCTCCGCTTTCTGATTTTCAGTCGCGGCCTTTTCCGCTTTCGGCGGACGGCCACGGCGCGACTTTTTCGGCTCCTCCGTATTGGCGGGCTGCGGTGTTTCTCCGTGGGCTGCTGCCTCTGGCGTTTCGGTGGTTTCCGCCTTTTCGACTTCGGCGCGGGCGTTCTGCCTCTTTTCCGCCATAAGTTCATTGATTTTGTCAAAGGACACAACCACATCGCCGGACTCAGGTATGGCAGGCCCGGTCTGTTCCTGCTGGGGCTCAGACGCTGCGGCCTGTTCGGGTGTGGTGATAGGCTCGGCGGCCTCCGGGGAAATATTCTCCGCAGGGCCAGTATTCAGTTTTTCATCGGCCATTTACGATCCTCCTTTTCGTTAAAGTTGCACAAATTTGAACGCTAAAATTTTGTAGTTATTTTTGTGCCTCCTTTCCGTCTATCCACGCAAAAAAGCCGCCCGTTTTTCATGCCGGACGGCTTTTTGCGTAATGTGATAGATCAAATATTATTTTTTCTGGTTTGTAGGCTCCGAAAAGCCTTGTATTTACAGTGTTCCTAATAGGAAGTAATCATAGGTGTAATAACAGCGTTCTGCGGTAGAACGGACTGTTATGTACTTCCAGACCCTCACAAACTGTGTTTCCGTCAAAACCGTTCCCTTCGAATTCGAGATCACATATTCCGATTCTGATTTTTCCCTTGCTTCCTTGAGACAGGCTACCAGGCATTTGGGAATCGGAACATCTCGTTTCGCTGCCGGTGTCTTCAAAAGTGTGTTGACTACCGGCTTACCGCCTTCCACATGCCATGCACGCCTTACCGAAATGTACGGCGTTTTTTCATCCAGAAATACGCAGTCCCATTGAAGTCCAAGAATCTCTTCTCTACGCAATCCCGCGTACAAGCCGATCATCACAAAGACATACGGTGGAAGCTCACGAATGCTATCCAGCAAAATGGCAGTCTGTTCATCCGTCAAAGCCTCGCGCCGTTTCGCAGGCTTTCCGCCTCTTGCACAAATCGTTTTGGATGGATTCTCTTTGATCACTTTGCTCTCTTCTGCCGAATTAAAAATGTTCTTAATTAGCATATTGAGCTGACCATACATTCCAGAAGAGCCTTTTGATAGTGGAACCATCAGCAGCCTCAGGTCATCTGTGGTCACCTCGTCCATATACATCTGTCCAATCGGACCCACGATGTATCTTTTCACCATCCGCTCGTATCCCTCCAACGTATTGGGTCTTACCGTTCCAGACCGCATCAGCAGCCATTTTTCACAGTACTCTTCCACGGTCGGATTCTCTCTCTGGAAAACCACTTCTGCGATTTTCTTCTGAGCATCTTCCACCCGATCATATAATTCTTCGCGTGTCAGCCCATAAATCGCCACTCTCTTCCCGTCTGCATCTGTAATCCGGGTGCGGTAATACTGTACCCCTTTCATCATCACTGTTCCATATTCCGGAAGTTCGGCAGGACGCTTTTTCCCTTTAGCCATGTGTTCTCCTCCTCGTCTATCTTCATACATTGCGTGTTGTCACTTTTATTATCATGGCGTACAACACTTCCTTCAAGGATGTCGAATGTATGTAAAAAGGGCAGGGATTTTGACCATCCCTGCCCTAAGTTTTTCCTGATTTACTCTTAATCCCACGATGCAAAAGCATCTTCCAGCACTCCTGCGAGCTGCTCTGGGCGATTGTATTTCACCTTGGCGTAAATATCCATGGTGATCTTGCTGCTTTCATGACCGGCAAGATACTGAACTGTCTTCGGATCAACCGAAGCATGAATCAGATTCGTAATATAGGTGTGCCGCAGCTGATGCGGAGTCACCTCAAAGTCCAGACTGTAAACCACATTTCCATTGTGTGCCGCCTTTTGCCCCAGAACTGGCTTCACCGTATGCTTTACCCTCTTGCCATCTTCATAGCGATAATAGCAGCGTTCCTTGGTGGTACGGGTTACGATATACTGCCATAATCTCTTGAACTGCGTATAGGACAAAGGGTCTCCATCCCGATTTGCAACCACATAATCCGATGTCGATGTCTTCTTCGCCTCTTTCAGACATTCCAGAAGATTGTCCGGCATAGGGACGTTCCGATGCGCTGCCTTTGTTTTCAGCTCTGTCAGAATCACCGGACGATTATGCTCCGTATGCCAGGCTCTCCGAACAGTAAGGTACGGAGCCTCGCAATCAAGATACACCGAATCCCATTGCAGTCCGAGGATTTCTTCTCTCCGCAAACCTGCGTACAGCCCCAGCATCACAAACACATACGGCGGCAAGCCGTAAATGGCATCCAGCAGCTTATCCACCTGCTCATCCGTAAGTGGAAGACAATCCTTCTGCGGAATCCCGCCCACATTCTTCTTCAGATAGATTGTCGGATTCTCATCAATGATCTTACTCTCCATTGCTGCCGCGAAAATACATTTATATATGACATTCACGGATTTGTACACAGATGCCGACTTTTTCGATGCCGCCAACAGTGCCAGGCGAATGTCATCCGCTGTTACATCCCCCATATGCATATCGCCCAAGGGCTTGATGATGTAGTTCTTCACTTTCGATGTATAGTCAATCAACGTTGTCATCCTGATCTGTGCTGACTGCATCAGCAGCCATTTTTCGCAATACTCTGCCACCGTGGGTGTACTGCGGCGATATGTCTTGTTCTCAATCTGCTGAATCGCTTCCTGTTCCTTCTGGTACAGTTCCTCTCTCGTTCTTGCATATAAGGAAACCCGCCGTCCCTGCTGATCTGTTACACGGGTTCGATAATACTGCGTTCCCTTCATACTCACCGTACCATAATCGGGAAGCATCATTCTTCTTGCCGCCATATCATTACCTCCAATCCTGTTGATGCTTTCATTATTGCGGATTCATCGTCTATACTCAACGATGTCGATTTTCACCGCCGAAAGCTTCGAGGTTTGCGATATGTCGCAGCACGTTCCATCGGTTTTGCACGGTGCGTACATTTGGCAATGTACTCCTGAATCCCCACTTCTGTGAAATAAACGCAGCCGTTTTCCACATACTGAACATAGGAAATCAAACCGTCTGTTCTTGCGGCATCCAGTGTTTTTACGCTGATTCCCAGTATACTGGCTGCTTCCTTCCTTGTAATCAGTTTATCCATCGCCTTCTTCGCCATCCTTTCGGCATTTGCCCTTTCTTTTTTTCTCTACCTGTTCCGGAATGTAATAACCAAGCTGAATCCTTACAGCTTCATCAATCCCACGCATCTGCCCCTTACTTACCCTCCCAAGATAGCGAATCACGCATATCTTGTCGCAGGTGTCGAGTTGTTCTGCCAATACCATAGAAGGTTTTGCCAGTCCCTTTGCTTTACGGAGAAAGAAATGCGTTGGTTGCTTTCGCTTCTTCTCAATTTTCGATGTCAGCGGAGCAATCGTAATCGTCGGCGCATAATAATTGCCGACATCATTCTGAAGAACCACAACAGGACGAACACCGCCCTGCTTTGATCCGACCGGAACACCGAGATTGGCGAGATATAAATCACCTCGCCGATAAACCCAGTTTTCTTTCATTTTCTCTTGTCTCCAATCTCCATACACTGATATGGATAAAGCCTGCCAGGTATCATGCTGATACAGCACCCGGCAGTGCTTTCTGAAAATATGGTTTCTCTGTACTTTTTCTTATTACCCCAGAGATGTAGGATTTCTCACAGGCGGCAGTGTGCTTCACTGCTCCATTGGAATTTAACCTTCCCGCCTTCCTTATGGCCGGACCGCGAATTACGGAAGTATCATTGTCCCTGTCAGGCTTTTAACACCGCCGCCGGTTGCAATCCGGCATTTGCTTCTGCGAAACCGCTATCGCCCCGATGGGCTTCATGGCGTGCAGTCGAAGGCTCGACCAAACAGGAATGTACCTGAAGAATGAGTATTCAGTTTTCAAGGGACATCCGGACTTTCGTCCTCACAAAATAAGTTTAACAAGAATCCTCCGATTTCGCGTTGGCCTCGTAGGCGCACTTTGGTTGTCCTTGCAGGACTACATACGGTTCGTTTTGATTTTTTCAGTCCTCTGTGCAGCCTGATTGGGGCAAAAAAAAAAATACCCCGTTGGTTTCCCAACGAGGTATCAAAGATTATAATGTTTTAATTTGAAAACTATTGTTCTCCACAAAACTAAATGCTTCAGGCGTTTTTGTCATCCACAAACGTGCATAATCCAGCTTATGACGCTCAAGCATGGAACGACAATCTTTTGTTTTCATCTTACAAAAGTCCGTCTTGAAATTTTTAACGCTTCCACTTTTGGTCAGTTCCATCGCAGTTCGCACGTCTGTACACCGAACTAACTCATCCTCCAAATTCAGAACTTGTGGAAGAAAAATGATTTTCAGCTTTCCGCAATACCGGGTGAGAAGTTCCAAGTTCTTTTTTAGGTTTGATGTCTGTGGTACATCAGTATCAAATACCAAAACGACAGTCGTTCCTGCCTGGATAGACAACATCTGTGACTTGGGAATCAAATTCTGCACCACATTGAAGACCTTTATCTTCCCTGGAATCAATCTTTCCGGTGCTTCTTTTAAGGCCGCGATCAGTTGTTGTTCACAGGGCCCTCTACATAATAGATGCACTTATTGTTCATCTACCCACCCCATTTCCAACTCGTCCAAAAGCGAATCCTGCGGAAGCGAGGCAAACACATCATTCTCAACCGCACAGCGTAAAGAGTCTGTATTTCGTTTCAGTACATCCGATGCAGAAACAGCAGAAACCTGATATATGCCTTCCTCCAGATGCTTACGCAAAAACACATAGCTATGCTTCGGCAGGTTCAAATCCAGCATATCTGTATTATGCGTTGTAAAAATCAACTGTTCATCGTCTCCGATACGATCCAGCATAATACCGAAAATCCGTTTTTCTATATCGCTCTGAATATAAGAAAAATGTTCATCACAATAATAGAAACTGCTCTCTTTTGTCGCCATTGCAGCAAGGAACATTGCGACATCAATTCCTTCTGCTGTACCACTGGACAGTATCTCACGATTCAGCAGTTTACCTTCCTGTATGATGATTTCCGTTCCACTGCGCCGAATAATAAAGGTATCCTTTAAATCTCTTGATAAACTAACGTCCTGTAATGTAGGATCAAGCGTTCCGATAACAGCACGCAGCGTCTTCAACAAGATGCTTTTATTCGCACCTGTAAGTTTCAAAGATTTTTCTATTTCAGGATATGCAAAACGATATCGAACAGCACCTACCAGCTTCTTAAGTGCTGTAGTAGTTCTGGTTGCCTCTATCGTTTGATCTTTCAGTTTCTTTACACATTTTTCATACGAATCCATCGTATCAATGTCTGCGGTCTGATACTGAATGTCAATCTCCTGATTAGATGCATCAATCTGAGCTGACAACCGCTGCAGGCGATAATCACCATTCACAAAATCAATACTGAAGTATCCATTATCGCCTGCAACCATCTCATACAGCGGTGTTGGATTTCCATCAGTCATATATCCAAAAATACGAAGCAAAGCCTTTCCAAGGCTGGTCTTTCCTGTAGCATTTGCTCCCATAAGAATTACAGCCTTCTTATAGCGAAATCGCTCTCTTCCTTTCAGATGTTCCTGATCGATAATCGAATTGACAATCTTTTTGGGATAACTGAAATTGATATGAAAATCATTAAATCCATAAATTTCCTTTAACTCGAGGTCTAAAACGATCATGTCAGAGCCTCCATTTCATTATTTCGCCTTGTTCGAACTAATGATATCATATTTAAAGGAGCATTTCAAGGACAATAGTCCACATATACAAGCAATATTTACATTCATGCAGTATATTGTTCCTCATACTGTTAGTCCTAACTCCATTCTGCTGCCTCCTTAATTGATTGAAGCAGCCAGGCTTTTCTTCAGGCGCATATACGCTTCATATGCTGGCGTTGTTCCCTCAAAGAAACCGCTCTGGTAGGCATCACTCTTTTTAATATTATTACGTTTCAATATATAGCTCAAATTTTCTGCTGTAATGCCATTACGGTTTCTTGCAATACAAATTCCGTCATTTCGGTCATATTCATCCAGCAGTTCCGGATAATGCGTAGTGAAAATAAGCGTTCCGCCATTTTTGTTCAGTCGGCTGTCCATAAAGAAGCGCATTAAGGTCGTTACAATTTCCTTGTTGAAATGATTCTCTATTTCATCTACCAGAAGATAACCACCTGAATGAAGAACTTCCTTTATACCAAATTCATTGCCGAGTTTGACAATATCCCGGAAGAGATGAAAGACCTTCGGGCGGAAGATGTAGACCGTACTCCGGCGGAAAATCTGGCTTATCAGGTTGGCTGGACGACTCTTGTGCTGAAGTGGGAACATGATGAGAGAAACGGTCTTGAAGTGAAAACCCCGTCCAATCAGTTCAAGTGGAACCAGCTTGGGGAACTGTATGAGTGGTTCATGGATACCTACGCTGGTAAGTCTCTCCATGAACTCAGAAATATGCTGGACGCAAATATTCAGGGAATTTATGAGATGATTGACACCATGACTGACGAGGATCTCTTTGCTCCCCATAGGCGCAAGTGGGCAGACGGTGCTACCAAATCTGCTGTCTGGGAAGTTTATAAATTTATCCATGTCAACACCGTGGCACCCTTTGGCACTTTCCGCACCAAAATCAGAAAGTGGAAGAAACTCATGCTGTAAAAGTTTTCTCTTTATATATGGGCTGTATGTACAGCGCTACAAGACCTGTAAAAAAATACGGTCAAGGAACTTTTTCCTTGACCGTATTCTTTATTGGGTTCTAATACCCATATGTTTTACGAAGCTTATGGAAAGATTCTTCACTGACACAGTGTTCCAGGCGGCAAGCTTCAATTTCAGCTGTTTCCAGAGAAACACCAGCATTTATCAGTCTATCCTTAAAATAGCAATGTTTTTCATAGATGCTACTTGCGATTGCTCTCCCAGAATCTGTGAGAACAAGGTCATAGCCCTGATTCATTTTAAGAAATCCGTTCTTTTTTAATAGAGCAACTGCATGACTAACGCTCGCTTTAGATACATTCATGTACTCAGCAACCTCTACTGAACGAACTGAACCATGTTGCGCTTCAAGAATAAATATGGCTTTTAGATAGTCTTCTCCTGAAGAATGAAGTCTTTCTTTTGTAACCGCCTCAGCCACACTGCTGGACATTATTTCACATGAACAGATGCAATGTCTACGTAGCTGGCATCTGTGTAGAAGTCATAGCCAGTTATCTTATCAGTATTCCACAGAGCCAGATCGTGAGTGCCGGTTACAGGCACCAGAAGATTCTGATCTGCAATACCATTCAGAATCATTCCATAGATTTCCTGCACACGCTGAGAATCAGAAGTGGAGTCCAATTCTACGAAAATTTCAGGATTCTCAAAGAAAGCAGAGAACTGGCAGAGGATCGGATCACCCATAGCGCCAGGAGCCATATTGCTCATATCTGTTGCAGGGTCAAAGGAACCGCCAGCAGTATTGTAGAAGGTCAGATCATATTCGCCAGCCATCAAGGCTCCATACCAGGTGTTCATGTCTACTGCATCAATAGTAACATCGAAGCCGAGTTCTTTAAGAGAAGCTGCAATAGAAAGAACTGCATTGTCAACACTTGCAAGGCTCTGAGAATAGTTGAAATGAATGGCGAGAGAAGTTCCGTCCTTCTCCAGGATACCGTCATCATTGGTATCCTCATAGCCGGCTTCCTTCATGAGCTGCTTTGCCTTTTCCATGTCGGTAGGATAGGTCTTAACCTCCACACCGCAGTTGGGCTTTTCATTCGTAAAGAGGGCTTCGGCAGCAGTCTCCAGACCATCGAAAACAGAGGTTTCCAACTCCTGCTGATTAACAGCGTAGGATACTGCTTCCCTTACAAGAGGATCATTAAAGGGAGCCTTATTCAGGTTCATACCCAGATAACGAGTTTGGTTGGTGCTGTCATCCATGGCATGACCGAAAGCGGCATCCTGGGAAATTTCCGTGTAGCCTTCTGCGCTAAGTCTGCTGGAGCCGAGAATTGCATCGATTTCGCCGTTGCGCAGAGCAAGAATTTTTGCAGCATTATCAGGAATCACTTTGACTTTGAACTCGTCCACTTCAGGAGCTTCGCCCCAGTAGTAGGGATTGCGGATAAAGGTATAGGTATCTCCCTCGACCCGGTCAAACATATAGGGACCAGTACCCATAGTTGCACTCACGCAATTCTCGTAAGCCTTTTCTACGCCGCCTTCAAAGGCTGCGGGATTCACAATACCAAGAGGCAGCGCCATGGTCAGATTGTCAAGAGCAGCGTAATAAGGGGTCTTCAAAGTCATTACAAAGGTTTTTTCATCCGGGGTTTCCAGCTTGTCAAACAAAGTAGTGAGCTTACCGAAGGCACCATTCTGGGGACCCAGATGGGTTACTACTGCTTCAAGGGTCATCTTTACTGCCTCGGAAGTCAGAGGAGTACCGTCAGAAAATTTGACACCATCACGCAGATGGAAGGTGTAAGTCTTGCCGTCATCACTGATTTCCCAGGTTTCAGCCAACTCGCCCTGGATCTTCCCGTTATCATCGTAGCTTACCAGAGTGTTGTAAAAATTACGACTCCAGAATCCGGCACCATAAGTGCTGGATACCATAGGCGTGATGACAGGATAGAAGCCTACAGAAAAGTCCCAATTCTCGGTGACAGTGATTGAGACCGGCTCTGCATCGGTTTTCTCGTCAGGATTCGTGCCGCAAGCAGCCATAGCAAGGCACATCACAAGTGCGAGTCCGAAAGCTAAAAGTTTTTTCAGTTTCATGTACAAAATCTCCTTTATTTATTTTTATATCATGCTTTTCAGCAGGGTATACGTATTTATTGAATAGTTTAACCCAAATATGGAGCAATAGAATGCAGCAGAAGCTTGGTATACGGATGTGTAAAGCAGTCTGTCGAACCGTGAAATGTACGGTCTTCGATAATCTTACCGCAGCGCATCACCATCACACGGTCTGCAAGATATAGCGCAACGTCCAGGTCATGGGTAATGAAAAAGCAAGTCATTTTTCGCTCCTGATGGAGTCGCTTCAGCAAATCAAGAATATGTTTACGAACCAGGACATCCAGCCCACTGACTGCTTCATCAAAAATCAACACATCCGGTTGAGCCGCTAACGCTCTTGCAATACATACACGTTTTTGTTGTCCACCGGATAGCTCATGAGCTTTTCGCAGCTTGATCTCTTCGGGAAGCTCCATCATGGTAAGAAGATCATTAATTTCCCGTTCTTCTTCCTTTTTGCTGAGTTTTCTGAAATTGCGAATTGGCTCTGCAATGATTTGATATACCGTAAAGCGAGGGTCCATTGCTCCCTTGCCATCCTGAAGAATCAGCTGTATTTTAGATCGCAGTACCTGCTTTTGCTTGCCCCGGCAGAGGGAAATGTTTTTTCCTTCAAACAGTACCTCTCCAGAAGATGGAACCAGAAGACCGCACATGAGCTGAGCCAAAGTGCTTTTACCAGATCCGCTTTCTCCTACCAAAGCGCAAAATGAACCATTCTGAATAGTAAAATCTACATGATCAACGGCCAGAAGCTCGTTGCTTGTGCCTTGTTTGTGAAATTCTTTTGATAGGTTGTTGACTTTAATCATGATTCCGCCCCTTTCGTGAAAGCACAGGAAAGGGAGTAAGCTTCAATCAGCGACCTTGTATAAGGTTCTGTGGTATGATCGAAGACAGATTGAACTTCACCGGATTCTATAATTTTTCCTTCTTTCATCACCAACACGTTTCCACCTAATTGAAGAGCTGTTACGAAATCATGAGTTACCATAAGAATCCCAACTCCATTTGCTTTCATCTGCGAAAATAAATCTATGATTCCATTTCTGTGAATCACATCCAAAGCAGTTGTCGGCTCATCGGCAAGCACGAATTTTGCATCAAGCATCATAGCCATTGCGATAATGACACGCTGAAGCATTCCTCCGGAAAGCATATGGGGGTATGCTCTGTATACCCTGTCAGGATCATCTAAGCCTACATCATGCAGAAGCCGCAGAATATAGTTGTAACGCTGCTGGCGGGATTTGTCGGAATGAAGCCGTAGCGTTTCATCCATCTGTCTGCCAATACGCATAGAAGGGTCCAATGCAGTCATTGGATTTTGCGGGATATAGACAATCTGGTTTCCGTATATTCCTCGTCTCTGCTTTTCTGACGAATTCAAAAGATCAGTCTCGCCGAAGAAAACGGAACCCGACACCTTAAATTTTTTAGGGTCCAATAAGTTTAGCACCGCACTACAGGTCATTGTTTTGCCGCTGCCTGACTGGCCTAACAAGATCAAAGACTCTCCTTCTTTGATTGCAAAGGATATTTCAGAAACCAAGTTATCCGTGCCTGACCGAAGATTGATGCTTAAATGATCAATCATAAGTGATGGCATCATAGGCTGTCCTCCTCCGGCGTCAGAATATCACGGAGTGCTTCTCCAAATAAATTGAAGCCTGCTGCCGTTACGAAGATGCACAAGCCTGGATAGATTAGCAATTCCGGATGAGAGTAAAGCGCTGTCCTGGCATCATTTAACATGGCACCCCATTCCGGTGTGCCGGAGGGAAGGCCAAGTCCGAGGAAAGCAAAGCTGGAAACCATAATGATGGAAGAAGCGACACCAGTGGAAACATACACAAGAAACTGTGGCAGAATGTTAGGAATCAGATGTCTGAAGACCAGCTTTCCTGTATTGCACCCAGAAATCCGGGCTGCCAGGATATAATCTTTACCCATTTCTTGAATGGAATAAGATCTGACAATACGAACAAACCAAGCCCAGGTCGCTATCACAACAGAAACGGCAATGTTTTGGAGTCCGTTCCCCAGAACGCCTATGACAGCAATAGCAATGATAAGAGAAGGAAAAGCAATAAACACATCACAGAGTATAGTAATGAAATGGTCTGCTTTTTTTCCAGCACAGGCGCTAAAAGTACCGACAATCAGACCAATCACAGACAAAATCAGCAACACAGGTAAACTGATTCCGATGGAATATCTGGCTCCATACAGCAGCCTTGATAAGGTACACCTGCCCAATTGATCTGTTCCAAGAGGGTATTCTGCGTCAGGCTGAGCATACTTTTGCGATAAATTCACCAATTCAGGGTCGTGAGGCGAAAAAGCAGGTGCTGCAATCGCAATTACAATCACAATAGCAATCAGGCACAGACCGATGATTGCCTGCGGCCTTTTGAGTAGCTTATGTATCATTTTCTTCCCTCACCATCCATGGACAAAGCAGACGGTTGATTATGTCTGCCATGAAATTTGCGACGACAAAAATTGCTGCAATGACGACTATACAGGTAGAAACTGCAATCGTATCTGCTGCAATCACACTGTCCACCAGATAAGTTCCGATTCCCTTGATTGAAAAAACACTTTCGATTACCGCCCCTCCGGCAATTAGAAAGCCGAATTGCTGAAAGAAAATTGTAACAACAGGCGGTAAGGCATTTCGCAGAATGTGGCATACCAAAATTCTGTTGGCAGATAGTCCACGAGCTTTTGCAAACCGAACATAATCAGAAGATAATTCAGCCAGAAGAGAGGAACGCATAATTCGGATGAGTGAACACGAACTGGGAACCGCCAGGGCAAATGAAGGTAGTAAAAAGCCCCTCCAACCTGGACTTGGTAAGACACTGAACCATTTCAGATGAATCGCAAAGAACAGTAGAAGAAGGAATCCCAGCCAGAAAGTTGGCACACAAATACCGCAGATAGTAATGCCTCTGGTAACCTGATCGAAAAGGCGGTTCCGCTTTCTGGCACAGAGCAAACTAATCGGAACGGTGAGCACGATAATCCATAGAATGGCCATCCCTACAAGAGATGTGGTCGTAGCCAGATACTTGTGCAGATCCTTTACAATCGGTTGATGAGTGGTCAAAGAAGTCCCAAGTTCTCCTGTAAACATTCCGGAAAGCCACTGAATATATCGCACAGGGAGAGGTTGATCCAATCCCATTTCCACCCGAATCATCTCAATCTGTTCCGGCGTAGGATTGGATAAGCCTCGGTGTGCAATAATTTCTGCAGGATCTTTTCCGGACCAAGCAATCAACAAAAAACTTAGAATGCTGACGCCTACCAGCACAATGAGGAACCTAATGATCCTTTTTCCAATATATTTCTTCAAATAATGCACCTCCTCACATCAGAAACCAGTTAGACATAGTTAACCAAATGCCTTTATGTTACCCTTCAGTGCGGTCTGCATCTGAAGGGTAATCTGCTTAGTAGTTAAATTTCTCTGCCAGATTGGACTTTTCAATCATCTTTCTATATGTGGGCGACTGTTTCAGCAGATGAGCATGTTTTCCACAGGCTTCTACCGTACCTGCTTTCATAACGACGATCTTATCTGCATTTTCAATAGACTTCAGTCTGTGTGAAATAACAATCACGGTCTTGCCTTGAATCAAATGATTTAATCCAGTCTGTATCTGGACTTCTGTTTCCACATCTAACGATGCAGCAATCTCATCCAGAATGATAATTGGAGCATCCTTCAGGATTGCTCTGGCAATGGACAGCCGCTGACGTTCTCCGCCGGAGAGTTTGGCTCCATTTTCCCCGATTATTGTCTGGTAGGTGTCTGGCAGACGGCTGACAAACTCATTGCAACCAGCCAGTTTTGCAGCTCGTATTACTTCTTCGTCAGAAGCATCCAGCCGCCCAAGGCGAATATTTTCCATAATAGAAGTATTAAATAGAATGACTTCCTGAAAAACAATGGAAACATACTTGAACAAGCTATCAGTGTGAATTTCTCGTATGTCGGTTCCTCCGATCTGAACGGTACCGGAATCTGCATCATATAGTCTGCTGATGAGCTTAAGCATTGTTGTTTTTCCGCAGCCGCTGGGACCGACCAATGCGGTTACCTGTCCTTGCTCCGCCGTAAAGGATGCATGGCGAATCACCTGGGTGTCTTTCTGGTAGGAAAAACAAACATCCTTTATTTCTACATTGAAATCTGAAAGGACTGCCTTTTCTCCGCCCTGAAGTTCATGATTCTTGATTTCACCAATCCGGGCAATTCTTGCGTCCAAATAAAAGATTTCCGTCAGATAGAGCAAAACACCACCCATGGCCCCGCTGAGTTTCGCCGCCATAATAATATAGCCCAGAAGAATCAGGATACTTACCTGACCGGAGGCGAGCATTGAAAGGCCAACAGTCGCCGTGATTCCAATAGGAAGAATAGATAAAGTCTGGCCGATTGTAACAGGAATCGTCTGGGTGATTTGAGCTTTCCATTGAAGATTTTCTGACTCATCCAACTGCTGGTCCATTTGAGCTTCTACTTTTTCTTTCAACCCATAGCTTTTAATTTCCTGATTCAGTTCGATTGCATTCTGAAAGCTTTCGGAAATATCTCTCAACTTATCATAATGTTTATTTACATCTCTGACCTGCAGTTTCTTTGTCAGGAAAAGAACCGAAGCAGAAGTAAGAACGGGAAGCAATACACAGAGGCCTAATTTCCAATTCATGATCAGAAGGGCTACGCTGATAACCAAAAAGTAAATTGCAAACCCTATGGAATTAGCCACTGCGTTCGCAAAAGCATGCTCAATCGAAGCCACATCTGCCATGATTGTTTGAGCAAGGTCAGACAAATTGTGCTTTGAAAAATAGGATAGGGGCAGTTTGGAAAGCTGTTCCGCCAGATCAATTCTTAAATTTGCAGATTCCTGGTAGGTTTCATCATAGGTCGTTTTATAGTTATAGTTAATAACTAAGTACATCACCAGGGTCGCTGCCAGCATAAACAGGAGATATACCACCGGTTTCCCGGTATTTCCATTCAACAGCCTGTCTGCAAACAGAAAAACACAGATCATCGGCGGTACAAAAGAAACATAATAGAGAAAGAATGACCAGATTGATTTTGCAAGGCCCTTCACACCCGAATCACTCAGCTGGAATGCTCTTTTTAGATATGTCTTTATCATGCCAACCTCCACTGATTTGCCTTGCAGTATACATCCTGAAAATCCTTATAACGTCCATTGCAGGCCATCAGTTCATTGTGGGTTCCCTGTTCCACAACTTTTCCATTCTGGACAAACAGGATCTGGTCTACATTCTGAATAGAGGACAGCCTGTGTGCAATCATGATAACTGTTTTGCCCCTCATCAGTTTTTGGAAAGCCTGCAGCAACTCGTATTCATTTTCCGGATCTGCAGCTGCAGAAGCCTCATCCATAATGACGATATTCGCATTCTTTAGAATAGCCCTTGCAATGGCGATCCTTTGCACCTCACCACCGGAAAGGTATACGCCCTTTGCCCCTATGACGGTCATCTCCCGCTGGGGGAATTTGTCAAGGATGGATGTGCAGTTCGCTGCGTCAAGTGCATCCATAATCTGCTGCCGTGTTGCCTGAGGATTTCCGATTCGGACATTTTCGTAAATTGAGGTCTTTAGTAATTGACTGCGCTGGAAAACAAATGCGATGTTCTGAATGAGAGCTTTTTCAGAATAACTCTGAATGTTCTTTCCACCAATCAGAATTTCGCCGCCATCGACAGGATAAAAACCTGAAATCAGCTTTGCAATGGTAGATTTTCCTCCCCCGGAAGACCCGATGAGCGCATAAGTTTTATTCTGATGAAGTGTCAGGCTGAAATCCTTCAGCACGAAGTTGTCATCATACTTAAAGTCAACATGACGAAATTCAACATTGAAATCTTGGAAGGTCTCTTCGTTTCCATGTGGAAGCTTTGCCTGATCCATAGAAGTAGTCAGCTCATCAAGCTGATTCAGCGTATTTTGTGCGCCAAAGTTATCCTGCCCCGTAAACATGATCGATGTGAAAGAAGTAAATACAGCTCCGGAGAACACAGCAAAGAAAACAATCTTTGCCAGGATTAGCATAGCAGGTTCTCCATAGCTGATGAATACAACTGCGGCTGGTACAGCAAAAGCATAAAACACGTTGAACAGAACCTGGAATCCAACGTAGGGATTCTTACAGCTGAGGCTATACTGATAGACGTACTGTTTGTACTCTTTGATCGAGTTAATCAGAGTTTTGTAATACTGTACAGTTACACCGAAGATTTTTATGATCTGCATTCCTCTGACATATTCTACTGTTGCCGCACTCATCTTTTGAAGCGCCGCTGAATAGCCAGACAGAAATTCAGTACCACCGGACATTTTACGATACTGAAGAACACCAATCACAGTTGTAAGGATCAGGAGAATACCAAGGCGATAGTCTATTGCAAACATCAGCACAAACATTAACACCGGCGTCATAACAGCAGTGACGTTGTCCGGAATCAAATGGGCCACTGTTTTGTGTGTTTCTGCTGCGTTATCATCAATAATTTTTCGAATTTCTCCAGAGCTGTTATGGTCAAAAAAGGAAGAAGAGGCATCCAATAATTTATGAAGCCCATTTTTCCTTAAGTTTGTTTCAAGCCGGAAGCCTAAGTAGTGGGAACACGTTGCCGATGCAATGTTGAGAATGCCTCGTAAAATCATAAGTATGACTACAATAATTGCGTCATACATAGCCTTCTCATATACGGGAATAACCAGAATAGACACAATGGACCGCCACAGAAACCAATATGCTCCCATATATGAGCAGACGGCAGCGGCAGATAGCGCCATGGAGAAATATGCCAAAATTCTTTTATCTGGGACATAATGAAATAGTTTTTTATATAAACTGCGCATTGACTTCAAATATACACCTCTTTTTGCTTAAAAACGGTTTGACATACATCAGCTCTTTCATTATAATTAGATGTAGCTAACTGTAAAGGGCAAAACAGATATAAAGTCTAAACAAGGTATTAATAAATCTAAACGAGGTATCCTCGGGAGGAGCCAATGATAGAAGTTAAACGAGATGATTTCTTTGTTGAATCGATAAAGAATCCAATAGAGTACGGAACATATTATAAGATCAACCCAAAATATGGAACCGGATTTCAATGGACAAGTGAGGTTCACCACGATTTCATCATTACAGTGACAGATATAAGATTTAACCAGGAAACTATGGTCGGAGAACATATTGGGTCTGGTTATGTACTTGCTCTCTATATTAGTGGCGCAGGAGATGAATTCTATCCGTATCAAAATATTTCTCCGAATACATTGCGCTGCTATGAACCATCTGAAAAGTATAAAGCTATTTATCATCCTCAGATTCCATTAAGATGTATTACCGTGCAGTTTGACCAGGAATTTATTGATCAGTATCTCCAGGAAATTTCCGGTGATCTTGAAGTAAACTTTTCTGATTTTTTCAAAGAAAAAGGGAAATTCTATTTACCAAATGTTAATCATGCTATGCAAAGCCTATATGAGTATCTGCTTTCCATGAAAGCGTCCAGAATTACAGTAGAAGCAAAAATATATGAAATCATCTCTTATCTTGCTTCATATTTGAAAGAAAACAGACTAAATGAAGAGAATGGCCAACCCATTAACAAAACAGATTTGCAGGCATTAGATGAACTAACGCATTACATGGACGAACATTACAGTTTTAATATTACGTTGCGGACGCTTTCCACCATTGCATGTATGAGTGAAAGCAAAATGAAAAAGCTATTTAAGTCAGTTTATAATATGTCCATTACTGAATACATTCAGAGGAAAAGGATCTCTGTAGCCGAGCATATGCTTATTCAGACCGACCTCACCATTGCGGAAATTTCAAGAATTGTTGGATACTCCAACCCCAGTAGATTGATTGAAATATTCAAAAGGTATTATGGATTTACTCCCTCAAAATACAGAGAATAAAAGTGTTATGATGTCTCCAACATCACAGCCTAAAGCAGAGCATATTTTAGAAAGAATCTCAGTGCTAACATTTTCGTCTTTCGACAATCGAGACATTGTTGTTGTACTAACGCCTGTCAATTCACGGAGATACTTCCTATAATTTCAAGCCCTAAATCCTTGATTTTTCGAGCTTTTCATTAAAAGTTCACCTCTAGTTCAAGAGCCAAAAGTGATGAGCAGTCATAGTACCGCCGTTTTGTGGTGGAGCGCAAGCAGGCTGCCGGGTGGAAGGTCTGAAGAAACACAATCTAAAAAATATGAAAAGAAGCTCGTATCAGCTATTGACCGATACGAGCTTCTCCGTTTATTCTCTGTTTCCGGTAATAAAGTAGTCGCAATACTCTCCGCCATTCGCCAGCGTCTGTTTTCTGTGCAGCACGCCGTGCTGAAGCGTGATCATCACTTCATCAAGTTCGCAGAACAACGGCATGAGTTCGGAAACACCGAGTTTCTCCGTGTAAATGCAAATCGGGCAGCGGGTAATGCGGTAGTAACAGGCACCCTCATACGGCTGCCCGACAAAATCCACCTTGAAGGAGGTCGGGTATTTCGCTTCCTTTTCGGGCGTGTACCATTTGGCGTATTTGACAACGCTCTTTTTGTTCTCCGCCTTGCCCTTGTCGGTATTCAAGTCGGTCTTTGCAAAATACCACTTGATATGATAGAGTGAGCGGCGCATCATTTCCTGCACGGCTGTTGGCGGAATTTTCTTTTCGCTTGCCACATAGGGCGCAACGAAGGCAAGGGCGAACAACTCGTTGTATGCCATAGGGTTATCGTCACCGATGTCGTCTGCTTTCTCGACAAGCTCACGATAGACCTTTTTGCTCTTTTTCATAATGCCGGCGGCATATTCCCTGCCGTACTTCTCTGCCAGAACCTTTTTCATCGGGCTTTTGAACATCCAGAAATAAAAACCGTTGTATTTCATATCACTTTTCCTCCCGTGATTTATTTACAGGCTTAAGAAACGCAGCCCAGCCGCCGAAGTGATAGACCATCGTCGCGTCCATATATAGCCCGGCAGTCTTGCGGTCGGTACATTCCGCCATGCTCCGGCAGTAGCTGTCAAACTGTGCGGAGATCAGCTTTCCATGATGCCGCGCCGATTACTTTCTTCCCACCAGCAATGTTGAGCCGCAAAGCATCAGGCGTCCGGCTTCCTTCGGTGTCATAAAGCTGCCGTCGGTCGTGTCGATCAGCTCTACGCGCTCATAGCCCATATCCCTGAGCTTTTGGACAAACTCCTGCATATCGCCGTATCTGCGAGGCGACATCAGGTCATGGATGGCAAACGTTCCGCCCTTTTTCAGCACGCGCAGCGTTTCCAGCAGAAGCTGCTGCTTGTCCTTTCCCGTGATATTATGATAGACATAGTTGCTGGTCACTGCGTCGAAGCTCTCGTCGGGGAAATCCAGTTTTAAGGCGTTCCCGCGCCGGAACGAAGCGTTCCTCACGCCCTCCGCAGCGGCGTTTTTTCGCACAACGGCAGACTGAAGGAAGCATATTCCTTGCCCCAGCGGTCGATGCCAATCATTTTTCCCTGCGGGTTTCGTTTGGCACAGGCAATGGTCAGCGCACCGCTGCCGCAGCCCACATCCAGCCCAATGCCGCCCTCTGGCAGGGTGACATAATGCGCGGTTCCTTCAATGATCTGCTTTGAGAGCTTGCGTTCGCCGTCATAGGAAAAGCTCCGATAGGCATGCACGCACCACTCGGTGTACTTTGCACAGATGACAAAGGCGATGCCGAATACCACCCCCAGCGCAATGCGCAGTTTTCCGCTCACACCGATTCCGAATACGCCAAAGATGAGCAGCAGCGCAAGCGACAGCACTGTTCCGGCAATCAACGAATACAGCATCCCTTTGGGGATCCAGTTTTTGTAATCAGGTTTCATATGCAAGACTCCTTTTTTTCATTGGGTGTGCTTTTTCACGGAAAGACTTCCTTCAAAAAATTTTCTGCAAAAATGTTTCCATCAAATCAAGATACCGTTCCGCCTGAACGATAAAGCCTACATGACCGCCCGGAACCGTGCGGATCTCTGCATCCAGTTTCCGGCGGCCATCAGAACTGCTCCGATCGCACCGAGATGTACCATCGAATCAGCTTTTTCGGTTTCTCCGTCTTCATCTTTTTTGCCTCCGATTGCAGTTCATGATTCTGCTTTTCATTTGGGCAATTTCCAACTTCTTAGAAAATCAAATGGACAATACCGCCGACAATTGCCGCTCCCGCAACCCAGATCAGCGCCAGTATACTTCGCTTTTTCAGCACCTGCCTCCAGGTCTGCACGAACGACGCATCTTCAAGCCCTGGCAGCACCCAAAACTGGCTGTGCCCGACCCATAGCTTGTCGATTACAACGCCGTCATAGATATTCATGACCTCAAGAAACAGCAGCGCCTGCCAATAGGCCTCACCAAAGGAGGAAGCCCCGTTCCACAAACCGATAATCAGCACAAGAGCAGCAAGCATCACGATAAAGAACGGTATCATAAAGCATTTTCGTTTCCGGTTCATCGTATTGCGGTCGATCAGTCCCAGTTCGATGGCGAGATCCTGCACCTCCTTGGGATAAAAGTACAGTCCATTGACAGCACCGCCGATCACAGCGATTTTTACCATTGCGGTAAACAGCAGACAATAAAGCAGCAGTTGCAGTACGATCATTGTTTTTCTCCTCTCAGTCTGCGTGCGAATCGGGCATCCGGCATCATCGCTGTATATCGGACACCCTGTTTCCCCGCCTGCTGAAGCTGCTGGATATGGGCTTCTGTTGTTTTTCTTTTTTCATGCAGGACTTTTTTTATCACACGCATGAAAAATCTCTGCCTCCCAAAACGATTGCTTCTGTCACACGTCCTCAAAGCAGCGCGCAAAGCCACGCTGCCACAGCGGAGGCGGGAATGTAGATCACAAAGTGCCAGATATGTGTTCGCTTGTTATAGCCGAACATATGCGGACCGACCACGCCCTTCAGCTCCGGATAGAAATGCGGAAAGAAATTGGAGTGGCACAGCAGCACCCAGTCAAAGAAAATGATGTCGTAGATCTCCATGGCGTAGAGCACGGCGAGAAACCGCACAAAGAAGTCCAGGAAGCCGAAGCCGTTTCTGACGCCGTCCCATACGCTTAGTGCCGCCGCAGCGAGAAAAAGCAGGATGGCAATGATCTCAATCACCCAGCCGATACTATGTGCGCCGGGAAATCGTTCCTTTGTATCGGGGATTGCGTCCAGATTTTCCTTTGGTGCGGATGAGAAAAAACGCTTGTCCTGAATGAAACCCACCCCGCCGTATAAAACAAGAAAGTATGCCAGAAATACCATGAGCGTTACAAGAGCCGTGATTTTCATTTCGACTTTACCTTCTCTCCTTCACGTCCGCAAATATGGCAGATCATTGCATTCCCGCGTCGGGGTATTTGATGAGGCCATACAGCGAGGAGCATCTCCCATGTATTGTTTCAAAGCACGGTAACGATCAAGGCTGCCAGTGCGGCAGCTGCGGCAAACAACGGGATACCGCGCCAAAACGATTCGATATGCTTTTTCGGATTTTGATAGTATTTCTTCTCCGGCAAAAACGAGAAACGGATGCGTTTTGTACTGCGCCACCAGAGCAGATCGATCACAAGGAGATCGAACAGGCCCAATCCCTCGCCGAATGCAAGGAAGTACCAAAATGCTGACAGGTAATTGTTTAGGCCCAGCACACTTTTCAACGCAAGCCCCAAAACGGAAAACACCACTGTAAACAAAAGAAGATTACTGAGCAAAATGGCAGCGGTGGATTTTGCCTTCGGAACTGCTTGCCCAAGCTGAGGGTCGCTTTGCACACGGGTCTGAACCTCATCGGGATAGGAACGCAATCCGATGAGATTTTTCCTGTCCGTGCCTGTTCCGAGAAAGCATACGCCCCAATACAGAAAATAAAATACAGCGGCGATCATGACTTTCATATATATCTACGCTCCCATTCCATTTGCCGACAATCTCCGCTCCTGACGAACGCTTTTCATACCAAACTGCCTCCCCGCTATTTTTTGACCTTCATGCAGAAATCGCAGCGGTCATTTCCACACCCCAGCGTCATGCTTCTCTCCCAAATCAGCTTCGGATGCAGCCCGGTATAGCTGATGTCATCGCTGTCGCAAAAGCTGCGACACAGCTCTGGGCAGCCGTATTCTGTGCAGGTGTCGTGATAGGGACACTTCATCATATCCACACGCCAGACGCCGTTACCGGTCTGCAGTTCTTTTGGAGCAAAGCCCGCCGCCGGGCCGAAAACGCTCCGGGTGGATTTGACGAAAACGCCGGGAACAAGGCGGTAAAGCCCCGGTATGTGCAGCAGGGCGGCAAGCTGTTTGTGGCTCGTTCTCGCCAAGCGCTCCACATAGCCGTGAACGGTTTGCAGTGCCTCCTCTTTCGGCATGACCCGCTGCAAGGTCTCGTAGGCCGCAATGCCCGGCAAGATTTGCCGCTTGAGGTGGTATTGCTTTTCCTTGCTTGCATCTGCATTTTCAGCCAGCAGCGCACTCAGGCGCATATCGAAAGCGGTGTTCAGTTCCTTTGCCCGCGCGGGAAAGCGCAGTGCCACAGTCTCCTGGAAATCACGGGAAAGATAGGTTTCCTTCCTCTTCATCGTCCGTTACCCTTTCTTTTTGTACCCGCAGTCGCAGTAGGGTCCACCGGAGGCAAGGGTGTACTGCCGCACAAAGTCGGTCACAGCGCCCGCTTCGCTCATGGTGTAGTCCAGATGGCACAGGGCGGGAGTGAGGTCATATAACCCCAGTTCCTTCATCAGCACACAGATGCCGCATTTGGTAAAGCGTCCCTCGTAGCCGCTGCCATCCGGGTATTCGTAAAATTCCATGTTCCACGAGTAGGGATTGCGGTCGGCGGCTTTCAGGGCGGCAGTGGCTTTCATAGCGGCAATGTCCTTTGGGGTAAACTTGCTTTTTCCGCTTTTGCGGCAGAACCACTGCATGGGCTTTGTCATCATGGATCTTGCATAGTAATCCGTCAGCCTGTCCACTTCTGGGCGCTCCGGCATGGAGAGAATGAACGCGCCGAGCATTGCGCAGTTGACGATGTTCATCTTGAAGCGGTCCGCTTTTTCAAACTCCGGCAGCCTGCGGATGATCTGCCGGTATTGTGGCTTTGCCTTTTTCGTGATGGCTCTTGCGGTGGCTGCATCATAGCCCAGCACAGCGGTCAGTTGCTTTTGAAAGGAGCCTGCAAACAGCACCCACATCCCAAAGGGCATTCCGGCGTACTTCATTGCAGATACCTCCCGGCTTCCGCTTCCAGTGCCTGCCATACCGGGTAGGCTGCGCCGTTCGCATCGAAAAATTTCTTGAGATCCCGGTTCAGCGCGCTCATTTCGTCGATGGCGTTCATAGCATGATCGGAGGCACAGAGCTTGCCCAGCGAGGTGGCACACATCAGCTTGAAAAAGCGCAGGCAGGTCTTGCGGTATTTCTCCCCTTCAAAGTCTGCATCCTCCTTGGGCAGAATGGTGTGCCCGGCATCTCGGATGGCGCGGTATCCCTCGATGTTGGCATCCAGCACACGGTTCAGGTACGCGGTATCTCCCCTGAGCTTTTTCAGGTCGCCGTCTGTCTTATAGCAGGCGAAGGCCGCAGGCATCACAAACGCGGCATGGCAGAGCAGATAGTCCTCCATGTTCGGCTCGTAAACAACCTTATATTTTGTGCCGTGGAAAATGCGCCCGATCAGCTGTTTATTGGAAGCTGCACCCGGCAGCTGTCCGATGGTGATCTTTTTCAGGTCGATGGAGACCACCCGGTCAACCTCCCGATGCCCCGCAGAAAGCGCAAAGGCAAACAGGACGTTTTTCCCCGGCAGCGCCGCCGCCAGTGCCCTCGCCTGCACATTGTTCCCCACAAAAACGATGTTCTTCGTCCGGTTCGCCCGCAGCGTGTCCAGAACGGAATCCAGCTGTGTATAGCGCAGGACCACAAAGATCACATCGTACATTGCATCCGGCGCAAGCTCCGTCACCACCGGAATGCGGCTGACCGAAGTGCGAAGCGAAAACTTATCCTTGATCCGCAGGCCGTTCCGCCTGATCTCTGCTGCCCAGTTTCCCCGTGCAAGCAGAGTGACATCCTTTCCGGTGCGCAGCAGATTTCTTGCCAGATTGCACCCCAGAACGCCTGCACCATATACCAGAATTTTCATAGCTTGCCTCCAAATCCGATCTTCACAATCTGCATCTTCATCATTCCGTCACCGACCCTGGCGAGAAAACGGAAAAAGCCGCTGACGGATGGGTCTTTCAAATCGGTGTAGCCCAGCATATAGCCTCGGCTGGTGGCCTGCAAGCGGCTATCCCACGCACTGATCTCTTGGGGAGCGTCCGAAACTGCGAAATACGCGCCCACATCCTTGATCTTCGCACTCTTGAGCCATGTCTTGGCGATCATCTTCACCGCCGTCCGATTTGCAGCGTCAAACACCAGCACGCTGCCCGGAAAAGCGTCTGCCATTTGCTGTACCAGCGCCTTGACCTGCTCAGTCAAAAAGTAGTAGAACACGCCGGAGGCAAAGAACACCGCACCGCCCGATGCATCGATTTTTTCAAACCATTCGGCATTGTTCAAATCGCATGGGATATTTTCCTCACGCTCCCCGGCGGACAAAAGCTCGTTACGCACGGCTATGACATCGGAAAAGTCCAGATTGTAGATTTTGCAACTGCCGTTATCACAGCTTTTCCCGGTACTGTCCAGCCCGCAGCCCAGATTGACCACCGCCGCATTGGGGTGAGATTTCAGATAATCCCGCACCTCAAAAGCAAGGTCATTCTGCCGCATGGCCACCTCCAGTGAACCGAAACGCTGCATCAGGCTGCGGGATTTTTTCTCCGCCTCAGAAAAATCGTAGTCGATCTCGTCAATCAGGCGAACCGCTGTTTCGTCCCGGTAAAGATTCGGGTATAGTTCTGAGCAGACCTTCCGCGCATACAGCGGAATGATCAGCGTCTCCTGTACGGTGTTTTTCTCGATTTTATATTTCATATAGGTATCTCCTTCAGTGAATAAATACCGACATAATCGCCGCCAGTGCTGCCGAAATGACCGCCATGCCTACCGTACCGAAAAGCCATTTTTTCTGCTTGTCTTTTGCGGTAATGTACGGTTTGAGATCCTCTGTTCCGGGGATCGTCCATGCGTTCGTGCGCCCCACCCAGTAACCATCAATCAAAAAGCGGTCAATGAGATTCATCACGGATAAGATGACCAGCAGCTGCCAAAAGCCCTGAACGAAGCCCTTTGCGCCGTTGAGCGCATAGACGCAGACCAGCACATAGGCGATGTAGCCGGGGACGCAGACAGCTTTGAAAATCAAAGCATTTCGCTTGATTTTCGCGTGTGTTGTAAGTCCCAGCGTTACGCACCGCTCCTGCACCTCCTGGCTGTAAAGATGCACCATGCCCACCGCGCCCTTGCGGATACCGATGGCGCAAACCAAAATAAGCAGAACGCCAAGTCCTATGCCTTCCAAAATCACCTGTAAAATCATCATTTACTTCCTTATCCCAGCGCCACATCCAGCACCATCATCACGCTGAAGCCTACCGCAAAGAACACCGTTCCAAGATTCGAGTGCCGCCCCTGCGACATTTCCGGAATCAGCTCCTCCACTACCACATAGAGCATGGCGCCCGAGGCAAAGCTCAGAAAATACGGCAGCGCCGGGATCACAAGCTGCGCCGCGAGAAGCGTCAGCACCGCGCCGATGGGCTCGACAATGCCGGAAAGCACACCGCCGAGAAACGCTCGGCCCTTGCGTTCCCCCTCCGCCCGGAGCGGCATGGAGATGATCGCACCCTCGGGAAAATTCTGAATGGCAATGCCGAGGGATAGCGCCAGTGCGCTTGCCGCAGTAATCTGCGTATTTCCCGAAAGAAAGCCTGCATACACCACGCCGACTGCCATTCCCTCCGGGATATTATGTAAGGTAACAGCCAGTACCATCATGGTGGTGCGCCCGAGCTTGCTTTTCGGACCCTCGGCCTGTTCACTTCCCACATGAAGATGGGGAATCAAACGGTCAAGCAGGAGCAAAAACAGCACGCCGCTCCAAAAGCCGATAAAGGCGGGGAGAAAGGACAGCTTCCCCATATCCTCCGACTGCTCAATGGCGGGGATCAGCAAGCTCCAGATGGATGCCGCCACCATCACCCCGGCGGCAAAGCCCGCAAGGGCACGCTGCACCAAATTGCCAAGGGATCTTTTCATAAAAAACACGCAGGCCGCACCCAGCGTTGTACCCAAGAAAGGGATCATGATTCCAAGAAAGGTTTCCATTTATCTCACCGCCTTTGCATTGCAGTATTATTTGTTTCTTCTGAATCCCGCCTCGTCCCGGTATTCGGAATGCGACTTCAGATACGGTTCTTTATCGCCGCAGATGGTATAATCGCATCGGCAGCCGTCCACGCAGGTGGTCGTCCGCACCAGCCTTGCGTGTATCAGTTCCATCGACGCATAGTCCACATTGCACAGGGCGGGCATAATATCCGTAAGACCGTGCTTGATAGCAAACTCCGCTGCCGGGCACGCCGTAAATTCATAATAAATAGGCTTGTCGGTTTCATAAGGCGCGACCGCCATTTCGTAATCGTGCCACTCGTTGCAGCGCTTCTTTACCGTGCAGAAGGCCTTGTACATCAGCTTCTTAAAAAAGGGCTTGTTGCAGTCGACAAACTTTGAGAGCTTTCGGAATGACGGCAGGATCAGGTTTTCCTCCATCTCCTCTATCTCCCGAAAGGTCGCTACATCCCTGCACGCGGCGTAATAGCTCATGATGGCGATGCAGTCATAGGTACCGCCCGCGCCGTTATGGAAGTTCTTTTTCCCGCCGAGGTCTGTGCGCCAGTCGGAGAGGAAATCCGCATACTGCCGCTGCACCTTTTCCCATACTGTCTCCCGCTCTGCTTCCGAATAGTGCAGGGCGATCTTCGCCCGTATCTCCTTCTTGCAGGGCTTGGAATACAGCACATGGCACCTGCGGTCAATTTGTAATTCGCTGTCCTTCATCTGCTTGCCCCTCCTCGTTTTTTCCTTTGCGCATGAGACCGTCGCTGCTTTAACCCGCTTTCCGGCAGATGAACCATGCCATACTCTTCACATTTCCGAGGGTCACGGCTGCGTACATGCGCTCCAGCCGGTTTTTCAGGTCGGAAGCCGTCTCATAGGGCGGCGTGAAAAACCCGCCTTTTCATAAACGTGCCGGACGAACCAATCCGTCCGCTTCTGCTCGCCCTTCACATAGAAGCAGCCGCAGAAGATCCCGCCGGGCCGCAAGACCCGGAGAACCTCCCAGTAAGCGGCCTCCTTGTCCGGGAAAGCGTGAAAGCCGTTCAGTGATAAAACAACGTCAAAAGTGCCATCCGCATAGGGGAGCGCACCTACATCACCCTGCTGAAAGGTTACATTTTTCAGGTGCAGGCGGTCGGCCTTTTCCTGTGCCTGACCCATCATGTCCGGGGAGTAATCCAGACAGGTGATGTCCGCTTCCGGCAGCGTCTGATAAACCGGCATGGTCAGAATGCCGGTTCCGACAGGTACCTCCAACAGCCTGCCGGAGAAATACTCCGGGATACCGGACAGCGCTTTTTCCAGATAGTCGTCGTTTTCCGCCTTATTCATTGCCCACACCAAACGGCACACCGCTTTTCCACTCAGCGTGGTGCAGGTGATCATGCCGTCATAAAAGCTGTTTCCTCCTGTCAGTCGGTATGCGCTGCGAATAGCCTCTTTGCGTTCCGTGGTTTTCCCTCCGTGTTTCAATCATCACACGACCGTTTCCGGCCTCATTTCTTCAAAATGTCCACGATTTTTGCAAAGTCCTCTTTTGCCTCCTTGAAGATCGGCAGCATACAGTAGCAATGCACCATCTTCGGGCGGGCAGACACCGTATAGGGAACATTTGCCCGTTTGCAAGCGTTTTCAAAATCGGGCAAAGCACCGTAGAGCACTTCGTCGGCAGAATAGAAGAAGTGGATATCGCCTACGCCGGTAAAATCTCCCCGAGAGCCAGAGAGCATATAGTCCGGCACATTCTCGCAGCCGTGCCGCATGAACTTCTCCACCGTCACCATAAAGGCATAATCGATGGAAACGTCCCTTTCATTGAGCGCCTGCATCCGCGCCCTTTCCGTATCATTCCACGGCACCTCGCCGGGGGATACGGCGACAATGTGCCTCGGCTGCGGCAGCGGCTCGGGCTGTGCGTTGTTGTGCACCGCAATGCCAAGTGCCAGCGCGCCGCCGGAGGAAAAACCACAGGTGCTGACATTTCCACTGCCATACAGTTCAATCATTTTTCGGTAACATTCGTACACCATCGCATAGGTTTCAGTAATGCAGTGCTCCATGCACAGCGGATAAAACGGGAACCACACGTCACAGCCTGTCTCGCGGCACAGCTTACGCATCACAGGCAGGTCGCCCTTATCCGGTCCGATCACCATACCGCCGCCAAAGAAATAGAGAATCGCGCGCTCGGACGGCTTCGGATGCTCTCGCACGATCAGGCAGGGAAAGCCGTTCACCGTGATCGTTTCATAATATGCCTTGCGGTCGGTGGGCGTAAAAACGCCGCGGTGCCGGTTCTGCTTTTCGATTTCCTTTTGCAGCGCATCCTCCGGCAAAGCGAACGCCTTTTTCGCACCGGAGAGCTTATAAGCCATGCGCAGGATGGATGCAAAAATGCTCATGCTTGATCTCCTCGTTTCTGTGCCGTAACGCACAGCCAGCTTTTCTTTTTGTGTATCTGCACCTCGTAAAAGCCCGCCTGCTCCAGATATGCCTTTAATTCAACGTCCTTGTAGATGATCATACCGCCGACGATCTCCGTCCATCTCTCATCCTTGTCCGTATCGCCATTGCTTTCGTTGCAGATGAGAAAGGTCCCACCGGGCTTCAGCACCCGATAGACCTCCCGGAAGCACTGCGGCAGGTCAGGCCAGAAATAGACGGTTTCAAAGGCCGTGACCGCATCGAACCAGTTGTCTGCGAAGATCATATCCGCCACGCTGCCTTGCAGAACGGTGCAGCGGCCCTCCGCTATGGCGGCCTCGTTGACCTTTTTGGATTTCTCCACACTGACGGGAGAATAGTCAATGCCCTTGACAATACCCTGTGGGCATTTTTTCAGCAGCCTTTTCATGTTCGCCCCGCCGCCGCAGCCGCAGTCCAGCACCTTGGCGTCCGGCGCAACATTCAGAAATTGAAGTCCCCACTGGGCCACAGGACTGTGACCCAGGTTCATCATGGCAACCATGATTTTCCCGCCAAGCCCCACAGGCTTTCTGGTGTTCTCAAAAAATGACATCTTATCACACCTCCGATTTCACACATTCTGCATAGGTCAGCGGGAAGGACGCCTTTAGAACAGCGCTTTTCCGCACCGCCCAGCCGTTTTGCCGTAGGAAACGCAGGTATTCCTCGCTCGTCCACTTGCTGTGGAGAGGGAAGCCTGCCATCCTCATAAAAAATGCCCTGACCATGCCGGAAAAAGAGTTTCCGGCATGGGTGAAGGTCGGCGCAATTAACACGCCGTCATCCTTCAGAACCCGCTTGATTTCTTGCAGGGCTTTCTCCGGCTGCGGCACGATATGCAGCGCGTTGGACACGATCACCACATTAAAGGACTGGTTCGCATAGGGCAGGCGGAACATATCCTGCACGGAGAAGTGCAGCTTGGCAGAGCGGGTACGCTTTGCCTCAGTGATCATCTCCGCAGAGGCGTCCGTTGCCTCGATGTGTGCCGCCGCGTTCACGATGTGCTTTGCAATCAATCCCGTGCCGGTAGCAAGCTCCAGCACCGTCTTGTGCCGCACGACCGGCCGGATCAGCTCATACATCTCGTCATACGCCGCCCGATCCTTTCGCATAAAGCGGTCGTAACGTCCGGCATTTTTGTCCCAGAAATTCTTGTGTTCCTGTATCGCTATCATTCCTTTCTCAATGTTAGATTAACCTAACCGATGCGTGCATCCGAGAGGTTAGATGACACTAACCGTTGTGCCTTGGAAAAGCCGCATCTCTGCGGCCTTCCGCTTATTTAAATAACTCCCTGCAAGCGCCGTACACCAGCGTTTCCAGCACCTGCGGGTACAGTTCCCCAATCTGCTCCTTGTGGGAGACGGTGAGAATCAGTCCCCGTACCGTGGCGGCAGCCAAAGAGATGCCGCAACTCGGCACAAGGTCATATTTCTCCAAAAGCAGACGAATGTGCGTCTCGTCATCGTGGTAATGGACATTTTTGACGTCCTCCGGCAGTCTCTGCAAAAGCAGCTTCGCATCGTTTTCAATGAAAACCATGTCGCCGGTATCGGACAGCCGCCGGCAGACGGCGAGAACCGCCTTTGCCGCACGCTCCGACGGCGGCAAGCCGTTTGCTTCGCTCAGTGCATGGTCAGCCACTCCGTAAAGATCGGAGTGAACATTCTCCAAAACCGCGAAGAAAAGCATTTCCTTGGATTCGTAGAATTTATAGAACGAGCCCTTTGCAATGCCGACCGCCTTCGTCAGCTGATCCACGGAGGTTTTCTTCATCCCCAGCGTGACAGCGCAATGTCTCGTTTCCTTCAGCAACGCCTTGCGGAGCTGCTCGGTCTCGTAATCGGTAAAAGCCAAGCTAGCGCCTCCTTAAAATATGACCGTTTTAGTTTGTTTGGTCATATTATACCGCGTTTCTTTCGGTTTTGCAAGAGGTGCGGGGAAAAACTCGCTAATCAAAAGGAGTGCAGTGTTGCAGAAAGAGACACTGGAATTCCGGTAACCGGTAATCGCTGTCGCCGCGGTAAAAGAAACTATATCATAAAAGGGCATCAGAGCGAAGCATTCAAACGCTGCGTTCTGATACCCATTTTGTTTCATATTGCACAGATGGGTTGATTGCAAGGAGAATAACAGGAATTCACACGACATGAATGACGTATTCACATAATACTACTGCTTTTGCGCTATCATTAACGTTTGATCTTGCGTCGATCCTTTTTAAGTTGAGAACTTTTAAGTTGTTTCGTACTCCTTCGCCGCATGATCATCTGCCGCACCTGCCGCTCTTCTGCATCCTCTCCGAGCAGTCGAGACGTTTCCTGCTTGACATTGAGCAGCATAATAAGAGACTGCATAGAGTCCTCCAACTGTCGTTCTGCCGTCTTTTCCTGCGTGGGACGGATGACCTGCCGTGCCGCATATAGTTCCACCGGGTCAAAATCCACTGCCTGCCCTTTTAGATCGGCATATTCAATCAGAACCTTATCTAATTCAGCAGAGCATTTTTGCTCCTGCGCTTCCAGCTTTTTCAGGCCAGCTTCCATACAACCCATGATAACTTAGAGGATGACACCCATCAAGGTATCCACCAAGTTAGCCACCAAGATTCTACGCCATCAGCAGTTATATTGCGCCTAATACTTTTTAGATTTTCTTCGCAATCGTAGACAGCTCCGAAATAATACTAAGAAGATCATTTTTGACTTCCTCTTTGCTTGGCTCACTGCCCATCAGAAGATAATCCGTGCTGACATGGAGGATGCAGGACAGTTCGATCAGCAAGTCAATGGAGCAGCTGCGTTCTCCATTCTCCATAGTCCATTGCTTCCAGAAATTCTTTCTGTTCAGACGGTTTCAGATAGGAAAGCTCTACCGCCGGATTGAAGGCGATTTTCTTCTCATCCACCATATCCAGAATTTCGGGAATCAGGTTGGTTAGGCGAATAAACCGCTGAACTTGCGTCTTACTTTCATTTGCATCATCAGCTAACTGGTTCACAGCCCACGACTTCTGACCAACTTGGTCAGAAGTTAAATCTCCGCGTTGTCCCTGATGCTTCATTGCCTCCAACTTCATCTTGTAGGAAAAAGCTCTCTCACTGGGCAGAATATTCTCCCGCTGCAAGTTGCTATCCACCATAAAGATGATTGCCGCATCATCGTCCATTTCCTTGACGATGACCGGCACTGTCTCCAAACCTGCCAGCTGTGCTGCATGAAGTCTGCGGTGTCCCGAAAGGATTTCAAATCCGCCTTCCGGGTCAGGTCGGACAATCAGCGGTGATACCACACCAATCTGCTTGATGCTCTCCACGGTCTGTTCCATCAGCTCATCGTCCAGCACCTTAAAGGGATGCCCTTCAAATGGATGCAGGTCAGAAAGCGGCATCTCCGTCCGCTGCTCCTTAGCCGCAGCGTCGGCAGCTGAGCCACTGCGGTTTTCTGTTGTAATACTGGTTTTTGTTTTTGCCATTCAGCTTCTTAACCTCCTTCCAGCGGTGATAGATGTCATTCTTGCCTGCAAAAAATGCCTTTTTTGCCTTGCACTTCATAGATCAAGTACCTCCTTAACGACCTGCTGTTTTTCTTTTCCAATGCTCTTTCTGCGGTCCTCTCCGCTGATTCGCACCGGCGTACACATTTCCAGAATCCTGCTATAGATCCGGGCGTATGCCACATCCTGCGGATTGCGTATTTCTGCAATCTTCAGATTGGTTGTGATAATGATCGGAAGCCCGGACTTGTACCGTTCATCAATGACAGCGTAGACCTGCTCCAACGCATATTCGGTGCTGCGCTCAATTCCTAGGTCATCCAGAATCAGCAAAGAATAGTTGGAAAACGAAGCGATATACCGATATCGTTCTTCCGAATACATGGCACCCATCTGGTTCAGGATTTTGGAGAAGTTCGTCATCAAAACCGGAATGCCCTGATCCAGCAGTGCATTGGCAATACATGCTGCCACAAAGGATTTTCCGGTTCCGACATCTCCCCATAACAAAAGGCCAAGGTTTTCAGCCTTGACCTTTTTCCACTGCTCCACATAGCGTTTTGCCATCTGGATATCCTTATTATCTTCTGCAACGGCAAAATTCCATTCCAGAAGATACTTTTCCTGAATCCCCGTTGCTTTCAGCTGCCTGATTTTACGCTGCCGCTCCACCAGCTCATCCTGGCGTTTCTTCTCTGCCATCGCTTCCTGCTGGCATCTGCAAAGGCAGGGAACAATCTTGTCTCTGCCCCAGAGCTTTACCCTACACTGCACCGGTGTGTGGCAACTCCGACAATACAGCAGACCATCCTCGCCCTTGTATTCCTGCTCTCCGGGTTCTTTCGGCGTAAAGAGCGAATCCAACGCCGCATTCAAAACTTCAGGCACCATGTCGCTCATAGGCTGTCTCCTTCCTCAAATGTGTAGTCTGCCAGGTTATACCTCGGCTTTTCTCTCTTTGCCCAGCTCCGGATTGTGGCAAGGTGATTTTTGTAGCTCCTGCCGGTGGAGGCCATATACTCAGAGAGCCGTTCCACCCGCATCTGATAATCTCCTGGGAACTCCTGCCGGAGCTTGCCGTATTCTGTGTCAGAGAGAAGGACATTTTCATATGAGCCATACCGGTGCTGGATTTCCTTCTTTCCTCTTTTATTGATTGTTTCAGTACTTGTTCTATTAGTACTTAATTGCGCGGGATTTTCCGTAACCGGTGTGTCCGTATCCGGACTTACCGTATACGGCTTTTCCGTACACGGTGATTCCGAACACGGCTTTTTCCTCGGCATCTCATAAATCACATACTCTGCTCTACCCATCCGACCGTTGCTCTCACGCTGCTGATTCCTTTCCAGATACCCAAGACGCTCCAGTTCTTTCAGAGCTGTAAGCACTCCATCTACACCGTCCGGCGTAATCGAAGATAATCCCCGTACCGAATAGTTCCATGTGTCCGGCAAACTGAGCAGCATCGAGAGAAGTCCTTTTCCTTTCAGGCTGAGACCCTGATCCCGCAGGTGGTAATTGCACATCGTTGTGTAATTGCTGTTCTTCTCAACCCTGAATACCGGCATGGTGCTCACCATCCTTTTTCGCAGGCCCCGCTTTTTTCTTCGGACATTTGCGCGGACGATCTTCGCTGTCCTCCCGGCGATGGTATTTGCCGGTATCCTGCATCATGCGTTCAAATGCCTGAAGTCGTCCCTCTGTAAAAAGCGTCATTCGATCACACCCCATTTCTTAAACAACTTGAAGAGATGATTCTTTCCCTTGCAGGTCACTCTCGTCTGCTGCACCAGCTTCCCGCTTCTTCCGTAGCAATCCCTGACAATAAAATAGCCCCTTGCAGATTTGTCTGCAAAAGGCATCAGCCAGCCGCTTGGACTACGATACAGATAGCAGTGATCCAGTAAGAGAGCCACTGCCGTCTTCTCCGGGATTCCGATTTCCTTACAGAAATTCCGGATGCAGGTGCAGTCCTCCGAATTCACAAAGGTGTCGAAGTAGTCTGCCTTGGGCTGTGCCGCATCCAGCTGTTTGCGGATACCCTCAAGCTGCTCTCTCTCGTCTACAAGCTCCTGCGCCAGAGTGTAGATGACCTCCGGATGTTGAATCACCTGATTCAAAATGGAATCGCTCATATACACACCATGCTTGCGGATGGAAGGGAGAACTTCATCAAACACCCAGTGTTCAAATCGTTCTGCTGATGGCAGCTTGCTGTGAACGATCAGCCTGTAAACATCGCCTTCTGTGATAAAGGAGATTTCAACGACCTGCTCTCCAGCATCTCCATACTGATTCACCTTCTGAACGACCCCCTCGCGTTTCGTTAGGGGGCCTCTGCAATGGCGTTTCACTGCGGCGTAGGGATTCACATACCCCAACGCTTTCGCCACATCGCTTGCACAGAAGAAGGTCTTGCCCGCCTCCTGCAACACGCGGATCGAACCAAACTCCTGGTTCTCAAACACCTCCATCATCTGCCTTGACTGTCCGCCATGACTGCCCACATCGGTGTCATGGGTCTTCTGATTGAAATCCGTCATATCTGTTACCTCCTGCTCGAATTTGTCTCGCCGGATTTCGGGCGAAAAAAAATAGAGCCTCGGCCCATTCTCGTTTTCAAAGAATGAGCCAAGGCTCTATGTAACAGGATACCTGATATTAAATTTTTGCAAAATTCGTCAGAACTCGCCAAACGAACCTGACACTGTTTTTCATTCCGTTTCAGCCGGATTTTTGCCGAAAATCTGTCAAGGATATGGGGTTAATTTCCCCTCCAAAATGGCCTTCTGTAAACCCATTTTCCCACCCATTAGGCTCAAAAATAGTCCGTAAACCCATGGTAAACCCATCAAAATGGGCTAATTTGAAGTCAAATTTCCTCAAATTTCACCATCGGAATCAGGTGATTTTAGGCATAGAAAAAGCCCGGAAAATGGCGTATTTCCGGGCTTTTTTAGCATTATTAAGCTGTAGATTAGCGCTTGCTGAACTGCGGAGCGCGGCGGGCGGCTTTGAGACCGTATTTCTTACGCTCTTTCATTCTCGGGTCACGGGTCAGCAGGCCGGCAGCCTTCAGGGGCGCACGGTAGCTGTCCTCGACCTGGAGCAGCGCACGGGCGATGCCGTGACGGATCGCGCCGGCCTGGCCGGTCACGCCGCCGCCGGTCACGGTGGCTTCGACGTCGAACTTGCCCATGGTGTCAGTGGCCGCGAAGGGCTGACGAACGATGAGCTTCAGGGTCTCGAGGCCAAAGTAGTCATCCAGCGGACGGCCGTTGACAGTGATGCTGCCGGTGCCGTTCGGGAACAGGTGCACACGCGCGACGGAGGACTTTCTGCGGCCGGTGCCGTACATATAGGCTTTCTTGCTCGTATAAGTTGCCATGTTCTATTTCCTCCTTCTCAGCGATCCCAGACTTCGGGCTTCTGTGCCGCATGGGGATGCTCGGCGCCACGATAGATCTTCAGGCGCTTGAGCTGCCACTGGGCAATGGTGTTCTTCTGCAGCATGCCGCGCACAGCCAGACGCATAGCCAGCTCGGGCTTGTCCTTCATGAGCTTCTTGTACTGCGTCTCGTGCAGGCCGCCGGGATAACCGGAGTGCGTGCGGTAGTACTTCTGCTCGAGCTTCTTGCCGGTGAGCACAGCCTGCTCGGCATTGATGATGATGACAAAGTCACCGCAGTCAACGTGCGGGGTGTAGTCGGTCTTGAGCTTGCCGCGCAGCAGATCGGCAGCGAGCGCTGCGGTCTTGCCCATCGGCTTGCCGGCTGCATCCAGAACGTACCACTTGCGGGTAACGGTGTCCTTGTTCAGCAAAGTAGTGGACATATTCGTGCCTCCAATTAGAATGTGTTGAAAAACATTTTGACATTTTCCAGGCGCAAACGTAGAATAGGTCTCGCATTCGCGCTTATCTTTTATACCACAATCATCGGCGCCTGTCAACGGAATTTTGATTTAGACATCACTTTGCTCTCGAAATCTCCGTTTTGCTCCGTTTTGCGCGAGAATTCGCAGTTCCTATTTTCATTTTGGAGGTTTCGTATGAACGACCTGAATGCATTCACCGGCCTTGTGCGCCGGTGCGTGGAGGATTACGACATGATCGCGCCGGGCGATACCGTCGCCGTCGGCGTCTCGGGCGGCAAGGATTCTCTTGTGCTGCTCATGGCGCTCAGCGAACTGCGCAGGTACTATCCGAAGCCGTTTGCACTCGAGGCCATCACGGTCGAACTCGGGTTCGACGGCATGGATTTCACGCCGGTAGCGGAACTGTGCGCAGCGCTCGGTGTGCCGTACACCCGCCTGAAAACGGACATCAAAGAGGTCGTGTTCGACGTGCGCAAGGAAGATAACCCCTGTTCCCTGTGCGCCAAGATGCGCCGCGGCGCCCTGTGCACCGCGCTCAGCGAGCGCGGCATCACAAAGCTCGCGCTCGGCCACCACTTTGACGACGCGGTCGAGACGTTTCTGCTCTCGCTCGTATACGAGGGGCGCATCAGCTGCTTTCAGCCGGTGACGCACATGACGCGCACGGGCGTGGACCAGATCCGCCCGCTGCTCTACGCCGGCGAGGGGCGCATCGCGAATCTGGCGAAGGCGCTGGAGCTGCCGATCGTCGAAAACCCCTGCCCTGAGGACCGCGGCAGCAAGCGCTATGAGATCAAGCAGCTCATCCGCACCATGAGCCAGGCCTACCCCGACCTGCGCAGCAAGGTGTTCGGCGCCATCCAGCGCGCACCGCTCGACGGCTGGGAAAAGGCGCGCTGAGCCCGGCTATGGCAAAATAGGACAAGCCCGATGGGAAGATCCCATCGGGCTTGTGTTGTTGAAATAAAGTCTCAGAGGACGTTCTGGCAGAAACGCATGATGACTGCAGCGGTCTGTGCGCGGGTCGCGTCGCCCTTCGGCTGGAGGGTGACAACGCCCTGACCATTGTCTGCGCCATAGATCAGGCCCTGTGCGACTGCCCAGGACAGCGGCGTGCGGGCATAATCGGAAACGGAGCTGTAGTCCGGATAGCCGGTCAGATCAGCAGTGTCGAACACATCCAGATCCAGCACGTTCTTGGCATAGTTATAGAGAATGGTAGCCATGTCCTGACGCGTAATCACATCGTTCGGAGAGAACGTGGTCGCACTTGTGCCGCTCACGACGCCCTTCTCAGCCGCCCAGTTGACTGCATCGACATACCAGCTGTCGGTCAGATCGGTGAAGGGGCTGGTCTTGGTGGCCTTCGGAGAACCCGCCTGGCTGTAGAGCATCTGCACAAGCTGTGCACGCGTGGTCACGCCGTTCGGCTCGATGGTGGTGGCGCTCGTGCCGCTCATGATGCCGTTCTGGATGCAGTAGTCAAGACCTTCGTGCGACCACTCGGTGTAAGCCGGCATGTCGGCGAAGCGGGCACCCGGGCAGATGTGCGCATCGGACGAGCTGCTCACCGGAATGCTGTTGAGCATCTTGGCCAGCTCGAAGAACTTGGCCTGCAGCATGGCGTGGGTGGACTTCTGCGTCTGGCCGACCATGTTGATGTGGTCCGTGCCGTCGATCTTCTCAATGTAGTTCCAGACGCCCATCTTGGTGCCGGCCTTGAAGGTCATCTTGCCGTCGGCGCCGACGCCGTAGTTTTCATTGTACTTATCCGTGGAGTTCTCATGCGGACGGATGGCGGAGCGGACGGAGACGATGCCGTCATTCTCCCACCACTCCGGCGTGATGTTCACATGGCCGACCGCGTAGTTGACGTGTCTGCCCATGTAGGTGCCGCTCTTGAGCATCATCGGGTTCATGCTGGCATTCGGCAGGTAGTGGCCGGTCAGCGGATCGCGATGGGTATTCGAGCAGGCGACGGAGAAGTAATAGATATCATCCTGGGCCTTGGCATAGCCGTTGAGCACGGCCGCACCGTCGACGTCGAGGTCATAGACGCTCAGGTCATTGGTGTGCTGGGTCCAGATCTTGCTGTTGATCACGCGATTGAAGTAGCTGGAATAAGACTCGTTGGGCTGGCGCACCAGACCCCACTGATCGAGCTTGAAGTCCAGACCGAAGTTGTTCTCGTTGACATTGGCACCGGCAACGGAGCCGATAATGCCCATGGCATACTGCGCCAGATCGCCGATGTTCTGATAGACCTTCGTGTCATACTGGCTGCCGTCGTGCGGCGTGCAGAGCGTCGTGATGCTCTCGATCCAGTGACGGCACTCGCCGGTGAACAGCGGACTGATGTCGCCGCCGCGGCTGGCGTTGCGCTCGTCGGCATCACCATTTTCGAGCAGCTGCGCGAGCATACGGATCGTCTCGCCGCCCATGCTGTGGCCGACCAGATGGATCTTGAGCTCACTGTCGGGGTTGTTCAGCTCCGGCAGGACGCCCGGGAACGTGCGGCCGTAGCGGGCATGGCCGTTGGTGGCGGAGTGATATGCGCCGTAGTCGACCGTGCCGCCGACGAGGTAGGCATACAGCTCGCAGGCGCGGTCCCAGTTGCTGGCAACGGGGCCGATGGACGGGGTGTAGACCTCATAGCCGGCGTCATTGAGAATGTCGCGCAGGCTGCTGAAGCCGCCCCAGTAGTTCAGGCCGAGCACTTCCGTGCCGCCCCAACCGAACAGGCCGTGCACCAGCACGATCGGATAGTGGTTGCCGTCCGAGGACAGCAGCTCCGGCAGATCCGCGTCCGTCAGTTCCTCAGCGGAGGTCGCATGATCGGCGTCATAATCCACCGTGTCAGCAGCGCTCGCTGCGAAACCGGGCATGCAAAGCACCATTGCCAGAACCAGAACGGTGGCGAGCACTCTGCTCCACGTTTTCTTCATGAAAAATCCCTCCAATAGATTTGGGGCAACATCGAAATCTGTCCCCTTTTTATGGTTACACTATAGTCCGGCTGCGAGGAAAGAACAATCCCCACAGCGGTACAAATGTAACGCTTTTGCGCACTTCTGATTCCTTGATGAAACACGCGTCACCATTGTGTGCGTCCGGATACAGAACGCGCGAGATGAAAAAAGCCTGCCGTCCGTGGGATACGGACAGCAGGCTTTGTACTGCGGAATCAAATCATAATGCCGCGCTTTTTGGCCTCGAAGGTCAGCTCATCGCGGAAGTCGGGGTGCGCGATGGCGATCAGCTGGCGGGCACGCTCGCCGAGGCTGCGGCCGCGCAGATGCGCCACGCCGTATTCGGTGACGATGTAGTCCACATCGTTCTTGCTCGTCGTAACGACGGCGCCCGGCGTGAGGATGGGCTTGATCTTGCTGATCGTGCCGCCCTTGGCCGTGGACGTGAAGGCGATGAAGCTCTTGCCGCCGCGAGACTGGCAGGCGCCGCGGACATAGTCGATCTGGCCGCCGGAGCCGGACATATGCTTCGTGCCGACCGACTCGGCGCAGACCTGACCGAAGAGGTCGACCTCGACCGCCGCGTTGATGGAGATCATGTTGTCGTTCTGGCAGATAACATCCGGGTCGTTGACGTATTCGACCGGCAGGATCTCCACGGCCGGGTTATCGTCGATATAGTCATAAATGCGCTGTGAACCGAAGGCAAACGTCGTGACGGTCTTGCCGCGGTGGATCTGCTTTTTGCTGTTGTTGACCGCGCCGCACTCGATGAGTTCGACCATGGAGTCGGTGAACATCTCGGTGTGGATGCCGAGGTCGTGCTTGGCCTTGAGCGCCATGCCGGTCGCGTCCGGGATCGCGCCGATGCCGAGCTGCAGGCA
>ERZ1026934.19-NODE-19-length-39136-cov-16.274737_pt1 | contig 39136 bp, 59 predicted proteins | sample MGYA00519462_ERZ1026934 | MGnify/ENA primary metagenome ERZ1026934 (study PRJEB26926, sample SAMN06164446) | human gut metagenome | biome: ENVO:00009003; feature: ENVO:2100002; material: ENVO:00002003 | host: Homo sapiens | place: USA | collected 2012 ...
TTGCTGTACTGTGTCTTTCTATAAATATTATATCATAATATTTATATTTTTGCAAATGGCGGCGCATACTGGATTTGAACCAGTGACCTCAAACCGATTAGGCCAGCGCTCTACACTTCTGAACTACGAGACCAAATACTTGGGGAGAGTCATTCCCTAACGGTAAGTGATACCGATTAGTTTTATTTAAGTAACAAAGCTAATAAAAGACTATCCAGATCCATGGACATGGGAAGGTTTCTGAACTCGCACCCACAATCGGCAACCTCCGTAAGGTAAGCGGTTGACACCAGCTTGTTTTGACTAAGAGTAAGCCAAACTCTTTTGGTGCGGCTAGTGAGATTTGAACTCACACGACCTTTCGGCCACAAGCACCTCAAGCTTGCTTGTCTACCGATTCCAACATAGCCGCATATTCACGATTGGTTACTTTGCTTTCTTATATTTAGACAGGCGTTGTCCACTAAGCCACATATCTTCGCTGCTTGGCATTGGATGCCGGTGGTAGTTTACCAATCAAAATCCATGTTAACGCCTCAATGGTGCGGGTAAAGGGAGTCGAACCCTTACGCCTTTCGGCACGAGAACCTAAATCTCGCACGTCTGCCAATTCCGCCATACCCGCATAGTCTCCACTTTATTTCTCTTCTCGTGGAGTAAGAAGCGAAGCAACAATAACCTCGCAATGGAGGTTGGCTGTCCCGGAGGGGTTCGAACCCTCGACCCCACGATTAACAGTCGCGTGCTCTACCAGCTGAGCTACAGGACAATATCTACGAGTCTCTCGTTTCAAGCTGCCAACATTCAAGACTCAGTATATTTGTTTTGCTCTTCAGCAAAAGGGGTTTTCTTCTCTCGGTTAAGTCTTTAATAGACCTTACAGCACCTTCCGTTAACCTCACCACGCATACCTTATTTTTAAGAGTTAAGTGTGTGGCAACCATTTCTCTCAGTTTCTATAAATATTATACAATATTTTTTATTAGAAATCAAATTTCCTTTTTGGCTTCTTCTTTTCTGGAATCGGATATTCATTAACCTCGATTCCATGCTTCTTAAACCAATCAAACAACGCCCATCTTTCAGAGCAAGGATTGGTTGGTGCTTCATGCACCAGCAGAACAATCTCTGGTTCATCACCATTGGTCACAACTCTCTGCGCTATACTTTCGAAGCGCCGCATGATGTCATCAAAATCGAGAGTATCTAATTGCTCTCTATAATGCTGCATAAAGCGACATTTAGAGTTATCATGATTGCAATTCCCGCAGTAACCTTCACCCTCTTGATGGTCTTTAGGCACGAAAGGCTCGGCCCGCAAGCCATTAAGCACTCCCCGCTTATCCAAATAGACATCACCTTGATATTTGTCATAGAACCACTTTGGGTCCCACATCGCAGTAGAAAGAGCTACTGTATTCGGTTTCATAAACCGAACTGCGTAGAAATAAGAGATATAGAACTTCACAGGTCATCTCCTGCAATCTCAGAAACCAAATCTACCCAAAGTTCATAAGGAATAATAGGCATTACGCCATCATTCTTAGCATCTTCGATAATCTCCTCGATTTCAAAGACGCCACCGCAGCAACCACAAATAATTTCATTCTTATAAGCGATTCCCGCGGTATAATGACCGCCATCTGGACCCCAGAACTTAACCTGAGTAGGTGTCTCAAAGAACATATCATTACTTCCTTTCCTTAACTTTCTATAAATATTATAACATAATATTTATAGTTTTTTAAATAAGGTTTGAAGCTGGCAGGGGTGAGAGGACTCGAACCTCTAGTCCCGGTTTTGGAGACCGGTGGTTTAACCATTAACCGACACCCCTATATAACCCTTGGTTCGTCTCCAAGGGGCGCTCAATCTTAAATGCCGGAGCTGTACAAACGGCGAGCAGCCTTTCTTCATTCCCCCGTAAAGAAAGTCTGTAAAGATAGCTTAGTCAACTTTCGCTATCGGCGCCATGCCTCACCTTTATGCCTAGGTCATAAAAGGATTGCGCTATTGTTGATTGGCATTATGGAGCAAGATACCGGGTTCGAACCGGCCCTTTCAGTTTGGAAGACTGACGTGCTAGCCGCTAACACTAATCCTGCATAATGGTGCGCCAGGCGGGACTTGAACCCACGACTCTCTGCTTAAAAGGCAGATACTCTACCGACTGAGCTACTGGCGCATTTAAGGACTTTGATGTCCTTAACCTTGTATATTTATTATACAATAATTTTTAATTTATTGCAAATAAATCTTTTTTCTCTGAAAGAGGTTCTTCCCTTACTTTCTATATATATTATATAATATTTTTTATTATATATCAAGAGAAGAAATAATCCCGTTCGTCAGCATCCATACTCCGCTGTTTGCGGAGTTCGCTAATGCGATAATTAAGACTGGGAGAGTAATTTCCATGCAGATTCCTACGCTTACCTTTATTGCGTGTCTTAGCCGAACACATAGAACAACTACAATGAATTTTATTTTTACTATACTGATGAAGATTATTATAATATGGATGCGTATCTCCATCATAGTAAACTTCTCTAGCAATACGACGCTTACGAAGAGCTTTTCGTATACTTACATCTCGATTATAGGCCTGTGAACGCGGTTTCCGCATACTATATATCACCTCTCCAAGTGTTTGATAATAATAATGAAAGAGAGGGGTAATTATTTTAATTACCCCGCCCAAATTTTTTGCTTAGATACCCAAACGGGCGCACAGATCTGCAACTTTTGCCTTATCTTCTGCGCTCAACTCTGTTGGAGTAGCAGGTTTGCTCTCCCATGCTGCTGCATTTCCATCTGTTGCTGGGGTAGTAACAGGAACCGCAGATGCGCTCACTGGTGTCTTGGGCATTGTCAGTGCGATAGAAAGCTGAACAGCTTCGCCGTTCGGACCATCTTTCACATTTACATACAGCTTCTTGTCAATTAGACCAACGAAATCATCGCCAAAAGCTGCCTGAATAGTGGCGATAGCGGACTGCTTCGCCAAATCTCCTCGTCTCTGTGCCATATTAAATCTCCTCTTCCTCTTCTGCGGGCAGTAGTTCTTCGGTCATTGCACGGTGGCAACATCCGCAGAATGGCTCTGTCCCTTCAAAATAAATTTCATCTTCATCATATATTCTACGATAACAACTATGACAAGTCAAGAAAAAGTCAACATCTGCGTCTCTCTCTGCAATACACTTATCACATAAGAACTTATCGTCTCGATTCAAATACTCCTCGCCGCAAACTGGGCAGATTACCTTTGCGCCGACTTTAATGCCGAATATCTCTTTGAATAGTTCTTCTTCCTTTTGTTTATTATCAGACGAATAGATCTCATTAAGGTAATTATCTATCATAGAAAAGTTTACCGCAACAACAGGACTATATGTACTCGAAGAAACTAAGTCACAATATCCAAGATAATCGCTTGTATCGACAATATCTCGCATATCATAAGTTCGTCCGCCTGCGTTAATCTGGTTATAGGTCATCATCCTATTTCCAAATCTTCCGATAGCTACTTTGAAGCCATAGTCCGCAGGTGGTGCAAAGTCTATTCGTGGAAATAGATTACTAACCATCCTATGAGTAGCTTCCAATAAGTCTGGAGAATCATAGGGATACTGCCTATTATAGTAGATGCAAGTATATTGGTTTGTATGAATTAACATTCTCCATTTCTTATCAAACCATTCACTATCTTGCGGCAAACAGTTAAAATGCTTCTTTTCATTAGCAAGGTAGGCAACAATAGTAGTACCATCTACCATATAACTTAAATCTCCCGAACGATAATCTCCATCGAGAGACTGACAAGAATACCAGTTAGAGTCGTTCTCCGACAATGTAAGAAAATCTCTCGGATCAACAGAGAGATAGAGGTATCCTTCAATCTTATTTTCTTGGATATATCGTGATGCTGTATCCTGCGCCCATCTCGTTACCTCTTGATTGGGAAGAAACTTCTTGAAAGACTTAAGTATCTTCGCTCCTTGCGGGATATGGTATGTTGGATATGGTAAAACAACTTTATTTTCAAAGAATCCATCGGTGTTTACGCGGAGGAAAGTCTCAAAATCCTCGCTTAACACACCGTTATCATCAAGAGTAGAAATGAACTCATTGAACCTGCGGGATCGCTGCTCAGAGGAGAGTGTCACCTTGATAGGTTCTGCACTTCTAATATATGTCTTGCCCTTAAACAACTTGATGAATGGAGCTTTTGCCTTTTCCCATTGCTCCATCATTTTTGTAGCATCTACATCGAATGGGAAGTCTTGAGAATGGACAAGAATTGCTTCGACTTCCTCTTTAATTTGATTATAAGCTCCAGTCAATCGGTGTCCCTCCCATGTCGGTTAGCAACTTATTAGCTGTTGAAAATGGTTTGCTGCCTCGAAAAGCAGGCGTCCCACGACATGGTCTTGTTGCACTAAAAGGACTTGGGTGGGAGGAAAGCACATAGGCTTTCTTAATTAGATTTTCTTTTACAATATGTCCGCCATCTTCATATACTGCCGCGCAAGAAATTAAATCTTTCAATAAATCCTGTGCGTTAGAACCCCACAGTAAGAATACAACTGGCTGCGGAAGCTTAGTAGCTGCCTGCAAGACAGACTTAGTGAATCTATCCCATCCCCATCGCACACAGCTATTAGCTTGATGCTCATAAACTGTAAGTGAGGTATTGAGAAGTAAAACTCCATTTTCTGCCCACTTAGTCAAGTCACCACTTTCTGGTCGCTTAACACCAACATCCTCTTCCAGTTCTTTGAAGATATTTACCAACGAAGGTTGGAGAGGATTGCCGGGAGCAATCGAGAAAGCTAATCCATTAGCCTGACCGGGTGTATGATATGGGTCTTGCCCAACGAGGCAGACCCGCACATCTTCAGGCTTCGTCAACTGTAATGCTCTAAAGATTTGTTCCTGCGGTGGATATAAAATCTTGCCATTATCTCGCTCCTCTTGAGCATGAGCCTCAAGCTCAGTTGCCAAGTATAGAGCATCCTAAGGGAGAATCTCAGACCACTTAGACATTAGAAACACTCCTTTTCTTTTATCTTATAATAATATTATATTATAATTAAAAAAGAAAATCAATTAGATTTTTCAATTAGTTTGAGTGAATCTTCAATCACAGTGAAGTAATTAGAGCATAGATGGCAGGTTCTACCGGGCTCTTTACAGCGCTGTCCGCAATTAAGCCTATGAGTTGCGAAATCTTCTTTGAATAGAAGATTGTTAATGTCATAAGGTAAGTTGACCATTAAATCTTTTAAGCTATAATTAAATGTACCTCTGTTGTAAATAGAAAAAAGTACATCTTCCTTATCCTTGTCAGGCTCATTAAAATCAATTACATCTATTGAAGTATAAAGTTTAAGGTCTTCCGGTCGGATAAAGAAGTCGTTAGCTTCTCCTCTTGTTAAACTACTATTAGGGGATAGCGTAGGTGATACACGGATTTTAATTTCTTTCTTACCTGCGGCGATCTTATCCATCTGAAAGCCAAGCGGACCGTCGATATAAATATCTGATACACCAATGTCTTGAAGTTCTGCGAATGTTTCCCAATCTGTAGCGGGGAAAGCCAAATAGGCATGATAACCTTTAGTAAGCAACATCCGCAGTTGGTCTAGCTGGCCGCAACTAATAGTATAATTGTCGGTAACAGTTTTAATTAAATCAATCTGCTCTTGTTCTTTTGCAGAGAAAGAATTATTCTTCATTATGATGTTATATCGTTTATTAGGATTGTCTTTAATAAAGGTAAAGATAGTTCCTAGCTGGTTGATAGGGCATCTAATCTCTTGTGCCTCTTGCTTATATTGTGAATGGTAATTAACGCTAAAAATCATATTTAAGCCTCCATTTCTTCTATATTTATAGTAGCATAATAATCTTTAATTGTCAAGCTATGAAATTGCCAATTAGATTGACAGTTTCATTTAATTTTGTTATAATAAATATAGAAACTAAAAGAAAGGATTGTAAATTATGTTTCCTATTATTCTTTTTATGATTATCTATATTATTTGCTCGATTGTAGACTTTCCTTGCGGGCCTCGTTTCTTCTTCTTTTGCTTAAAAAGAAAGCTCGGTCATTTGACCGAGCTTTCCAATATGAGCTATTCGATTAAGCCAGCTTACGATAGCCAGAGAGCTTCTTTGCCTTGCCAGCAACCTCGACAGACACACTGTCCTTTTCAGCCAGCTCAGCCTTTACGCACTGGGTCAGACGAGCAGTCACCATCTGAGCAGACACGTCCTCGTCGCCGATAGCCTTGACAATCTCAGGGATAGTCATGAAGTTCTCAGTGGACATGACATCAAGGATACGAGCACGGAGAGCATCGCCCTCATCACGCTTAGTCTGAGCGCGCTTAGCAGCGGCCGCAGCCTTATTGTCCAGAAGCTCAATCTCGTGAGCAATGAACTCGCGCAGAGCGTCGCAGGTCATGTCCTCGTTCTCGAAAGTAACACCCTCGGACTCAATCTGGTCCACCATGGTCATCAGGGTGTTGTAGCATTCGCGCTTGGTAATCTTCTTAGTGTTAGTCATAATAGGGTTCTCCTTTTCATCATTTTATGTATTTATTATACGAAAAAATTTCTCAAAAGTCAAGAGTTCGTCAAACATTTCCTCGCGGAATGGAATATATCTTTGTTTTTCCTTTCCCTTAACTTCTATATATATTATAGAATATTTTTGAGATTTTTTCAAGTTTTATCTTGCGGCTAGCATCTACTTTACATAGTGGTGATGCCGATAATGGCGATGCTAGCAAAGAAGATACAAAAGCCAGCTTCGATAATCGCAGAAGCTCGATAACGCCGATCGACAGAAATGCCGCAGTTAAAGCCCCATAGAATAGCGGCAATAAGATTGAGAATGATAGTATGCTTAGGCATTGATGTTGATCCACTCCTTATTCTTTGCTTTCTTGTCGAGGATCGCAGCTAATTCAGCGGGCTTCTTCATATGGCGATCGTCGCCATTTCTGAACTCATCCCATCTGAGAATGAGATATTTGAGATGCTTAGGAGCATCTTCGGGGAAAGTGTCCGTGCTCACGATGTGCCAGCCAATGCCGACAGCATAACGAGCGCAGGAATGCTTCAGCCACTCTTCATCGGTGGAGCGAGCGCCGCGGATAACAAGGATAGGCCCCTTATCGAAGCCACGAGCGTGCTTCAGACCATCCCAGCCCTTATCTTCGCCCTCTTCGAATTTCTTGCCATAATTCTTGGCGAACTCTGCATCGGTATACCAACGCACAGAGCGGACAGTACCAGTCTTAGGATTCTTCACATCGACATAATACTTGCCGCCTTTGACATACTGCTCTTTCACAATGGGGAAATCCTTGAAGCTAGGTGCTACCATATCTCTTATCTCCTTTCAATTACCAAGAAATCTTGACGAGAATACTCTCATACTGCGGGAACACGTCGCGCAGGTATTGCCGCACACACAGTTCGTCACTTTCACAGAACTCATCCCAACGAGTATCCTTGTAAGCATACTCCTTAAAGCAGTCGTTCATGAAATCTTCGGGGAACAGCAGAGTAGGAATCTCTACGTCCAAGCCATACTGCAATTTGATTGCTTCTTCAAGTTCATAAGAACTAACTGTAGGCATCATTTTTACTTCCATTTACTATCTCCCTCACTTTCTATATATATTATAATATATTTTTTATAAAAATACAAAGAGATTGATAGAGGTAGTCTATCAATCTCTTACGGGTATTTACTCTTCTTTTATTAGACACTTCAATTTCTTTTCCAGATAGGCTTTGGATTCGTCATAGATATACTTATAGCAAGCTAAGGCGGTTACATCGCCAACTGCGAAGCCTGCATAGGGCCGTCCCGCATACATCAGGTCATAGCTTAGAAAGTAACTGCCATTTTCATACTCAGGCGGATCACATTGAGGATTATAGGGGCGCTCATACTCCTCTTTAATTTCGCCATGCTGAAGCAACCAAGCTTTGTAGTCCTCAAGCTTCATTATCCTTAACCTCCTCAATCTTATAATCGTACTCAGTTTCTTCGAGTAGTTTGCCGAATTCGTACCCGGAAGGTTTGCGGCCACGCTCTGCAATGGCTCTTGTTTGAACGAACATCAGAGCCAGCTGAAACGCCCGGTCCGCAATCTCATACTCTTTTGTTTCAGAATCAATAGGAAAGCGATCCTCGAAGGTTTTGGAATGGAGAGACACGGAAATGACGGCAGTTCTCATATAACAGCACCAATCCTTTCTTACCAGTTGTCATTAGCCTTACTTGCATCCTGATTCATAGTCGTTAATTCTTGACCTTCGCTATTACAAGGGATTTCAGTGGCAAATTTTCCTCCATCAATATAGTCACGAATGATATTACGAGGAAGTGTGATGACATTTTGATCATCATTGACAAATTCAAGATTCTTGATACTATGGAGCATTTCTCCATAAGTAGATTCTAAGATCGCGGCAGCTTCTCCGAAATTATCAGCAAAGCTCAGACCAGAAGTAATGAAAAAGTGACCACGATTATCTTGGTCAGTATCATATAGAACAACCTCATAAGCAAATACTGTTTTCATGGCTTTACCTCCTTAAGTATGTAATTACATAGTTGAAGCATATATGATTATTCTCAATAGCTTCTCCTTTCCCATATCTTTATATATTTATTATACAATAAATATATAAAGAAATAAAGCCTCTCTTTCGAGAGGCTTTAAGAGTCTTAAGGCAAAGGGATAAATTCAAGGTTGTCGTATACATTTGGGTAATAAATACCCACCCAAAAGTTGCGCTGAATTTTCTTGCAATATGCTAAATCTTCGTTCCACTCACGGATTTCATCCATTAGTTCTTTTTTACCAATGTCATTATCATAGAGATTATTCTCTAATTGATAGGTTAATGACTCATATTGGGTTTCCCATTTAGCGACAGAAGCATCCGCGCCAATATAGGCAGATGCTAATCCGATAGTACTTATGAGCAATGCTATAAGGGTAAGGACAAACGCGATAGTTGCGAGAAGATGCCCACCGCTCATTTCATCTGTGTATATAATAGCTAATATACTTATTGCGAATAGAGCGATAAAAATAAATAATAGCATATTTCCTCCTTACTTATCCTGCGGAGTGAACATGGCAGTGAACGGATTGGAACCGCCCATCATCATGGACATCATCATCATTTTGCTGAAGTCGTTGTCAGAATCATCACCCATGACAGAGGACATCATCATAAACGGCATCAGGTTGCCGAAGGGGTTCTCCGCAGAGGGCTGTGCAGCGTTGAAGTTCATGAGGGAGACGACCTTGGTCACGAAATTGAAGCCGAACATATTGGTCACAGGCACGATAACTTTATTTTCAGAGTTCAGAATGTCGATGCAGTGGATACCATCTTCCTCAACAGACTTGACATACATAGGCTTGCCACGATGCAGCACCATATCGCCAGCCCGCAGGTCTTTGATAGCCGCAGGCATCTTATAAATCATCTTCTGGAAGTCGAAAGTGAAACCGGTAACATCGACAGTTGCGCCGGTTGCTGCGTTGTAAGTGAGATATTCGCCCTTAGAACTGCGGACAGCGATGCCATAGGGACTCAAAGCTATAATGCCAGGCTCAGTGAAGGGACCAAAATCGAAATTCATGGCAGGCATTTTCATAGTATCATTCTCCTTAATATTAGTTTTAGTTTCAACCATCTTGGTAGTAGAAATATAATTATCGTAAAAGAACTGACCGAAGCCATCGTCCTTATATGAGGTATGGAAAAGAGTTGTAGAATCATTTTTTATGAGGATATCGCCGCTATCAAATGAGATAAAAAATGAGTTGACAACCATTTTTAATTTTTCGATAGATGTTATAAGGGATTCGGTTTTTGTATTGTTTATTACTAATGGCATCTCCAAATTGTTCTAAAATGTGATTGATTCCATTTTGATTATAACAAAAATTTTCAGCCAAATGTATCACTTCCTTTTGTTTAGTCGCTCATCCAATCAAGGATGATAGGGAGTTCGACCTCGGGCGTCCGCGAGAACCCAATGTTATCTTCATGTAGATCCCAAATATGCCAATCGTCACAGAAGATAGCGAACTTTTCGAAGAACTCCTTGCCGTAATTCTCGACGATAGACTTTAGCCAAGTGAGATTACGCGTAGGAATACGCCGGATTACGGTCATGGAGATACCCGGAATAACTTCGCCTTGTTCGTCCCAGCCAATATTCTCATAAGCAACATGAGAAGCAGGGACAACAATAGGTTGAATCTCCAGATAATTTAACTCGAAGGCTTCAATATCGGGGTTCTGGCGCCATGTATGATAGTGGGAGTCATAGGTATATCGAGAAGAATTTGTATCATCGAGTTGAGTGACAGGCAGATTAACAGGGAGCTGATGAAAAAAGGTAGGTACGAACAGCTCCAGAATGTTAGCTTCCTTCGCCGCAGCGAGAAGAGCCTGCTCTCTCTTAGTTTCGTTGTCAGTTGAGCAGAACTTTACTACGATAGAGTCAGAAGCGTGATAAGCTTCCTTGAAAGCTCCGCAAGAGAAACATCCAAACACTTCACCGGGAGCGCAATGCATTTCGAGACAGTTGCCGATACCCTCTACCGTATCCCGCAACTGGATAGCTTCTTTCTCTTGCTGATCCGCGGGAACGCAGTTATTGAGCACCTGCAGGAAAGATTGCTCGATCTCTCGTACAAAGGTTTGAATCTCTGGTGAGTAAGCATCAATGCCGCGCAGTTCAAGTGTATTTACCATTTCTTTTCTCCTCCCCTTTCTTTATATAAATATAATAACATATAATTATAGTAATTTCTAATAGGGCGGTAAGGTTAAGGAATAGTACGGAAGACACGAAAATAAGACAGTAATTGAGAACTTCGAAGAAGTTCTCATGCGAGTTGGCAAAAAATTTGGGGATAAAATTGCCAGGCCGCAGGCAAAGAAAAGAATCGGATATACAGCCAAAAATTTAACAGAATTTTTCATATTATGATGGCGGCTATGTTGCATTTATTCTTAATATATGTTATTATTATTTCATAAAAAAGAATAAAATTTAGGACAAACGCCGTTAATTTCCCTATATTGCTTTTCAAGTATTAGTGGAAGGAGGGTTTTAATAGTGGATAATAAGAAAGAGTATTACACTATTTCTACTCGATTAAAGAGAGAACAGAAAGAGTAGTTAGAGCAATTTGCGAAAGAGCAAGACTTAACCATGTCCCAGGTCGTGCGTAAAGCGATTGAGATGTATATAAATTCTACTACTGAAGAATAATTTGGGGGCATAAAAACAAAATGAAAACAAAGATAATCTATTCGTTGAAGATTTATACTTAGCTGATAGTCTTAGGATTCTAGCCTGTTGCTACAATGCCCAACCCCAAAGATTCGAAATATACTTGCTGGGTTTTTGAAGACACCGAAGAGTTTGAAGAGGCTCTTGGCCCTATTCTTGGAGGACTAAGCCATGGCAGTAAGTAATCAGAATATTGTAAGGATTGGAACCAGAGACGCCTTTGATAAGTCTCATACATATTGCTTAATGCATATAGATAGCTTGCAAGCCGCAATGTGTAATCTAAAAGGTGAAACTTTAAAACTCTGGTTATATTGCAACAAGAATCAAGATGGATATTAGTTTGAGTTAAGCCAGAAGGCATTACAAGAATGGGGCTTGAAAAAAGATGCGTATTAGACAGCTAAAAAGAAGCTAATGGAGCTTGGCTATCTAGTTCCCGCAAGTGAGGATAGTAATGTCTTAATTTTTTATGAAACTTTGTCTGAAAAACCGACTAATCCGACCGAATCTGTTTTTCAGATTGAATCTGAAAAACAGACAAAGTAGTCTGAAAAACCGACAATGATTGCTGAAGAGATCGGGTCTGAAAAACCGACTTCATCTGAAAAACAGACAAAATTAGAGACTAGCGAGTCTGAAAAACCGACAAAATGCTTAGGCAAAATGTCTGAAAAACCGACAACGTTGTCTGGATTTCCGACAAGTTAGTCTGAAAAAGCATAGAGAAATAATACAATAGTACATAATAGTACATTAAAGGATAGTACAAATATGACTTTTGGCGAGAATGAAGGGGAGCAAAGCAATTCTTATCCAACCATTTAGCGTGAGGTCGTAGAGCAGATATTTGTGCATCCAGAATATATTGGGAAAGACCTTGTGAAAAACGGGGACAAAATCTTTAAGTTAGTGGAGTGACAGGAAGAATATTGCTAGAGAGTAGTAGAGGCTTTCGCGGTATTAGAAGGAACTATAGAAATGAGAGAGTGGCGTGCGGAAATGAGAGAGAAATGAGAGAGTGGCTAGAAATGGCTAAAAATGAGAGAGTGGCTAAAAATGAGAGAGAAATGGCTAAAAATGACAGGGAATTGAGAGAGTGGCGTGCCGATCGGGTCTAACTAGCTAGACCTCTCAATTCCCTGTCACCGAGATCGCTACCCTGGCTCCCGCGATTTATATATAAAAAAAGAGAGGGTATTAACCCTCTCTTATTCTTGCTCTTGATTCTTATAGACCGATCTCCCGCAGGAAATCAGCGATCTTTTCATTGTCACTCTTGCTCTTAGGAACGGCATCAAAGAGATTATCAACCTTGTCCAGGAGAGCCTGGAGGAGCTCATCTGGTTCCTTACCGACCATAGTCGCGGTAGTCTCCGCGTTCAGCTTAATGATCTGGAAATAATCCTTGATATTTTCAGCAGTCCAATCGGGATACTTTTCTGCCATAGTAAGAGTATACAGGGTAGCCGCGTCAGTGCAATCAAGGTGGCCCCTAGAAACAGCGGTCTCAAACTGATCCTTCATGTGCTCAATCAGTTCAGTGCGGGCATCCACGATTGCCTTCTTCTTTTGATCCTCCTGCTGGACCGCGTTAAGAGTCTTAGAGAACATCTTTGCGATGTCATCAATAGTCAGTCCATTCTTCTGGGCATCTCGAATCATAGCTTCAAAATCCATGCTTTATCACCATAGTTCTTCTACGGGAAGAACCAATTCCTTTCTTAATTTCTATATATATTATATAATATTTTTTAATATATGCCAACCCGATCGGAAATTAGTCCAAAAATTTTCTCTCCGGTATGGATTTTTGCTAGGTAATAGCATTTATGTAGTTGGCTACAGAGAATTTGAAGTAGGAAATATGAATACTTGATGGATTTAAAGTGCGTTTTCTTAATTTTTAAGTCAAAAAGCTTAGATTTTTGCGTTATTTTATCTTGTTTTTAGCGATTTTAAGCTAGAACCGAGGCGTTTTTATATCTTTTTTTAATATAATAATATTTTTTATTATAAAAATCAAGAGGAACAGAAGCTAGGAGAGGGCTTTTAATCGCGGGTCCGATCGGATTAACTGGGTCTCCGCTCTTCTTATTTAGTTTCTAATCGTTTTCCTCTTGTTTTGATACAATGGACTGGACCCGATCGGTAACACAGGAGGTTCGCTATGAGCAACTAAAATTTTGCTAGCTACACGGCAGTGGAGTGGGCTATATGCCAAATGAAATTAGAAATATGAGTCAATGGTGGAATGAAAATGAAATTGGACTAGAATGTCAACTTTCGGGAAAACGAGAAGCCATATGAAAGTCGGCTAGATTGAACAAAAATTTTGCATATGCTTCCGATCGGTAAAACTCGGGCCAGGTCGCCCGCGACCGGCCCGCCATTATACCACATTTCCATCCGGTTGTCAATAGGCAATTTATACAAAAATCTCATTTGATTTTTGGTGAAAATGTCTTTGTGAAAAATACACAAAAAATCCGGCTCAATCGAGCCGGATTTCGTAGGTTTTGCGTATCGTCACTTTGACGGTTTTGGGTTTCTTTTTGCAATAAAATCTGTCATTTCTGACAAACTCGCCTATGCCCTCGTCCTGCCATCTTTGGCGGGTCTTGTCCTCATATCTCAAAGTGTTATACTTGGAGAGAGGAAGCGAAAAGTCATAGACGAACTCACCGCCGGGCGGCATGGTGTAGTTGGGGCTTTTCTTATAGTTGCGATTATGCTCTTTGCGGCGGCGCTCAAGGTCATTTGTAGTGCCTACCTTGAGAATGAAATTGCCGTCCCTGTCGATATAATGACCGACATATAAAAACTCTTTAGGTCGCTTTGTCGTATGCTTTCCCCTCTTTCTGGAAGGGGCGGATAGGGGTTATCCGCCCCTATCCTTATTAGCTTTTCGGCTTGCGCTTTTGCACAAGCGTCAACTCGAAAGTTTCACCGCCTACCATAAAGGAAATCTGTCTTTCCTTGTTCGTGATAGCAAGGTTAGAAACATCAAAGTTACTGTTGTGTTCCATGAACTCCGCAAGCTCCGCAATAATGCCTCCCTTAGTTGCGTTAGGCTTGCGTTCTCGCTTGGTGAACTTGTACGCCGTGGGCGCTTTCCGCGTTCCTGCATGGGCATATTTTTGTGCGGCTTTCAGCTTATCCGGCGGCAGGTCATATTCCGTTTTTTCGCCTGCTTCTACCGCCTTATCATAGGCGAGAATATCTTGCGCTTCTTTCTCGTCTGGAAACACTCGCTTGATACGCTCAAGGCGTTCAGCGTCTGTTACTCGCTGGGCGATAATAACCACTTCCTTTCTTTTGGCGGGGAGAGGGTTTTACCCCTCTCCCCTATGGGATTTAGGCGAGACGGAACAGAGCCTTGCCCTTGACCTCGGTCTTAGTGACCTTATCAGCCGCCATGAGCTGACGCACCAGAGGGGAAATCTTCTGAGTGCTGAAGTCCTCGAACTCCGCTACGCCCTTGATAATCTCGGTGCAGGTCACACCAGCCGAAGTATCAGACAGAGTGGCGAGGAACTCCAGGATGAGCGCCTTATAGCCCTCGTTCTCCTGCTGGGTCTTGGTCTGCTTCTTGTTCTCACCGCTGTTCTTCTTGGCGAGCAGAGCTACCTCATGCTCGATGAAGTCCACGGCGTCCTCGGTGGTCGTGCCGTAGGTCACGGGCTGACCGTTCAGCATAGCCTTAATGTCCTCGAAACGCATAGCCTTGGTGATACGGGTCTTGTTGGTCTTTTCCATGTTCAAATCCTTTCTGGTTTTTAGGACTGTCCTTGTCCTTTTGTGATTTTATTATATCATACTTTCGGCGGTTTGTCAAGAGGTTTTTTGAACTTCTTTTCAAACTTTCGGAAGTTTGATACCGAAGTGAGATATTGACTTTTCAAGGTTCATTGGGTTTCCTTGTGCTTTCATTATAGCACTTTTCGCTTGGCTTGTCAAGAGGTTTTTTGAAGTTTCTTGACTGTCGCTTTTCGCTGTTTCAAGAACCGCTTTCCCTTAACTTCTGTACCTATTATATCATGCCTTGCGGAGTTTGTCAAGAGGTTTTTTCGATTTTTTTCAAAATCTTTTTGGAAGCCTTTCGGCGTCCCTCTCTTAACTTCTGTAAACAGTATACCACCGCCGGCGCCGGAAGTCAAGAACTTTTTGCTGAAAAGTTGCACAATTTCGGGAGATCCGAGGCATAATTTTTTGTGCAGTTTGCCGATTGACTTTTTGCTGGCGGTGGTGTATAATGAAAATTCGGCCCGCTGCGTGCGCCAGCGGGCCGTCGAAGAGGGCATTGTGCATTTTGACGAAAAAAAGAGGGGCGTTGCCCCTCTTAGCTCCAGCACATATCCAAAAACTCGAATAGATTTTCGTCCTTGTCGGGAAATGTTACCAGATGTCCGCCGTCATCCGTCAAATGTTCCATCCTATGCGCTTGATAACAGCGATTGCATCCGCTTTGCTATCGTCGTTCAGAAACTCAAGCCATACAGTTTTTGTCATTATTTCCCCTTTCTACCTCTCCGCTCAATCAAGAGCGGAGAGGATTGCCCGCAGGTTTTTAATCAAATCTTTTTCGTCAAACGCAATTCCTTTCCACTCGTTGCGGTTCTTTTCTTCATCGTCGAAAAGAATCGCGTTCGCTTGCGTGGCACAAGAGCTTTTTGGTGTGCCGTACTTTACAATGTGGACTTCATCAAAAGTCACGCTCGGAATGTGGCGCTTGAACCACTTGCGTTTTGTTATATCAACTGCGGCGTTGTATGCCTCAGAGCCTCCCTTACTTAGCCAACTAATGATACCGACCTTGACGCCTTTTCTTTGCAGTTCGTGAATTGTCCTTGCCAGCAGGGAAAGATTTACAAGGGGCTTGGCGTTTGCGTAGGGGTAAATATCTTCCGCAAGCAGATAATCAAGCCAGTTTTCTATGCCGTACAGGTCAATCCATGTGCCGTCACAGTCAAGATATATAGTCATCTTTTCACTTCCTTTCCTATGGGGCGGGGCTTATCGCCCCACCCCTAAAACAGGGACTTCCCGCAGGCTTGCCATCATCTGACGCTGAAAATCAGTCATAGGCGGATATTCTCTCTTGTTCTCAAAGAGGGCTTTCCGCATGGGCTTATGCTGTCGGAAGCAATAGAACATAATCTCCGCTTCAATCAGCACATCTTCCAGTCCGGTGTGGCTTTCTTCAAACTCGTTATTACCGGAGATAAAGCGCCACAGGATTTCGGCGGTCTTACGGCAAGCACCATTTTTCAGCACATAGCCGTTCTCTTGACAGAACGCCTTATAGGTGGGCATTTTACAGATAACATCTTGTGCCATTTTCATGGTGTCCCAGATTTCCACACTGTCGAATGGAAACCAGTACCGGAAACGGCTTGCGGTGATGTAACGCTGTGTTATATTCAAAGCGTTATAGTCAAAGCGGGCGTTATGGGCAGCTACCTCTTTAATGCCCCACTTCTCGATAGTGTCCAACATAGCCTTGCGGATTTCGTAGGTGCTTGCCATCTTTCGGCTACCTGCCCGCAGTTCCTCGACATAGCGGGGAATTTTCCAATTATAGTAAGCAGTCCGCATAAGGTTGCGCTCCTCGCAGAAAATGTCACGGTTGACATAACTTGCGGTTTCGTAGATATTGCCCTTGGTATCTACAACCGCCCAACCGCAGTCATATACAAGGACATTGGACATATCCAGACTATCGCCGTCTTGGATAGTATTGGCGGTTTCGGTATCAAGTACCAAAACATAGTGCTTGCACTTATCAATTTTTTCCATCTTGTCAAATCCTTTCTATTGATTGGGGTTTACAACTTCTGTACTTAGTATAGCACACTTTGCGCTTGCTATCAAGAGTTTTTTTCGATTTTTTCAAAATCTTTTTTTCAAGGTTCAAAGGGCGTTTCCCTTAACTTCTGTAAACAGTATAGCACTTTTCGGGAAAGCTGTCAATCGTCAGATTGCACAAAGATTGATCGAGAAATTTGTGCAACTTGTATATTGACAAAAACTCGGTCCGCGCCGAGCGTGCGCGGACCGCCCAAGAAGGATTTGTGAAAATTGCACAAAAAAACTCGGTGGATTTCTCCACCGAGTTTCTGTTGCTTAGCCGAACAGGGCGCTGAGCAGTGCGTCAATGTCGATTTCCGGCTCGTCCTTTTCCTTGCCGCCCTCTGCGATTTCAATGGCGTAGGGCTTGAGATTGTGAAGCATATACATCGCCATCTCGTCTTTCCCTCTGCGGGCCATCTGGACAAGGGTTGCCAGCATAGCGGCGTCCGCGGTATTGGCATCGAGGAGTTTCTGCGTCATCTCATGGGTTTTCAGCAGGTCATCGCATTCCATCTTGTTCTTTTCGGTCATCATAACTAAGTACCTCTTTCCTTGTTTTTTTGTTCCCTTGGAACAATTTTATTGTATCATAGTTTTAGGGGTTTGTCAAGAGGTTTTATAAATTTTTGTGAGAAGTCTTATCTCGACAAGCAAGTGTACAACGCTTCTCTTCTCTTGACAATTATATTGTATCACAAGACTTTCATCTTGTCAATACCTTTTTTAGAAATTCTGATTTACCATTCTAAAATGGCATCATTATTTCCAGTAAGAACTGCGCTGATAGTTTCGGGAACATCATCGCACCCAAAAGGCAGCCCAGTAGCTTCTTCGACTTCTTTAATTGCCTTTTAACTAACTCGTTTGGACAGTCTTTCCAATCTGTTGCAGGATGTGTTTTCCACCACTTATGGAGTACAGCAAGAGACGCGGAATTTTCAATTTCCATTTCTTGCTCTTTTGTAATAACAACTTTAACTTCTTTCATTCTATTCAGCCCTTTCTTTTAGTGTACCTAAAGTATATCACAAACCTTGTTGTTTGTCAACCCCTTAAATGAAGTTTTTTGCGATATAAGCGAAAAGAATAATCTCAACGCCAAACATAAGCGCCAGCCCCATGCAGTCTCGCTCAATAGCAGAGACAAATTGGAAAGACAACAGGGCGGTTAGAATAATGACTGCAACCATCATGTGTTTCGCTCCTCTCTTTTGATGATACAAGTATATCACAGCCTACAAAGGAAGTCAAGGGATTTCGGGAAAATTTCTTTCGTCAAATTCACCAAAAATGCGTATAGAAAATTGTGCAAATTGCCCATTGACACGAAAAACTGGCCGCGGCGTTCGCGCACGGCCAGCCGAGAGAAAAAGAGACCTCCCAGTGGGAGGTCAATCAATATACTCTTGAAATAGGACTGCTTCAATTTCCTTTGCAGTTTCTGGATGCCGGCAGAGAGCATCGTCGTAATCGCGACCCCAGATGAAAGTGCGCTCGCCGTTCTTTAACAAGACTTCATACTCATACATAACATCAAACCTTCTTTCTTTTGATGGTTTAAGTATACCATAGAAAGCATGGTTTGTCAATCGTCATTTTGAACAACTTTTAGTCCAGCATTTTGGACAAGTTTCATAGCTTCTTCCAATTCAGTATTCAAACCACAATCAATACAAATGTAATTGCGGCCATCGATCTAACGAACCTCGAATGAATACTCTCGGCCTGTAATAAGTCCGAGCTGATCACGAAGTCGGACAGGAATCATAATTCTTCCCATTGCGTCTAATTTTCTAGAGTAAGTAGATTCAGCCATTTTGGTTTTTTATTTCTATAGACCTAGCTTGTGCGAAAATTCGACTCCAGACGGGAGCCGCGGCATTTTGCCGAAAGGAATTAGATTACCACTCACATGGCATCTTCTAACAGAACTGGGCCATTGGGCAGTTCTTGTAAGAATCTTGGTTCATGCAGAACTCCAGAATGACAGCCAGCACTTCTAGCGTCATTAGAAAATTCTCCTTTCTCATTTCTTCTATAATTATTATATCAAAAATTTTACCAAAAGTAAAGAAAGCCGGTTCATCACCGGCTTTCTCTTAGTAGGTATCGTATCCGTACATTTCAGCCTCTGCGTCGCTCATGGAACACTTGTAAAAGGGGCGCTGAAAGAAAAGATGCGCAGTCTGGTTAGCTTTCCACAGGTTGACCTCTTGAACGAAGAAATGCTCGCCGGTTTCTTCGTCATAAAACAGGTAGTTTTTCATCTGGTAGGCACCCCTTTCTTATTCCACTTCTCGCCGAAGTCGTGGCAGAACCGCCATTGCCCGGCCACTCCAAACATTTCCTTATTGACTCTCTTAGTCAGGGCAACTGAACGCTTGAGATGATTTCCGCGATCACAGCAGAGGATCTCGCCGGTGGTAATATCGTATGCGCAATGTCTTCTCGGTAACATAATTTCAAATCCTTTCTCCGGGTCTCCAGCTCAAATGAGCTGGAGACCGATAGCCATATCAATCATTCTTGCTCGATACTCAATCGGACATTCATCTTTCTGCGGGTAGTCAAGATTCCAGCCATTGCAGAATGGAAGAAATCTTGCCCAGTCATTATGCGAAGCAGAAAGCTGAACAACAGCGAGAGTCGTTTTTGCCCAAGTCCCGCAAACAGTCTCCTTGCCAGTGAGGGTGTCAGTAAATCCAATGCGATTAGCCATGTTAGAGCACTTCCTTTCTTTTGATGATACTATTGTACCATAGGTACAAGAGATTGTCAACTGTCAAATTGCACAAAGATTTCGGGATTGATTGTGCAACTTGCCTATACCAAAATTTCGCTTCCAAATTTGTGCAACTTGCACAAATGCAAAACTCGGCGCGCCGCGGTCGCCAGCGCGCCGCCGACTTAAGGCGAAAATGTCTTTATAGAAAATGCACAAAAATATAGGGTGGATTTCTCCACCCTATATTTACCAGACCTCTTTCCAGAGTTTAGCAATCTCGTCGTCATAGATTGAATTAGTTCCCATGGTATCGAAGAATACACACAAGTAATCATCTGTTGAGAAGTTCTCGCCATATCCGACTTCGACTGTCCATTCCTCGCCATCCTCAAGCGTAACAAGAGTAAGCGTGTTGCCGTCAATGTTGGTTATGGCTGCGGTTGCCAGCCTTGTCTGATCGGTAAGCGGGCTTCCGCAAGTTCCCTCTATTGCGGTAGGCTCTTCTGTCTTTTCCTCTTGTTGCGTCATAAGGACAAAGACATTATACGGACTGTGGTGCGGATTAGGTTCGCAGTTATCCGCCACTATGTCAAGCCATGAGAGGAAAAACCACAACAGGACTGCCAGACATACGCTGTATAGCGTCACCTTTGCCACTTTACGCATTGTCCCGCACCTCTTTCCACAGTTTCTCAAGCTCCGGTGTCATGCACTTGTCGCACATACAGCCGTTATCACAAGGCCGATTGCCTACTTCATCCTCGTGGCAACCGCAGAAGCGGCTCAGAAATTCATTATAAGTCATAGTAATACTCCCTTCTTTTGTTTGCGGGTTGGGCGCTCCACGCTCCCGCAGAGCGCCCGTTATGTCTTAGTCTGCCATGTGCATGATTTCGCCAGTGTCGTTATCAATGACAGCCACACCATAGAAGCCATCCTCTTTACGCCAATAGCCAGCAACCATGTCTGCCTGTTCGCTGATGTACTCAAGCCCGTCTGCCTGCTCAAGCTGGCAAGCGTCCTTGTCATCGAACACTATGGCAAGCAAGTAGCGATAGGCATGGGCCAGCTCTGGCCATTCCGCCGGGTCTGCGGGTCTGGTATGCAGAGGACTATTGATACTCTGCTTATTCAGCCATGCCCAGTTAGGCATGAGAGCGGCACTCATAGCGTTAAAAGCATCACGGTCAAGGATGACACCATCCTCTACTGCCTTGGCACGCACATTCATTTTCAGGCGCAGCATATCTGCGAACTTGGCGTTATCGAACTGCGGGTTAGTGAAATACTTGATGAACTCCATAATAATACCTCTTTCTTTTGTTCTAAGGTTAGAGCCGCCTGCTCTCACGAGCGGCTCTATGGTGGTTGCTACTCACTTCACGGTCAGTCTTGCGGTAGTGGTGGCTACCACATACTTGTCATAGGTAGCCTTGTCCTCTGCCTTTAGCGCAGAGCTATTAAAGCGGTTGCTGGTGACTTCCTGATAGGTGGCGATACAGCCGCCAGCCTCTACCTTGTGTTCGCCAGTCGCTACCATTTCCGCCTTTACGGTGTCTTTGAGTTCGTCCAACTCACGCTTGAGGGCGTCCATGTCGTTCTGCACTTTGCGGATACGCTGGAGAGTACGAGCCATTTCTACTTTTGTCATTTTGATACACTCACTTTCTTTTGATTGACTGTTTTTGTGTTTCCCTCTTGGATTGTCTTTAGTTTACCACACCTTGTCTTGCTTGTCAAGACTTTTTTTTATTTTTTTTTCGGTGTGCTTGGCAAGCTGTTTTCCCTTGCCTGTGATTGCATGATAACATAGCCTTGCTTGCTTGTCAACAACTTTTTTGCAAGTTTTTGCGTTTCGTCAATTTGCACAAGTGAGTGCCGATCCGGTTGTGCATTTTGACCAATTCCTCTTTACGCGCGCGCGATACATAATAATAGCGATGGACGCTTTAGTCAACTAAAGCAGGGGTGGCTGTTCAACTGTAGTGCTTTAGCGTGATGAAGTGCGACAGTACGGGGGGCGTGTATTTCAGGAAAAAGCGTGAAAATTTTCACAAACTCGTTCTCCCACGCCATAAAAATCTCGAAAACCATTTTCATTTTTGGATTACGAGAGCATCCTCTTAAAAACCAGGTAGTTATATTCAAATAACCCAGGAACGGCGAATATTATATCTTCCTTTTACCTCCATAGGTCTAAATCCTACACACGTCAAAGTTCCCTGCGGGGACTCTGGAGTTAACTCAGTTCTAATAACACCTTCAATCATGCCTAACTCAATGGCTTTTTCTAACTTCCCAATTGTCGTAAGTCTATAGAATCCTTGCGCTTTCCCAGGCCAAGAGTCTCTAATCATCTCGATAAATAGCCATTTTTTCTTTATACTCTTGACGAGAAATTTTATTATGTAACCAATCACCAAGAGGACAGGTCATAATTCTCGCCCGTTCAAATTCTGTTTCTAGGTCTAAAATAGCTGCTCCTATATTACCAATTACAATACCTTGAGATCTAGACAATTTTTCATCAACCCCAATCTTGTTAATAGACCAACGCCGCCGGGAACTGGAGTAGACCAAGCTTCTCCAACGATGTTATTTTCATCTTCTACGAAATCTCCAACGATCTTGCCATTAAGTCGACTAATTCCGACATCAACAACAATAGCAGATTCGCATTGTTCTCTATAAATAGACTGCGGTTGTCCGGTAGCACAGATTACTAGGTCTGCGTTGTGAAGAAGATACTCTTTATCTTCGTAGCTTGTTTTACTATGGCAAATCGAGACTGTCATATCTCTATCTAGCAAAGCCTTTGCCATAGGTTTACCGACGATATCGCTTCTGCCAAGAACAACAGCACTCTTACCTGTATAATCAAAACCACAATCATCAAGATAATCAATAATACCTCGAACAGTGGCGGGAAGAACAAGAGCGTTCTTAGTCAAACCATCACAATCAAAGTACGATGGAATATCTTCAATGTCGAAATCAAATCTTTCTGCCATTGGCATTTGGACAATTACGCAATCTGTCTCAAGACCATCATAGGTTAATAGATAACGTAAATCAAACTTATCTTTCGGTCTAACAACCTTCACAGGCCACCCCACAGATTCAAAATCTTCAATCTTCTTTTTAATATAAATCTGATTGCCGACGTCGCCATCTGTAGCATCTACAATCGTAAGAGAAGGAGGCTCATAATCATGCTCAATAACGGCCAGCCGCAATTTCTCCTTCTCTGTTTTAAAATATTCTTTTATGTTAATTTGATTCATTAAAATTCTCCTTCATACCATGAAACCGTTCCATCTGGATCTACTTCGACTATGCAATTCTCATAATAATCTAGTAACCAATCGCACTCTTGTTCATCATCGCAATCATAGAAAGCATCTACATCAGCATCGTTGATAATTTCTCTTTCTTCTTTGAAGAATAGGATTGCTTTTGGTTCTGGTGCGGTTAACTAGTCAAGATACCAAATAGAGTCAAAATCTTCATCCCATATATCTTCAGCTACAGAAACTACTATCACGGTTACATTATGATAGAACTATGCGCCTTCAGGGAACGCTTCAGCTGGAATGTCGCAAAAGTTCATAAGAAATACTTCCTTTATTATTTTTCTATTATTATTATAACAAAATAATTTAATTTGGTCAAATAGATTTGACACACCAGTTTTTTTTTGTTATTATATAAGCATAAAGGAGATGACAAGTGTGATTAAATTAGATTATACTCTAGAGTCTCCAGAAGAGCGTAAAGCGCTAGTTGAAAAGATAATTGCGGAAACGCCGGATATTAGTCCCGCGTATCTTGAAATTTTAGGTAATTATCTTGTTCTCTGCATGGAAAAGCAAGAGCGAAAAGAACGCAATATACTGACAGATAACCGTATGACTACGGTAAACAAGAGAGAATGTTCTTTCGAGGGTCTTGTTAGTTAGTTAGAGAACGGCGAAGATGGTATTTATAATTTAGTTAATGAAAATAAGAATGTAATTTTCCAACCAAAGATTTCGATTACAGATAAAGATTTAGAGACAATCCCCTGTTTGAAACAACTGCGAGATACTATAAACGCTTGGGAAGCAGCAGCGAAGCACGCCTCTGGTAAGACTGCTTTTATGATGAAGAAAGCGTTAATTGAGATGCGGAAAGATCAATATATTATTAAATAGGCTTATTAGAAGCCAATTATCCCGTGTCGATTAACGAGATCTGCTAGAACATCACTACCTCTTGATGATAAGAGTTATTTAGATGGTTCTGAAATCGTTGTAGACGGCATTTCATTAATGGATACTAAAGTAGTATCTGCTATTTTATGTAATTATTCTAAACTCAAGGAAGATAGTTGGGATTAGTTTGAGGGAGATACTTGGTATTTAATGCAAGACTTTGATAACTTATGTACTAAGGCTCTTGCTGATTATCCTATCTATGATAGAATTGTTGAGTGGAAGATTGATGGTAAACCAAATAGCGAGATTCAAAAATTACTTGACGAAGAATTTCATCAAACCTATAGTGTAGAATATATTTCTAGCCTATGGCGCAATAAGATTCCGAAGGTAATTGCGGAATAGGCTAAAGAAGATTTCTTAATTTGGGAGTACACCAAGCGTGGATATCCCATGAAAAAATGCTCTAAGTGTGGGCAAATTAAGCCAGCGAACAATCTTTTCTTTTCAAAGAATAAGACAAGTAAAGATAATTGGTATTCTATTTGTAAGAAATGTCGTAATAAGAAAAGAGGTTGATTCGTATGGCTGGACAGCATTTTTGCAAGAAGTGCGGAAAGACTATGAATGATAGTGAATTCTACACTTCTAAGAACGTAGAAAAATATCCACCAGATGGAAAGATGGATATTTGCAAGAAATGTTTAACCATGCACGTCGATAACTGGGACCCAGAAACGTATAAATGGATTTTACAAGAAATTGATGTGCCTTATATTAAAGAAGAATGGGATACTTTACTGGAGAAATATGGTAAAGACCCAAAGAAGGTAACTGGACTAACTATTATTGGCCGTTATCTATCGAAGATGAAATTGAAGCAATGGAGCCAGTATTCTTGGGTAGATACAGAACCTCTTGAAGAAGAGCAGCGTATGCGCAAGATTAATCAAATGAAAGCGCAAGGTATGACTGGTGAAGAGATTGAGACTGAGCTTGCAACAGACAGAACTCCTCCTAAGCCCAAAATTTTAACTGAGCCACAAGAAGCTGTAGGTACTCCTGAATATTATGATCCTTCAAAAGCTGATGATGATTTCTCAGATGAACTTACTGAGGAAGATAAAGTAATGTTGAGACTTAAGTGGGGTCGAGGATACCGTCCAGAGGAATGGGTGCGGTTGGAGCAATTATATAATGATATGATGGCTTCATATGATATTCAAGGTGCTGGCATGAAAGATACCCTTATCATGATTTGTAAGACTTCCTTGAAATCTAATTAGCTTCTAGATTGCGGCGATGTCGATGGTGCGCAGAAGATGATCAAGATGTATGATAGCTTGATGAAGAGCGCTAAACTCACAGCCGCGCAGAATAAAGCTGAATCTGGCGAGTTTGTAGATTCTATTGGTGAATTAGTTACAATTTGTGAGCGCGAAGGATTTATTCCTCGTTATTACACCGATGGACCGATGGATAAGGTAGACAAAGTTTTACAAGACCTTCAACATTACACTTACTCTCTTGTTACAGAAGAAATGAATCTCGGTAACATGATTGACGCATCTGTTAGAGCTATTGCTCAAGATAAGGAAAGAGAAGCTAAGATTGACGTTGATGGTGGCGATGAAGAAGATAATGAGATTTACGATTATCCAGAAGATAAAGTATTGACTGATGCCGACTATGAAGAATTTGAAGAAATGAAACAATAGGAAGCTGAGAAGGATAAGGAATATCTGCGGGAGGTGGAGTAAATGGCATTAGCTGATTTATTAAACCTCTCCAATAAAAATAAGAAGATTGGTTTATCTGAAGAACGTGTGCGGGCAATCATTCCTGCGGCACGCCAATATATTGCTTTTTGGAGAGAATATCCTGATATCTTCGTCGATTTCCTTCAAACTGGCGGAGATCCTACTCGTAAGAAGGAGCTAAACTTCTTCTTCTATCAAAGAGTATTCTTGCGGGCTGCCATGCGCTACAAGTATGTATACATGGTATTCCCGCGTGCTTATTCTAAGTCTTTCTTATCTATTATGGTGCTAATGTGTAGATGTATTCTATATCCGAGAAGTAAATTGTTCGTTACTTCTGGTGGTAAGGAACAGGCTGCTGGCATTGCTAAAGAAAAGGTTTAGGAAATTTGTTAGAAGATTCCTGCGTTTGAAAGAGAGATTGACTGGCGAAGAGGTAAGACTCAAGAAGGCAAAGACTATTGTAAGTATATCTTTAAGAATGGTTCTTACTTTGATAACGTTGCTGCAAGAGAGAGTTCTCGTGGTAAGCGTCGTCATGGTGGCCTAATTGAGGAATGTGTTGGTGTCGATGGCACCATTTTGAATGAAGTTCTAATTCCTCTAATGAACATTGACCGTGAGTGCATGGATGGTACTGTTCAAGAAGCAGAAACCTTGAATAAGAGTCAAATCTATGTCACCACCGCGGGCTGGAAGAATACTTTCCCGTACAATAAGCTGATTCAGCTCTTGATTCGTATGGTTCTTGATCCAGAGAAAGCGATTGTTATGGGCGGCACTTGGCGCATTCCTGTATTAGTTGGCCTACAAAGTAAAAACTTCGTTCAAGAGCTAAAGCAAGACGGTACCTTCAATGAGGCTTCTTTTGATCGTGAGTATGAATCTCGTTGGAGTGGTACTGTTGAGGATGCATTCTTCAATGGAGAAGTATTTGACCGTAATCGTAAATTACAACAACCAGAGTATGAAGCTTCTGGTCGCTCTTCTGATAGAGCTTATTATGTTTTGTCTGTGGACGTTGGACGTAAAAAATGTCAAAGTGTAATTTGTGTTTTCAAAGTTACACCACAGTCCTAGGGACCTGCAATTAAGTCATTAGTTAATATGTTTACAATGGATGACGAACACTTTGAAGATTAGGCAATTAAAATTAAAAAGTTATATTATTAGTTCAAGGCTAAAACTGTTGTTATCGACGGTAATGGTTTGGGTGCCGGTCTAATGGACTATATGGTTAAGTCTCAAGTTGACCCTGAGACAGATGATTTCTTCCCTGATTTTGGCGTATAGAATGATGATGATGGAGAGTATAAGAAGTATAGAACTGATAGAACGGAATATGATGCTATTTATGAGATTAAAGCTAATGCGCCAATTAACACCGAAGCTCACAGTAATGCACAGACGCAGATGCGGGCTGGCAAGGTGAAATTCTTAATTGACGAAAGAATTGCGAAGAACAAGTTGTTAGGAACTAAAAAGGGTCAAGCAATGAAACCAGAAGAGAGAGCGGCATATTTACAACCTTTCACTTATACTTCTATTCTGCGAGATGAAATGCTGAATTTGCGTGAGGAAAATGAAGGGGTTAATATTATCTTGAAGCAAGCTAATAAATCTATTACAAAGGATAAATTCTCAGCTTTTGAATACGGTCTATATTATATCAAGCAAGAAGAAGATAGTAAGCGCGAGAGAAAGAAAGGTCGCTTCGCTGATTTTATGTTTATTAGTTAAGTGGGCATAGTTAAATAATAACCCTATTAGATTTTTTAATAATAGATAGAGGATGTGATTTAATCTATGCGAGCATCAAGAGGAGAAATTAAGATACACGAGATCCTAGAGGCGAATGATATTAACTTTAAAGAAGAGTATGAATTCGCGGGATTGAAAGCCCCTAGTGGACGTCCTCTACGATTTGATTTTGCCGTCTTTGATGATGATGGTAATCTAGATTTCTTGATTGAGTATCAAGGAAAATAGCATTATCAAGCAGTCAGTAAATTTGGCGGCAATAGAGGATTGTATCAATAGAAATATAATGATAATCAAAAGAGGAGATTCTGCGCATTGAAAGGTCTTACTTTAATAGAGATTCCATATACGGATGAAAATATATTAACGTATGACTATATAATGCAGAAGGCCGGGTATTAAGGAGGTGACAAACATTGCTTAAGCGCAGACAACAAGATATACGAGATAAAGGCTTTAATTTAATGGACGAAGAAGATATGGCTCCACGTGATTATGCTAAAATGCGGGTGGGCATTCGTACCGTGGATAATGCACTCGTAAATCTTGGCACTTACAAGAAGGTCAACCCAAACTACGGCGATAAGGGCTTTGTTCTCAATGCTATTTACCGGCATGATTACAAGACACTAAGAGAGATTTCTGAATATTTCTTTGAGTCTAGTGGTATTTATTACAGATTGTGTAAATACTTAGCTACTCTTTATAGATATGACTGGTATGTAACTCCTTACTTTACAGGTGTATCTAAGGAAAAAGAAAATAAGATTCTTGGTGACTTCTCAAAGGTACTACTGTACCTTGATAGATCTGACGTTAAGCGACTATGCGGAAATATTGCTCTCGATATTATGAAAGATGGTGTCTACTATGGCATCTTCGTAGATTTCGGGGATAGATTTGGTATCCAAAAACTTCCCGCTTCATATTGTCGTAATCGCTACTACTCTGGAGTTGATCCAATCGTAGAACTAAATCTTTAGTTCTTTGACGCCTATTTCTCTAATATTCAATAGAGAATGGCAATTCTAAAAACATTCCCCAAGGATGTTTAGCAAGGCTATGTCTTATATAAACAAGGCAAGCTTAAGGGGGATTATCCAGGAGACTTAAGTTGCTGGTATCCTCTCGACCCCGCAGTTTCGGTGAAGCTGGGATTGAATGATAGTTGTTTTCCACCTCTTGTTGGAGTTATTCCCTCTATCATTGACCTTGACCAAGCTCAAGAGTTAGATAGATAGAAGACAATGCAACAGCTATTAAAAATTATTATCCAGAAATTACCGCTTGATAAGAATGGTGACTTAATCTTTGACGTAGATGAAGCAAGAGACATCCATAATAACGCGGTCGCGATGCTTAAGCGCGCGGTTGGTGTGGATGTGCTTACTACTTTTGCTGATATTGAGAAGATTGATACCAAGGATAGTAATTCCAATACTACGACAGATGACCTTGAAAAAGTTGAGCGTACAGTATTTAACAATGCTGGTATTTCTCGTAACTTATTCAATGCGGACGGCAACTTAGCTGTAACTAATGCTATTTTAACAGATGAAGCTAGTATTAGAGAACTGCCTTTACAGTTTGCTAATTTGTTGAATAAGATAGTGGAAAAATTTAATCGCAAGGGTCATTACGAGTTTAGAGTATCCATGCTAGAAACAACGCAATTTAACTATAAAGAACTAGCTAAGTTGTATAAAGAACACGCGCAAATGGGCTATCCTAAGATGTTGCCACAAATTGCTCTTGGTCATTCTCAATCTAGTATTCTGGCTACTTTAACATTCGAAAATGAGATTCTACATCTATCTGAGATTATGATTCCGCCCATGATGAGTAGCACAATGAGTGGAAGCGTGGTCAAAAAAGATTAGAATGATTAGAATAACTCTTAGAATAAGTAGACAAGTTCAAGCACAACAAAAGTAACGGAACAGAAATAGTCTGGTCGTCCGGAAAAGTCCGACGAGGAAAAGAGCGATAAGACGATTGCTAACCGTGAAAGCATGTCATAAGGAGGGATAGAACTTGCATATTAGTATTCCTATTGCTAACACATTGGAATTCATCAATGCGACTGAAATATCTCCTTTAATCAGCAAGTGTTAGGTGAAGGTCTGCTATGTAGGACAAAATCCCAACAGAAACGGAACTGTTATCACTAAGAAAGTTGCAACAGAGATGGGCAGAAAACTGCCAGGTTCTCCTGTTGTTGGCTATTTTAATCAAGCAACAAACGATTTTGAAGGACACAACAAAGAGATTTCTCTGCGGGGTGGCGGAAATATCGAGGTTCTTGACACCACTAAACCATACGGTTTCGTCCCCACGGACGCGAAAGTTTGGTTCCAGAAGTTTGATGACGAAGGCGTTGAGCGTGAGTATCTTGTAACTGAATGTTACATCTGGACGAGCGCTTACCCTGAATCTCAGCGACTATTCGAGCATGGCAACAATCAGTCTATGGAACTGAATAAAGAAACTCAAAAAGGTTTTTGGGCAAAAGATAATAATTCGGGTAGTAGATTTTTCATTTACAATGAAGCATTGATTGAAAAACTTTGTATTCTCGGAGAATCAGTTGAGCCATGTTTTGAGGGCGCACAATTCAAGACTGAATTCTCCCTAGAGAACATGGAAGAACTTAGAACTACGATGTTCTCTATGCTAACTGAATTACAGAAAACTTTGAATAAAGGAGGCTCTCACGAGACTATGGACGAGAATAAAAAGACTCTCGGCAACCCCGAGGATCCTAACTTCGAAGCAAAGAAGCAGCCTGAGGACGAGAACAAGAAGAATCCAAAAGGCAATCCTGCTCCAGAAGATAATAAGCCAAAGGACGGCGACAACAAGCCTGCCGATAATAACAAGGAAGAGCCTAAGAAGAAGTACAATCTTGATGAAGTAACTGAGTATACTGAGTTACTTGGTAAGTATGAGACTCTTCAGGGCGAATTTGAGACTCTTAAGCAGGAGAAGAGCGACCTTGAGACAGAGGTAACTTCTCTCAGAGAGTTCAAGCTGACTGCGGACCGCAAGGAAAAGCAGAGCATGATTGATGGTTTCTATATGCTGAGCGACGACGACAAGAAGGATGTTGTTGAGCATATTGATACTTATTCTTTGGATGACATTGAAGCGAAGCTGTCTATTATCTGCGTTCGCAACAAGGTCAACTTTAACCTTAATAACAACAATGAACAGGACGATAACCAGCCCAAGGGATTGTTTAATCTTGAAAATCCCGCTGATGATAATGTCCCAGAGTGGATTAAGGCAGTTCGCGAAACCGCGAAAAAGCTATAAGGAGGATTAAATAATATGGCTAAGAGTGCAAAGCGTTTAGGTAACGCTACTTTTGTAACTTACGGATATGGCCAGGTTGAACCTAACCATATGTCCGCTAAGCGCAATGGCCAGGTGTACGCTCAGCTTCCCGCAGCGGCAAGCATCGAGCTACTTGAGAATGGCCAGTTCGTAAAATACGATTATGCCAAGGGTGTCTGTGACTTTAATGGTGCAGGTCCATGGCGCATGGTTTTCAATGAAGTAAAGATTTATGAGGATCGTGAGACTGATGCTGATTTCGCTATGATTAAGGACCGCTACAATGCTCGTGTCTATAGCCCAATCGGTCAGACTAAGTCCGATCTTAAGACCGTTCTTGATTATACTGGTGAGGCTGTCCGCGAGGGTAGCAACGCTGCTTTCAAGAAGGAAGTTGAGACTTTTAACTATCCTCAGCTAATGCCAGATGGCACTAAGATGGTTCCTCGTGTTATCGCTGTCCCTAACGGCGACATTTGGACTACTAATACAATTAAGGCTGAAGCTGGCTCTCTAAGTGTTGGCGATCAGCTCAAAATTGATACTGATGGTTATCTAACTAAGGATGAAGGTAAAACCGCAACAGGCGGAGACGAAGATCCTAAGTTCGTGGTTGTAAAGGTTTACACCATGCCTGACTTACAGCCTGGCGTTAAAGTTCAGCGCATTGGTTGATAAAGGAGGGTTAAAATAATGGATAAGGCTAATTTACTACAGTTAATGAAGAATGTAGCTAACGCTACTCCTTCTACTAACTTCTCTTATAATAACGAGAATCTCTCTTACAGCGCTATGAACGAGACTCTTCGTAGTGAACTCAACGCTCTCGTTGGTACTGAAGAGCTTTATGAGCAGAATAAGCGTTTGGTATTCTCTCTCATGGAGCAGACTATGGACGATATCGTTCCTAATCGTCTGATCAACGCTTATGGTCAGTTTGCTGAGATTCAGACATTCGCTCAGGGTGATCGCCCCGTCTTTAAGCGTAGAACTGGTAAGACTCGCGCTAAGCAGTTCATCACTCGTGTCGGTCTTGCCGGTGTATACGAGACCTTCAAGCTTGGTTCTGAGAGCTTCGAAGTTGGTACCAGTGCTATCGGCGGAGCCGCTCAGATTGGCTTCGAAGAGTTCCTTGACGGTCGTGTGAACTTCGCTGAACTCACTCAGATCATTATGGATGGCATGGATGAACTCATTTATCGTGAGATCGCTCAGGCTCTTATGGGCGCAATTGATCAGCTTCCCGCTGCTAACCGTGTAAGCGCTGCTGGTTTCGATGAGACTGGTCTTGACCGTCTTGTTACTACCGCAAGTGCTTATGGCACTCCTACTATTTACTGCACTCGTGAATTTGCAGTAAAGATTGTTCCTGCTGAGGGCTGGATTTCTGACGAGATTCGTAACGAGCGTTGGAACACCGGTTATCTTGCTAACTATAAGGGTGTTCGTGTTGTAATTCTTCCTCAGACTCTTGAGGATGAAACCAACAGCCGTAAGGTAATCGATCCTGGCTATGCTTGGGTTATTCCTTCTGGCGCTGGCGAGAAGCCTGTTAAGGTTGCTTTCGAGGGTACTACTCACGTTCGTGAGCGTAATGACAATGATGACTGGTCTCGTGACATCCAGGTCTACCGCAAGGTTGGCGTTGGTGTTATGATGACTAACAACATCTTCTCTTACGTTGATACTCAGCTTCAGGGCAAGCTTGACGTAATTCAATAAACTATTCGAGGGGATAGGGATATATCCCTATCCCCTTTAATTCATTATTTGAGAAAAAGGAGTTTTTAATTATGAAAGACCAGTGTAATGTCACTAACAAGAGCGCAGGCTTTGTTATTTATAATATCCCCGAATTGGGCGTCCGCAGAGAGTTCGCTCCCCATGAAACTAAGCATATCAAGGTTGATGAGTTAGATTCTCTGTCTATGATGGGCGGCGGAAAAGAGCTTATCTATAATTATCTCTTTATTAACGATGATGAAATTCTTCATCATTTACTTAATAAGGATGTAGAACCAGAGTATTATCTAACTGAGGAACAGATTCCCAGCTGGATGGAATCTTGTTCTATTGATGAATTTAAGGATGCTCTTGATTTTGCTCCTAATGGCACAAAAGATCTTATCAAACAGTACGCTGTTAGCAAACCATTAAATGACTACGATAAGAGAGAGGCTATTAAAGCCCAGCTTGGTTTTGATGTGAGCAAAGCTATCGAAAATATGAAGCCTGACGAGAACGAGAAGAAGGCCGAAAAGGTTATTAGCACTCCTGCGGCAACCGGACGTCGTTCTTCTACCACTACAATTAAAAAGCCCGTGGAGGCTAAAGAATAAGGGAGGTAATCCCCATGGATGAAAAGTATCCAATTCAAGGGGATCCTACACCCTTTGAAGATATATACAATCGTTTCTTCGGTAAGATTACCGATGATATGTATATGGAGTGGACTGAGGAAGACACCAAGAAAGATTTGCTAAATATCTTACTTGATGCCATCCCAGGATTTGAATTTCCGCGTTTTCCACTCTATGATTATGACGTGAATGGTGAGACTTTTAATTGCCATTTAACTTCCGAAGAAATTAACATTCTTGCGCTACTAATGTATAATACTTGGCTTCAGCGTCAAGTGGCGTCTGTTGAACAGACGAGAATGAAATACTCTGGTAGCGATTTCAAAATGACCTCTCAAGCAAACCATCTCGCTAAATTAATGGAACTTAAGAAAGAGGCTGAGCGTTAGGCGCATCATATGCAACGCCTCTATAAACGCAGAAAGATGATTGATAATAACGGCTCTATTAAGTCTAATTGGTCTACTCTTAGAGAAACGAGTACCTTCGATGGATAAGTATAATATTAACTTTCCAATGAGTACTATCGACCAAGATATGAAGAGACTTATCAATCAACTATGGAAGTTAATTCCTATGCGTGAAAATGGAGAAGATTGGGAGACACATCTAAAAACTATGCTAGAAGAAATTTCTGGTTTGGTGCATATTTACAAGGATAAAGTAGAAGGATTAATTTTATTATCAAAGTTAGAGGGCTTAACCTCAGATGCTTGTAATGATTTTATGATTTATAGAAAGACTGTATTTAGATGTATCGATCTATTAACTCAGGTGATTCGCAATGATTAATTTAGAATTAATGCGGAAGAGATTCGAGTGGCAAGGCGGTATTCATCAGGAAGACCGCATGATTAAGGATAAACAACGCACTTTACATAGAGCTTTGTTATATTCTTATCAAGCTGCTTCGATTGAGATGGTTTAGAGAAATACAGAAGTGCTTGAGATTGAACCCTCCGGTGTAGATGCGGATATGGGGGTTTATGGAGAGATTCGCGCTCTTATCAATCCAGATAAGGTAAAGCAGGATTACGACGACAAGATCGTTTCTATTGATTATGAGCATGGTTATGAACCCGGCGATGTATTTGAGTGGAAGAAAACAAATACATATTGGCTGATCTATACTCAAGAGATTACTGAAGATGCCTACTTTAGAGGAGAAATAAGACGCTGTAGATATAAGATTCGTTTCAAGGATTAGGACGGAAATTGGTGTTCTACTTATGCGGCCATTCGAGGTCCTGTGGAGACACAAATTAACTCTATTCAAAAGAATCAATAGAGAATTGATACTCCTAATCTAAGTTTGAATATTCTTATGCCGCGTAATGAAAAGACACTTCATGCTTTTGATAGATATTCAGAATTTATCTTTGCGGGAAAGTGCTGGAAAGTTGAAGCTCCAGATTCGATTAGTATGAAAAATATTATCGAAGTCAATGCGGAAGAGAATTACTGGAATGATACCACTGATGACCTTGAGAAAGAGATGAAGGATGGTTTGGTTTTTGAACCTACTAATCCTACTCCTGATAGCAAGATTATCGGTGAGACTTTTATAAAGCCGAAAATTGCGGCTACTTACTCCGTCGATATTGCGGACGGAGAATGGAAGATACTTGAAAATGTACCTGCCTGTTTGCAGGTAACTGGAAATTAGACAGCTACAGTGATTTGGAATAAAACTACAAGTGGTCAATTCACATTACAATGGACAAAGGGTAATGATGTAAGAGAAAAGGTCGTTGTAGTTGAATCATTGTATTGAGGTGATCGCGCATGAAACATAATTCATATGAGTATCCCAAGTCTAGTTTATTGGGTATGCCTAAAGACGCGGCAATTATTATCGACCGTATTCTATCAAATCCTAATCTCTTGAGATTATTGGTTTATGAAACAAGAGACTGGCAATCTCAACCTTTACCAAACGGAGAATAGATTAAGGAACTATTTACTAGCCACCAGATTTCATCTGTTCCAAAGATTAAGATTGATAGTAAAGAAAAAACCTATATTAGATTGACTTATGGCACTGTCATTAGAAACGCTTCGAATCCAGAATATCGAGATAATACATTTGGTATTGATATTATTTGTCACTATGACAACTGGGATTTAGGAGACTTTGAGCTACGCCCTTATAGGGTCGCGGGAGAGATAGATGCCATGCTTGATAAAACTCACTTAACCGGCATCGGTGAACTTGAGTTTGTATCTGCTACCCCCTATGTATATAACGAAGAATTTGCGGGAGTGTCTCTGACCTATCTAGCTGTTAGAGGTCATGAGGACTAGAAAAATCCTGTAAATGGCTGACTATAGACTAGCTTTAATGGCCGGGATTGATATTCCTATTCCTGAATTACAATTAACTGTCCATGTCCCGACCATTAAAGATATAGCTTACATGGGTGAGTAGCAGTTTTTTATGGCTGTTCAATATATCTGTTTAGAGAAAGAGTCATTAGTATAGGACGAAACTCTTTTAGCGTCTTTGACTAATTTTCAAGTATTGATGAAAGTATTAGAGCAATCGTAGGATAAAGAAAAAAAGATTGCTTTGATTACTTTGCTTAAGTTACTTTTTCCTGAGTATACAGCAATGATTACTAAGAATAGCATTATTCTTACTATCGTTGGTGAGACCGCTAAAACAGTAATGATAGATGATAGTAACTTTACTATTTTCTAGAGTGTAATACGCTAGGTTTTATGCGTAAATAGTTTGTTTTAGGGCGAGAATGTTATTTATAATCCTGCCAATGATCGAGCTAAAGAAATTGCGGATAAAATCATGCGGAATCGCCGCAAGGTTGCTGAATAGAAAGGAGCAAGTAATGAAAGCGTTCTAACTCGTTATATTTCTATTTTAACAGTAGCCAAAGTTATTTCATTAAGTGAATGTGGAGCATTAAATATGTTTCAGTTATTTGATTTGATGGAGAGATATACGGGTTATGTTGAATGGGATACCGACCTTAAAGTTAGACTTGCGGGCGGGAAGCCCGATAAACAAGTTGAATCTTGGATGAAAGAATTACATCCCAATAAATAAGGAGGAAATATACTATGAGATTTGGCGTACGCGAAATTTGCGACGTAGCATTCCGTGCTAAGTCTAAGATGACTCTCGGCGGCCGCACTTTCTATAAGAATGAGCCTGTCATTTATTTCGACTCTCTAAAGACTTCTAGCCTTGAGGGCGCTTCTACCACAGTTTATGCAACTGGTGGACGTGGTAACACTCGTTTGATCGCATGGGAAGGCGAGCGTACTCTCACCTTCAATATGGAAGATGCTCTTATTAGTCCAGAGAGCTTGGCTATTCTTTCTGGTGCCGGTCTAGCTACTGCTACTGCCGAAAAGCCTGTTTATGTCCACATGACTTCTCAGGTTCAGGTAACTGCTAAGAATACTATTGAAATTCCAGAGATTGCTTGCTGGAATGGTGTTGCTACTGGTACTCCTGGTACTGGCACTGCAGCTGATTACAAGCATGCTAATGCTGATATCTTCTGCATGGTGTTAAGCGATTCTGGTACCGTTGATGTTGAACCTTGCGTCCCTGCCGCTGTTGTTTATGGCGATGGTAAGACCACTATTACCTGCTATGCTGATGGCGCAGCTGGACATAAGGATCTTGAAGTTGGCAAGGTTGTTCTTGTTGACTACTACATCAAAAAGGTTTCTAACACAATGCTAATCGAAATCACCCCAGAGATTAAGGGTCAGAACTTCTATATTGAGGCTTCTACTCTGTTCCGTGATGAGAATACTGGTCTTGATATGCCTGCGGAATTTGTAATTCCTAATGGTAAGGTCCAGTCTAACTTCACCTTCTCTATGGCATCTAGCGGTGATCCTTCTACTTTCAGCTTTGTGGTTGACGCATTCCCTGGCTATACCAAGTTCGATCTTACCAAGAAAGTTCTTGCTGCTATCCAAGTTGTTATGGATGACGTCGCTGCATCTGAGGAGAGCAGAAAGCCCTGCATAGCAGTGGGGGAATAAACACTCCGGAGGGACATGACGCGGAGTTAAAAAATACAGAACCAGTCCGAACCCAATCTGCTGCTAAGCGACTGAGCTTTGTAGAGGATGAAGACGAGGACTTAATCTGAGTTTAAGGGAGGACTTAATGTCCTCCCTTTTTCTTTTTATCTGGAGGTAAAGGAGATATGGCTAGAATACCAAAATCCGCATCCATGCATCAAAAGAAACATAATCTTGGTGACATGAGTATGCCGATCGATGTTGATGCATACGTCGATCATTTTTATATCCACTATAAACAATAGTCAGCATAGCACCTGGCCGCACCTGCCGCGGCTTGGTATAAATATAAGACCTAGCTTATTCTTGATGATATGAAAGCCAGTGGAGCCGCATCTGCTGCGCAGGCTCAAGCTTTAATAGCGCAGATGAATCAAGATACCACTGCTGCGAGATCTAGTGTATAGATTATTAAAGCTTTAAGCGAAGGTCCTCTTATGGAGGAAACTCTTGATAGTATTGCGGCAGCTATGAACAACCTACTCATGGAGAAATATAGTAGCGTTATAGACGGCGGATCGTATGAAGATGCGGTTACGAATATATCTAATCAGTATAATTCTATGCTACTTAACGGTCCAGTAGATGATGCTTCCAAGTTTTTTGACTATATTAAACAAGCATTAGACCTTGTAAATGCTACGCCAAACAAGAGCGAATTGAGAGCTTTTGCAGCTTTATAGAAAGTGTTTGAGGGCAAAACTACTTATAATGATGTTGTATCTTTAGTGTCATTAAATACGATTGGTATTGCATCATAGGTTATAGGATATTTAAGTACAGCGGCAAAAAATCTATCTGCTAATGGCTCTGTCTCTACTCAAAGTTTTGCCTCTACAATTGCCAATATCTTTTCTAGAGCTATTGGCGAACCTTTAGCTGAACGAATGATGAAGAATGTATTATTTGAAATTTCAAATAATGCAGATTAGGCATTTGATTCTTTGATTGCATCATCTGGTGGTAAATTAACTTGGGATAAGGGTACTATTCCTACTACTAAGCAATCTGGAACTGCGGTTGGTGCTCAATCCGGTCGTACAGCTAAAGTAGATATTATCTCTAATGGATTATTTAATCTTGGGGTTACTCTATAGAATGGTACTACAGCTACCATTGAGATTGCTACTAATGCTTCAATTAAATGGCAATCTGCTAAATCTAAAAATATCCATATTGTTAGTAGAACTCCTTTAAGAACTTTCTTAGAGAATGAACCACCAGATAGATAGCAATATGCATACAATGTTATTGCTCATAGATTAAGTGGCGGAGGACGTAAAGGTGGATTCTATCAAGCTTATAATGCTATTCGGTCTACTATTGCAGCGTCCTTCTTTAATGAATGGATTAGCGGTTCTGGAGAATAGCTGGTATCGGGAGGTTCTCCTATCGGCAGTTTAGACAGAGCGCAATTTTTAATGTATAATGGCAAAGTTTATTCTATTGTAAGTATTGTTAATAGAATTTGTGCCAATACATTAAAAGGGCTATCGACCGAGATTCGAGGTTTTTCTACTTCTGACTCTAAGGTGGATAATAGCTTTGTTGCGGCGGATGGTAAACCAGAATGGGCACCAGATATTGAAGCCGCTAATGTACGTAGCCAGATGGTTAGAGATGTAATTAATACATTGACTATTTCTGCTAGTTTAAATTCAAATATATTAAAATCTTTATTTTAATAAACTTGACAAAAGATTAATTATCTAGTATAATTAAAATATAAA
>ERZ1026934.27-NODE-27-length-36586-cov-12.680408_pt1 | contig 36586 bp, 32 predicted proteins | sample MGYA00519462_ERZ1026934 | MGnify/ENA primary metagenome ERZ1026934 (study PRJEB26926, sample SAMN06164446) | human gut metagenome | biome: ENVO:00009003; feature: ENVO:2100002; material: ENVO:00002003 | host: Homo sapiens | place: USA | collected 2012 ...
AGGTGTATGGCATCAACTATAACAAGTGGCGCATCTGCAAGGATGCCATCAAGAAAGGTGAAGAGTTGAATCTTCCGGTTTATAAGTTCCTGGAAGGTCCGCTGATTGAGAAGTTCGGTAAGGAATGGTATGATGAGCTTTGCAAAGTGGCAGAGCAGTTACTCGCCGACTTGGAAGATTAATAAAAAAAGAGATTTCGAAAAGCTTGGTAGCTTATTCCGAAATCTCTAATCCTTCAATATCCACGATATCACTTTCCTTGAATCTTCCTTTCCAGGAAAGTGTGTATATCTTTTGCTTGCTGAATTTAAATCGGCAGAATGCCTGCTCATCCAGTTCTCCGTTGCAGATGTACAGGAAATCATTGATCTTTAATCTGGTTCCTTTGCTGGCTCCTCGCAGCGTAAGGCGGATGGTGCCATAGAAAGGTCTGCCAAAGTCGATGTTGTAACCGGTGGAGTCTCTGTATGTACAGGCTGGTTTCAATACCTTATAGAGCTTGTTCTCGTCCTTGATAACCTTCTTGTCGCCGAAGGCTTTATAATTCATAACATAGGCAGAATCCTGTCTATATTCGTCTGTTATGACACAACCGGTAGGGTGAATCCATCCGTAAGGTTGGTATTCCTCAGATTTCCAAGCCTGCGTATTGGTGCGGGCATGGAAGCGTTCGCCTTCTCCATTGCTGCATTCCTTGAGTTGTCGGCAGAGCCATTTGCCGTCTGCTTTCTGATAGAATGGAATGCTGTCCTGCTGCCATCCGTAGAATTCCAGTGAGAGTTGCTTGCCGTAGCTGGGTTTGCCTTGTGGGGCGTACCATACTGCAATCACATTTTCGCCATTTTTGAGAAAGCGGGTTACGTCGATGGTTCGGTTCAGAAGAATGCTGTCCTTGATACCATCGAATTTCAGGCTTCCCGTTACGTTTCTCTCGTTGATATAGAGTTTGTAATTGCCTGTGCTTGCAATATTCATAAAAGCTTGGGTAGGGCGCTCGTCCATGATGTAGCTTTGGCGGAACCATACCTCAGAAGAATCGTTGGGCAGGGGATAGGATATCCAGTGGGTACCGAACTCCTGTGCATGGGAGCTCAGTACCCAAAGTATAGAAATGATGAGAGTTATTATGTATCTCATTGAATTACTTTTGTCCTTTTCTTTAATGTTTTGTCTTTTATTCTGATAGATAACTATAGTCTTTTACTCTATAGATATAGATAAGATGGATATGGATCTTTTATCTGATGGTCTTTGTTTCTCCTGCCTTGAAGGTAAGGATTTTCTGTTTGCCATTGTAGAGGATAGTCAGATTACCCTCGTTTTTGCTGGTGATGGTTGCCTGAGTCAATTTGCCTTTGTTCCATGCGAGCGATACGCCATAGTTGCCACGGGCCTTTAGACCTCTTATTTCGCCTGCCTGCCATTCCTGTGGAAGAGCAGGGAGCAAATTCATCGTTTCACCATCGCATTGCATCAGCATCTCGCAAACACCTGCAGTTCCTCCGAAGTTGCCGTCTATCTGAAATGGTGGATGGGCATCGAAGAGGTTAGGATAGGTACCGCCACTGTGATGCTTGCTATCCTTGTAAACCTCAGGACTAACGTAGGTGAGCAATTTGCGGTATATCTGGTAAGCCTTGTCGGCACGATGCAGACGAGCCCAGAGGTTGATTCTCCAGCCTGTGCTCCAACCAGTAGAATTGTCGCCCTTGATTTCCAAAGTCTTGGTTGCAGCTGCAGCAAGCTCGGGTGTCTTTGCTACCGAAATCTGGTGGAAAGGATAGAGACCGAGCAGGTGAGACTGATGGCGATGATGCCAATCCTGGTCATCCCAATCGTGATACCACTCCATCAGGTTGCCTCGCTTTCCAATGTGGTAAGGACGCAGGCGATTGAGGGCAGCTTGCAACTGCTGCTGGTAATCACTGTCGATACCTAGGGCTTTCGCTCCCTTGATAGTGTTCTTGAAGAGCTCACGGATGATGGCAAGGTCGGCGGTTCCACCATAGAAACTGCTGCCACGGTAGCCCTTATCGGTAATATAATCTGCCTCTGGCGATGTGCAAGGGGCTGTAATCAGTTCGTTTGGATTGTGTGGATTCGGAATAAGCCACTCCAGCAGGAAATCGGCAGCGCCCTTCATCAAAGGATAGGCTGTATTGCGGAGATATTCCGTATCACGGGTATAGTCGTAGTGATCCCAGAGGGTTTCTACAAGCCAGGCTCCACCCATCGCCCAGTTGCTCCATTGTGGGCTCTCGTTTCCGGTTCCCACAGGGTTGCTCATCGCCCACGCATCGGTATTATGTCCGGCACACCATCCCTTATCGATGCCGTAGAAGTGCTGGGCATTGTGGCGACCTGTTACCGACAAGCCTTCTACCAATCCATCTACGGGAGCAACCAGCTCGGAAAGATTGGCAACTTCTGCCGGCCAGTAATTTTCTTCCAGATTGATGTTGATGGTATAGTTGCCACGCCATGGAGAGCGAAGGGCTGGTGCCCAGAGTCCCTGCAGATTGGCTGGTACTCCCTTGGTGCGGCTACTGCTGATGAGCAGGTATCTGCCATATTGGAAGTAGAGCTGTTCCAGATAAGGGTTGCTCTCGTGGTTGTCGCTATAGGCGAGCAACTGCTGGTCGGTAGGACGGGAAGCATCAAACTTGGCACCTTTCAGGTTCAGGCTTACTCTATCAAAGAGTTTTCTGTAATCAGCGATATGACGCTGTTTGAATTCATCATAGGTGAAGTTGGCAAGATGCCAGGCATCATCAGATACTCTTTCGATATACGGAGCCCCTTCTTTCACCGGGTGCTTGTCGAAGCCATTGTAGCTTGTCTCGTTGACAAGATAGATGATAGCCTCGCTTACATCTTTTAGATGGAGCACAGAATCGTCAGCCCATACCTGTCCGTCGGTGTTCTTTACCTGAAGCATCGCACAGTAATGCGTACTGTTGGCTTCATCTCCCAGAACATGACCTGTCATGGTGATTTGTCCTCTGGATGCTTTCACCTGATGAGGAATGAGAGAGGTCAGGGATATGTCGCTGTTGATGGCTCTCTTTTGAGAGGCACTCAACTTGATGGCGATCATCTTGTCAGGATGTGAAGCAAAATACTCCTTGGTGTACTGGATGCCATTGCGCTTGAATTGTACTGTAGCAAGGGAATTGTCGAGACTTAACTCACGATAGTAATCAGTAAATTCTCCCTGGTTGCAGTCTATGATATTGATCATGCCCAGCGGCTGATAGAACTCCGAGTTGTGTCCTTGTACATAGTGCTGCAGGGAATCGGCAGTCTTGTAAACTTCCTTAAACAGGGCTTCTCTGATTTTGGGAATCCACTTGTAGGCTTCGCCACCTTCGTCAGGGTTTACAGGAACGCCCGTCCACAGGGTGATGTCATTGAGCTGGATGGAATCATTGTTGGCTCCGCCGTAAACCAGCGCACCCAGTTTGCCGTTGCCCAGTGGCAGTGACTCTTCGAAGGCGTATGCAGGCTTGTTGTACCACAACTTGTTGGGTAGGGGAGTTTTACTAACTGTTGCCGCCTGGCAGTTCAAGAACGTTGAGGCAGCTAGCGCAAACGTAAAAAGCAGATGCTTCATAAATTTAGTTTTGTTAGTTGTAAAAACATGATGTCGGGGGTGTTGCTTTTTGAAGGCGGCAACCTAAAAAAGGGGGAAGACTCCTGCAGAGTCTGCCCCCAATATATGGTGCTCGCTTTATGCGTCGATATTGGCGTATGTTGCGTTCTGCTCGATGAACTCTCGGCGTGGCTCCACATCGTCGCCCATCAGCATAGAGAAAATCTCGTCAGCCTGAGCTGCATTCTCTATGGTAACCTGCTTGAGCAAGCGTGTTGCTGGGTCCATAGTGGTTTCCCAAAGCTGCTCTGGGTTCATCTCACCCAAACCTTTGTATCGCTGGGTGTGGATATTCTTATCTTCTGTGCCCTCGCCATACTTGTCGATGAAAGCCTGGCGCTGCTGTTCTGTATAGCAATACTCGCTTACCTTACTGCGGTAAGTACACTTGTAGAGAGGTGGGGTAGCGATGTACAAGTGGCCTTCCTCGATAACTTTAGGCATGAAGCGATAGAACAGAGTCATAATCAGCGTGTCGATGTGGGAACCATCGACGTCGGCATCGGTCATGATGATAATCTTGTCGTAACGCAGCTTGTCTGTGTTGGCTTCCTTGCTGTCCTCACCATCTACACCGAAGCGAACTCCGATACTCTGGATGATGTTCATGACAGACTCTGCTTCGAAGACTTTATGCCACTGAACCTTCTCTACGTTCAGGATCTTACCACGCAATGGGAGGATAGCCTGGCGGAAACGGTCGCGGCCCTGCTTGGCAGAACCACCGGCGGAATCACCCTCGACGAGGAAAATCTCGCATTCCTTAGGGTCCTTCATAGAGCAATCGGCAAGCTTACCAGGAAGACCGCCACCAGTCATGAAGTTCTTGCGCTGTACGCTCTCGCGTGCTTTACGGGCTGCGATGCGGGCTGTAGCTGCCAGGACAACCTTTTCGCAGATGCGCTTAGCCTCGTCTGGATGTTCCTCCAGGTAATCAGACAAAGCTTCGTTTACAGCCTGCTGAACGGCGCCCTGTACCTCGCTGTTTCCGAGCTTGGTCTTGGTCTGACCCTCAAACTGAGGTTCTGCTACCTTGATAGAGATAACGGCGGTAAGACCCTCGCGGAAGTCTTCTGGTGCAATCTCTACCTTTGCCTTCTCAATCTGCTTAGAGATGGCTGGGTCAGCTTCTGCGTAAGCCTTCAGGGTACGGGTTAACGCCATACGGAAACCAGTCAGGTGGGTACCACCCTCGATGGTGTTGATATTGTTCACGTATGAGTGGATATTCTCCGAATAGTCTGTGTTGTACATCACGGCAATCTCAATAGGAATACCCTGCTTCTCTGTCTTCAGGTAGATGACGTCATCGAAGAGGTGGGTGCGATGGCGATCCACGTAGCGAACGAATTCCTTCAAACCATCCTTTGCATGGAAAACCTGCTCCTTGGTCTTGCCTTCCTCGTCTGGGCGCAGATCTCTCAGAGTAATCTTGATACCCGCGTTGAGGAATGCCAACTCGCGCATACGGTTGGCGATGATGTCCCACTTGTAGATTGTGTGGGTGAAGATGGTTGGGTCTGGCCAGAACTGTTGGCGTGTACCGCGCTTGTTGGTCTCGCCTACCACCTTTACCGAATAGAGAGGCTTTCCTTTCTCGTATTCCTGCTGGTAGATCTTGCCGCCACGGAAAACCTGTGACAACATGTGGGTAGAAAGTGCGTTTACACAACTTACACCCACGCCGTGCAAACCTCCAGAAACCTTGTATGAACCCTTGTCGAACTTACCACCGGCATGGAGCACGGTCATTACGACTTCGAGGGCTGACTTATGAAGCTTCTCGTGCATATCCACAGGAATACCACGGCCATTGTCTTCTACAGTGATAGAGTTGTCCTCATTGATGGTAACCTCGATGTCGGTACAGTAACCAGCCATCGCCTCGTCGATAGAGTTATCAACGGTCTCGTTTACCAAGTGGTGAAGACCCTTTTCGGAAATGTCTCCAATGTACATTGCCGGACGTTTGCGAACAGCTTCCAAGCCTTCAAGAACCTGGATGTTGCTCGCTGAGTAATTATTTGCGGTGTTTTGATTTTCTGCCATTTTTAGAATTGTCTTATTTCCGTGCAAAGATACAAAAAAAAGCTGAGAAACAGCTAGTTTTCTTTGTGAAAATTAGCGAAAAAGGAGAAAAAAGTAAGGTGGTGATGTGTCGAAGGTCGAAGGGGTATAAAAAAGAGTAAGGCTGCAACCCCTTTATGAAGGATAGCAGCCTTATTTATCTCTTTTGCTTTAACTTGGAAGTTAGGCCAACTTAGCGATGTGCTGTGTAAGACCAGACTTCAAGTTTGCAGCCTTGTTCTCGTGAATAACGTTGATCTTAGCCAACTTGTCCAAAAGCTTCTGTACTGTAGGATAGAGCTTTGCAGCCTCCTCCTTGTCAGTCATGTTGCGCAACTTGCGAACGGCATTGCGCATAGTCTTTGCATAGTACTTGTTATGCAAAGCCTTCTTCTTGTCCTGACGGATTCTCTTTACTGATGATTTGTGATTTGCCATCTCTATGTTTTATTTTTATATTCTTTATTAATGTTTGTAGTCCCTAGCAGAGTCGAACTGCTCTTTAGAGAATGAAAATCTCTCGTCCTAACCGATAGACGAAGGGACCATTGCTTATTTGCGGGTGCAAAGTTACTACTTTTATTTGAATCTTGCAAATTTTTCCGCGAAAATTTTCGCTAAATGCTTGTTTTTTTGTAATTTTGCCCTGTTTTTTAATAATTATAGACAAAATGGAAGTAAAAACTAGAGCTATCGTACTACAAACCATTAAGTATGGGGATGCACAACTTATCGTGGATTTCTTCACCGAAAAGTTGGGCAGAGTCTCTTTTATGGTCAAAATACCCAAGTCTTCTAAGGCGAAGATGAAGCGTCAGCTGTTTCAGCCATTGATGATTCTCAACCTGGAGTTCGATCATCGTCCGAAAGCTAACTTGCAGCGATTGAAGGATGTATCCATCGCCCTTCCCTTTGTGGATCTTCCCTTTTCGCCTTACAAGTTGGCGATGTCTATGTTTCTGGCAGAGCTTTTGGGGCAAGCCACCAGGAACGAGCAGGTGAATGTTCCATTGTTTTCCTTCATAGAGGAGAGTGTGGCGTGGCTCGACCAGGCACAGGGGAATTATGCCAATTTCCATATAGTCTTTATGGTTCGGCTAACCTTCTTTCTTGGATTTTCGCCTAACCTTGAGAGTGGTGCGCATGGCGATTTCTTCGACTTGGAGGAAGGCCGTTTTGTATCCTTCGTGCCTACACACGTACATTATTTAAATAAAGAGGATTCTTTACGTATGTTGGGGCTGCTTCGCCTGAGCTATGAAACAATGCACCTCTACACAATGTCCCGATTGGATCGAAACCGCTGTGTAGAGGTGATATTGCAATATTATAGGATTCATGTTCCGGGATTCCCGGAGCTGAAAAGCTTTTCTGTTCTACAGGAGTTGTTTGCTTAAGGAACGTTTCTCTAGATGAACGGTTCTCTTGGCACTACAGCTTTACCAGATAGTTTAGGCGAAGCTAATGACTCCCTGTACTGTGTCGTTATCGTCTTTCTTCTTAGCCTCCTCCGTTTCTGTATTGCCAGAAGCCAGATTGCGGATGTCTTCGAGAGTCTGACGGGTGCGCTTGAAGGTTGGTGTGTTCTCTACCTGAAGGATTACATCCTCATTGTCGAGATCCTCAGGACGGAACAGGAAGATGTGTGGATGACGCTTATACTGGGTAGAGTTGCCGTCTGAGCCATAGTAGCGCTCGCGTCTGTTCTGACGCTCTGCTCTTGTCTCTTCCTCTTCTGCGATACGGCGAGCTTCCTCTTCTGTATGCTTCTTCATGTGGCGGTTCATTCCCTCAACGTCTTCGAGACCGAAACCTGTTGCCAATACGGTAACCTTGACACGGCTGCCCAACTCTGGGTCTATGGCGAGTCCCCACTTCAACTCGAAGTCATCTCCAAACTTCTCCATGAAGTCGTTTACATCGTTCATCTCATCCATGGTCAAACCAGGATTGTCCTTCTTCTCACTGGCAAAAGCAATGCTCAGCAAGATCTTCTTGGAGTTGAATACATCGTTGTCGTTGAGCAAAGGTGAGTTCAATGCATCCTCAATCGCCTTCTTGACACGACCTTCACCTTCACCGTAACCAGTACTCATGATGGCAACGCCACCATCCTTCAATACGGTCTTCACGTCGTTGAAGTCAAGGTTGATGAGTCCGTGAACGGTGATGATTTCAGCAATACTCTTTGCTGCAACGCTTAAGGTGTCGTCTGCCTTTCCGAAGGCATCGAGTACTGCGAGGTCTGGATAAATCTGGCGGAGACGCTCGTTGTTGATAACCAGCAGCGCATCTACGTGCTTAGACATCTCTTCTACACCATCCAGTGCCTGGTCGATCTTCTTAGGACCTTCGAAGCGGAAAGGAATGGTTACGATACCAACGGTAAGGATTCCGAGTTCCTTGCTCACTCTTGCGATGACAGGCGCAGCACCGGTTCCTGTACCACCACCCATTCCGGCAGTGATGAAAGCCATCTTGGTGCCGTCGTTCAGCATGTGCTTGATCTCTTCAAGGGTTTCCTCGGCAGCCTGGCGAGCCTTGGCAGGCTTGTTGCCGGCTCCCAGACCTTCCTTGCCCAACTGCAGATGTACAGGTACTGGAGAATCGTTGAGCGCCTGATTATCAGTGTTACACAATACGAAGCTTACGTCGTGGATGCCTTCACGGTACATGTGGTTGACAGCGTTACCACCGCCACCACCAACACCAATCACCTTGATGATGCTGTTTTCCTTTTCTGGCTCTCCAAAGTCCAGAATATGTGGAGTATTTGTGTTATCTAGCATAATAGTCTATTCTAAAATATGATTATATTATTCTTCCTCAGAGATGGTATCCTTCACGAATTTCTTGAATCCTCTCATGAACTTGTGAACGAGGCTGTTCTCTTTTCTGCGTTTTGCTTCTTCCTCGGCTTCCTTTTCAGCCAGGAGTCTTGCCTCTTCCTCTTCCTGTTCTCTCTTGCGGCGAGCCTCTTCTTCTGCCTTCTGCTTTTCGGCTGCAGTCAATACCACGCCGGTGCCTACTGTCTCGTTCGGGTTGCGAGGAGCCTTGTGGGCTTCTGAACCTGTTCCTGTTGTAGGACGGTTGTCGAGGTTGTCGAAGAGGTCGTTGTTGAATTCGCTGCCTGCGCAGTTCATGTCGCCCTTGGCCAGGAGTCCCAATACGGTATTCATCATACCTGTATGATTGGTGATCTTAGGATCCTTTGAGTTGACTGTCTGGGTAACAAACTTCGCGATGCGTACCTTGTCAATATGGGTATGAGTCTTGAATACCTTATCGATTTCAGGCATATTGCTTCCACCGCCGGTGAGGATGATACCTCCCATCAGCTTATCAGAGAATTCTACAGGTACCTGGAACCATGCATTTTCTACGATTTCCTCCACACGAGCCTCTACAATCTCGATAAACTTTTTGCTCTCTATGGTTCTGTCCTTGTCAACAGAGTAGTTGAGTGTTGGGTCGATATTGCTGATATCGGTGTAGGCCTTTGCATATTTCAGCTTCATCTTTTCTGCATCAGCATCCTCGAGCTGGAGGCAAGTCAAGTCCTTGGTGATGTTGTTTCCACCCAATGGGATGACAGAGAGATGGCGCAGGATACCCTTGTAGTACACGGATACGGTAGTGGTGTCGGCGCCCAGGTCAACGAGCATACATCCGGCTCTCTTCTCAGAGTCGGTCAATACGCTGTCTGCCATAGCCAATGGTGCGAGATACATCTCCGCAATCGAGATATTTGCATTCTCGAAGCAGGTGTTGATATTGTTATAGAAGTTCTTGCGCCAAAGGATATTCAGGAAGATACCTTCCAGATGGCTGCACTGTATGCCTACAGGGTCAATCTGGTACTGGTTGTCTATCTTGTATTCCTGTGTTGCAGCGTCAAGAATTTCTTGGTCTGGATAAGTCATGTTGCGGTTGATGTCCATCAGCTCATTAATCATATCCTGCGAGATGATAGATGCGCCTGGCAGATCTTTCACGATGACGTTCTTGAGGCTTCTGATAGATCTGCCTCCTACACCCACGTAAACCTGGGTAATATCTTGTTTGAGGAAGTTCTTCAACTTCTTGATAATGCTAGTGAGGCACTGGCATGTTTTGTCGATGTTATAGATAACACCCTTTCTGATACAAGAAGACGAGTTTTCCTCAACGGTAGCCAGCACGGTGATGCTGCCGTCTAAATTCTTCTGACCAGCTATACCTGTCATCTTAGATGAGCCAAGCTCGATAGCTACAATAAATTCCTTTGGCATAGTCTTTATATATTATCTTTTTCTGTTTCAATTATAAAATTAGCTGTTATTATGATGCTTTGTGCAAATTATCTGGTTGTCAAACTCGATGTTGATGTATGAGTATTTGTTCCAGCCAGCTTGAGAGAGACCATATTTGTAGAACTTTTCCAGACGGTCCATCTTCTTGTTGATGAAGTCTTCTACATCTTGTTCTCTTTTGCTGATGATATTGCTTTCCGGCAGGTTACCTATATATATAATGTGGTTTCCTACTCGTGGCACCAGTTCAATGCCCCTGTCGGGCAGTACGTTGATCTGCTCTATCTGATTTCTCCAAAGATTGTTCTTCATCAGGGTCTTGCTTACCAGCGATATGTATTTCTGGGCAAACCATTTGTTGATGTTGCCTGTGGCGATGATGATGTCGCTCGTATAGTTGGTGTTGGGCATTACCTGATAATGATCATCTATATAGTAGTCTTCGTTGTTGATGCTCTTGATTCTCACAATTGGCATACGCTGGGTGAGGTAGATATCCACCAGTCCGTCTTGCGTCTTGTAGCATTCTGCGGTCTTCACGAAGGGACTGGTCTTTAAGGTTTCCTCTATCTTTCTGGCGTTTACGTTGTTCAGCGGTTTCTCCAGGGGATAGAGCTTTTTTATCTCCAGTCTCTTCTTGATTTCCTTTGCATTCAGAAAGCCGTTGGTCATCTCATCCTCAATGTTGATGTTCACCTTGGTGCATAGCATTCCCTTTTCATCAGGTTTGTTAAACTTGGTGAAAGCGAATCCCAGATAGGTTGCCAGTGCAACATCCAGGGTGATGAGTAGGGTTTTCTGCCAATTGATATGCATTGATTACTTTGTTCTTGTTTGCATAAGTCCCTATCTTCGGGGCTTATTTTGATTCTAGAATCTTTGTGATCTCTGGAACGTAGTTGTCCAGATCGCCAGCTCCCAGAACGACGAGTACGTCGAAGTCACGGCTCTTCACCAGGCCGAGTACATCTTCCTTGTGAATCATGCTCTTCTCTACGCCTGGTTTCAGGTTGTCGTAGATGAGCTTGGAGGTAACTCCTGGGATAGGCTGCTCGCGAGCAGGATAGATATCGCAGAGGATGACTTCATCGAGGAGACTCAGGCTGTTGGCAAAGTCCTTGTAGAAATCACGGGTGCGGGTGTAGAGGTGAGGCTGGAAGATGGCTGTAATCTTGCGATCTTTGTAAAGCTCACGAATACTCTTGGCACTCTGGTAAATCTCTTTTGGGTGATGAGCGTAGTCGGAAAGGAATACGAGCTTGTCGTTCTTTATCTTGAAGTCGAAGCGGCGGTCCACGCCTCCGTATGTCTTCATTCCGTTGCGAAGCTCATCGGCTGTACAACCATTCAGCTGTGCCATTGCCATTGCTGCCACACCATTTGTGATGTTGATTGGCACTGGCTGTCCGAGCTCTACGCCTGTAACGTTTTCGATAGGAGAGATGAAGTCGAATGTGATTCCGCCATTCTCTATCTTGATGTTCTCAGCGTGGAAGTCGCCTTCGTCCTGGCTGTATTCGTATATCTTGACGCCGTCTTGCACGTGCTGTTTCATCTCCAGGTCTTTGTGGATGATGAGCGCACCGCCCGGCTGGATCAATTCTGTATAGTGACGGAAGCTTTCGAGATAAGCCTCCTTGGTACCATAGATGTCGAGGTGATCAGGATCTGTAGATGTGATGACGCTCATCCATGGGCGCAACCAGTGGAAACTGCGGTCAAACTCATCTGCCTCGATGACTACGAAGTCGCTCTTGTCTGAGAGAATGTAGTTGGTGCCATAGTTCTTGGAGATTCCTCCGAGGAAGGCATTGCAGTCGAGATGGCTCTGGTGCATGATGTGGGCACACATGGTAGAAGTAGAAGTCTTGCCGTGTGTACCTGCCACGCACAGTCCCTTGTGGGTGCGGGTCAGGGTACCCAGAACCTGCGCACGCTTCTCGATGGTGAATCCATTCTCGCGGAAGTAAACCAGCTCCTTGTGCTCAGCAGGGATGGCTGGTGTATAGACAACCAGCGTGTTCTTGGCATCCTTGCAAGCCTCAGGGATGAGATCTACATTCTCTTCGTAGTGGATGAGCATTCCTTCTTTCTCCAACTCGTGAGTGAGATTGGAAGGAGTCTTGTCGTATCCGGCTACAACCAACTTCTTGCTGAGGAAGTATCTGGCGATGGCGCTCATACCGATGCCGCCTGCACCTACAAAATAAACTGCTTTAATATCCTTGATTTCCATTATCTTGTTGCTAATTTGATTACTTCGTCGGCGATGACGTCGGCTGAGTTTTTTAATCCTAATTTCTTGATGTTCTCACAGAGTGAGTTGAGTTTATCCTCGTTCTTGACTGTGTTGATGGCTTTCTGGAGCAATTCGTTTGGCGCATCAGCATCTTTCACGTAGATGGCTGCATCCTTGTTTACCAGTGCCATGGCATTCTTGGTCTGATGGTCTTCTGCCACGTTAGGGCTTGGGACGAGGATGACTGGCTTTCCGATGAGGCAGAACTCACTGATACTGCTGGCTCCGGCACGGCTGATCACGAGGTCGGCAGCCTTGTAAGCTGCGCCCATGTCGCTGATGAAGTCGGTAACCTTGAGCATTGGCAGTTCCTTGCCCTTGAGTTGCTCCATGATGGCTGCGTTGTAGTACTTACCTGTCTGCCAGATAAACTGCACGCCGCTTTCCTTCACGAGGTCGAGGTGCTGAAGCACGCTCTCGTTGATGGTTCTTGCACCGAGGCTTCCGCCCACGAGCAGGATGGTTTTCTTGTCAGGGTCGAGACCGAACTGCTTTCTTGCCTCTTCCTTGGTGAGGGTAGTCTCCAATACGTTCTGGCGTACTGGATTTCCCGTCATGATGATTTTGTCGGCAGGGAAGAAACGTTCCATTCCTTCGTAAGCCACGCATATCTTTTCTGCCTTCTTTGCCAGGAGCTTGTTGGTCACACCTGCGTATGAGTTCTGTTCCTGGATGAGGCATGGAATACCTTTGCTAGCGCAAACGTTGAGTGTAGGACCGCTGGCGTATCCGCCCACACCTACAGCAGCCATTGGCTTGAAATTCTTGATGATGCTCTTGGCCATGTGCTGGCTCTTCCATATCTTGAAGAGAACAGCGATGTTCTTGAGCAGATGCTTTCTGTCGAAACCGCAGATAGGCAATCCTTTGATTTCATAACCTGCTGCAGGAACACGCTGCATTTCCATTCTGCCGAGTGCTCCAACAAACAATATTTTGGCATCAGGGCGCTTTGCCTTGATGGCGTTTGCGATGGATACGGCAGGGAATATATGACCGCCTGTACCGCCTCCACTTATGATAATTCTCAGTTCATTATTCATAATCCATTCTTGTTTACGACCCGAGGGTCAACAATTTTCACGCAAAGGTAAGCAAAAAAATCCATTTAATGGCATTTTTTACCTTATTTATGATACACTTTTGTTATGCAGCAGCAAATTTGTCAAAATTTGCTTCGTTTTGAGGCAAATCTTTCTTTTTTGCGGTTCTACTGATGCTTAAGATGATGCCCAGGTAGAGACAGTTGATGATGGTTGAGGTTCCACCTCGGCTGATGAGCGGAAGTGGCTGACCAGTAACCGGTGCCAAGCCTACAGCTACAGCCATGTTGAACAGTGCCTGGATAACCAGCATGATGGCAAGTCCCATGCACAGGAATGCTGGGAATGTGTTCTCACACCGGTTGGCGATTCGTCCGGCTCTGAAGAGCAGAATGATGTAGAGGAATGCCACAAAGAAGGCACCCCACAGTCCCATTTCCTCGATGATGATGGCGTAGATGAAGTCGGAGAAAGCTTGAGATAGGAAATCTCGTTCTACGGAGTTTCCCGGTCCCTTTCCCACGATATTCGATGAGGCGATGGCGATGTTGGCATGGGCCACTTGCGCATCCTTATCCAGGTCCACGTCTTCCGGAGCAACTGGCTTGGAATTGATAAACTTGTCGATACGTGCTTTCCAGGTATCTGCTCGGTGGAACATCTTCTCTGCCATACCTGGTGCTTCTTCCTTCTCGTTGATGTTCTCTGTGAGCGTATTTTCCGGCTTGCTTCCTCCGTTTTCCTTGTCTTCACCCACGATCATGACGCCGGCGAAGACAACGCAGATAAATATCAAGACGCTGCCCACGAGTTTGCCTATCTGACTCATAGGTACTCTTCCGATGATCATCATGCATAAGATGGTGATGCACAGAAGCATGGCGGTGGATAAGTTCTCAAGTCCGATGAGGATGATAAACGGGCAGCAGGCCGTCAAGACATACTTGAAGGCTCTCCGTTCTGCACCATTCTGCGTCTGCATTGCACTGAGAATCTGCGCCACTACCAGCACCACCGCTCCCTTGGCTATTTCCGAAGGCTGAAACTGGATGCCCACCAGGTTAATCCAGCGGGATGCACCATTGGTGGATTGTCCCGCTATCAAAACCCAGATGAGTAAGCCCAGAGATGGAAATATCACAAAAGGAGTGACGATCTTGAAGTACTTACACTTAACCTTGAGCATACATATCATGGTGCCTAAGCCTAGAAAAAGGAGACCTATATGGCGTATTACCGGCGCCATATAGTTACCACTCTTGTACGACAAGGAGCTAGAGGCGGAATACACCTCTATGATGCTTATCATACAGAGAAAGAAGAAGACCATCCAGATGACCTTGTCTCCCTTGAATATGTTGCCTATGGTCTTATTGTTCATTTCTTAACTGTCCTATCTCTAAAATTATTATCACTTAAGTTCTTGCCAAATGAAAAGTTATTCACCGATGGCTCTTGCCAGGGCCTTGAACTGCTCGCCGCGGTCCTCCATGTTCTTGAAGAGGTCGAAGCTGGCGCAGCATGGGCTCAGCAATACGGTGTCGCCTGGCTTGGCAAGTTCCTGGCAGGCAGCCACGCAGTCTTTCATGCTGTGGGTGTCGCGAACAGGAATGCCCAGGGCGTCGAAGTTGTCGTGCAGCTTCTGGTTGTCGGCTCCGAGATATACGATACCTGCGCACTTCTCCTTTACCAGGTCCTTGATCTGGTTGTAATCGTTGCCCTTGTCCTTACCACCGATGATGAGGATGGTAGGGGTTGTCATGCTCTCCAGAGCGTACCAGCAAGCATCCACATTGGTAGCCTTTGAGTCGTTTACATAGTAAACTCCCTTGAACTTGCCCACCTTCTCCAGTCGGTGCTCTACGCCTGGGAAGTCGCTGAGGCCCTTGTGCAGGGGCTCGTGGTCGATGCCTACGATGTTGCAGGCAAGTCCTGCTGCCAGGCTGTTGTAGATGTTGTGCTTGCCGCGCAGGCTCATGTCTGCCTGTGGCATCTCGAAGGCTGATGGGAAGTTGAGTTTGTACTTGCCGTCCTCGATGTAGCCCACGCATCCTTCCTCGTTGAATTCTGAGAATGGACAGAGGTGTGACTTGAGGTCATACTTCTCCAGTTCCTTCTTCACGATAGGATCATCGTTCCAGAAGATGAAGCTGTCTTCCTCTGTCTGGTTCTGTGTGATGCGCATCTTGGCATCGGTATAGTTCTGCATCTTGAACTCGTAGCGGTCCAGATGGTCTGGAGTGATGTTGAGCAGGATTGCCACGTTGGCACGGAATTTGTACATGTTGTCAAGCTGGAAACTGCTCAGCTCGATGACGTAGTACTTATGAGGTGTCTCTGCCACCTGCAGCGCCAGACTCTTGCCGATATTGCCAGCCAGTCCTACATCGTAGCCAGCCGACTTGATGATGTGATAGATCAGCGAAGTAGTTGTGGTCTTGCCGTTGCTACCTGTGATGCAGATCATCTTGGCATCTGTATATCTGCCTGCAAATTCTATTTCGCTGATGATAGGGGTACCCTTTGCCATCAGTTCCTGAATCATAGGGGCTTCCTTAGGAATGCCCGGGCTCTTGATGACTTCATCAGCGTCTAAGATTTTCTCTTCAGTATGATGTCCCTCTTCCCACTCAATGCCGTGGTCGTCCATCAACTTCTTGTAGTTGTCCTTGATCTTAGATATGTCAGAGACAAATACCTCGAATCCCTCTTTCTTCGCCAGCACGGCAGCACCTGCGCCACTTTCGCCAGCTCCTAAAATTACAATTTTGCTCATTGTTGTATCTTTATCTTGTCAGGCTGATAAGAGCCTTTGTTTTATCTTATCTTCAATGTGATGATGGTGAGTGCTGCCAGGATGATGGTCACGATCCAGAAACGGATGGTAATCTTTGATTCGTGGTAGCAGTTGCGAGGCTTCTTCCACAGATACTTGCAGTCTGGATCCAGCTGGCTGTCCTGTGTACGGAAGTTGTCGTGGATAGGCGTGCGCTTGAAGATGCGCTGCTTGATGCCTCTGCGCTTCCCCAGCTTGTAGTAATATACCTGCATCATCACGCTGAGGCTCTCTACGAAGAAGATTCCGCAGAGGATAGGCAGCATCAGCTCCTTGTGGATGATGATGGCGCCCACGGCGATGATACCGCCGATGGTGAGCGAACCGGTATCGCCCATGAACACCTGCGCAGGGTAGGCGTTGTACCAGAGGAAGCCGATGAGGGCTCCGATAAAGGCACAGAAGAATACCACCAGCTCCTCGGAGCCAGGAATATACATGATGTTGAGGTAGGCGGCAAACTCGATGTGCGACGACACATACGCAAGAATGCCTAATGCCACACCTATGATGGCGGAGTTTCCGGCACACATTCCATCCATTCCATCGTTGAGGTTGGCACCGTTGGAAACGGCGGTAACTACGAAGATGGTCATGATTACAAAGAGAATCCAGCCTGCAGCTACCTTGTGCTCACCACAGAAGCTGGTGATGCTGGAGTAGTCGAGATTATGCCCCTTGATGAATGGTATGGTGGTTTTCAACGACTTTCGTGCCTCTGCACGATGCTTTACCACCGTCTCCTGTCCCTGGCGTTCGATGGCGAGGTTCTCGTTCATCTTCACGTCTGGAGAAGCCCAGAGCACCAGACCTACGATGAGGCCGATACCAACCTGTCCTACGATTTTGTATTTGCCCTTCAGTCCCTCTTTGTCGCGCTTGAAAATCTTGATGAAGTCATCCATACCACCGAGGAAACCAAGCCATACGGTAGTGATGATCATCAGGATCAGATAGATGTTGCGCAATCTGCCGAGCAGCAATACAGGTACGAGGATGGCCAGGATGATGATGACGCCACCCATGGATGGGACACCGATCTTCTTTACGCCGAATGGGTCGATGCTGGCATCGCGCTGGGTCTCGGTAATCTGCTTGCTCTTGAGGTACTTGATGAACTTCTCGCCAAACCATGCAGAGATGACGAGTGATAAAATCAGTGCGAGCAGGGCACGGAATGAAATGTAACCCCACATGTGGGAACCTGTGATGCCCCACTGCTCCAGAAATCTAAAAAGATAGTATAACATTTTTCTTCTTCTCTTTTTCTATTAGATGATAATACTACTTGTTGATACCGAAGATTTCGCGAAGTACTTCCTTGTCGTCAAAGTGATGCTTCACGCCCTTGATCTCCTGGTAGTCTTCATGTCCCTTTCCGGCAACGAGGATTACATCGCCCTTCTTGGCCAGCATGCAGGCTGTGCGGATTGCTTCCTTGCGGTCAACGATGCTGATCACCTTCTTCATCTGCTGGGCGTTGAGACCAGCCAGCATGTCGTTGATGATGTCCTGTGGCTCTTCGAAGCGAGGATTGTCGCTGGTGATGATAACCTTATCGCTCTGCTTGACTGCCTCTTGTGCCATCAACGGGCGCTTGCCCTTGTCACGGTTTCCACCGGCACCGCAGACGGTAATCACTTCGCCGCCCTTGCCGTCGAGAACCTCGTGGATGGCATTCAGTACGTTCTCCAATGCATCTGGTGTATGAGCATAGTCAACGATGGCTGTATAGCCTTCAGGCGACTGGATAGGCTCCAATCGTCCGCTTACGCTGTGAAGGGTACTCATCACAACGAGTACATCCTCCGGCTTCTTGCCGAGCATGACGGCTGCACCATATACGGCAAGCAGATTGCTTACATTGAATTTTCCGATAAACTGTACGCCTACCTCTCTGCCATCTATCTCCAGATACATGCCGCCGAAGTGACACTCCAGGATTCTTGCCTTGAAGTCTGCCATAGAGCGGGTAGAGTAGGTCTTCACGGTAGCCTTGGTGTTCTGTACCATGATCATGCCGTTCTTGTCATCGGCATTGGTGATGGCGAAGGCTGTCTTAGGCAGACCGTCGAAGAAAGCCTTCTTGGCGTTGCGGTAGTTCTCGAATGTCTTGTGATAGTCGAGATGGTCGCGGGTGAGATTGGTGAACAGTCCGCCGGCGAACTCCAAACCGCCGATACGCTTCTGTGCGATGGCATGAGAAGAGCACTCCATGAAGGCGTATTCGCATCCTGCCTCTACCATCTTGCCCAGCAGCATGTTCAGCTCGATAGGGTCTGGGGTAGTGTGGTCGGCAGGAATTGCCTCGCCCTCAATGTAATTGCAGACGGTGGAGAGCAGACCGCACTTATGTCCGAACTTGCGGAACATATTATATAATAAGGTGGCGATGGTGGTCTTGCCATTGGTGCCAGTCACGCCAACCAACTTCAGCTTCTTGGATGGATCACCATAGAAGAGTGTAGCCACTTTACCTACAGCATCTTCGGTAGATGCTACCTGAATGTAAGTTACGCCTTCGATTTTCTCCTCAGGCATATCTTCGCACAAAACCGACTTTGCGCCCAGGGTTAATGCCTTTGAAATAAACTGGTGGCCGTCAACCTGAGTGCCCTTGATAGCAACGAACAAGTGACCTTCCTTAATTTTTCGGGAGTCGATGTTTACGCCCGAAACCTCTACATCAGCATCACCGACAATCTGAATCGGCTCGATGTTTTTGAGTAATTCTTGTAACTTCATATTTAATATCTTTATGTATTTACACTTTATTATATATATTAGTTCAATTCGATGATACAGATGGAACCCTTCTTGACCGGTGTTCCCGGCATGAGACTCTGTTTGATTACCTTGCCTCTGCCATGAATCCTGGTTCTGATTCCTCTGCTCTCCATGCAGAAGATAGCGTCTCTGGCTCCCATGCCTGTAATATCGGGCACGGTGCCTTTGCCGTATTGCTTCTCCTTGATGAGCTTGATACTTCTGCTTCCTATGCGTTCTGCCTTGCCCCAGATAGGATTGCCGTTTGCGTAGCTTCCACTCCAGTTGGTGTTGGTCTTGATGCCCAGGTGGGTGAGTACGTAGTCGGCAGCCAGCACGTTTCCGTTCTTCACGTCCGGAACGAAGATGGAGGTTGAATCCTTGGCATCCTTCACGTCGAGTTTCAGGCTCTGTGCCATGATGCCTTCGGCAATGTCGTGGAATACCTTGCCACTCATGCTTCCGCCGGAAGCTGGCAAACCTGATTTCTGAATGCAGACGATACAGCTGTAGCGCGGATTGTCGGCAGGGAAGTAGCCGGCGAAGCTCACCAGATAGTTGGTAATGCCGCTCTTGTAACCGCCGGCTCCCTTGGAAACCTGAGCCGTACCGGTCTTTCCGGCAACCTTGAAGTTAGGCGAACCGGCTTTTTTGCCCAGTCCCAGGCTAACCACCTGTTCCAGGATGGTCTGCATCTTCTTGATGGATTGGGGTTTGGCTATCTGTGGGCGCATCACCTCTGGCGGAAACTCCATGATGGTTTCTCCGTTCTTCACTACCTTGCTCACGAATCTAGGACGCATCATCTTGCCGTTGTTGGCGATGGTGTTGTAGAAGGTGAGGGTAGAGATCGGTGGCACCTGTGTCTCGTATCCGATACTCATCCATGGCAAGCTGGTCTTTGCCCAGTTGTCATACTGTCCGTGGCTGTTTCTGTGCGGCATTCGGATTCGGGCAGGAGTAGCTCCCACCAGCGGAATCTTCAGGTCGTCGTGCAGACCGGTGCGATAGATGCCCTGTACGAATTTCTCCGGACAGTTGTGGTAGTGGTCGTCGATGATTCGGCTCACACCGATGTTAGAACTGTACCACAATGTCTTTGCGAAGGTCAGCATTCCATATCCGCCCTTTCGCCAGTTATGGTCCTTCATGTCTCGTCCGTACATCTGCCAGACACCACATCCCGTTTCCACGCGACAGGTAGTATCTACCACGCCATCATCGAGCGCTACGAGCAGCGAGGCTGGCTTGAATACCGAACCCGGCTCCAGAAGGTCGCTCACGGCATGGTTGTGAATCTCTCTGTATTCGCCATCGAAGCATTTTTCCATGTTTACAATGGCCTTGATGTCGCCGGTAGGCACATCCATCACGATGGCTACACCCACGTTGGCATTGATTTCCTTCAACTCTTCGATGAGTGAGCGCTCGGCAAGATCCTGCATGCTCACATCGATGGTGGTAACGATGTCGGCACCGTCGATAGGAGGGGTGTCGGTGATGTCGAGGAACTTGTTGCGCACCTTGCGGCGATGCACGATACCATTGGTTCCGCGCAGGATGGAGTCATAGCTCAGCTCCAGTCCGAATCTGGCGGTATCCTTGGCACCAAACATGGCTCCGATGGTTCTTCCTGCCAGCGAACCGTAGGTGCGGGTGCGGGCATTGTATTCCTCCCAGTGAAATCCGCTCTTGTAGGGAGTGAGGCGGAAAATTGGCAGCGCCTTCACCTCGGTGAAGGTGTTATAGTCGATACGACTTCCATATACCGCCCAGTGGCGGCTCTTCTTGCCGCGTCCCTCTATGAGATGGCGCTTGAATTCCTCTGCTGTCTTCTCCGGGAATATCTTGTGGAGTCCCTGGCAGATGGAATCCTGCTTGGCATCCCAAAGCGAGTCGTTGCCGGCTTCGGTCAGCGCCTTGAAGTCCATGAATACCTTGAACTCTGGCAGCGAACTCGCCATCAGCTGTCCTGCGCAGCTCAGGATGTTGCCTCGGTTAGGCTTCACGGTCACGGAGTCTCTCTTCTGTCGCTCGGCAACCTGCATCCAGTAGTCGTGCTTAGCCGTCATGATGTAGAGTGCTTTTCCTACGATGGCGGTGGCAATCAGGGTCATGATGATGGCGATGGCACTATAGCGCGGCATTATTTTCTTATGCTCAAACTTGCTCATTCTTCTGGTACGTTTATGATGTAGGGAGGTTGTGTAGCGATGTGCAGGGTGCTGTCCTTGCTGTGCTTCAGCATGTCGAGCACATTGCTTTCACGACTCTTCTCTGTTATCTGACTGCTGGTTGACAGTGCTCTGTATTTCGTGTCTTGCAGCTCTTTTTGCAGTTGGTCCAATTCGATGAGGTCCTTCTGGATGCTGTATCGGTTGGATATGTAGATAATGATGAAAAACACGATGAGCATGAACAGCCATATCTGCTTTCTGATGATTTGTGCAGTGAGGATGTCACCACCCAGAATCTTGCGCAGTGTGAAGCTGGCAGATCCCGATTCTTCCTCCTCGATGGCCTGCTTGGCAATCACTTCCTTGAGCGAAGCCTGCGGAGCCGGTTTGGGAGCTTCCGGCTCCGCCTTCTGTTCTTCAGAAGCCTTCTGCTTTTCAGAAGCCTGCGTCTTCTGCTCTTCAGCCGGGATGCTTGTTTCTGGTTTTTCTTTATCTTGTTTCATTTTCTATTGCATTACATGATTGCAGTTACATGATAATCTCATTTACTCTATTTCTTTTCTGCGATTCTCAACTTGGCGCTGCGGCTTCTCGGGTTTCTCTCCTGCTCATCGGCGTCTGGTATGATTACCTTGTTGTTGACGAGCTTGAAAGGCGTCTCGATTCTTCCGAAGAAGTCCTGCTCTACCTTGCCCTCTGGATTGCCCGCCTTCATCATGTTCTTCACGATGCGGTCTTCCAGCGAGTGATAGGTAATCACCGAGAGTCTTCCTCCCGGCTTGAGCAGTTCGGTGGCAGAGCGGAGCATTTCTTTCAGGGCATCCATCTCGTGATTCACCTCTATGCGCAGTGCCTGGAAGAGCTTGGCCATCTCCTTCTTTTCCCGCTCTCGCTTGAAGAGGGGTTCCACGGCAGCCATGAAGTCCTTGGTGGTCTTGATAGGGCTTGCGGCTCTTGCCTTGACCAGCGCAGAAGCGATGCGGCGGGAATTCTTCAGTTCGCCGTAGAGATAGAAGATGTCGGCAAGTGCCTCTTCCTCGTATTCGTTCACGATGTCGGCAGCAGTCTTTCCGGCTCTCTTGTTCATGCGCATGTCGAGAGGAGCATCAAAGCGGAAGGAGAATCCGCGGGTCTCGTCGTCGAAATGATGACTCGATACACCGAGGTCGGCGAGTAGTCCGTCCAGTCCCTCCACGCCATAGTATCTCATCCAGTTCTTCAGGTATCTGAAGTTGGAGCATACGAAGGTGAAGTTGGGATTTGCCACCACGTTGCGCTCGGCATCAGCGTCCTGGTCGAAGCTGTAGAGATGTGCTCCCTCGCTTAGGCGGGAGATAATCTCCCTGGAATGTCCTCCACCACCGAAGGTAACATCTACATAGATGCCGCCTGGCTGGATGTTGAGTCCGTCAACGCTCTCTTTGAGGAGCACGGGTACGTGATATGTTTCTGCTGTCTTGATCATTCTTCTTGATTCTTTTTCTTTTGTAAGTTACTTATTTTTAACTTGTTTCTTTCACGTGCATGTACTTATATACAGCGCGTATGTACCTATTTAATAGGAATTCGGCTCCAAAGGTACATAAAAATCCTCACATAGCTCCATGTTTCCCCACAAATTTTATGAATCGGGCGCAAAAAAATGATTTTTTTCATTTTTGCGCTCCTTATTCGCTGGTATCTGGTAATTCGCGAAAAACGATGTTTTTTGTCTTGATTTCTCCCGAAAAGGTGGAAAAATGCACTATTTTTTAGCTTTATTGATAATTTTTCGGGAAAAATGACTCATATTTAAAAAAGAAAAACTAACTTTGCAGGAACTTATTAGGTTTACTGAAAATGAGTGGTTCAATAGAGAAAACGATAGACATAGAAAAGATACTGAAGAACAAGATGGGGAGCAAAGCTAAATTTGTTCCCGGATTCCTCGTGTCTTGGCTAAAAAAGATTATACACGAAGACGAAGTGAACAAGTTCTTGTGGGAAAGCCGAAACCTCTCCGGTACGGAGTGGCTTACAGAATGCGTGCGCTATCTGAAGATGGATGTAGAAATCGTAGGCTTGGAGAATTTGCCGGATAAGAATGATGGCAAGCTCTATACTTTCGTGTCTAATCATCCGCTGGGTGGACAGGACGGCGTGTGCCTCGGCTCCATCATCGGAACGCATTATGATGGTAAGTTCCGCTATCTGGTAAACGATCTGCTGCTCAATCTCCCGGGCTTGAAGCCGGTGAGCATCGGTATCAACAAGACCGGCAGACAGAGCCGTGACTTCCCTCGCATGGTAGAGGCTGGATTCCAGAGTGACAACCACATGCTGATGTTCCCTGCGGGATTGAACAGCCGCAAGCAGCCTGATGGCAGCATCCGCGATTTGCCTTGGAAGAAGACTTTCATCTCCAAGAGTGTGGAATATCAGCGTGATGTGGTGCCTATCCATTTCGGTGGGCAGAACTCTGAGCGATTCTATCGCATCGCCAGGTTCAGCGACAAGCATCTGCCTTTCAACCTTGCCATGATGTTCCTCGTGGATGAGATGTACAAGAATGTGGGCAAGCATTTCCGCATTGCCATCGGCAAGCCGATTCCCTGGCAGACTTTCGATCACAGCAAGTCGGCTACAGAGTGGGCACAGTATGTGAAGGACAGGGTTTACGAACTCTAGTGAGAACCCTTTTACAGTGAGCAATCATAGAAAAAGTAAGAGAAATAGAACAAGATAATTATCGATATTATATAGAGAATTATGGAAGAAGAAATCATCCAACCGATTGACCGCGAACTGCTGAAGAGCGAGTTGACTCCCGAGAAGCAGCTTCGTATGACCAACAAGAGTCATAACGAAATCTATATCGTTACGGCTAATGATTCGCCAAATGTATTGAAGGAAATTGGTCGCCTTCGTGAAATCGCTTTCCGCGAAGCAGGTGGTGGAACGGGTAAATCGATGGACCTTGACGAATTCGACTTCGGTGACAACTGCTACAAGCAGCTTATTGTCTGGAATCCGGATGCTAACGAGATTATCGGTGGCTACCGTTATCTCCTGGGCAAGGATTGGGAACTTAATGAAAAGGGGCAGCCTAAGCTTGCAACCAGTCACATGTTCCACTTTTCAGACAAGTTCCTGAAGGAATACATGCCATATACCGTGGAGCTGGGCCGTTCATTCGTCTCTCTCGAGTATCAGAATGTGCGCAAGAATACCAAGAGTATCTTTGCTCTCGACAATCTCTGGGACGGATTGGGTGCCCTTACCGTGCTCTATCCGGATGTAAAGTATTTCTTCGGCAAGATGACGATGTATCCTTCTTACATCCGTCGTGGCCGCGATATGATTCTCTACTTCCTCAAGAAGCATTTTGATGACAAGGAGAACCTGGTGATTCCGATGAAGCCATTGAAGTTGGAAACTCCTGAGAGCGAGATGGCTGCTATCTTCACGGAAGATGATTTCCGTGCTGACTATCGCATTCTGAATCATGAGATTCGCCAGCTCGGTTTCAATATTCCTCCTCTGGTGAATGCCTACATGAACCTCAGTCCTACCATGAAGCTCTTTGGTACAGCCATCAATTATGGCTTCGGCGATGTAGAGGAGACGGGCATTCTCATTGCCGTGGATGAAATCCTGGAGGAGAAGCGTATCCGCCATATCAACAGCTTTATTGAGGAGCATCCTGAGGCGCTGAAGATTACAAGCGGCGCCAACAAGATTTTCTACAAGGAAAAAGAATAGTATTTTACTCTTCACTCTTCACAGATGTGGTTTAACGGTCTATCAGTTAGGTAGTTATAGCGGTGAAGAGTGGAGACTCACTCTTCACCACTCTTCACCCATATTATTTTAGAGGAAAGAATATCAGAGAGGCAATGGTTCCGTCATCAATGAAGACCAGGCTTTGTCATCAATGAAGACCAGGCCCTGTCATCAATGAAGACCAGATCTTGGAATAAATGATAGCTGAACCTCGCGATAAGTGAAGAGTGGTGAAGAGTGAACCACCACTCTTCACCGCCCACACCCCCAGTGTTTATAGGGATTTCAGCCGATTTGGTGAAGAGTGAAGAGTAAAAGCGAGAGTAGTCTTTTTACAGATAGTTCAGCTGAATTTTATCTCCCGACGTATCGTTTTGTGCCTGGCAATGGCACAAAGTTGCCCTGGTAAAGGGCAATATCTTGCCATAACCAGGCAGTAAATGGAATAAGGCAAATAATGAACTGGTTAGTGCCACTAACCAGTTGAAATTGCAAGCTCCTGATGGTAAACTGCGTTTGACCGATGTTCTCGACAACGAAGGCATTATGCTGCTAGCCAGGAACTTTCCTAATAATAAGGCTGCTGACTTTCTGGATTGGAGCCTTATTGACAAGAATGATTATTTGGTTGCGATGACACAGAGTGTTGTTGATAGCAGTCGCATCAAACAGCTTATTTCCAATGCTTTAACTGATAAGATTGAAGACCGTGAGGTCTTTATGAAGGGCATAGACTATTCTTATTATTATGAGCAGGTGGATGAATAAGTAAGACGAATAAGTAAGACTAAAAAATAACACGGACAAATTCAATCTGTCCGTGTTATTTTTTTCTTTGCTTTTTATTTCTATGTTTTCCACCTCGGAACTCATAGACTTAGAAGCCATGTATGTTTGATTAAAAAGCGCGAATTCAACAAGCAAGTGCAAAATTACTAAATGCTTTTGCACTTGCTTGTTCCATTAGAAGAAGATATTACTCGCTTCATAGTTGTCTTACCTAGGCTTTTTTCAAAAACTTCCTTAAATGATATTCTTGGTTCCAATAAAAAATGTTATTTTTGCATCCAATAAAAGAAATATGCAATGATGAGAAGAAAGACAACTTATAATTTTCTGCAAATCGTTATCATAACCGTTTTGTTTCTGCTGGTTTCATGTGGCGGGAATCGTTTTGTGGATTCCAAGATGGCAAGTGCTGATAGTTTGATGGATGTCTGTCAGGATTCGGCACAGACAGCCTTAGCCATGCTTGATAGCCTGAAGGCGCAGAAGCCTGATATGAGCAGGGCACAACAGATGCATTATGATCTAATCTATGCCAAGGCGATGAACAAGAGCTTTGTGGATTTTACCACAGATAGCGTGATGAAGCGGGTGGTTGCCTATTACGACAGGCACGGCTCTGTGAATGAGCGAATGCTGGCATATTATCTTTTAGGCTGTGTGTATCGGGATCTGCAGGATGCCCCTGCTTCTCTCGATAACTACTATAAGGCAGTGGAATTGGCTGATACCACGAGTGCTTCGTGTGATTATGCCTTGTTGTCTAGGATTCATGGCGCTATGGGAGATTTGTATAGTGTAGGATCTTCCCCTCTGATGACGATAAAGGAAACAAGACTTGCTGCTAAATATGCCTGGTTGGCTAAGGATACATTGGCTGCAGTTGCTGCTTATCGTACGCAAGCCAGCGGTTATTATAATTTGGGAAATTCGGATTCAGTCTTGAGTATTTCCCTCAATGCTCATCATTTCTGCATGAAAAACGCGCTGGGTTCTGAAATGTATCATGGTTTGAATGCTATCATAGATGTCTATATTAACAGGAAAGACTATAAGCGTGCTGGTTATTATATCCAGATGATGCGGCAAAAAGCAGATCAGTTTATTACCCCAAGTCAGGTTCGTAGAGGTAGTGAACTCTTATATTATAATATAGGTAGATATTATTGCGGCATAGGCAAGGTGGATGAGGGAATTGGTTATTTCCATAAGATTCTTACGGCAGACCATATTACTTTTACACATAAAGAGGCGGCTTATGGAGGATTACATACTGCTTATCAGCTCAAGGGGATTCCTGATTCCATATCCAAGTATGCCCAGCTGTTTGTCAATGCCAATGATTCTTCCTATAGGCATAGCACTGTGGAGTCTATGTATAATATACAATCCATGTATGATTATCAGCATTACCAGCAGCGAGCTTTGAAAGCACAGACGGAGAATCAGCTGCTGTGGTTATCTATGGCTTTGGGTGTCGTTGTCTTGATCTTTGTTTCTGTTGTTGTCTTTTTATACATACGCAAGCAGATGAAGCGGAGAAAGGCTGTATTGGCTGGAATAAACGCAGACTATAATAAGGTGCTTGATGAGTATAAACGTTCTGTTGCCGATTTGAAAATGATAGAAAATAATTTTGAACAATATAGGCAGAAGAAAGAACAGGAAATCCAGCAGATGAATCTGGCTCTGAATTCTTTTCATCAGGTTGGCGAAAATGAGAACTGGATGACGGAGATTAGTTTGCTTGATAATGAACTGGTGAATCATTTCCATGCGCAGGCAAATGGAGTGAGTTGCAAGATATCAGATAGTGAATGGGAAAAGTTGAAATCATTGGTCGAAAAGCAACAGCCTGATTTCATTCGCTTCATTTCTGCTCCGAGCAAAGGATTAACAGACAGGGAATATCTTGTAGCCATATTGGTAAAACTACATTTTATCCCTTCTGAGCTGTCACTTTTATTGGGTGTCGGGTCGCAGCAAATAACCAATATCCGTTCGAAAATCAACAGTAAGCTATTTGGTAAAAGCGGAGCCAAAACCCTTGATGCCAATATCTGGAGGATATAATTGCCATCAGTGTAAAAAATGTAATATGATACATAAGGCTTTCATTTCTAACATTTTATATTAGTTGGATTTCGCGATAAATGTAAAATGTGTAATCAAGAGATTCGCCTCATAACTTTATTTTTTATATCTTTGCTCCCAAAAAATGAAGTTATGAGACGAATCTTTTTTTATACAACTCTGCTGTTTGTATTAATGGCACAATACCCACAGGTTTCTTTTGCTGAAAAAAGAAATCTAATATTTACGGCAAATAATGTTGATCCAACACAAAATCCTAGAGACAAATCTCAGAGAACAATTATGATGATGCCGAATGTTGCAATAGATGAATATGAGCTTTTCTTTTCAGACTCTCATCCATCATATATAATAAGGTTGGAAAACGAAGATGGAGATGTCGTTTTTGAGCAGAGTATTCCAGAATATGTTCTGCAACAAGAAATTCCTTCAGATTTGAAAGGTGATTATAAACTGATCTTGTTTCAAGGGAAACGGATGTTTATTAGTAATATTACTTTATGAATTAATAATTCTATGCTATGCTTGAAAGAATCGTTCTAAAGAAAAACGCAGTATTTGTGTCTGTCGGGAAGGATTGCTTGCATCGTCAATTTTTCAAAGAACATGCTGACTTCCGACCTGCACGTGCTTATATACGATAATTCTTATGAGTAGCTGAAAAATCGTCCCCAGATAGTAAATAGAGCTCTTAATATCAGCTTTCGTTATTATAGAGCAATAATCCTAAGAAGATACGTTCTTCTTGAGAAAGCAAAAAGAAAAAATGAATTAAAAATATGGACAATTCGAACTTTTGATACAGATGAATGATGTATCCTATAAGGGTGTAATCAGTCTTTAACAATAAAAATAGAATAGATAAGATGAAACAGGCAGTATTATATCTCACAACCAAAAGCAATGAATGGACATTAAGTGCCTTTCATGCTTTGGAACAATCCCTGCAAGGGATGGCTGATGTGTATTTTGCATACCATCAGCAAGGAGATGTATTGCCTGTATCTTTGCAAAATATCGAGAACCTGTTTGTCTTTACTTCGGATGTTCTGAAAGAATTGGGATATACTCCAATAGAGAGAGGTAAGCTGGTGCCTGGTAGCAACCATTTTCCCTTATTAAAGTTCTATAAGGAGAATCAAGGTTATGATTACTATTGGCTAGTGGAGGACGATGTCCGTTTTTCTGGTGAATGGAAAGATTTCTTTGGCAGTTTTGCTTCGTGTACATCTGATTTCCTGTCTTCTGTCATTGAAACAAAGGCAGAGAATCCTACTTGGTATTGGTGGACAAGTCTTAAAACAGGCAATGAAGTCATAGCAGAGGAAAAACTATTGAAGTCATTCAATCCTATATATCGTTTGTCTAGTCAGGCATTAGTATGTATTGATGCCCATTTAAGAATAGGTTGGATGGGGCATTACGAAGTACTTCTTCCTACCTTTTATATAATAAGGGATTTCTCTTAGAGGATTTTGGAGGGGAGGGGACGTTTGTGCGTCCAGAAAACAATGCAAAGTTTTATGACGATACTTCAATGCGTATTGCCCCAGTGTTGCCTGATGATAGGAAAAACTATCTGTTTCATCCTGTCAAGGAGGAAAAAGTAAGACTGGATGGGTCATACAAGAAGAATGCCGTGTTTGTTCCTGTTGGTAAGGACAGCTTGCATCGCCAGTTACTAAAAGGTGATGCCGACTTCGACTTGCACTTACTCATCTATGATGGTTCCTATAACAAGTTTTGTAATGATTCAGATTTCGTAGCTTGTGATGCTGGCTATAAGATGGACATGATCTATCGTTACCTTCATCGTCATCCTGAACTTTTTGAGAAATATGAGTATTTCTTCTTGCTGGATGATGATATTGTGATAAGTACAGAGGATGTAAATAGGCTATTCTCTATGATGAGGGAGTATCAACTGAAGATAGCTCAACCATCTTTGGTAATGTCCTATTATACATATAAGCATACGGCTTTCCATCCTTTTTACATTCTTCGCTACACGAATTTTGTAGAGATGATGATGCCATGTTTCTCTAGAGACTCTCTAAAGGCTGTATTGCCAACTTTTGAGGCTCATGTTCGTTGGTGTGGAATAGAATATCATTGGTCAGTTCTTATTGGTTCAAACCACAAAGATATGGCTATAATAGATTCAATAGGTGCAAGGCATACTCAACCGATACGGTCTTGGAGTACCACAAGCCAAATGCAGTTCGAGAAATATCTTGAAAAGTATAATTTATCTTCGAAAATTGAAGAGTTCGGAGGAGTACCTATCGGAGATGTCTATTCTGATAGCAAGCAAACTTTTGATAGGCTAAGAGAGGATTGCGACAAGTTAAAGCAATATCTATATAGTGATGGGCTTTGCAAGATGAAACAGTCGGAAGTAAACTCTACAATCTATTTCTTGATGCTAAACTCCATCTTGTGGAACGACAAAACATGTTGGGATGTAGCAGGTAGGTTGGCTAAAAAATTGCATAGTTGTGTATTTCAAGAAAATCCCTTTTTGGGGTATTGTTAATTTAATATTTTTTCATTATGGTAGATTTAAATTCTTTGGTAGTCGATGGCTGTCAGCCATTTGACGAGGGTTTGCTCGATGAGGCAGACATGTCGGAAATTTTAGGTGGTAACAAGGATGTTTACATTTACAATGAGAGTAAATGTGAGCAAAACTTCAATTGCTAAAATGTATATGCCAATAGCACTCAAAATTCTGAATAGAAGTTTGAGTGCTATTGGCATACAAATTGTGTCTTTATGAAATTGAGTAATTATATTTATATTCTAGACTTTGACGAGAATACTTCCATTATTTTTAATGGGGTGACTATGCAGTTTGTAACAATCCCACGTTCCAAGCGAGATGTGTATGTACAATCTTTAAAAAATATGGCTTCCCAAAATAATGTAAGTTCTCCTCAGTATGCTTTCTTCCTAAAAAAAATGAGAGCTGGAGGATTTTTGTTGGAAGATTCTGTGGATGAAAAGGAAATTGTAAGGGCTGAAGAAGAAAAGTATATTAATTCAAATCGTTTTCAGACCATAATAATACCAACATATAATTGTAATTACTCTTGTTGGTATTGTACCCAAAAACACCATGAGACAGAACTGACTGCTTTGGATGTCAAAAGAATAAAGAGGCACATCTGTCTGTACTTGACTAATCGAAATATTAAATAATATACCCTGTGTTGGTTTGGTGGTGAGCCTTTGATGCAAAAAAAAGAAGTCTTGAATATATCATCTTTTCTTTATCAATGGTGCATGCGCCATGGAATTGATTTCGAGGGACAAATGACATCAAATGGAGCTTTGCTTGATAAAGACACTATTGTGTCATTGAAGTTTTGCCATATCAATCATTTTCAGATAACTTTAGATGGAGGGCGGGAATCCCATAACAAGGTTAAAAGGGATAATGGCAACAAGTCTTCTTTTGATTTGATTTTGACCAATATAAAGCAGTTGCTAGAATTTAATGAAAGTGCTTCTGTGACATTACGATTCAACTATTCCAAGAAAAAACTCCAGGAATTACACTTGGTGAAGGAGGTTTGCCAAGCGATTCCTCAAGAGTTACGAGGAAGGATTCGTGTTGATTTAGAAAGAATCTGGCAGACCCAGGGTGTGGAAGATATACAAAATACAGAATTAAGACCTTTACTGGAACAGTTTGCCAAAAACGGTTTTAGATTGTCGTATGGTGGAAGTTTTGTTCCATGTTATGCAGAGAAAGAACACTTTGAGACAATATATTATAATGGGAAGGTAGATTTCTGTGATAATTATTCTGAGGAGCAAGCCCGAGGAGTCATTGATGAAAACGGTGAAACAGAATGGAAGACATTTCCTACCTTCAAGCAAGAAAGGAATAAGCAGAACTCGATTTGTCAAGATTGTCATTATTATCCAGTTTGTACAGCTGAATGTCCTTCTAAAAGAGACACACGCCTGTCTGCAGGAATCCCATTCAAGTGTCCAAATGGACAATTGGAAAGAATAGAATATTCTATTTTAGACTATTGTTCCCGTTGTATGTTAAACTCTAAATATAACAACTTATGAAATATTTAACATTATTACTCTTAGTATGTTGGTGGCAAGGTATCGCTATGGCGGAAAATTACCATGGTAAGGTAATGTCAATGGATAATCGACAAGCTATATCCGAGGCTACAATTCAATTCTTCAATGACAATGTTTTCATTGGTGGTGGAAAGTCAGCACTTGATGGCACTTTTTCTGTATCTACTCCAAAGAGAGCAACTAAGATTTCTGTGTCTTATGTGGGAATGGAAACCTTTGTCAAGAACGACAGTTTAGGGATTCCTGAGGATTTGGGAGACATTTGCTTGAATACCTTTGGCATAAGTTTAGGTGAGGTGACAGTAAAGGGCAGCCTCAGAAGACAAAGCTATGACAAAGATATATACCTCATAACTGATTCCTTGCGAAAAGGAACTTCTAGCAGTGCTCAATTGTTAGAAAAAATTCCGGGCGTGTTACGAGACTGGGAAAATGATAATTTGCGTGTCGATGGACAAACGGATATTGTCGTATTGGTTAATCAAGTGGAGAGAGATAGAAATTATGCCATGCGCCTTAATCCCAAACGTGTTAAGCAAGTAGAGATAATACATAATCCCACAGGAAAATATGAAGGAAGGGTCATTCTAATCAATATTTCCCTATATGACGACTATATAGGATGGGAACTTACCCCATATACGACATTAAGCTATGGAAAGAATGACATGAACAAGGAAGAAGTGGGGGGAACATATACTTATAGTGTCAACAAGTTGTCCTTGAGCCTGTCTTCAGCTATGACTAATAATACTAGATGGGAAAGTTATGACTTTGAAAGAAAATACGGTGAACATTTTGAAAAGAAGTCGCACCCAATGGACTTAAGTTCTCCAAATGGATATAATAACAAATTTTCATACAATCTCTCTTTTGGGGTGGAATATCTGTTAAGTAAAAACCAGCGCATCTCTGCACAAGCTAAAGGTTCCTTCGTTCAGTCAAAGGATTCCACCTTGTATAACATCACGGAAAACGATTCCCGGGAAATGAGACGATATGTGCAGTGTAACAAGGATAAGTATTACTCCGATGATTATAATGTAGGAGTGTTTTACCGGGGCAAACTGGGTAAGGACATCTCTATCAGCAGTGACCTCACTTATGATTATTACACTATTAAGGAAAGGAGAAGCTACCTTGAGGATGCTACATTGAGTTCCCAACCAACGTTGGGTGACAAGAAACATGTTTATTACGATGTAAGTTTGGGCTTTCCGATACTCAAATCATTGGATTTTGACTTTGATTATAATGTCGCATGGAGAAAATACAATGATAAGAATCGGGATACGGGAAATTCCACCTATAGTTCCCAAAATGTTCGCCATTTCGTAATATCAATGTTGTCATGGCATCCAGTTCATAATTTTTCTCTCACAGGTGGAGTCTTGTGGATGGGAAGCTCTGATAAAAGCGACAATGGGAAAAATTCAAACTACTCATGGGGAAGTGTGGCACGCTTGTTTTACAAGCCTTGGAATAATGTCACGGTCAGGGGGAGTTACCACGCCTCAATGATGTATCCTAATTTGGATCAATTGTCTGCCACGGAATATCAAGTAGACTCATGGATGGTGCGTTCTGGAAATCCAAACTTGAAACCTTCGATTATGAAATATCTGAATACAGTGGTGAAGGTAGACAAGGTGATAACGCTGTCTTTTGTTAATTTTCTCAACAAGGACATGAATAGCCTCCCGTATTACAGCCAAATGGAAAATGGAATGGTAAAAGAGAGCTATGCTAATGTTGATTGGCGCAGGACGGCTGTAGGATTGTCAGGTAATTACAAACTAATAGGCGACTTATATGCAGGAGGTAGTCTTTGGTATACTCATGACGCAGTGAGAAAAGATGACGAAAAGAGTAATACTGGGGAAATTTATGAGCTAGATTTACAGGTGAGATATAAGATTTCTCCTATAAAACTGAACGTGCAGGCTGCCTATGAGTTCAAACATGCAAAGACCCCGACCACGCAAGGAAAATTTGAAGATCGTGAGGATGGTGCTAAGTTGGTGTTAAGTCGCTCTTTCATAAAGGGAAAACTGGAAACGTTACTGACGGCAAAAACTCCTGTGAATATTCTCAAGCGCAGATACCGCTCGGAGACCAACTTGCCATTTTATACAAGTGTCAGCCATAATTCCAAGAACAATTATTATGGTCCTTATTTGTCTTTCAGTGCGAGATTGTACTTGCATGGAGGAAAGCAAGTTAGAATGGGACGGAATGCGTTTAACTTTGATAGTGAAAAATAGCAATATGGATTTCGATGAAAAAATAAGAAAAATAGCCCTGGAGGATAAGACTCTGGGGCTGTTTCATGGGAAGCTAGGGGCTTGCATTTACTTTTATGTAAGCAGCAATCATGATGAGGATAGCTTAGCTTACCAAACAGCTAAGGAATTATTGGTGCAAATAGTCCAGAAGGTGTCGTCTGTAAAAAGTATTGACTTTGATAATGGGGTGATGGGGCTCTCGCTTGGATTGTCGTTCCTAATGAAGAACAATTATGTAGAGGATACTTCCATATCTTGGTTGTCTCGTATGGATAATTATGTTTATAAGGTTGCTGTAAAAACTCTAGATATGGATATTAAAGATAATGATTTCTTATACCAAGTTGACATATTGGTATATGAAGTTATTAGATATAACGAATTGAAAGACAATTATAAAAAAGAATTGTGCCTGAGATTAATTAAGGCACTGTTCAACCAAATCTATCTAAATCGACCTGTGAATTTCTTTAGCGAGGCTATTCCGTTTACGATACATGACAGATTGATTTCATTTCTTTTTGTACTCTTGGAAATACGTAGGCTTGGAATTTGTGTTCCTAGAATTGACAGAATATTCAAAGAGATGAAAATGTTTCTGTTTTCATTGGTACCTATATTGAATCCGAATAGATATAGCCTATATCTTGTGTCCTCGCTTGTTGCACAGGTTACAGATGATATTGAATGGATGCAGTATGTAGAAAGATTAAAGAAAAGCGTTGATATGGAAGGACTTTTCACCAAGGATATGTATGATATGAGCATTTTACCAATCAATGGAATATCAGGAATGGTTTTGTTGATGTTTTTATATAATAGGTATTCTAACAATTCTATAAGTATAGACTTGGAAAGGGTTGAGGACCGTTTGGAAAGTTCTTTGTTTTGGAAGCGCTTCCAAAATGATGTAAGTTTTATGAAGAAGTATTATTCTCTTAATGGGTATTGTGGCATAAGATTATTGTTGGATTCAATAAAAAGTGGACGAAATGAAATATGATATGGATGACCTCGCTGTATTGATTCCTGTGAGAGTGGAATCGTTGGTGAGATTGGAGAATCTTCTTTCCGTGGTAAGATACTTACAGACGCATTTTTCTTTGGACATAAAAGTATGGGAAGCTGATGCTTTCAACAATCAATTTTTGGAGCGTCTGTTGCCTCCCGATGTGGAGTATAAGTTCATACAAGACGAAGACCCCGTATTTTACAGGACTAGGTATATCAATGACATGGTTGTTGATACGCAAAAGAAATTTGTGGCGATATGGGATGCCGATGTTGTCTTCCCTGTGATTCAGGTACATTCTGCCTTGGAGACATTACGGACAGAAGAGGCTACTTTTGTCTATCCTTATGATGGCATTTTTTTGGATACGAGCCCCATTGTTCGTCAGATGTTCATCGAGAGTGGTGATGTTGATATGTTGTGGAATTTGAGAGGTTTTATGCATGCTCCTTATGGTACGGATATGAGAGGTGGTGCTTTTCTTGCAAATAGAGAGGCATATATAAAAGCAGGCATGGAAAATGAAAATTTTTATGGTTGGGGACCGGAAGACTGGGAACGCATAGAGAGATGGAAGAACCTTGACTATCGTATTAAAACCATTGATGGAGTACTCTTTCACCTCACTCATCCTAGAGATATGAATGGTAAACATAACTCTGAGGGGCAGAGAAAAATCACTACGCAAGAAAAGGATAAAATCTGCTTCTCCTCTGCAGAGGAGATTCGGCAACACTTGAATTTAAAAAATTAATTATGCGCAAAAGTTTTCCTCATTATCTGCAACTCGACGAGATGGACTGTGGTTCCACCTCGTTGAGAATGATAGCCAAGTATTATGGCAAGGAGTACTCGGCGGAGATGCTGCGCCAGCATTGTCATATAACCCGAAATGGTGTGTCGATGCTGGGCATCAGCGAGGCCGCTGAGTATCTTGGCTTTCGTACGCTTGGGGTAAGGATTACCATGGAGCAGCTTGCACATGATGCTTCGCTTCCATGTATTCTCCATTGGAACCAGAATCACTTTGTGGTCTGCTACAAGGTGAAAAAATACAGGAGTGGTCGCTATCGTTTCTATATTGCTGACCCCGCTTCTCAGAAACTATGCTATACGGAAGAGGAGTTTTTGCACTGTTGGCTCAGTACCAAAGTGCATGGGCAGGATTGTGGTATGGCTTTATTGATGATACCTGGTGTGAACTTCGGTAAGCGCAAGGAGGAATGCGAGAGCCATAAGCGTAACATAAAATACTTTTTCAAGTATCTTAAGCCTTACCAACGTCAGGTGGGCTTGCTTCTCTTGGGAATGTTGCTGGGAAGCTTGTTGCAATTAGTTTTCCCTTTTCTGACACAGGCGTTGGTTGACAGGGGTATCAATGGAAAGAACCTGGGCTTCGTCACGCTCA
>ERZ1026934.38-NODE-38-length-33324-cov-8.891731_pt1 | contig 33324 bp, 11 predicted proteins | sample MGYA00519462_ERZ1026934 | MGnify/ENA primary metagenome ERZ1026934 (study PRJEB26926, sample SAMN06164446) | human gut metagenome | biome: ENVO:00009003; feature: ENVO:2100002; material: ENVO:00002003 | host: Homo sapiens | place: USA | collected 2012 ...
TGTCGTATATCAACCACTTACAACGATTGTTAATCGTTTTTAGTGGACACTAGTGAATTCAGAGATAGAGTTGATGTAAAAAATAAGTTGAATAAAGAAAAAGAAAAGGAAAAAGGCAGACAGAAAACAGAAGGTTTTCACTCTCTGCGTTCCCTCTGCCTTTAAAGTTATATTAGTTCAAAAACCAGCCGCAATTACTTAACGACTACCTTCTTCACCTTCTTAGAACCATCCTTCATCACGGTCTCAATGATATTGATACCCTTCTGAAGCTTGCCAATCTGCATACCGCTTGCATTGTAAATCTTAGTTGCTACAGCATTTGCATCTGTAACGATCTCGCTGATACCAGTAGGATCAACACCCAGATAATACAACTTGAAGTTCTTAACGATTGTCCAGTCATTAGTGACCGTTACATTCTTGATCAAACCGATACGGAAATCGCTACTACCATTATAGGTGAAATTCAATGGCTCTGAAACGTATGCATCACCAGAATGATTGCAGAATGCCTGAGCTGTAATCATGTTGTCTGGAATATATATTCCAGTTCCAGTCTCTATCTCTTTCAGACCAGAAGTAGAACTCAAACCTGCGCCATCATTCAAATTATCTTCAGCAACCTTATATGAAGTAATGGTCTTGATAGCCTGCTTGCTCTCTGGGAGTTCAATAGCTACCTTCTTACCCTCTTCTGTTGGAATTTCCTTATCAGAGAAGTAGATAAATGCATTCTCGTTGACATCATACTTCAACTGATCATCACTACCGTCAACCTTAGCTGAAGCGTCATTACCATTACGATAGAAAGCCTGAGTTGTCAAGCGATACATACCAGCAGGAAGACCTACCAATGTCTGCTGCAAGTTGAATGTACAGTTGTAGAACTCACCAGCCTCAACACTATTATCAGCCTGGAATCCCATATTTCCATCAATTACATTCCAACCAGTACTACTCATAGTTGCGAAATCACTGTTGGCGATAACCTTGGTAATATCTGCAGGATTTTGGGTAGAAGCACCCTCAGTGATGTCCTTGATGACATACTTGGTTACACCACTGTTCAAATCCTTGATAGCAGCAGGAATCTCTGCATCAGCAGCTGTACCATTATCATAAATACCCTGAGCTGTAGTCATAGCAGCAGTGTACAAGGCCTTAGCAGCATCAGAGGTTGTTGAATTAGCTTCATTATCAGCGTAACGAGTCTGAGCGTTATCAATAGCTTCTTTCAGAGTGTTATAAGCATCAATAGAGGTATTAGCAGCCTCAATGGCAGCACTCAATGTATGAATACCAGCAACTGTTGCATCTGTTTCGAGAGCAGTCTTAGCAGCCACCAACTGAGCACGTACTTCGGCATTCATATTAGAAGCAAGCAAACCATCAGCCTTAGCAATCAATGGTGTAGTTACCGCACCTAAAGCATCACCCTTGCTACCAATATACTTCAATCTGAAGTTATCCCAGATAGCCCAGTCATGCGTGTTAGAAGGACGCTTCTTCGCACGTACACCAATACGAAGCGTACCACCCTCTACCAACATCGGAACTGTTACGGTATAAGCCTCTGGATTTTCTGTAATGGCTGCAGCCATACCCTGCATAGAGTTAGGGATATAAACTGTTTCGCCATTCAGGGTATATTCATAGTCAGCAGGGTCACCACCAGAAGGTGCCTTCATACCGTATGTATATGGAGAAGTAAATGGAGTCTCCAAGTCATTTGCATAGATAACCGCTGTGATATTCTCTGTACCATTGTCATGAGCTTTAGAAGCATCTTCATTCGTTCCTACACGCTGGAAAGCAAGTACTGACAATTCGTAAACGCCATCAGGAAGATTTGTAATATCCTGATACAAATCAAATGTTTTTTCGTAAGCCTCACAGTTTTTATAGTCCTTACTAACTGTCACATTACCTGTCCAGCCCTCACTTGTACCTGTATCGAATGATGGGTTCACAATCTTTCGTGTAATATCATCGCCAGCCTTGATACTTGCATTCTGAGCAGCCTCCAACTTAACCTTCAAGTCAGCCATATACTGTGTCAAGTCCTCATTTTCAAGAGTGTAAGTGCTCATCAAGCTTTCAACACCTTCACCTTCTTTTCCGCAATCATTATATAAATCCATGAAAGCTTCAAATTCATCTCCTTGAGGATCTAATGCCAAGAATTCCTGTATAGTTGCATCCAAGTCTTTTAATTCAGCATACAATGCAGAACTCTTGTCAATCTTTGCAGCGATATCAGCAAGTTGCTGCTTCATTGCATTGATTTCAGCTTCATCAGTATCTGTTGTCATCTCACCTACAGCAGCAATAAGTTCGCTTGCCTTATCGGTATAAGTAGGGCATACTTCCATACCACCCATCTGAGCCTCGAGTTCTGCAGCAGCTTTCTGCACATCTGCCAAGTTCATTGCCTTGAAGCTTGGACCACAATACTCAATCTGGAAATTATCTACGAATACCCAGTTAGCAGTACATTTATCCAACTTGAAGCCGATAGTCAAATCCTCACCTTCCTTGATATCCAGGAGGAATTCATACTTCTGAGGAACACCAGCCTTGGTAGCTACAGTCTGAGAATTAGGAGTACTCTTGGTATCTGCAAATACAGAAACACCCTCTACCTGATAGCTATCACCCTTAGACTGCTGGGTTGCCATCGCATAGCAGGTCACCTTATAACCACCCGCAGGCAGTTTGTGCAAAGTCTGAGAGAGGACACCATCACTGAGGCGACCTTCACCCTTTACGGATGTATTAGTTACAGGATCTGAATCTCCGTGTACCCAACGCTCAATAAACTTATCTGTCTGATAGCCATCAGGTGCAGTATATACAGTAGAATGTGCCTGCCAATTGGTACCATGACCGCCATGACCAACATCACCCGTATCATCATATATACAATCATGAGTCCAGCCAGCCAAAGCATCACAATTCGCATCAGGAACAAATTCAGTAATAGACACAGGAGAATCAGCAGTAGCATCAGCCATTGCCTTATTTCTTCTGGCATCACTGATCATGCGATAAGCCTCCTTCAACTGCCAATATTCAGCATTAGAATTATTGTAGATCGCTTCAGATTCAGATACATCTAATCCTTCATCAACAGCAGCGTTAATCGCATCCTTCAACTTCTCTAAACGATAGAAGTAAGTATAAGGATAAGCAGCCCAATCAAGGCCATACTCACTGTTTTCTGCCAATGCTGGTCGGAACTGACCATCTTTAGCAGGCTCACCTTTGCCATCAAAACCAGTGTCATTTGGATTATAGCCGGCATAAGTGTCAGGCTGCTCGTTAGACTGGAATCTGAATGTCGTACCATTAGGTGTAACTTTCCAATAGGTTTTCTCTATACCTTGATTATTGTAATCAACATAAGAGTTACCACCATCTTCATCAAATGAGTTAATGAATATCTTGTTAGAAAAGGCACCAAACTTACCAGATTTATCATTACAGAAAGAATAGGTACCATTAGGCTGACCATCATCGCCCTTATTAGGAACGATAACAAAGCCAAGACCTGACGTTCCCAAACTTGTCTGGGTGTCATAAGCATTACCATTGGTAAGCCACTGGTCTGCCAAGATATTCTTGATAGCTACAGTATCAGTACCATCCAGTTTCAACTGTACTGGATCTGGAAGAACAGGATCATTCACCTGAGCTTGTGCATAATTGGTGCTTAATGAAGCAACCAAAACTGCTGAATAAAGTAAACGTTTGTCCATGCGTTATTTTTTGGTTTAATAGGTTGATGAAGTTATTAGCTTCATTTAATTAAAGTTTTATCTGGTTGCAAAATTAGTAATTTAACCGTAACATACAAGTTTTTAAGCGAAAAAAATGCTTAGTTTTTAGATTATTTAACCAAAATGGGTATGAAAACTACATAAAAGCAGGAATATACATTATATAATAGTGTAGTTTTAGCACTTATCACTCCAAAAAGGTAACAAGAAAAAACGAGAGGCAAACAAAACACTTAGTTAATCTTCGTTAACGCAGAGAGATTTTTCAATAAAAATAGCATTATTTAATTAAAGTATTACTATCTTTGCACCCAAAATAACTAACGAAAGTATCCTAACAACAAAATTTGATTCAATCGAAATGAAACTGAACCTATACCCAAATCCGGTAAAGCGTGGAATTTTCCGCCTGCACAAGCACCATCGGAGGGCTTTATTTGCAGGACAAATTTCGTTTAAGATAGCAAATAACTGTTAAAAGGAGAAATCTAAACATCAACACATTGAAACTTCTAAACAACAAAATAACAAAAATATGAGCAACCGCTTTATCAATCAATCGCGTCATGCGATGCTCGGTATATGCGCTACATTAGCCATCTCAGGCTTCTATGCATGTACTGACTCTTACGACCTCGACGACAAGGGCAACATCCCGACGAATTTGGGTAAGAGTATCTATGAAGAGCTGGAAAATCCAAGTGAAGCCAGTAGTCTTCATGGTACATTCAAAACCTATCTTCGCCTGATTGATGACCTTGGATACAAGGAGGTCATGTCAAAAACAGGTTCAAAGACTGTGTTTGCAGCTAACGACTCTGCATTCAACGAGTTCTTCAAGAACAACAAATGGAACGCCAAGTCGTATGAAGACTTGACAGAGTCCATGAAAAAACAACTTTTCTACACTTCTATCCTTGACAATGCCATCCTGACAGAAATGCTTTCCAATGTGGAAAGTTCCAACAGTTCTGTTACCCGAGGCATTGCCATGAAACACCAGACCTCTGCCAACGCTACCGACACCATCCATCATGTATGGGCTTCTGAGTTGCCAGCCAACAACTCTTATTGGACTCCATATATAAAAGGTGGAATCGACGTAGTAATGGACAACACCCGTCCTATGATGGTTCACTTTACCCAGGAGCAGATGCTCAACAATGGTATCAACAGCGAAGACTTTGCTGCCATCACAGGAAGACCATACGAGTCGGGTGGTACCTTTATCTTCAAGAACAAGATTATAGCTAAGGACGTAACCTGTCAGAACGGTTATGTAAACCAGACTGACGGTGTCATCGTACCTCCAGGCAACATGGCGCAGATGATCAGAGAGAGCAAGGATACCAAGTGGTTCAACCGCATGCTCGACCGTTTCTGTGCTCCATACTATGATGCCCAGACCACATTAAACTATAATGACAATGCCCTCCTCAATGGCAAGCCAATGATCGACTCCATCTTCCAGTGGCGCTATTTCAGCGAGCGCTCTCAGGGAGCAGTTGCTCTTCAGAGAGATCCAAAGCAGGTGGCATTGGCACAGGATATGCTACTCAACTTCGACCCGGGATGGAACCAGTATTACAGCACATACGGCACGATGCTCGCCGATATGGGTGCCATGTTCGTTCCTGACGATGCAGCAGTAGAAGACTATTTCCTCAATCCATCCCAAGGTGGTTACAACATTCTTGGACTTTATGCCAAGAAGCCTCTCACCAAGGAGAATTTCGGCGAGAACTTAGACAGTATTCCTGCTAACATCATCCGCTCATTCGTCAACAATATGATGAACGCATCCTTCGTACAGTCAGTACCAAGCAAGTTCGGTACCATCATGGACGAGGCGAGTGACCCAATCGGACTCACATTGAAAGATGTCATCAAGAAAGAGAATGCCTACGATGTACGTATCGCCAACAATGGTGCCATCTACATGCTCAACCGAGTGATTCCACCTATTTCATATAATATCGTATCTACACCGGCATTGCTCCGCAAGGCAAGAGACTTAGGTGTGATCAACTGGGCTATCCAGGACAAGGACATGCTGAAGGTAAACTACTATGCCTACCTGCGTGCCAGCTCAGCCAACTATGCGATGTTCCTGCCAAGCAATAGAGCTTTCGACATGTATTATGTAGATCCAGTATCATTAGGTAAGAACTACAAGGACGGTCCTCGTGTACTCCACTTCTATTATAAAGATGTGCATAAGGACAAGAATATCTCTGTATCTGCATTCAAATACAATCCAGCTACAGGTTCTATCAGTTCAGACTCAACAATCGTTCAGTTGGGCGCAGTTACCGACCGCTTGATTGACATTCTGAACTATCATACCGTATCACTTTCACAGTCCGTTTCCAAGGACAACATAGGTGTAACCAATAAATACTACAAGACCAAGCATGGCGGTGAGATTGCCATCAACGGAGGTCACATCGGCGGAAACGTAGTAAGCGGTGGGCAGATTAATGGTATTGCAGGCAGTACCTACAGCTATCCAGTTTCAGAAATCAAGGAAGCTACCAGCTACAGCAATGGTAAGGCATTTGTCATCGACCACCTCATCCAGGCACCTCAGATTAGCGTATATTGCTGTCTCAACGACAACAGCCAGTTCTCTAAATTCCTGGATCTGTGTACACCAGCCAATCTGAGCAATCTGCTGACCAGCATCGGTATGGATAAAGACGAACAGAAGCAGTTTACCGTATTCAGCGATGTCTTTGCCAGCAATACAACAGAAAACAAGAAGTACGACTGTCTCGACCAGAACGTCAACTTCTACAACACATACAACTACACGCTGTATGCACCAGACAACAAAGCCATGGACTTGGCATTCCATAACGGTCTCCCAACCTGGGAGCAGGTACAGGAAGTGATGGACAATGCTTCAGCAAATGACGAGAATGCCAAGGCAAAGGCACTGAAGATGGCTGAAGCTATCCGAAACTTCATCCGCTATCACTTCCAGGACTTCGCACTCTATGCCGACAACACCATCGACTACGGAGATGCACAGGAAGTAGAAAACGGCAACAGATCATACATAACCTCCTGCACCATCGGTTCTGCCTACAAACGACTCAAAGTCAAGGGCGGCAGCGGCAAGTTGTATGTAACTGACGAAGGCGGTGACGACCCAGTCATCATCAATGCAAATGGCGACAAGTTGGTCAACTTCATGGCTCGTGACTACATCTTCAAGAGTGGTGCTATAGAAACATCCTCATTCACAGCCATCCATGAGATTTCAAAGCCTCTCTGCTTCAGCAGGAGCAAACGTTACGACGACGGTTTCGCCAGCAATACCCCTGAAGCCAACCAGGCACGCCTGAAGAATCTCAAGAACCTATACTATGCACAGAAGCATGGAATCAAGTTCTACAAATAATTTCACAACCAAGCTTATAACACAATGAACAATATAAGAACATACATAACCGTAGGTGCCTTATGCAGCGCTATGACAATCTCTGCTCAAGACCACCGTATCTCAGGTACCGTATCTGATGAGTTCGGTCCTGTCATCGGCTGTAATGTGATAGAGAAAGATGCCAACAACCGTAACGTGAACGCTACGATTACCGACGTGAATGGTAACTTCCAGTTAGCTATCAAGAACCCGAAGAATAAGTTAGTTGTCAGCTACGTAGGATACAAGACCTTTTCACAGGTCATCGGTTCGCAGACCAATTTCCAGGTACAGCTCAAGGACGCCAACGAGTTGGGAACAGTCACCGTAACTGCCAAGCAGCGTTTCCGCGGTGATGGTTTGAGCATCCCTAAGGACGAGGTATCTGTTGCTACCCAGACCATGAACATGGAAATCGTGGATGGTCTTGCCTTCACCAGTGCCGATGAGGCATTGCAGGGTCAGATTGCCGGTCTCGACATCGTAGCCAACTCCGGTAACCTCGGTGCCGGTACTACCATGCGTATGCGTGGTGTAACCACCATCAACGGTTCTTCAGAACCTCTGATCGTTGTCAACGGCAACATCATGGACGTGCCTGATGCCAAGGATACAGACTGGTCAACCGCTACAGAGGAGACCTACAGCTCTTTGCTTTCCATCAACGTGAACGATATCGAGAGCATCGACATCATGAAGGATGCCGCTGCTACCGCTATCTGGGGTGCCCGTGGTGCCAATGGTGTCATCAGTATCAAGACCAAGCGCGGTAAGCGCGGTAAGATCCGTATCGACTACAACTTCTCACTCCAGGGCAACTGGCAGCCTAAGGGTTACAACCTCCTCTCGGGTGATGAATATACCATGCTGATGAAGGAGGAACTCTACAACCCTACACAGAATCCTTCTGCTACCACCAACATCAATGAGTTGAACTACAACAAGAGTTGGGCTGAGTACAACAACTGGAACGACAATACTGACTGGGTGAAGGCAGTAACCCAGACCGGCTGGAACCAGAGCCATGGTCTCACCATCTCGGGTGGTGGTGAAAAGGCTGTATTCCGTATCTCTGCCAACTATGACCATCAGACCGGTACCATCATCAAGCAGGTATTGAACCGTTTCTCTACCCGTTTGAACCTGGAATACTATGTGAGCGACAAACTGAAGTTCACCACCGAGTTCCCATTGACATATACCAAGAACCAGAAGAGCTATGCCAACATTTTGGGTAAGGCCCTCTCCATGGCTCCTAACATGAGTATCTACCGTGAGGATGGTAACGGCATCGACACCAACGAGTACTACATCATGCTGCCTTCAGCAGAAAAGGACGAATATGGTTCATCCATCAGCGGAACCTCTTCTCTCCAGTTGAAGTCGGTACGCGATATCGGTAACCCTGTGGCTATCGCCAACTTGGCATGGAACAACGAGAGTACCTACCGTATCACTCCAGACTTCCGCATCAACTACTATTTCTTAGGCAATGACGACCACAAGACCCGTCTCGACTACGAGGGTCAGGTTTATCTGGATATCTTCTCCAAGAGTAATCCTACCTATTGCCCAGGTTCGTTGAGCACAAATGGTTGGAAGGATAATAGCTACAACCTCTATACAATGGATGACTACAACTCATTCCAGTTCCAGACCCGTCACCAGCTGATCTTCACTCCTAAGTTCAAGAATGAAGATATTGCCTGGATGATGTTGGGTCGTTGGGAGTTGACTTCTGGTACCAGCTATGGTCAGAACGTAAGTGAGCGCAAGTTGCCATTGGGTGCACAATCTCCTACCCTTCCTGCCGAAATCTCCAACATGTCCACCAGCAATGGTGAGTGGCGCAGCATGGCAGGCGTATTCTCTACACACTTGTCTTACAAGGGTCGTTACAATGCCGACTTTACAGTACGTGCCGACGGTACTACCCGTTTCGGCGACAATAATAAGTGGGGTTACTTCCCAGGTATGTCAGTCCGCTGGAACATCAGCGACGAGCCTTGGATGAAATGGTCTCGCAAGGTGCTCTCTATGTTGGCATTCCGCCCATCATGGGGTGTGAACGGTAGAACTCCAAGCAGCGAGTATCTGCAGTATGCGAAATATGCAGCCGGCAGCCAGTATGGTAACGGTAATACGATGCTTCCTTCTACCCGCGTAGATGGTTTGCAGCTCAGCGATCTGAAATGGGAGAAGACCACCTCATGGAACTTAGGTGCCAATTTAGGACTCTTCGACGACATGATTGAGGCAGACTTCAACTACTATTATAAGAAGACGAAAGACTTGCTGAACCCAGGTGTTGCCATTTCTTCACAGACCGGTTATACCACTTTGGCATGGAAGAACATCGGTTCTATGGAGAACAAGGGTTGGGAATTCAACATTACTGCCAAGAAGTTCATCAAGGCAGGTAAATTCTCAATGGATGCCAGCTTCAACGTGGCACAGAACTTCAACAAGATTACAGAGATGGACCAGACCGTACTCGATGGTATCAACGAGGACTGGTCTGCAGATAGCCGCGGTAAGTACTTCAAGCGTATCCAGGTGGGTAATGCCTTAGGTTCTATCTTCGGTTTGCGCCACAAGGGTGTATATCAGTATTCCTATGACTATCTGGAGAACTTACGTCGCCAGGGTTATGTCATGGAGGGCAACGAGAAGATCATGATCAGAAACAACAACGACCTCGTGGATTACCTCAACAACCGCTTCCTGCCAGCCGGCAAGACAGCTCCTATCGCCCTGAACAGAGACGGCAAGGTGATTACAGGTGCCGACGGAAAGCCTTTGCGCATGACCTACAACTCCAAGGACGGTGGTGAGACCTACAAGTTTGACGGCGGTGATGTGATTTACGAAGATGTCAACCACGACGGTACCATCAATTCATTGGATATGGTTTATTTAGGCAACTCAAATCCTAAGTTCTCAGGAGGTTTCGGTTTCACCTTCCGTTATGGCAACTGGTCATTGCGTACCAACTTCGTTTACCGTACCGGTTTCAAGGTAGTAAACTTCGCACGAATGGGAGTAGAAAAGATGTATGACACCACCAACCAGAGTACAGCCGTAAACTGGCGCTGGCGCAAGAACGGTGACATGACAGAAATTCCACGCGCACTCTACAACTACGGTTACAACTGGCTCGGTAGCGACCGCTACGTGGAGGATGCCTCATTCCTGCGTTTCAGCTACGTCAGTCTGAGCTACGATGTTCCAAAGAAGTTCCTCAAGAGCGTAGGTCTGAATACCTTGCGATTCGACTTGAGCGGTCAGAACATCTTCGTTTGGAGCAAATATAGCGGTACAGACCCAGAGCATGCAAACAACGGTTGGAACTTTGCTTCAGACAGTTCACAGACACCACGAAGCAAATCGTTCACCCTCCGCATGAGAATCGGAATTTAATCCAACACAAAAACAGAGACTAACAATGAAAAATAAAATAAACAATATCGTCAAGAGTTTTGCCGTCGCAGCCTTAGGTATGCTGTCGCTTAGCTCATGCAATGACTTCCTGACCATCTATCCTACCGACAAGACAATCGGCGAGAACTTCTGGCAGACCAAAGATGATGTCACACAGGTGGTAACTGGCGCTTACACCGCCATGATTAATGGAGGAATCATAGAAAGAATGATTATGTGGGGTGACTACCGCTCAGACGAGTTGAAGAAACATCCTTCACTGAAAAACACTACATTGGATGATATTTCCAAAGGAGATTTATACCCAAGTAGCGGTTACAACTCATGGGCATGTTTCTATAATGTCATCAATACCTGTAACATCGTATTGGCTCATGCCCCAGAGGTGATGGAGAAAGACCCTGAGTTCACCGAGGGTGACTACCAGACAGCCCGTGCCCAGATGTTAGGTTTGCGTGCCCTCTGCCACTTCTATCTGGTTCGTGCCTTCCGCGATATTCCTTACGTGACAAAGGCATACGAAAATACAGACGACATGAAGTTGGACGGCCAGCTGGCACCAGATTCTACCCTCCAGCTCTGTATCGAAGACCTGAAAGAAGCAGAGAAGGGTTGCTACAATTACGGTATCTTCGGAGAGGACGACTGGCGAACAACCGGTTTCCTCAGCAAGGATGCCATCAATGCCATTCTCGCAGACGTATATCTCTGGAGAGCTTCTCTCTGGAGCGGTACAGATGCTGCCAAGAGCCAAGAGTATTATCAGGCATGTATTGACCATGCAGACAAGGTCATCAACTCCCACAGAAACTATTTCGAGGCTAACATCAAGGGCACCAGCCAGGAGTCTTTTTACCGCAACAGCAGACAGCAGTACTACTTATATAAAGGTCTGTATGCTGACTACTATAACTTCGTAAGAGGTAACTCCTCTGAAAGCGTCCTCGAACTTCAGTTTGACGGAGAGAAGAACTCAAACACCCTACTGTGCAAGAGTTACTTAAAGTGGGAGAAGCAGGAGTCTGGCTACGGTATGATGGTAGGTACATCTACAGTGGGTGGTGCCATCGGCGACAATCCATCTCCAGCAACCAAGAGTGCTTCTACGGCAACATACTTCCAGTCTGAAAACGACTACCGCTTCTACAACAGCAGCTATGGTGTGAATGATGACAACTACTCTTCTTATGAGGTGAAGAAGATGATGAACAAAGAAAATGCCATTTACGACATTCCAACCCGAAAGAAAGGTAGTATCTATATCCAACCACTCCGTGACTTCGACAAGTTCGACCAGAACTGGATCATCTACCGCATCACAGACGTCATGCTGATGAAGGCAGAGGCTCAGATTCAATTAGCAGGTACAGAAACCAACAAACTGAAGAATCCATTTGCCCTGATCCAGGCTGTGAACCAGCGTTCTATCAGTACGACGGCACTCAAGGACACCTTGGTTTATCAAGACAACTACAACAAGGCAGACAAGATGGAATTGCTTTGCCTCCAGGAAAGAGGACGCGAGCTCTGCTATGAAGGTAAGCGCTGGTTTGACCTGGTGCGCTACTGTTACCGCCACATGACGGGTGTTGATCCTACCAAGACGCTCTACGAGATAGATCCTAACGGCAGTAATCTGCCAAGTCTTGCCAACAAGGGCAACAATTTCAAGGACATCCTCGCTACCAAATATAGTACAAACCTATACAAGTTTAAAAACGAGGGACATCTCTACTGGCCTATCCTGAACAGTGAGACCAAGACCAACAAGCTGATTCACCAGAATCCTGTTTGGGTAGAGACACAAAGTTCTGAGAGAACAGAAGAATAACATTCAAGAAATTCATAATTAAGTATAGCTTTATGACAAAGTTCATTCATAAGATAGGTGGCATGGTAGCAGGTGTAGCATTCGGTGCACTCGCCTTCACTTCATGCTCCGAGCAAATAGATGAAAGCAACCTCTATACTTTCACCGGTGAAACCATCACCGACTACTTGCGAAGCGATTCCACCCTTTCGGATTTCGCTCAGATTACAGACTATGCAGGTTTGTCAGACCGCCTGTCTGCATACGGAACCTATACCTGCTTCGCTCCAACCAACGAGGCGGTAAAAGAATATATCAAAGAATTGTGGGAAGATAAAAAGTCTGCAAATCACAATGGACTCTATACAGGTGATGTTGAAAACACGTTGGATCGCCTTTGGAAATCCGAGAAACGTGACTCACTCTGCAAAGATATCGTAGAGGCACACCTTACGGGTCTGAAGAAGACGAGCAATGATTTGCTGGCAGGTTCGGACATCACCATGATGGGCGGTAACACTCACTCACCAAAGCGTGTGGGTGACGACATCACCATCGATGGAACCACCAAGATCATCAACAAAGACCACGAGGTGGAAAACGGTGTGGTTCATACCATCGACAAACTCTTCTACCGCTCTACCAATTATATTATAGACGAAATGGAGAACATGGGTATCTATAGTATCTGGTGCGATGCCTTGAAGCAGACGGGTCTGGATGAGGTGTTGAAGGAGCATATCCGTACCAATGGTATCAGCTGGTTTACCATCGATCCGGAAACCAAATATCCATTTGCTGAGTATCCTACAAGCTGCAAGGTGGGATTCACCGTATTTGCAGAGACCGACAAGGTACTCCAGAATAAAGGTATTACCAACTGGAAAGAGTTGGCAGCCAAGGCTAACGAGTGGTACAAGGATTGCGCTTCCTGGTACAGCTACTTGGAAGATCATCCAGAAATCAAGATCAGCACAGGTACCGACTATACCAATCAGTGGAATACATTGAACATGTTCCTCCGCTACCACATCCTGAAATATTCACTTTCTATGGATAAGTTGGTTTACTCATACAACGAGTTGGAATATGCAGATGTATATGAATATGTACGTACCTTATTGCCATACACCATGTTCAAGCTGACAGGTGTAAAGGAAAACGGTGCCGTCAGTTCAATCTGGATCAACCGTGTATTGAACAATCCTACATTGACCAGCACACCGGGTGCCAACTCTAAGGATGCATATAAAACTGCAAATACACCTGTAGAAGATGGTATCCAAGTAGCTGGCGGTTCAGCACTCTCCCGCCAGGCTTCCAATGGCTGGATTCATCCTATCAATGGCATTCTACGCTACGAGAAAAAAGTACCAAACAATGTACTCAACGAGCGTATGCGTTTCGAGTTCATGTCATTGTTTGATGAAAGTATGACCAATCAGATCAGAGGTTATTCATATCAGGAGCTTTCTTCAAGATACGGTCGCAACGACCGCAAGATTGGTTCCATCCGTATCCCAGAAGGTTATTTTGAGAACATGGTTATCTACAACGGTGAGTCATCCCGTGTATATTATCTGACCAAGGACGAAGCAAAGACCGGTAACAACGGTTTTATCAAAGACTGGGATTGCTGGTTGGACTATCAGGGCGACGAGTTGTTCGTAAGAGGAGCCTACGACTTTGCCATCAAGTTGCCACCAGTTCCAAAAGACGGTACCTACGAATTGCGCTTCGGCTATGTAATCACCGGAGCCCGTACGATGGTACAGTTCTCTTTAGGTCACTCTTCAGACCGTTCCAAGATGACTACCTGCGATATTCCACTCAACCAGCGAGAGGGCATCGAGTCAACTACCATCGGCTGGACAGACCCAGACAAGGACGGCGACTTAGGTGCAGCGACCGACAAGTCAATGCATAACCGTGGATGGATGAGAGGTCCTAACTACTTCAGTAATTACAAGAAGGGAGCTGAGGGTACAGCCCGTACGAACATCAGCCGTCAGCCACATATTCGCCGTGTCGTAACCAAACAGTTCTTCAAACAAGGTGAGGACAACTGGTTCCGCTGCAAAACAGCCATGCCAGAGAATACAGAAGCTGAGTTTGAGCTTGACTACATCGAAATAGTTCCAGTAAGCGTGTATAACCACCCTACTCTGACAGAGGATGTATTCTAAAAAGTGAATGTATTCTAACAAGAAAACAAACATAGAAATACAAAAGATATGAAAGTAAAATATATAATAATGACAGCAGTAGCAGCTTTGGGTTTCCAGAGCTGCACCGACTGGGATGACCATTATGACGTAACTACTGACGGCTCCGGTGCATCAGACAAGACACTGTGGGAGCAAATCAGCAATAACCCAAAGCTCAGCAACTTTGCAGCACTGATGGAAAAGGTAGGTTACGACAAGGCTTTGTCCACCAACCAGAGCTACACCGTATGGGCACCAAGCAACGACGCTTTCGACTTTGAGAAATACAATGCCATGAGCGACAGCTTGCTGAAGGCAGAATTCCTCAACAACCATATCGCCCGCGGTTACCATAGAGCTACTGGTGAGATCAATGAGCGTGTCCACCTGCTCAACAAGAAGGTGATGGCATTCCAAGGCAACGGACGCTATACATTGGGAAATATCGCAATCGACAGCACCAACATGTTAGGCAAGAACGGTATCATACATCTGATGAGCAGTTACATGGACTTCCGCCCTAACTTCTATGAAGAGTTCCTGCGCAATGAGAACACAACCAGTCTTGCCCAGCTCTACAAGAGTGCCATGAAGCGCGAAATCGACAAGGAGAACAGTATCGAGGGTCCTATCAAGGATGGAGCAATGACCTATCTTGATACCGTATATGTAGAGAGCAACAAGATGTTCAACTACCTGAACTCCAAACTGACCACAGAGGACAGTACCTATACCATGATTGTTCCTACAGACAAGGCATGGAAAGCGGCTTATGATAAAGTAAAGTCTTATTATAAGTATCCGAAATCCATCAAGCCTTTCACCGTGAAGAACAACGATAAGACAGGCGTATTGGAATACAATCAGGCTGGTGCCGTAACCTTAGATGCAGATAGTCTGACAGAATTATATACTACAACATCTATCCTGAGACCTCTGATTTACAGTCACACCATCAACCCTGCTTTCCAGAAGGGTGATATTCCTACTGGAGCTACCGACTCCATCAAGAGTACAACAGGCGACGTAATCTGCAACACCTTGAACTACAACAGTGAGAACAGCCGTTTGGTCTATGATGCCAAGGATCTGTTTGTGAATGCAGAGAAGAAAGTGATGAGCAACGGTAACGCATGGATTACAGATTCACTCCGCGTAAAGCCTTGGGACAGCTGGTGCCCTATCATCCACCTGAGAGCACAGAACGGTAATTTCCAGGCAGCAGTGGATAAAGTATCCATCAACCAGAACGTAGCAGTAAGCAGCGACAACAGAAACAAGAATGTAGAAGGATCCATGCACGCCAACCAGTATTATGAGGTAACATCCAACCTGGGTGCAGTGCCAGAGGTTTACTTCTATATACCAGAAATGTGGTACACTCCATACGCCGTATATCTGACAATGGTACCTGCCAACATCACCAATGAAGAAGCAGAGGTAACCTCACAGAAGCTCCAGGTACGTTCATTCCAGAACGATGCTGCGGGTGGAACACTGACCAGATTCTCTCCTGTACCATTGAAGAAAGACTTCAACGTTTCTTCCAACCAAGCATCAGTAGTATTCGACTATGGTACGAACGAGAAATCCAAGATTGTGAGCAAATTCATGGGTGTATTCAATCCATCATTCTGCTATCGCAACCTGAGCAACTTCACAGACCCTGCAGCATATCCAGTATTCAACATACGTAGTGGAGACCGTGCAGTCAAAAACCAGAGTGCAGTACTGCGCATCGCAGGCATCACATTAGTTCCTATGGAAGCCGTGAAGTACTATCAGGCTCAGAAAGCATTGAACGGAGAAAGTGGTGAAGAATATAAAGATGAAATGCCAGAAATCTTCTGGGATCTCAATTCATACACCTATTAATAACACGAACTCAACAATTGAAGACAATGATAAATTTCAGAATATTGGCTATAATGGGCTTGATGGCAGTAGCTGCTGAAATCAATGCCCAAGAGACAACCGACAACGCCGAAAAGAGAGCGAAGGAAACGGTAAACAAAAAGCAGCCAAACTATCCGATGAAAGAGGTATCTGGTACCATCTACGATGCTGCCACCGGCAAGCCTCTTAGCGGTGTGCAGATCCAGGCACTTGGAAATGCACGCTATGCTGCCATGACCAACGAGGACGGTACCTTCACGATCAAGGTGCCTACCTTCACTACCTCGCTCTATCTGTTTACCTCACAATATGCAAGCCAGCAGGTATCTATCGCAGGTGTCAACAACATCCAGGCAAAGATGCTCAGCGACAAGTTCAACGAGATGTACACCAACGGTACGAAGTTGGGCAACGAGGCAAGCCTGAAAGCACAGGTAAGTACACAGACTTCCATAGAAGACCTCATCGGCGAGAAATTGGGTGCTGATGTACGCACCGTGAAGCGCTCAGGTGCTCCTGGCATCGGTTCTGCCATGTTTATCCGTGGTCTGAACTCCCTGAATGCCAACGCCCAGCCTCTCATCGTGTTGGATGGTGTGCCTATGGACATGCAATATGACGGCACTTCACTTCAGACAGGTATGTTCAACAACCAGTTGCTGAACATCAATCCTGCCGACATCGAGAAGGTTACCGTATTGAAGAATGGTACTGCCATCTATGGTGCCAAGGGCGCCAATGGTGTCATCGTACTGGAGACCCGCCGCGGTAGAACCATCGCTACACGTATCGATGCCAACATCGGTATGGGTGTCAACTTAGTGCCACGCCTGCCAAAGGTGATGGATGCAGACCAGTATATGAGCTACGCTACCGAAATGCTCAGTACCTATCCTAAGATTGACAAGTTCTTGGAAAAGGGTTCTCTCAACTTCCTGACCACAGATCCAAACAACTATTATTATAAGACATACCATAATAATACAGACTGGAGCAAGGAAGTATATGAGACTGCATTGAGCCAGAACTACAGCATCAATGTGATGGGTGGTGACGAGGTAGGTATGTACAACCTCTCACTCGGCTATACAGACGGACAGAGCACCGTGAAGAAGAATGGTTTCAACCGTGTGAACATCCGCTTCAACAGTGACCTGAGCATCATCAAGAATTTCTTCTCAACCCAGTTTGACATCGACTATGTCAAGTTGAGCCGTGATGTATTCGACGATGGAGCACCAAGCGATTTCAGCAAGGGTACCGTCACATCTCCTACCCTCCTCGCGCTGATCAAGGCTCCTATCCTGAATCCATACCTCTACAACAATACAACCCGCGAGTTGACCTCTACATTGGCAGATGCAGATGACTTCCTGACTCCATTGAATCAGAACCTCTCATTGGCAAACCCAACAGCCTTATTGGAAAATGGTAGCGGCAACAACAAGAACCGTATGGAGAACTCTATGTTCCATATCCGTCTGGCTCCTAAGTTTGAATTCAAGGGTGGATGGACATTGAGAGAGAACATCAACTATACGCTGAACCGTAACTCCCAGCGTTACTATCGTCCAAAGGGCGGTGTTCCTACCTACTATGTAGAAGGTTTGGGTAGAGTTCAGACGCAGTCAGCTTCTATCTTCGCTAAGGAAGAAACCCTGATGAGTGATACCCGTCTGGACTTCACACGCCTCTTCGGTGCTCACTCACTCAAGGCAATGGGTGGTTTCAGATACCTCAGCTACAACTATGAGATGAACAACCCTACAGGTCAGTATAGTACAGCCGGTAATGACAAGTTGCCTAACGTATCCAACAGCATGGACTTCAAGGATGCCACAGGTAATGACTACAAGAATACCTCACTCACCTGGTATGCTCAGGCAGATTACAACTATCGCAACCGCTACTTCCTGCAGGTAGCAGCCTCTATGGAGAGCAGCAGTACCTTCGGCAAGAAGGCTACAAGTCTGCGAATCGGTGATGTGGCATGGGGCTTCTTCCCAAGCATTCAGGCTGGTTGGGTAGTAACCAATGAGAACTGGGCTCCAAAGAACAAGAACTTCAACTACTTGCGCCTCAACGCTGGTTATGAAGTGACAGGAAATGACAACATCAACAACAAGGCTGCCCGCACATCCTTCGAAGTGTTGAAATTCCTGCACAACAATATTCCAGCCGTACAGCTCAACAATATCGGTAACGAGAACATCACTTTCGAGAAGACTCGCCGCTTCTATACAGGTTTCGAGAGCCAGTGGCTGGAGAACCGTTTAGGTTTGGACTTCACCTTCTTCTTCAACCATACCACCAACCTTCTTACATTGAAGGACTTCACCACTTCTGTGGCAGGTGTAAAGAGTTACTGGAGCAACGAGGGAAGTCTGGACAACAAGGGTGTAGAGGTACACATCAACGGCAAGCCTATCGTCAGCCGCAAGTTCACTTTGGAATTAGGTGCAAGCATCGGTCATTATCTGAACGTAATCAAGTCGCTTCCTAACAACACGACCCTCGCCCTGAATGGTCAGGAGAACGCAGCAGTAGGCTACACATCCAGCATCTATGGCAACCAGAACATCGCAACACTCGTCAATCACAGTGCAGGCGTATTCTACGGTTACAAGACAGCAGGTGTATTCTCTACCGATGCAGAGGCAAAGGCAGCAGGTAAGGACGGCTATCTCTACCAGGTAGATGAAACCGGAGCCAAGAGCTATTTCAAGGCAGGTGACATGCACTTCGTAGATCTCAATGGCGACGGCATCATCAATGAGAGCGACAAGACCATCATTGGTGATCCAAACCCTAAGTTGTATGGTAACTTCTTTGCTCACGCTACATGGGGCAACCTGACATTATCTGCAATATTCGGTTACTCTATCGGCAATGATATCTACAACTATCAGCGCAGCATCATCGAGGGTGGCAACAACTTCTACAACCAGAGCAGCGCCATGACAAACCGTTGGAGAGTAGAAGGTCAGGAAACCAATATGCCTCGCATCTCTTATGGAGACGAGATGGGCAACTCACGCTTCAGCGACCGATGGATAGAGGATGGCAGCTACCTGAAGCTCCGCTCCCTCAATATCAACTACAAGATACCAGTCAACTCTTCCTGGCTCCAGGGACTTCAGGTATGGGCAGAGGCAAACAACCTCTTCACCATCAGCAAGTATCTTGGCGGAGATCCAGAGATGTCTGTATCCAATGCAGTTCTTTACCAGGGCATTGACACAGGTTGCGTATCACAAGGTCGCACCTTCACTGTCGGCGTGAAGATCAACCTCTAATAAAAGTACAACAATCACAAAGCATAAAAAAATGATAAAAATTAAATATTTTATTGCAGCACTCATGGCTGCTATCACACTCAACTCATGCAGTGATATGTTCGATGATGGATCCAACCGCTACATCACCAATCCATCGCTTGATGAAAAAGTGGACTCCATGTTCTACATCAATGGTATATTGAAGGGTGTACAGCAGGCCATCGACCAGAATGTGCTTATCAACGAACTTCGTGGTGACTTATTGACCACCACGAAGGACGCTTCAACCGATTTGCAGAAACTGGCTTCTTTCGATTACTCCGGCACCAACAAGTACGATTCTGCATACGTTTACTACCGTATCATCAACAACTGCAACTACTACATTGCTCACCGTGATACCACGCTGATTACCGGTTCCAGTGAAGTTGCGATGAAGGAGTATGCAGAGGCCAAGGCTATCCGTGCATGGGCTTATCTCCAGTTGACCCACAACTACGGCAAGGTACCATTCTATACCAAGCCGTTGACTGATATCGCCGGCATCGAGAATGCAGCAAGTTCTGAGAAGAAAGATATCTATGGTATTACTGCTGAGTTGGCTCCAGACTTGGAGCAGTATGTAGATCTGCCAGTACCTAACTGGGGTAACTTTGAGGCAGGTACCAACGATGCAGGAAACAACAAGACTGTCAATACAGCGAAGATGATGATTCCTGTAAGATTGATCTTGGCAGACCTGTATCTGGAATCCGGCAACTATGCAAAGGCTGTTGAGCACTACTTCAACTACCTGAAGAAGAACAAAGAGACGGTCAACAACTATATGGCAAGACCGACCTACAGTCCTGATTACAATAGCTACCCTAATTCATTAAAGATGGGATACTACTGTACGGTTTCCAATACATCAGACTGGAAAGTCTGCTATATGAGCGACTTGGAAACTGATACTTACGTAGCAATGGCTACCAATAAGTTGCGTGGTGAGATTACAGCTTTGCCAGGTCTCTTCGGCTACAATTACTATACTTCATCAGATGGTACGGAAGTAAACGAGAAAATTTCTCTTGAACCAACCAATGCCTATCTGAATTTGAGCAACAGTCAGGACTTCTATTATGCAAATGGAAACGGTAACGGCAGTTCTGAATTCAATATCAAGAACCTGATTTTCGCTAAAGCCTCTATCGGTGATATGCGCTACCACAGTTCATACGAAAGAGTGAAGTTTAGCACACAGGTGGAATTGACCAAGGTTATTCTGAAGTATTATAATGCCAATATCACTTTGTACAGAACAGCTGGTATCTATCTGAAGTTAGCTGAGGCAGTAAACCGCATGGGTCATCCTGATGTAGCATTCGCCGTGTTGAAGGACGGTTGGAATCATACCTTGGAAGAGGACACCACCTATATGACCCAGGAAGGCATCCAGTTCCTCAAGACCACCTTGCCATTCCTGACTCCAGAAAACCGTGTCGTTTTCGATGATGAAAGTGAAACCAATGGTGTTTCTATGGGTAATCAGGGTATTCACGCTCGCGGAGCTGGCTTTACCATGGGCAACGGTTCCGGTTATCAGTTCCAGAATGAGATCGACAAGAAGTTGGCTCAGTTGGGCCATGCTTATCCTGCTAATGCAACAGCAGGAGACAGTTTGAGAATCAATCAGGACTGTGTAGAAGACCTGCTCTGCGATGAAATGGCATTGGAGCTTGCCTGGGAGGGTTCCCGCTATGGCGACCTCTGCCGCATTGCACGCCACAAGAACACAGACAGCTATTGGGGCACCAACTACGGTTCACTCTGGCTTCGTGACAAGCTTGCATTCAAGAATCTCAGCATAGACCTTAGCAATCCAGAAAACTGGTTTATGCCATTCAAATAAAAGGCTCGGACATGAGTTATAAAACATCAAGTGGTCACACTTGATATAACAAAGTTAGAAACGCTTTCTCGCCTGCGAGAAAGCGTTTCGTTTGTATAAAAGCGCCTCACCCTTCACCTCTACCACATAAACAACTGACACTCAGACGGTTACTCAAACAATTACTCTTTTCCACCCTTCACCACCTTTCATCACCCTTCGTCTTGTAAAAATTTTCGCCATTCTTCACCACCCGTTATTTATTTTAGCATCTTCCGGCTTTCCATGAAAAGTGAAGCAGACTTCTATGAAGAGTGAAGTAGGCTTCTATGAAGAGTGAAGTAAGCTTCTATTAAGAGTGAAGCAGGCTTCTATGAAGGCAGAAATAACATTCAGATGACAGACGGTGAAGGATAAAGATGGGTGGTGAAGGGTGAATTTTTGCCCTTCACCTCCAGAACCCCAGTGTTTATGGGGGTTTCAGGCAAAAAGATGAAGGGTGAAGGGTAAATGCCTATACGAGTTGAAGAAAAAGGACTAAGATAGGAAAAAAACTTGCCTATGGCGCAAAAGTGCCCTTACTGAGGGCACTTTATTGCCATAGGCAAGCACACGATCTGAATACAACTTATTTAACTAAATATCTCTTTCCATTGACCAATATGATTGTACCAGGAGAGACTGCATCCTTGTGGATGCGCTGGCCAGATAAAGTATAGACTATCTTGTCGTTTATACCTTTCACAGAGTCTGATGAAACCTCCCTGATAGCAGTAGGCGTTTCTTTGACATGGAGCACAACAGGCTTCCAGGTATCCAGACGACCATCCCCATCAGCATCAACAAGTCCCGTCGTTCCATTAGGAACAAACAGATGAACTTCCTCAGCCTGTTTTTCACTGACAGGATCCGCAACCGTACCAGCACCCTTGATTACCTTAAAGGTAATTTTCTCCTGAGGCGTATCCCCAAAGATAGCCATGATGGCCACGTGATGCAGATTGCCTGCTTTCTGCGGAAAAGGTTCAGGACACTGATTGCCCACAACATTGCCCTTCGAATCAAAAGCCACAATCTCACAATCTTCCAAGAGAACATCATTCCACATCACCTGACAGTACAAGAAAGAATTGGTATTGTATATGCGATGTTCCCGCTCATAACGGTCAAGATATTGGATTTGGCGCCAGCCGCTCTCCTTCTCCCAACCAATCTGACCAAATTTCTTATATCCGTCAGACTTTCGATAAGTACCATCCTCACAAGCCTCAGACTTGGAAGAATACTTGTCGTGAATGTCGGTCTGTGCGGACATTCCCTGTGCCGCACAAACCAGACATAATATTAAAAAGAATTTTCTCATAAATCTTACTTGTTAAGATGAACGAATTTCTTGTTACCACGAATGACAACAGTCTCGATAGCATGCTTAGCTACACGCCTACCGTTCAAGTCATACGTTGCTTCTGAACTATCCTCATCCGTCTTGACAGAGCCAATACCCGTGGTAGAAGCCAAGTCGATGACGAGAGGTTGATCAAGACTGCCCACGATAGCATCGTCACGATAGAACATGGTTCCAGGAATCACCTGTTCCATTCCATCCACGCTGACGATGAAGCGCAAGTTAGCACCACTGTTCTCACCAGCAATCGTGATGAAATAAAGATCAGCATGAGCCTCATCAGTCAAGGCACGAAGTTCACCATCACCATCAATCACTCTGACGACGGCATCCGAACGGACTGCACCATGCTTATCTACCACACGGGCAATGACGTTCATATTGCCTTGATGCATCTGGGCAATCTCAGTTTTCTCATTCACTGCATCATCTCCACCCAGTCTCATGCTCTTAGCCATAGAGGTTTCCCTGGCAGCAGAAGAAGCTGCAGATGGATAATGGAAAGTCTGCTGCTGATTACGAGTAGAATAATACAAGTAACCCTCGCCCGACTTCAAAGCCTCCAAAGAGCCTACCCATTCACTACTGTTCCAAGAAGCAAAAGCAGTCTGACTCTTGACAACATCACCTTCCTGAGGTTCGAGATCAGCAAACGCATTGCCGATAGAAACGTATCCAGGAGCCTTATAGCCAATCCAGTTCCAATTAGGTTTGATGACAACAGGATCGTTGGCAACATCAATAGCATCACCGACAACAGACAGGGATACAGGCGCATTGCCCTGGATTTTGTACATCTCGCCAGCTACCACCTCGTTGATGGAATTGCTGGTAGGAGTCCACTGTCCATTTTCACTGATCATATAGTTCACCTGATTCTTGATGCCAGCGAGAAGTTCATCAGCACTGCCATTATCAGGATTCACATAGAAGCTGCTCCATTGCCATCCCTTCTTGAGATTCAGGATCTGCTCTACCTTTTCCTGGGCATTCCAAACGTTAGGTGAAGAGATGGTACCAACGATATTGTCGGTCACAAACATGTTCGCCTTGTCCATGCTCACCTCTACCATCGGAAGAACTCTACCCGTCTTAGCCTCAAATACCTTATAGGTCAAGTCCTTGCCGTTGTCCTCAGCATTACCATATACATTCATGAGCACATAGTAAGCATCATAGCGAGAGAAGTAAGCAGGCTTAGCCACACCCACGCATCTGTCACCTCGGAAGGCAGCCACGATGTCATTCACGTCTTGTGACATCTCACCATTGATTTCAAGCTGACCATTGACATTCATCGTAAATTCGTAATCTGCAGAATTTACGCTCCAGTCTGGAGCCACACTCGTACTGTTCACCTTGATGACCATAGGTTCTGGTACGCCCAAGTTACCGGTCAGGTAAATCGTAGCCTCCTGACTGCCGATGCCAAGAGCAGGATCAACCGCAAAGGTCAACTTCTTGCTGGAGAGCGCAGGCAGATAGCCCGTTTCATTCTCCAGAGTGAGCCAAGATGGCAAACCGCTTATAGTCCAAGACTCTGTAGTACCACTATTATTATTGATTTCAGCCTCGATGCTCACTTTTTCTGTACCATGCTTCATGGTTTCCACTTCATCCTGTTTCCATACCAATTGGTTTTGACGAACATAGACATCCCATGTCACATTCTCAGAATAGTTGTTGTGACTGTCACGTACATTCTTGACCGTTACAGTCAGCGTGCATCCCTCGATACGTTGTGGTTGCTCTGTGAGATTTACCAGAATCTTACGCTCGCTTGCCACATATTCGAAGCTTACATTCTGCTTGTCAGGTACAGACTTCAATGCCGGTACATTATCAGAAGTAGGCGCAAGAGTTACAGGCACATTGACAGGCTTAACTTCCCCAGAGCGTGTAGCACTCTGGTCAGAGAGCGTTGCCAGGATGACTGGTGAATTACCTTCATCAAGCCCACCCTCCTCGAAAGGATAGTAAGCTATCAAGCCATCACTTGCCTTATTGACACGGGCATACATATTGTTCTTGATGACATCACCCATGCGACGACCCTTCCAGATACGGATTTCATCTATCGCACCCTTCAGCATATCCGTAGCCTGAGCACCATCATACTTACCACCCAAGAGCAACTTACTTGTCTGGATGGCAGGAAGAACAGAAGCCATCATCTGCTTCTTAGCCACACCATCGAGATAAACCGTAGCAGAACCAGATGTACTCTTCAGCACATTGACAGCTACATGGTGCCACTGGTTGTCAGTCACCTTGTCAGAACCGATTGCATAATCAGCACCATTCACATTCATCTTGAGCAAACCAGCCTCATCAACAAATATGTCGAACTTATCCTTGTTATTGAATCCGAAGACATTCGCCTTACCATTCTGTTTTTCCTCAGCACGGAACCAGAATTCAGCCAAATAGCTTTCCTCATGGGTTGTGGCAATCTTGGAAGCATCCACAGCCACAACGGTCTTTCCGTCCAAGGCAAGTGCATAATTCTTGCTTGCTAAATACCAGGATGTAGCAGAAGGCAAAACGAGATTACGACTGCGAGCATAGTCGGTAGCCAAACCACCATGACCTTCATCCAGTCGCCAATAGCCCATCAAGCCATCGCTATAACGGGTCTTCCGCTCGTACATTTCATTCTGAGCCTCACTCCAAGGACGAGCCTGATTCCAAAGACTGACATCATGTATCTGACCTTGCATCTTCTCACCCAATGTGACAGGACCATTGCCCTTGTACTCACCAACCTTTAAATTGTTGAACAAGACAACATCAAAGGCATCATAAGCATAATTGGCATTGAAGGTCTGCTTCTCTGCATCATAACTGAAGCTGACAAACTGCCAGGTATTCTTCTTGAAAGCATTGTCGCTGGTAAATTTCTGTCCATTGACATCAACTACCATCTTGTCATCATCAGCCACGCTCACGGTCATTCTGCCAGCCTTCGTGCCATGTGAGAATACCTCACCCTTGGCAGAGTAACGCATCCACATATTGACGGCAAACGACTTATTGCTTAAATTGAAGTTGGCATTGGTCTTGGCACCTTCGCCACCTGTCAGATTCAAAGCCACATCATGAGCCACCTGTGCATCATTCAATTCTCCCTGGATAGAGAAGTTGTCAGCCTTGCTCATCGCACCAGAACGAATATCCTCGTTGAAAGTCAAGGAGATTTCGCTGTCTGCGGTAAGTACGCCATTAGATGGATTAGGATTGCTAATCACCTGTGGGCGAGCCATATCCTTATAGAAGGAAATGACCTCAGAAGACTTCGTCACCTCTTCACCACCGAAGTTGCTCACCGTAATGGTACGGATATTCCATTGTCCATCAGGATAAGTATCATTGTTTGCCATACTGAAGACATAATTGAATGTACCTTCATCAGACAACAAGCCCTTGTTCTTATCAGCAGCCGCTTCCTTCTCGCTGACTACCCACTCTTTCACGGTAAGCCACTGCGGATTGCCCTGCTGCTGTACCTGCAGGCGAACGCTCTTCATACCACGAGCATTCTTATCATAATTGCTGATGGTAAGATGCATCGAAGTACCAGTCTCCAAATTGATGGCACTCTCAGCTGACTTCAGAGAGACATCACTGCTCGTCTGCTGGAAGTAGGCACTGAGTTTCAGGATTTCCTCGATATTGCTATCACAGGTGCTTGACATACGAAGCTGCAAATCCTTATAATCATAAATGTCAGGATTGGTCTGTGAAATCTGCAAAGTCTTGGTTACAGTCTCACCTGCTGGTACGAGAATTGTACGACCAGCGGTCACATCCTTACCGTCCATCTTGACAGCAGCACCATTTGGATTGGAAGAATCGACCACATTCAAGTTGAAGTAACTGTCGATATCAGCCTCACTGGTATTCTGCAAGTAGATGGTAAATGTAGCAGGTTTGCCACTTGGTACACCTGTCACAGAAGTTTCCTTGGCACTGAGATGAGGCTGCTCCACCTGAGCAGTCTTTGTCTGGATGGTAGTACCCGGTCTGTAATACTTGGTCTTCACCTCATCCTCGTATGGGCAACTGGTTTGTCCGGCACGAGTATAGAAGATAGGTCCAAATCCATCAGGAGCATCGATGACATCAATAGAAAGTGCATCGGCATCACCAGTCTCTACAAGCGAGAAGCCCACTTCACGAGAAGACTCCTCGGTGCTGCCATCACTTGTAGTCGCGCCACCTCCCTTTTCATCTTTTGTAAAAACCTCAACACCATTTCCATCAAATGCAAATCCAAGTTTTCCACTACCTACAATCAGCAGCGAAGTCTCGCTTTCCACGGTGAAATCCTTACTGTTCACCGATTGGGTAGAACTGGACACACTTGAACCAGCATCAAAAGAATAGTTCGTACGCTTGTACTCAGCATTCTCGATGGCAGTCACCTTTGCCTTCTCATTGTTGGCCAAAACCTGTGTCCATGCAGAAATCTGCGCATTATACCAGGCGATGGTATCGCTTGCCACATAGTCGTCCTTCAATTGAGAACCATTGTATGCACTCTTTGGCAAGACCATCTTATAAGACTCACCGCTAAGTTCACCAGACTTGGAAGCCTTGGCTCCCCAAACTTTCTTATCACTATTGTTGGAGCCTAATCTGGAATCAGTATCAGACAACTTTGTGATATAAACCGGCTTGTCTGTGTTATTGACAAAGCCATCATAGCTGTTCACATGTACCAAGCAAGAGTTACGCAACTTCTTGAAGTTTGGCAGCAGTACATTCTCCACATAGTTCTGAGTATAGGAGAACTCAGTACCATAACGAGTACCCACGCTCATCACATCGCGTTTCTCCAGCGCTGGCACACTATTAGCATCAGCCGCATAGATACCTACCTGTCGGGCATTGCCGAAATTGTAGTTCACAGAAGAACCGATGAATACGTCACCCTGATCGCCTACATACTCCGGCTGATCGCTGGTAGAGATACGCTTGGTAGTGGTAATGGTCTGAACAGTGGTATTTCCCATTCTCACCTCTTCGTCAATCTTGACTCCCACTTCCAACTCGTTCTTCACTTCTATTTTGGTATCTTTAGTTACCAAAGCACCCATACCTGCCGTACCGGTTGTAATGGTAGTTTCGCAACCCATGCTTGCCTTGACGCTCGTCTCATTGGCATATTTTATAGTTCCGCCACGCATCTTGGTGGTAGAGAAGGACTGTCCTTCCTCAACATAAGCATTTGATCCGGAGCCTGCTGGGTCACGAAGAATCATAATCACCTCGTCAGGACCAGAGGTCACGAAGTTGCTACCCGAAGTCAACTGTCCCAAGACAATGCCCTGGAATCCGTTGCCACTCCAATTCTTCTCCACACCATCTATAGGATAGCTCATCGTGAGCGTACGGGTGTAAGGAGTCAGGATATTTGGAGAACCAGCTTGCCAAGAGTAGGTTCCATGACCTAAAGAGTCGAGCTCGATTTCAGTCTGAGAAGACTCATATACCTCACCGTCCTTGTCACCAGTGACATAGACAGAAGTACCAAATCCCATCTGGTTGGTGATGTTCACCGTATTGTTTGCCAATGGCACCTTTGACTCCTTGACAGAAGCATCTGCGTCATGGTTGTAATACTTTTCATACAAACTCAGGTCGAACTCGTAGTTGCCTCTCTGAACGAAGACAGGATAACCGAAGGTATAGGCATCCTCATTTGCAGTCTTTGGCAGAGTAAACGTTTTCTCCTTATTATATAGTTCTATCAATCTCTTGGTGCCATCTTCTGCAACCAGCTCATAGGTTGGTTCACCAAAGGCACCTTCAGCCTCTACATTCTTCTGTACCACATCCAGGATAGCCGGACTGCGGTAGCTCTTCTTCAGCGATGCTACATATTCAAACTTCTTATAGCCATCCTCTACTTCGATTGAATCGGCAGATGTAGCCTGTGGATCAGTAGCATTGATGATTTCAGCCGTATTCCAACTGATATCGCTGTTGCTGTCAATCTTAATTCCTGTCACAGTATATTGAAGCGGTGGAACCATAGCAGCAAACTCACCGGTCTTAGGGTCGGTCTTGATGGTAATGATACGTGCATTATCGGCAGAACCGGAACCCACAGTAGTAGTAGAGTTACAAACAGCATCAGCAGGAACAGCAAATACTCTATCGGTCTTTGCCGTCACATATTCATAAGCCTGTCCATTCTTTTCCACACTCACATTCATACTATAAGTATCAGAAGCCTTCAGGGTCAATGTAGCCTGACCAATGTTGTTGACAGACTGTCCCAAACCAAGCGGTTTTTCATTCTCTACCGCACCACCCGTCACACGACCTACGATAGGTACAAGCGTGGTGTCGTAGAACATAATGGATGGAATATCTCGGATAAACTCGAGTGTTTCCATCTTATTAGCATCCTCATTCTGGGTAGGATAATACCCCATACCCTTATACGACTTGCCATCTGCATTGCAGAACTCATGACCGAGCTTGCTGGCACTGATATAGTGATAGCCGATAGGCACGCTGATGGTATATTCACCCTTTTCGTTGGTTTGGATAAACTCGCCGTCCTTGGTACAAGACACACCATCCACGGCAAACTGCACACCCTCTACAGGAATTGTAGTACCTTGATAATATACGACACCGCTGACAGAGAATGAACTGACATCCTGGAAGTCAACACCATTGTGAACAAGCGACTGTGCACTAACAAAGCGGTTTGCCTTGGCAGCAGAGAACTCATGTCCGCCCATGGAAGGACGGATAGTATAGCTGGTACCATCGCCAGAGAAAGGCACGCCACTGATGGTGTAGTTACCATTCACATCAGTAATAGCCGACAAGGACAACTGATTCTCAGAAGGCACGTCATCGGTGATTTCCATGTCGACGATTTTTCCATGGTTTCCATTAGAGACGCCACCCGTCTTCGAGTAGTCATAAGCTATGGTTTGATTAGTAATACCCTCATCAAACTTATAATACAAGTAGAGACCATCCTCACTGCCCGACAGCGTGTGATTATAGTTCTTCTTGATTTGGTCGTCTGTCAATTCCTTTGTCCAGAAGCGACATTCGTCGATGACACCAGAATAAGTTTGGTTATCAACTCTGCTATCTCCATACCAAAGTCCAGATTCAGGCAAGTAATCCCTATTTGCAGACAAAATGGCATCAACCATCTTATATGCACTTGGATCTGAAATCTGCACCTTGGCACTTTGGAATTTTCCGTTTTCCCCTATAACACGCACTGTATATGTCGCATTTCCATCGAAAGAAACAGATGCATTATAGAACTTGCCCTTCGCTATTGTAATTTTCTTGTCCAAATAACGGCGGTCAATCTCTATATTGTTATTTTTAAGATAAGATAGTCCTATACTGAGATCACCTGTAGATCCAACTGCAAAATAGAAAAAATTGGTAGCGAAGACGTGCATACCATTTTCCGGGAATTGGTCTATCTTGATATACGTCTGTGCAGTCCATGGATTACCGAACAAAGATGCCATCGTCTCTTTAGGCTTGGCAATACCCACCTGACAGGTCACATTTTTGGTAGTTCCGAGCGCATGGAATGCCGTCAGTTTTTCTCCATCAGCATTATTTGCTTCCGCTATCACTTTCACACCTTCCACTGCCGTGCCTGTATCATAAGATATACGACCGCTGACAACTCCCGTAGCAAGAGCAAAACCATCCGTTTCTTGTGATGCACCAGGACTAATAGTTCCTGTTTCCTTACACTTGCGATAACATTCCACCTCATACTGGTAGTAAGAGCCTGGTTGAGCAGAATTATCCTCGTATGTATAAGTCTCAGCCACACCAGAAGTAGTATATATATTTTGATATTCTGCATCGCTTCCTAAGAGGCGACGGCGCACATTGAAATAGGTCAAGTCTGTACCTACTTGCTTGACATCCCAGTTGACACGCACTGTACCGCTGTAAGCTCCACGGCTTGCATTGACACTAGTCACCTCAGAGTTTCCATCAATACCACCATCACATATGTTACTTGTGAAAGTTGTTTCTTGTGCTGCAACTTTCATCATATATTGGTATTTCACGCAAGCATTGGCAATTTTGGTATCATCAAAGGAATGACTTGTGACGTTCTTGTCACTAATAGTTGTCTCATGGAAGACTTCTCCCCAATCCGTAGTACCTTTTGCACGGCGATAAACCAGAAGTTTATAAGGGTTAGAAGACGTAGCATTTTCGAAAGGATAGAAACTACAAGTCACTGTAATTTTATTATCCAAATTATTCGATGCCAATATAGACTTCAGAGGGTTGCTCGTTGATATAGACGTATAAGTACTCTTATACAAATTGGTAGCATCCTCTGGCTTCATTATGGAAGTATTCCATTCATTCGGTTGGAATGCCACATAATAATAATAAGTAGTATTGTAGTCCTTAGTATCCTCATCTGTATATGATACCTGCTTGTCAATATATGCCAATTCCTTCAATTTTTCATAAGTGCTCGAACCACTCTTCCTGCGGAAAACCACCCACTTACCCTCTTTTGTAACATGGCTAGGATCAGCAATTTCCGGTGTCCAAGAGAGGATCACATTCTTTGTCCAGGAATTGGTAGAAGTAGAAATCGACTTTGGACGTGGATATCCATTGACCCAATGGTCCCTCTCATAACTTCTATTAAAATAGACATTGTTCTCTATATAATTGCTTCCGTTAAGAGGATATGACCTATAATTGGGCGCAAAACGAGTGATAAAAGGATGCAGGCAATGAGCCTCAAAATTGTCAAGTTTCATTGTCACATAAGCCGAAGTTGCAGATTCTGTACAATCCACAAAATCCGTTTTCACCTTCTTGGGAGTAGAATTGAGATTATCCCAATAAGTTTCAATCTTGATCGGTGCGCTTGGCCAATTTACGTTTCCCTCATATTTCTTCGAGAAACGATAAGCATACCTTAAAGTACCCGATTTATCTTTACCTCCACAGTTATTATATTTTTCTTGTAGCAAATTCGTGGAATAAGCCTGAACTACCCCATTGGCAGTACGCTTAAAATCAATGTCAGGCCAAGACATCGAAGGGAAGTTGAATGTTCCGACTTTGACTTTTAGGTCATTACTGGTAGAGTTGTCCTTATATCTCCACTTTCCTCGAATCGTAATCTCATTTGAATTATTGTAAATCCAACGTTCCAGAATAAGATCAACTGTAGTACCCATCCATTTGCCTTCTGTATTTCGAATGTTACTGAGAGCGACCGTGCCTCTATAGCCATTTTTGGAAAAAGATTTTGGAGTACCAACTACCCAGTTATAATTTTTCTTCTTCAGGTTATCTTCGTTGTTACGACTACCCGAAATAAGACTCCATACTGTTTTAAGATTGATAACATCTTTACCGTTCACCTGGAGCCACACCTCATCATCGTATGCACCATTATCTCCATCCCAACAGAAAAAGTTGAAATTGAAATAAACGTGCAACGTTCCTGGAAAATTTTGTCCATGCACATCATACACCCAAGGCGTTTGCGCCTTGGCTGTTGAACCCACAAACTGTAACATTACCAATAGCAGCAGGCTCAATGCCCAATGCCGCATAGCCCAAGCTCTTCTTGGAGGAGCCAGGGCATCTCTTTTCATTTGTTGTAGAAAATGCTTCATAAAAACTATTATTAGAATTAATATATATCGAAGAACTTTATCATTCACTCTTGCCTATATCAAAGAACATGACCATTCACTCTTACTGGAATTCAAATTCAGACTGGAATCAAACACTCTTTTACTGTAATTTAAAAACGCTGTCTGGAATCATTAACAAATTCAATCAATAGGTTTGGTTGACAAATTTAGAGAAAAAAAACGAAAAAAGGTGTTGCATTCCTCAACAAAATAGTTGCATTCCTATAATTTAGGTGTTGCATTCCTATGAATGCAACTATATTTTAGACAAAAAGAGGACATATTCCTGACCATCTGCCCAATACGCCCCGATAACTTTCACTAAAACTTTTAAGGAATTTCCTTGTAGTTTTAAAAAATAAAAGGTGTATCCCATTTGCTGAGATACACCTTATTATATATATATTCGAAATGATATATTCGAATCGGATGATGATTAATCCATCATTTTCTGAAGATGATTAATCATTGTTGTGGTCCAAAGAATCGTTGAAATCCTTAGGAGCCTGCTCATCGTTA
>ERZ1026934.39-NODE-39-length-33303-cov-7.827538_pt1 | contig 33303 bp, 30 predicted proteins | sample MGYA00519462_ERZ1026934 | MGnify/ENA primary metagenome ERZ1026934 (study PRJEB26926, sample SAMN06164446) | human gut metagenome | biome: ENVO:00009003; feature: ENVO:2100002; material: ENVO:00002003 | host: Homo sapiens | place: USA | collected 2012 ...
AGGAGTACACCAGATTTTCCGAAGCCATGATGGACAAGCCGTTGTCCTTCTACGCCTTTGAGGTATTGTACTGGTGCGGTGTCCGTGAGGGAGAGCTGCTGGCCCTGACCCCGGCAGATTTTGACTTTGAAAAGCGCACCGTCACCATCAATAAGTCTTACCAGCGACTCAATAAGCAGGATGTGATCACTACACCTAAAACGCCCAAGAGTAACCGCGTGATCCAGATGCCACAGTTTCTCTGTGATGAACTCCAGGACTACCTCAAGCAGCTATATGGAGTGGAGCCGGACAGCCGGATGTTTCCCATCAGCAAAAGCTATCTCCACCGAGAAATGGACCGTGGCTGTAAGCAAACTGGGGTAAAACGCATTCGCATACACGATTTGAGGCACAGCCACATCAGTTTGTTGATCGACATGGGCTTTACTGCCCTGGCTATTGCAGAGCGTGTGGGGCATGAGAGTATCGACATCACCTACCGCTATGCCCATCTGTTCCCCACCCGACAGGTGGAAATGGCTGACAAGCTGGATTTACTGAAAAATGAGAAAGGAGTGTAAGAAGATGTCCAAGAAGAACTATGACAACCATAATCGCTGGAGAAACAAGACGGTGGCTTTCCGAGTGTCAGCGGAAGAAGATCTCCAACTGGAAACCTTGGTGAAACTCACCGGCCTGACCAAGCAGGATTACATTATCCGGCGGCTGTTGGAACGAGATGTGGTGGTGCAGGGCAATCCAAAGGTTTACAAAGCCCTGCGGGATCAGTTGTCTGCTGTGCTGGACGAGCTGCGCCGGATCGAGGCCGGACAGGGCGTGAGCGACGAGCTGCTGGATACTATCCGAATGATCACAACCATTATGAACGGGATGCAGGAGGAATTCGCCTATGACCGATGAGAAAAAGAAAATGACCGCCCAAGGCTCATCTGTTGGCGCAGATGATGGGCAATCAATCTCAAAAAACTCTGAAAATAGTATACCCACTTCCGGGCAAAAAAGCAACGATGAAATTGTAAACTCTCGGGACAGTCTGGAAGAAATGTACCGTAAGATGCAGCGTATGACAGACCCCCGATACCTGCATACACTCACGATGACAGAGCTGTTCCAAACCACCTATAAGAATAGGCCTCCGGTGGTGGAAGGCCTGCTTTACGCAGGGGCATATATCCTTGCCGGAGCGCCCAAAATCGGCAAGTCCTTCCTGGTGGCTCAGATTGCCTACCATGTCAGTACCGGGCAGGATTTGTGGGGATATAAAGTCCATCAGGGGACGGTACTTTACCTTGCGCTGGAAGATGATTTTCAGCGTATTCAAAGCCGGATGTTTATGATGTACGGCGTGAACGACACCCCCAACCTCCATTTCGCCACCGCCGCCGGAAAGATTGGGAATGGGTTGGATGAACAGCTGAAGAACTTCGTGCAGGAGCACCCGGACACCAATCTCATCATCATTGACACTATGCAGAAGATCCGTGAGGTAGGCGGCGAAGCGTACAGTTATGCCAGTGACTATGAGATCATCGGCAGAATCAAGCAGTTTGCTGATCAGCACGGTATCTGTGTTCTGACCGTTCATCACACCCGGAAACAGCAGGCAGACGATTCCTTTGAGACGATTTCCGGCACCACTGGGCTGCTGGGCTGTGCGGATGGTTCTCTGCTGATGCAGAAGAAAAAACGCACGGAGCTGGACGCTACCATCAAGGTGGTGGGGCGGGATCAGCCGGATCAGATCCTCTACTTGAAGAAGGACCCGCAGACCCAGATTTGGAATCTGGAACGCATGGAAAACGAGCTGTATAAAGAACCGCCGGACCCAGTGCTGGATGCAGTTGTAAAGTTGGTTTCCGCCGAGTGCCGGGAGTGGATTGGCTCTCCATCCGAACTGGTCGAATCCATCCAAACGGGAATGGCCTCCAACGCCCTCACTAAGTACCTGAATGTCAAGGCAGGCAGGCTGCTGGAGGAATACCATGTTGGCTATGAAAATAAGGCCAAACATTCCGGTCGGCAAGTGAAATTGACCTATATGCTGGTAGAATCAACCGCCTGTGAAGTAACCGAAGAATAAGGGGCGCGACGATAGCGACGGTCGCGACGGTGAAAATGATACCGTCAAAAACACCGTCGCTATCGTCGCAACCGTCGCGGAAAGGAAATGAATATGAAAAGTGTACAAATTTCCTATGACCTTTTTGTAGCTTTGGTGGAGTATCATCTGGCCTATGACGATGATTATGCCGAGGAAATTCATCGGGGGTTGGAGCAAAAGCTAGATGCGATGGTGCGGCACGAACTGTATGCAAAATATAAGACCGCACCCACCGCAGAAGAGCGGGAGCAGGCCCGGCAGGAATACCTGGATAAGCGAGGGATATTCCCGGATTTTCGCTGGTAACAGGTGCTTACTTTCATACTAATCTCGCAGATGAAATTAACACAAAGGTCAATCTACTCCCTGTTGGCTTGAACAGGAGCGTGACACGCTCCTGTTTTTTTCTGGCAAAAGGAATGACTAACGGAAGTTTTGGCAAAGAAATTCCGCTAAAAAGTATCTCGGATGAGGTGGTGTTTTGCCACCCCATTATCCCAAAGGGTGCCACATTTTAGGGCACCCCAAAATCACCATAGGATGTCGCATTTCACGACACACCATGCAAAAAAACAGAACACAGGATGCGGAGTAAAAGAGAACGATAGGTAGGCATTTCGCTTACACATCTAGCGAGGTCTACTGTGTTTCACGGCAGCCCGCAAAGTAATAAGGGTGGAACGATTTGTTCCAGGGCATCTGAAAGGGAAAGGCGCTTTGGCGTACCCTTTCAAAGCGTTCGCAGAACGCGCAGCCACAGAATGAAATTCTGTGTTCAAAAGGGGCTTGGGGGCGCTGCCCTCAACAAGCAGACGGCAGGAAATGTGAGTGTGTATTAACACTCGCATTGCTTGCCGGATTTGTGTGTGGATAGCCACACGCATTGCTTGCCAGATTCTAAAATTAACGAAACAGACTTTGTACCGCTACGGAAAATCAACCGAAATTTAAGCATTAGGAGGTAACGAGTATGAGAAAGATTTTGTCTTGTGAGTTTAACTTGGACACCGCCTGCGTGGAGCTACATCTGGAGGATGGGACACTGCTCTCCATTGACTGCACCGCCGTGGAGAACGAGGTGGCGAACGGCATGTATCAGCGGTCAGAATTGGACTGGATGATCTATAATGATCCGCTGGCCTATGCGGAGCTGATTTTGGATGGCGACATCGCCAACTACCTAAAAAGCGTCAGCTATGTGAACGACAGAAGTTAAGCACAACAGGGAATTGTTATTTTATGACCATGACAATTTTTATTGTTGACAAATTCGACTGGTTAGCATATAATGAGAGTAACTCGAGAGAGAAATTTTTTAAAATGAACTTGTTATTTATAGACCATGACAAAAGAGGTGGAAGAATGAAATTGCAGGACCTTGCGAGTGTTCGTAGCGGCCTGGTCTTGTCGAGAAAGCAGGCCAAAGAGCCAAGTGAGTATCGATATCCCTTGATTAATCTGCGGTGTATCCAGCAGGAAGGGACAATTCAATTGAAAGAGGCCGATATCTATGAAGCAAAAGAACCGCTGAAAGAAGAATACCTCTCACAAAGCGGAGATATCATTGTCCGCCTTACAGCTCCCTATACAGCAGTTCTGATTGATGAAACTACATCTGGAATGGTGGTTTCCTCAAACTTTGTAGTGATTCGAGTTGAAGATAAGGGCCTGTTGCCAGAGTATCTTTTTTGGTTGCTGAACACAGAAAAGATAAAACGAAAAATTTATGAGAATGCAACCAGTAATATGCTCGGCGCAGTTAACGCAAGATTTTTAGCTGACTTTGAATTGGTCCTTCTTTCCGAGGAAGATCAGTGTAAAATCTCCCAGTTCAATCTGCTGGCCAAAAGAGAACGCCAATTACTTAGGATGTTGGCGGAAGAAAAAGAAAAGTACTATGCTGGCGTACTGAATCAGGTGTACAAAAGAGCAAAGAAAGGGAAATGAAGATGACAAACAGAAAAGATATTGAACAGGTCCTGTGGAACGCCTGTGATAGTTTTCGCGGCAAGATCGACAGTTCCCGCTATAAAGACTACATCCTCTCCATGCTGTTCGTGAAGTACCTCAGCGATGTTTCTAAAGAGAGGCGCGAGGAGTACATCAAACAGTATGACGGGGATATGCGCCGGGTGGAACGGGCCATGAGCCGGGAACGCTTTGCAATGGACGAGCAGTCCACTTTCGACTATCTCTATGCCAACCGGAACGACGCTGAAATCGGCCAGAAAATCAATGTGGCACTGAACCACATCGAAGAACACAACAGCGGAAAACTGCGCAATGTATTCCGGGCTATCGATTTCAACTCCCAAGTGGATTTTGGTGAACCAAAAGAGAAGAACGCTACCCTGCGCAACTTGCTGGAGGATTTCAACGGTCTGGATCTGCGTCCCAGTCAGCTGGGTTCTGCCGATATCATCGGAGATGCCTACGAGTACATGATTGCTATGTTCGCCTCTGATGCCGGAAAAAAGGGTGGAGAGTTCTTTACCCCAAGCCAGGTCTCTGAACTGGTGGCCTCTCTGGTGCAGCCCAAGGAGAACGACCGAATCTACGACCCTACATGTGGCAGCGGCGGTTTGTTGCTGAAAGCCTATAAAAAAGTACCCAGTGGCAAGGTGGCTATCTATGGGCAGGAGCTCAACGCTCAGACCTGGGCTCTCTGCACTATGAATATGTTCCTGCACGGTGTGGATGACGCTAGGATCTGGCAGGGAGATACTCTCTCTAATCCTCAGAATGTTGAGGATGATAATTTAATGAAGTTCCAGGTGGTAGTGGCAAATCCTCCCTTCAGTCTGGACAAGTGGGACAGCGGCTTCCTTTCGGAGGCTGAGGCAGACAAGAGGGGCAAGAAGAAAATGTCCGCCGGACTGGATCAGTACCATCGTTTCGATTGGGGTGTGCCTCCTACTTCCAAAGGCGATTATGCCTTTGTGTTGCACATGCTCTCCAGCCTGGATGCGGAAAACGGCCGTATGGCAGTGGTGTTGCCCCATGGTGTTCTGTTCCGGGGGGCCAGCGAGGGGAAAATTCGGCGTCAGCTGGTGGAAATGAATCTGCTGGATGCGGTCATCGGCCTTCCTGCCAACCTATTTTATGGAACCGGAATCCCTGCCTGTATCCTGGTATTTAAGAAGAACCGGACATGCCGGGATGTGCTGTTTATCGACGCATCCGGGGACGGAAACTTTGAAAAGGGTAAGAACCAGAACATTCTGCGGGACAGTGACATTACCCGTATTGTCAATTCCTATCAAGCACGGCAGAACGAGGATAAATACAGTTATGTGGCCTCCTTCGACGAGATTAAGGAGAACGACTTCAACCTGAATATCCCACGGTATGTGGATACCTTTGAGGAAGAAGAACTGGTGGATATTGATGAGGTGCAGCGGAATATTGCCACCATCGAGGCGGAATTGGCCGAGGTGCAGGCGCAGATGAAAGGCTATTTGAAGGAGCTGGGATTATGAGTAATGAGGTAGAGAACACTGGAAAAATCCTGATTTATCAGAACGAAAAGGGAGACACAAGAATTGATGTCTATTTTGAGTCAGACACCATTTGGATGACTCAAAAAGCGATGTGTGAGCTTTACCAGGTAGCTAAGTCTTCTGTCAGTGAGCACATAAGTAATATTTTTAAAGACGGCGAATTGGAGCCGGAAGCAACTGTTCGGAAATTCCGAACAGTTCAGATTGAAGGCACCCGGCAAGTAAACAGAGAGCGAGACTACTATAATCTAGACATGATTCTGGCCGTTGGTTACCGGGTGCGCAGCAATGTGGGGATACACTTCCGTCGCTGGGCCAGCAGTATCCTGACCGAGTATATGAAGAAGGGGTTTGCCCTCAATGACGAGCGGTTGCGCAATCCCCGTGAGTTTGGCGCTGACTACTTTGATGAATTACTGGAGCGTATCCGGGATATTCGTGCCAGTGAGAAGCGGGTGTATCAGAAGGTTAAGGAGATATTCGCCCTCTCGGTCGACTACGACAGCAAAAGTCAGGTCGCTCAAAACTTCTTCAAATCGGTTCAGAACAAGTTGGAATATGCTGCCACGGGCCACACTGCCCAGAGCTCATTGCCAATCGGGCCGATGCTTTCAAGGATAACATGGGACTCACTTCTTTTAAGGGAGTCAAAGTGCGCCGGGGCGATGTGACGGTAGCGAAAAACTACATGACCCATGAGGAGATCAGCACGCTGAATCTCATTGTGAATATGTATCTGGACTATGCGGAGCTGCAGGCCAAAGGACACAACCCTATGCACATGGCGGACTGGGAAAGCAAGTTGGGCGATTTTCTGCGTTTCAATGGTCGGGAAGTTTTGGAGAATTTCGGAACTGTGAAGCGAGAGGTTGCGGAAAAACTGGCGCTGGAGCAATATGAGTAGTACGATGCCAACCGCCGGGTGCTGGAAGCGGTGGATGATGTGGATGAGCTGGCCGCAGATGTGAAGCGGTTGAAACGATAAATATCAGTTAAAGGATGGGGTGTATCAAATGACTTTTGAAGAAATCAAAGCAAAGATTGAAGCGTGCGCTTCCGTATCGATCACTGAAATCAAAGAAATCCAATACGGAAAATGTATCTGTCTCAGCAATGGAGGAAAAATCAACTGCTTTAACACAGGAAAATATACTGTACAGGGAAAAGCACAGGATCAGATTAAAGCCATTCTGGAAGGCACGGCTAAGCAGAATAATCGAAAGATTTTTGTCGTGTACGGGCATGACGAAATTGCCCGTACACAGTTAGAGGCATTGCTACGCCGGTGGGACCTGGAGCCCATTATTCTGGATCAACAGGCATCTGGCGGCCAAACGATTATCGAAAAGCTTGAAGAATATGGATCCAATGTGGGGTATGCGATTGTTTTGGCAACACCTGACGATGACGGAAAGGCCAAATCAGAAACTGCATACAAATCCAGAGTTCGTCAAAATGTCGTGTTGGAACTGGGTATGTTCCTTGCCAAATTAGGAAGAGAACGGGTTGCGATTCTGTTGAAAGAAGCTGCTGATTTTGAAAAGCCTTCGGATATTCAAGGGCTTGTTTATATCCCCTTCCAGAACAAAGTGGATGAGGTGGCCCTCAGTTTGATTCGAGAATTGAGCCGACAGGGATATAAAATTGATACCACAAGAATTTGAACAGGTGATAAAATGACGCCAGAAATTAAGCAGCGAATTGATAAAATATGCCATGGTGAGGTGCCTGAAGGGTATCAAAGAACATTCTTAGGAATTGCGCCCAAATCATGGGACAAATCACGAATAGACAAGATTTGTAGACTATCTTCGGGTAGTACTCCACGACGAGATGCCGTAGAGAATTTCGCTGGTGATATCTTATGGGTTACAAGTGGAGAACTAAAAAGAAGGACTATTGAGGATACGCGAGAGAAAATTAGCGAAACTGCGGTAGTAAATAGCCATCTTGAAATATACGATCCTGGCACAGTTGTTATTGCAATATATGGACTCGAAGCAGCTGGAATCAGAGGTACTGTTTCGATTATCGGAAAACAATGTACAATTAGTCAGGCGTGTATGGCCTTTACTGAATTCAAAGGTATTGATAATGAGTTTTTCTATTATTGGTACCTAAATAATGGTCAAGTTATTGGACTACGCTATGCGCAAGGAACTAAACAGCAGAATTTGAGTACTGATATAGTAGGATCATTTCCAATATGTTTTCCAAGTCAAGGGGAGCAACAAAAAATTGCCGCCATCCTCACCACCCAGGATAGGGTGATTGAGTTGAAAGAAAAGCGCCTCGCCGAAAAACAGCGGCAGAAAAAGTATCTCATGCAGCAGCTTTTGACCGGGAAAAAGCGCTTGCCGGGGTTTAGTGAAGAGTGGAAAAAAGTAAAAATTGGCAGCTTTATTAAGGAAATTGATGAACGATCAACTGTTAACAATCAATATGAGATTCTATCTGTAACAAAAAATGGGATGGTTTTTCAGTCAAGCCACTTTAACAAACAAATAGCAAGTGAAAACAATGTTGGATACAAGGTGGTGAGAAGAGGAAATCTTGCATTTAGTACAATGAACCTATGGATGGGAAGCCTTGATACACTAAGAATTTGTGATACAGGAATTGTTTCACCTGCATATAAGGTATTTGAGTTTAACCAAAGCCTTATAGTGGTTAATTTTGCGGAAAACTATATGAAATCAGCCGAAATGATTTGGCTATATAAGGCCAACTCTGAACAAGGGGCAAGTATTGTACGAAGAAATTTGGATTTACAAGCATTACTAAATTCTGAAGTAGCTCTTCCAGATATCTCAGAGCAAACCGCTATTGCCGAAGTCCTTTCGGCTGCTGACCACGAAATCGACCTGTTGCGGCAGGACATCGAGCAGGAAAAACAAAAGAAAAAAGCCCTGATGCAGCTCTTGTTGACAGGCATTGTGAGAGTATAAGGAGGTAACTATGAAACAACCAATCGTTGCTATTATGTATGATTTTGATAAAACGCTTTGTACAAAAGACATGCAGGAATACGCTTTTATCCCTGCGTTAGGCATGAGCTCGTCCGCATTTTGGGGTGAAGTTAATGCGATGACTGACGCTGAAGAAATGGATAATATCTTAGCCTATATGTATAAAATGGTTGAAAAGGCAAAGGAAAAGAAAGTTCCCATTACACGAGATACTTTTCAGAAAATGGGAAGTAAAGTTGAATACTTTGATGGGGTAAAAACATGGTTCGAACGAATCAACGCTTATGGAGAAAAAGTAGGTGTACGAGTAGAGCACTATATTGTTTCTTCCGGCATCAAAGAAATTATTGAAGGAACCGAAATTGCACGTTTTTTCAAGAAAATTTATGCGTGTGAATTTATGTATGATTATAATGGCTCCATCCAATGGCCGAAGTTTGCTGTAAATTACACTGCAAAAACTCAATTTTTGTTCCGAATCAATAAAGGAGTACTTACTATTGACAGTAAAAGCGCAGACAAATTGAATCGGTTTACGCCCGAAAATGAGAGACGTGTACCCTTCCGCAATATGATTTATATTGGAGATGGACTGACTGATGTTCCTTGCATGAAGCTCGTAAAATCTTATGGAGGGCAATCTATTGCGGTTTTTGACCAAGAGAAAGGAAAAGATGCCGCTGAGGCATTAAAGGTTGCTAACCGCGTTAATTTTGTTGCTGCTGCAGATTATGGGACAGGAAGTGATATTGAGATAATTGTTCAAGCAATTATCAAGAAAATTCAGGCGGTTGAAGAAATGCAATCTTACTGAGGAATTATGCGAGGCAGGATTTCCCGCCCCGCTATTCCTGCTTTTACTGATATTTCCGAAAGGAGGCAACCATGGACAAATCCCTGTACTTAGAAAAGAATATCAGCCAGCAGCCGGCCATTGATCTGCTGCGGTCCATGGGCTATATCTACATATCACCGGAGGACTGCGAGGCGCAGAGAGGCAGCCGATACCATGTGCTGCTGAAAGACATCCTCCGGGGCCAGCTGCGGCGGCTCAACCGCTATGCTTTCGCCGGTGCGGAAAACGAGTTTTCCGCCGCCAATATTGAGCGGGCTATGGATGATCTGGACGAGCCTTTAACTGATGGTCTGGTCCGCTCCAGTGAAAAAATCTATGATGCCCTGTTGCTGGGCAAAAGCTATCCTGAGACCGTGGGCGAGGGAAAAACCCTCAGTTTCAATTTGAAATACATCGACTGGGAGCATCCGGAGAACAACCTGTTCCATGTTACCGAGGAGTTTGCGGTAGATAGCCGGGACAAGCTCCACAACGCCCGGCCGGATATCGTGCTGTTTATCAACGGTATCCCCTTCGCTGTCATTGAGTGTAAAACGCCCCAGATCAGCGTAGAACAAGCCGTGGAGCAGAATATCCGCAACCAGCAAAAGGAGTATATCCCACAGCTCTACAAATTTGCTCAGATCGTGATGGCGACCAATAAAAACGCTGTGAAGTATGCCACCACCGGTACGCCTAAAAAATTCTGGAATGTGTGGAAGGAACAGAACACCGCTTTTCTGGAAGGGGCGCTGGCCCAGTATGTGACTGACCGCACTCCCACTGAGCAGGATCGGAATTTGATTTCTCTGTTCAGCAAAGAACGGGTTATAGAACTGATCCGATACTTTGTGCTCTTTGACGCCAATGTAAAGAAGATTTGCCGGTATCAGCAGTATTTCGCCATCAAAGAGATTATCAAGACCATTCAGCAGTCGGACGAAAAGGGTAACCGTCAAAGCGGCGTTATCTGGCACACCCAGGGCAGCGGCAAGAGCCTGACCATGGTTATGCTGGCAAAGTATATCTTAATGGAACTGTCCGACTGCAACCCGAAAGTGGTCGTTGTCACTGATCGCAAGGAACTGGATCGGCAGATCGCAGCTACATTTGCACACACCCGGCTCAATCCGGCCAGAGCCACCAGTGGACGGAATCTGGTGGAGCTGCTGAATAGCGGCAAGGCGGATGTGGTCACTACCATCATCAATAAGTTCAACACTGCTGAAAAAATGGAGCACAAGAATTTTTCGCGGGATGTGTTTCTGCTGGTGGATGAAAGCCACCGCTCCAACTATGGTCTGCTGGCCACCAAAATGAGGGCGGTGTTCCCCAATGCCTGCTACATCGGCTTTACCGGTACTCCTTTGATGAAAAAAGAGAAGAACACCATGGCGAAATTCGGTAAGTTGATCCACAAATATACTATTAAGGACGGTGTGGATGACGGAGCCATTGTGCCGCTCATTTACGAAGGCCGTTTTGTGGAACAGAATGTGGATGAGGCTAATATAGATCTCTGGTTCAAACAGACTACCAAACGGCTCACGGAAGCGCAGCGGGATGACCTTTCACGGAAATGGAGCAGTATCCGCCGCCTAACCTCCACCGATGCTCGTATCAAGCGGATTGCTCTGGACATCAATGAGCACTTCATTGAAGGGTACAAAGATACCGGATTTAAGGCTATGCTGGCCACTAACTACAAGCGGGATGCGATTCGGTATCTGGAGTGTTTTGAGCAATTTGGGGATTTGAACTGTGCCGTGGTGATCTCACCGCCTGATCTGCGGGAAAGTGTAGACGATATAGACGAGGGTGCCGACGATAAGGTCATTGCCTACTGGAATAAAATGATGAACCGCTACGGTGACGCAGATGCCTACGAAGAGGCAATGAAGAACCAGTTCTGCGCAGGAGACATCGATATTCTTATTGTGTGCAGTAAGCTGCTTACCGGTTTTGATGCTCCCATCTGCCAGGTGCTCTACATCGATAAAGAGTTGAAAGAACACGGTCTGCTCCAAGCTATAGCCCGCACCAATCGGCTGTATGAAGGCAAGGACTACGGCCTTATTGTGGACTACCGTGGACTGATTGAAAAGCTGGATACCGCTATGGATCTGTATAGTGGCGCCGGGCTGGAGAACTTTGACAGTGGAGACCTGAAGGGTGTCGTGGTGGATGTCATGTCGTCTGTGGCTGGCCTGCGGGAAGCCTATACCCGGTTGACGGAACTGTTTGTAGACTTGAAAAATCCACGCGACACCGAAGAAGTGGAAGTGTTTCTTGCTGACGATAAGAAGCGAGAGAACTTTTATAATCTCCTCTGTGCTCTTGGCAAAGCGTTGAATATAGTGCTGAATGCGGAACAGACGTATGCAGCCGTTCCGAAAGATGAATTGAAGCAGTATCAAAACACTTTTATCTTTTTCTCTAAGGTGCGCCGCAGTGTGAAAATCCGTTACTGTGATGCCATTGATAACCGGGAATATGAACCGCTGATGCAAAATCTTCTTGATACACACCTTTCAGTAGCTGGTCTGAAACAAATTACTAACCCCATCGATATTCTGAACAAGGATGACTTTGAACGGGAATTGGAGGAATTGGGATCTCTTCGAGCAAAGGCAGATGCTATTACCAGCAAATTGACCCGTAGCATCAGCGAAAAGTATCACGAGAATCCTGCCTATTACGACAGCTTCTCCAAGCGGATTAAGGATGCATTGGATCAGTACAAGGAAAAGGTGATCTCCGAGGCGGAATATCTGGCAAAGATGCGTACCATCATGGAAGATTATCACGCCGGAAAGAGCAGTGTAACCTATCCGGAATCCATTAAGAATAATGTTCATGCCCAAGCATTTTACGGTGTTCTTTCTGCGGTGTTTGACGAAGCAAAAGAAGCGGAAGTTTCTCCTGATTTTGTTGCAGAGATTGCGGAAGAGATTACAAAAATTGTGGCCGACCACAGTCAGGTAGACTGGACCAACAACAAAACAATCCACGACCGAATCTCGCAGGATATTGATGATCTTTTTTATGACTACGAGAAAGAGCGGGGATTAAAACTGTCTTTTGACACCATCGATAAAATCATTGAAAATGTCAAAACAGTGGCGCTTCGGAGGTTTTGACCGCAATGGTACAGGAAAGAACTGTTTTATACGAAAATAACGAGATTCACTATCTTCTGGAACAGAAGCCGGTGAAAAATCTGAATTTGCGGGTTCATAAGGATTGTAAGGTTTATGTTTCGGCTAATTCAGATATCCCTACTGAAAAAGTTGACGATTTTGTAGTGAGCAAAGGAGCCTATATCCGCTCAGCGCAAAGAAAGTTTCGTGAGATGGCACAGTATGCCCCTCAACCTAAGAAATATGTCAGCGGAGAGACTTTTTATCTGCTGGGCAGAGGCGTCCGCCTGAAAGTGGAGAAAAATGTGCAAGATGCCATTTCCTCTGACGGGATATATCTTCATCTTCGTGTGAAAGACACGGAGGATTTTAAGAAAAAGCAAAAGATGGTAAGCCGTTATCTGGATGAGCAATGTCGAACTGTTTTTGGAGAGATTATTTCGGAAATCTATCCAGTATTCCAAAAATATGGAGTACCTATGCCGACATTACAGATTCGTGACATGGAGACACGGTGGGGATCTTGCTTGGAAAAAAAAGGGGTTATTACACTGAACAAGCGTTTACTTGAAGCCCCTCGAAACTGTATTGAATATGTCGTAATGCATGAGTTCTGTCATTTTATCCACCCAAATCATTCAAAGCACTTTTATAGTTTCTTGGCCATGCTAATGCCTGATTGGAAGGAACGTAAGACAGTTTTAGATCGTAGTGCAACATTTTGGCTATGAGCAATAGGGAGGAAAAAATAATGCCGATGTGGTTATGCCGCGCCGGGCGATACGGCGAATTTGAAAATAAATTTCTTGAAGAGGGTAAGGTGTACTGCACCTGGGACAATCTCTCTGAATCAATCATGCAGTTCCACACCAAGCAGGACTTACAGCAATACTTTGTGGACAACAACCCAGATGTCAAGGTAAAAACAGCGATGAACTGGGCGAGCCAGGTATGGCCGTTTGCCCATGAGATGAAAAAGGGAGAGATCGTTGTCTTGCCCAGCAAGATCAAACCTGTAATTCATTTCGGCAAGATTACGGGGGATTATGAATTCTTGCCTAACAACGACAATCCCTATTATCATGCCCATCAAGTAGATTGGTTTGCCTGCGACATCCCCCGTACGGCTTTTGACCAGGACATCTTATATTCCTTTGGGGCATTTATGACCATTTGCCGTATTAAGCAGGAAGAACGCATAAAAGCAGTGATCCATGCCCAGAAGCAGGGAAAGAAAGCGCTCCAAATTACTCCGCAAGAGCCACAGGATGATGAAGAAGCACGAGATATTGAAAATGAAGCCTTGGGGGTTATCACAAACCTGATAATCCAAAAGACTAAAGGGCATGGTTTAGCAAAAATTGTAGATGCCATTCTTCGGGCAAAGGGATTCACTACATACGTTAGCCCGGCCGGACCGGATAAAGGTGTGGATATTCTGGCTTCAGCGGGCACACTTGGTTTTGGAAGCCCCAAAATCTGTGTTCAGGTTAAGTCCACAGACGCGCCAGTGGATCGGATTGTTTTGGATCAATTGGGCGGCGTGATGAAAAACTTTGGTGCCGAATATGGCCTGTTAGTGTCATGGAGTGGGTTCAAATCTTCGGTCATCAATGAGACGGCTAAACAGTTCTTTGAAATCCGGCTTTGGACCCACAAAGAAATTATCGAGGAGTTCCTGCGTTACTACGATCAGACGGATGATGAAATCAAAGAGCTGATCCCTCTCAAAAAGATTTGGGTTGTAAACAACAGTGAGGAATAGATGTGACTGCTGAAGGGGCAAGAAATAATTTGAAGAAAACGTCGAATCGTGCTATAATACAACTAAGCCACCCAATCGTTCATCTCAAGCAAAACCCGTGATAGGATGGCTTAGATAGATTTTTGATAGCAAAAGTCCAAATAGACCTTAGGATAAGGATAATCTGTATCAAATAAAACCACGACGAATCAAATCCTCTATACAAAAAAGTTTAGAAGTGGATTCAACTCGGCGAGTGGGAATGATCCAATAAATATAAACGCATAAACAATATAAACGCAAAAGTGCAGCCGGATTTCCAGCGGAAATCCGGCTGCACTTTTTATTCTTGCCCCTCACAGCGCGTTGCGCTGCTCGGCCGGCATGCGATACTCCGGCTTGACGTGGTAGGCGATCTCGGCGTACTGCCGCGCGCGTGCGCGCAGCGAGAAGTTTCCTTTCTGGCTGGACCAGACGTACAGCTCGTGGCAGATCAGATCCGTTGCGATGCGCGACAGCAGATCCGGCGGCTCTTTGGAGTCGATAATGCCTGATTTGGCGCAGTTTGTGGCCAGTGTCGCAAACAGATCATCGAGCGCGTGCACAGCTGCGCGGATCCCCTCGGGGGATTCGAACTGCATGATGAACAGCGTGCTCGTGAGCTCGGGGCCGAAATCATAGGCGATGGCAATGAAGCGGTCAAACAGCTGCCAGATGCGCTCGAAGTCATTGTCTGCGTGCGCAAATTTCATAAAGCTCGCATCATCGTTGTGCTGCGGTTTTTCCACCATGTATTCCAGAATGCTGCGCTTGCCGTTGAACGAGGAGTAGAACACGGAGCGGGAGATGCCGCATTCCTTGCAGATCTCGTTTACGGTCACGTTGTTGTATCCGTTGCGCTTGAACAGGGAGATCGCGGCTTCCGCGACTTCCTCTTTGAACTTTCGGGCAGAATCTTGCATCCATAACACTCCTGACGAAAAATGTTCTTGTTTTTCAAACATTATACGACGTTTGTCTCCTCGATTCAACACGCAAAAAAATCTATTCGCAATTTCTTTGCAGATTTTTTGTGACTTGTTTCAAAAATGCTCTGGACTCCTTGACATTGCAGGGTTAATTAATTAACATAGCTGCATCCGAATCCGTTCTTGTGTCGGAACGCGCGGATGTCGTTTGACTGCAATCTAAAGAAGAAGGAAGCGATAACATGACAAAAGACGAGAAAATTGCAAAGCTCGGCAAAGAAATCACGGATCGCGCAACAGTCTTGCTCGGCAAGGACAAGATCACGCCGGATGCCCCGGAGTATCTAGGCATCAACTCCGCCCTCAAGTTCACGGCGGTGAAGTACGATGAGAAGATGGCGGACGATATCCTCGATATCGCCCTGACGATGAAAAAGCGCGTGCCGCTCACGATCGAGCAGCTCGCAAAGAAGAACCCGCAGTTTGACAGAGCCTATCTGGAAAAAGCGATGCAGGCCATCAGCGAGAGCGGCCTGGTTGAGTTCCACTGGGAGAACCTCGACGGCAAGAACCCGAACCACGAAAAGCGCTGGGTGCTGGATATGTTCGTTCCCGGCAGCGCCGAGATCATGATGATCAACCCCGAGCAGTCGGATATGTTCCCGGAGACGGCCGACTTCTTCGAGCGCATGGCGTATCTGCCGCTGGCGGGCATCACCGAGATGGTGCCTCCCGGAGGCGCCGGCATCGGTATGCACGTCATCCCGGTCGAAAAGGCCATTCCGGCCGAGAGCAAGTCTCTGCCGATCGAGCACCTGTCCCACTGGCTGAAGAAGTATGAGGGCCACATTGGCGTGTCTGTGTGCTCCTGCCGCAAGCAGCAGCGCATCCGCGGCGAGGGCTCCGGCGACGTGGAAGGCGAGTGGTGCATCGGCGTCGGCGACTTCGCCGACTACTGCCGCGAGACGAACCACGGCCGCGACATCACTTATGAAGAGGCCATGGAGATCCTCCAGAAGGCAGAGGACCGCGGCTATGTCCACCAGATCACGAATATCGACGGCGAGAACAAGATCTTCGGCATCTGCAACTGTGCTGTCGGTGTCTGCAACGCGCTGCGTACCTCTCAGCTGTTCAATACGCCGAACCTGTCGGCTTCCGCTTATGTTGCCGAGAGCGACCCGGAGAAGTGCGTTGCCTGCGGCAAGTGCGTCGAGACCTGCCCGGCCGGCGCTGTCCGCCTCGGTCAGAAGCTGTGCACCAAGGAAGGCCCCATCCAGTATCCGCACCATGAGCTGCCGGACGACACCAAGTGGGGCGAGGATCACTGGAATAAGAATTACCGCAATGAGAACGGCTGCATTCAGACCTGGCCGACTGGCACGGCGCCCTGCAAGGCTGCCTGCCCGGCGCACATCGCCATCCAGGGCTACATCAAGATGGCGGGCGACGGCCGCTATGCCGACGCGCTAAAGCTCATCAAGAAGGATAATCCGTTCCCGGCCGTCTGCGGCAGCATCTGCAGAAAGTACTGCGAGGATGCCTGCACCCGCGGCACCGTCGACGAGCCGCTGGCCATCGACGAGATCAAGAAGTTCATTGCCGAGCAGGATATGAAGGCCGAGCACCGCTATGTGCCGCCCATGAACTCCTGCACGCACGAGAAGTTCGACCAGAAGATCGCCATCATCGGCGGAGGCCCGGCTGGTATGTCCTGCGCCTACTTCCTGGCCATTGAGGGCTACAGCCCGGTCGTGTTCGAGAAAGAAGCCGTGCCCGGCGGCATGCTTGTCAACGGCATTCCGAGCTTCCGTATTGGCAAGGACGTTGTCAAGTCCGAGATCGACGTGCTGCGCGAGATGGGCGTGGAGTTCAAATGCGGCGTCGAAGTCGGCAAGGATATCACCATCCAGCAGCTGCGTGAAGAGGGCTACCAGGCGTTCTATGTGGCCGTCGGTCTGCAGCAGGCGTCGAAGCTCAACATCGCCGGCGAGGATCTCACCGGTGTCAAGAGCGGCCTTGACTTCCTGCGTGAAGTGAATGCCGGCAAGCTCAAGAAGCTCTCCGGTGATGTGGTCGTCATCGGCGGCGGCAACGCGGCCATCGACGTTGCGCGTGCGGCTCTGCGTCTGACCAAGGGCAGCGTGAATATGTACTGCCTCGAGAAGGACGAAGAGATGCCCACCGTTCCGGACGAAAAGAACGCAGGTATTGCCGACGGTGTCGTCATCAACAACTCCTGGGCCCCGAAGGCCATCCTTGGCGAAGGCGGCAAGGTCACCGGCATCGAGCTGATGCGCTGCGTGTCCGTCCGCGACGCGAGCGGCAAGTTCGCCCCGGTCTATGACGAGAATGAGACCATCACCGTCCCGTGCTCCAACGTTCTGGTCGCGATTGGCCAGCGCTCGGTCTACGGCGATGTTCTGACCGGTACGGCGGCTGAGACGGCCGACGGCCGCCTGATCGCACATGACGCCGTGACGTTCCAGTCCAACGAGCCAGACATCTTCGTCGGCGGCGACTGCGCCACCGGCCCGAAGTACACAATCGACGCAATCGCGACCGGCCGCGAGGGTGCGGTGTCCATCCACCGCTTTGTCAACAAGGGCCAGACCCTGACGATCCACCGCAACACCCGCGAGTTCAAGGAACTCAATAAGGACGATATCGTTCTGCCGACCGAGAAGATCAAAAAGCCTGCACGCGCTGCCGTTGCCATCGACAGCAAGAAGGTGCGCACCATGCAGGACGACCGTGTGACGTTCACAGAAGAGCAGATCCGCTCTGAAGCGTCCCGCTGCCTGAGCTGCGGCCGCAGCGTTGTCGATCCGAACAAGTGCATCGGCTGCGGCATCTGCACGACCAAGTGCGAGTTTGATGCCATTCACCTCAAGCGCGTGCGTCCGCAAAACAGCAAGATGATCCCGGCTGAGGATAAGTTCAAGGCCATCGGCCCCTACGCCGCCAAGCGCCAGGTGAAGATCATCAAGAAGTCCCTGACGGAAAAGAAAAAGTAATCCATCATCATGAGGCGGGTACAGAACCCTTCCCGCTGTGCCCGCCCGTTTGAAAGGAGCCCCCATGCACGAGCTGAGTATCGTTACTTATGTCGTCAAGCAGGTGCAGGAGATTGCCAAGGAAAACAACCTCACCGAGATTGAGTCGGTCACGCTCGAATTCGGTGAGGTCTCCGGCATTGTGCCGGAATATCTCGAGGACTGCTGGAACTGGTACACCAAGAAAGAGCCGATCATTCAGGGCACGAAGTTCCTGTATGAGATCATTCCGGCCGTCACCTGGTGCGATGACTGCAAGAGCACTTACCCGACCATACAATACGGCAAGACCTGCCCCCACTGCGGCAGCGGCAACACGTGGCTGCAGCAGGGTAACGAGATCAATATCAAGCAAATTGAGGCGCGCTGACAACAGCACGCCTCCCTGCCTATGGGCAGCAAAAGAGACAGAGGCGGTCGCGCAGCCGCTTTTGATAGAAAAACAAACGAAGAGGGAGTGAACCATGAAAGACCTGAAACATCTTTTGTACTTCGAAAACCTTTTGCAGGAAGCGCACAACGACCTGATCGCACAGGCGCAGAACGAGGGGAAAATCTGCGTCGCCTATGCCTGCGAAAACACGCCCGAGCCGCTGCTGAACCTGCCCGGAGCGTTCTCAACGCGCCTGCGCGCGCCGCGCACCGGCTCCATGGAAATGGCCACGTATTATATGACCAGCTTCCTGTGCGAATACAGCCGCGCGCTGCTCGAGCGTGCCATCGAGGGCGGCTACAATTTTGCCGACTGCATGATCACGCCGGACGGCTGCACGATGATGAACCGCGCCGTCGAGAACATGGAGCTGCTCAAGACCATGGGCAAGAGCAAGCCGAAGTTCTTCTACGAGTACATGGAGATCCCGATGAAGGCGGATGACAACGGCCTGAACCTGTACGTGCTCCAGTGCCGCAACCACATCCTCACGCCGCTGCACGAGCACTACGGCATCGACGTGTCGGACGAGGCCATCCGCAAGTCCGTTGCCGAGCACAACCGCGTGTGCGAGCTCATCCGCGCCATCGGCGAGTACCGCAAGGGCCCCAACCCGCGCATCACGGGCTATGAGTTCCACGTGATTACGCTTGCAACCTATGTTGCGCCGAAATATCTCATTATCGACAAGCTCGAAGAAACGCTCAAGGAGCTCAAAAACCGCAGACCGGATAAGAAAAATCCGTACCGCGCGCGCGTGGTGGTCGTCGGCTCTGAGGTCGATGATATCGACTTCATCAAGCTGGTGGAGGAGACCGGCGCTTACGTCTGCGCAGATCGGTTCTGCTATGGTTCGTTCCCGGGCCGCGATCCGATCGTGCTGACAGACGATGAGGACGCGCTGACCCAGGTCTGCCGCCAGTACATGAACCGCGCGCAGTGCCCGCGCTACATGAACACGGCAAAAATGGTCGGACGCCGTGAGTATGTCAATCAGCTTGCCAAGGAGTACGAAGCGGACGGAATTATCTACCAGCAGATCAAGTTCTGTGATCCGTGGGCGTATGAGCGTATGCTCGGCTCGCACATTCTCCATGATGACTATGGCTATCCCGTCCTGTCCGTTGATCGACCGTACAGCATTGCTTCCTCCGGCCAGATGCGCACCCGCGTGCAGGCGTTTGTGGAAAGCATGGAGATCAAGAAGATTCAAGGGGGGAAACAGTAATGTCCAACAAGAGAATCGGCTGTGAGAATTTCGGTAAATATTACCTTGAGGGCAAGCGCTACAGAAGCCGCCGTGAATGGCGTGGTGTTACCGATACCCTTTATGATTACTCCAGATGGCTGTATAACTGGGTCAATATGTTCCGCATCGTCCTGGTCAAGCCGCGCAATATCAAGGCGATGTTCCGCTACCGTTGGATGGCAAACTATCTGGCTGTGCCGATGATGATCGACCGCCACACGCAGGGGCTGCGCGGCGAACATCTGCGGATCTGTCATGCGGAGCAGGACATTATTGTTGAAGACGTTGCAAAGCTGTTGGATAAGCTCTTCCGCGGCGACCGCCGCATCGGCAACGACACGGAATTCTCCAAGAAGGTCGTGCTCGTTGACGAGAACGAGATGCAGTCGATCATGATGGGCTTCCCGACGGTGGTCCCCCTCAGCCGAGAGATTGCGTCTACCTATATTCCGGTGCTTCTCAATCAGCGTGCGGCAATTCATTACATTGATGTTGCGCAGGAATATGGCCTTGCGGGCGACGTCTGCCCGATGCCGGAGGCCGAGGCCGGCGTCTCCATTGATGACGATGCACCGATCCTCGGATGCTGTGCCGTTCAGTGCAACACCACCTGCGACGGATCGCTTCTCAGCAACGGCGTCATCTCCAAGCGTATGGAGTTTGAAGACGGTATTCCTGTATTCCAGCTTGCAGCTCCGCTGCGCCACACAAATGACGATGTTCAGGACTATGCAGCGCAGGAAATTCGAAATGCAATCGCCTTCATTGAGGAACATACCGGAGAAAAGTGGGACTGGAAGTATTACTTTGAGTGCGCAAAGCGCGTGAACTATGCCACCAAGTGCCGTCTGGAGTGGCTGGAAATGAGCAAGTCTCCCTATCCGCAGGTCTTTGGTTCCAACCTGGCGCTCTATACGGAGACCAACTACATGGCAATCAGCGGCAGACTTCCGGTATTCGAGGAGACGGACCGCAAGATCATGAAGCTCGCCGAGAAGGCATATAAGAAAAAGAAAATGGCCGCAAATGAATATCGCCACCGCGCTATTGTCTGGGGCGTGCAGTCACACTTTTATATGGACTTCCTGGTCTGGCTGCTCAACTGCTGGGGCATTGTTCCGCTGACAGATATGCTGTCCATGGACAATACGAAAATGATCGCCGAGGAGGATACGCCGGAGAACCGCGAGCAGGCGATTTACGACATTGCAATGCTCACCGAAAAGATGATCATGCGCAACCGCACACACGGCGGCTACAAGGTCCTGCTGGATGACCTTTGGGAGTTCGTGAACGAGTTCAACGCAGACATGGTCATTCTGTGGGAGCACATGAGCTGCAAGGCGCTCGACGGTATGCACGGATTGTTTGAGGAGCGTGCGCGTGAGCTTGGTATCCATCTTGTCTGGGTTTCCCATGACCTGTTTGACCCACGTGTTGTGAACCGTCAGGGTGTTCGTGACCAGATCAATAATTATATGCGAACGGTCATGGGCGAAGAGCCTGTGGACCCGAGTCTGGAAATTCTGAAGGACGATGAGTCCTGGTAATCGGAGAGGAGATCGAACATGAACAATCTCAAAAGCAAGCTGCTCAAGGCCCTGATGCGCGTGTCGCTCGGCGCGCTCGGCGCGTTTGTGGTCACGTTTGTCGTCTATTTTTGGAACCTAGACATGAAGCTGACCTCGGTCATGGAGGGCATCATGCTCAAGCACTACGACAAGATCGACCGCGATCAGCACCTGTGATTCCTACATTTTTCAGCGTCCGTCTGCCATGGCAGACGGGCGCTTTTTGCGGCCATTTTCGCGTGTAAACAATTTATGAAGTCTCTTGACGTTTCGCGTGAATGTCCTTATAATGCGTAGCGTGCTACACATTCGGAGGTGTATCATGGAGCAATTCCAAATCGGATGTCTATTAAAAATGATCACGGATAAGATCAAAATGCGGGCGGATGCGAATCTGGCGCAGCAGGGGCTGACGCTGACGCAAAGCCGTGTACTGGGCTATCTGAACCACAATGGCGGGCAGGCGACGCAAAAGGAGATCGAAGGATTCCTGCAGGTGTCGCACCCGACGGTGGCCGGCATCATCGGCCGCATGGAGCAAAACGGCTTTGTGTACTGCTGGCTTGACCCGGCAGATAAACGCAGCAAGATCGTCTGCCAGACGGAGCGTGCTGCCGCGATCGCGCAGGATATGCACGCCACGATCCAGGCTACGGAGCAGCAGATGCTGCGCTCGCTGACGCCGGAACAGATCGCGGCGCTGGAATCGACCCTGCGCACGATCTATGCCGACCTCGGCTGACCGGCCCGTGATTCAGGAAGGAGGAAATCCATGCTTCATACCTTGTCCCGCAGCCTGCGGGAAAACAAAGGCCCCGCGCTCGTGACGGTGCTGCTCTCGGCGCTGGAGGTCGTGTTCGAGATCGTGATCCCGCTGTATATGTCCAACCTCATTGACTTCGGCATTGAGGGCGGCAGTATGGCGGCGGTCTGGAAGTTCGGTGCATTTTTGCTGCTGCTGGCGGCGTTCCAGCTCGCGACCGGCGTGCTCGCTGCGCGCATCGCGGCGCGCGCGTCCGTTGGTTTCGGTGCAAACCTGCGCGAAGATATGTACAACAACGTGCAGACCTTCGCATTTTCCAACATCGACAAGTTTTCCACCGCGTCCATCGTCACGCGCCTGACGACGGACGTCACGAACGTGCAGAATGCCTTTCAGATGCTCATGCGCATGGCGATCCGCTCGCCGGTCATGCTGATTTTTTCCATGATCGTGTCGTTCCGCATCAGCCATGATATTTCCATGACATTTCTCATCATCCTGCCGATCCTCTCGGTGGCGCTGTTTTTCATTATCCGCAGCGTATTCCCGGTTTTCACGCGCGTGTTCCGCACGTATGATGAGCTCAACAACGTCGTGCAGGAAAATGTCCGCGGTATCCGCGTCGTCAAATCCTTTAATCAGGAGCAGCACGAGATCCGCAAGTTCGGCGCCATTTCCGAGCGCATCTATAAGGACTTTTCCAAGGGCGAGCGGCTCATCACGCTCAACGCGCCGCTGATGCAGTCGTGCATCTATGCGTGCATGATCATCATCTCCTGGCTTGGCGCCAAGGCCATCATCGCCAGCGGCAACGATCCGGCACTTGGCCTGACGACCGGCAACCTCACTGCACTCATCACCTACGCCATGCAGATCCTCTCGAGCCTGATGATGCTGTCCATGGTCTTTGCCATGCTGACGATCTCGCTCTCGTCCGCGCGCCGCATTGCCGAGGTGATCGAGGAAAAGACGGACATTCAAAATCCGGAGCAGCCTGTCATGGCCGTGCGCGACGGCGCCATTGATTTTGACCATGTGAGCTTTGTTTACGCATCCAAGGCGGATAAAAAGGTGCTCGATGACATTGACCTGCACATCCGATCCGGCGAGACGATCGGTGTTATCGGCGGCACGGGCGCGTCCAAATCTTCGCTCGTGCAGCTCATCCCGCGCCTGTATGATGTCACTGCCGGAAAGCTGACGCTCGGCGGCGTGGACGTGCGCGACTATGATCTGGAGACGCTGCGCAACGCCGTCGCCATGGTGCTGCAGAAAAACGAGCTGTTTTCCGGCACGATCAAGGAGAACCTCCGCTGGGGCAATGAGAATGCCACGGACGAGGAACTCCAGCACGCCTGCGTGCTCGCGTGTGCGGATGAGTTCATCTCCGCCATGCCGGACGGCTATGACACCTATATCGAGCAGGGCGGAACGAACGTCTCCGGCGGCCAGAAGCAGCGCCTGTGCATCGCGCGCGCGCTGCTGAAAAAGCCGAAGGTGCTTATCCTCGATGACTCGACAAGCGCTGTCGATACGCGCACGGACGCGCAGATCCAGCAGGCCCTTTCCGCCTATATCCCGGAGACGACGAAGATCATCATCGCGCAGCGCATCAGCTCCGTGCAGAACGCCGACCGCATCGTCGTGCTCGACGATGGGCATATTGCCGATGTCGGCAGCCATGAGGAGCTGCTGCACACGAGCGAAATTTACCGTGAGGTCTATGAGTCCCAGCAGAAGGGAGGCGAGGACGATGCCTGAACGCCCAAAGTTGGATTCCCAGACGCTCAAGCGCCTGCTGTCGTATATGCGCGCTTACAAGGGCACGCTCGTGCTCGTGACCATCTGCATTCTGCTCAGCGCGGTCGCCGGTGCGGCCTCGTCCATGTTCCTGCAGAAGCTGATCGACGGCTATATTGTCCCCATGCTCGGTACGGCGTCGCCGGACTTTTCCGGCCTGATCCGCGCGCTGGTGACGATCGGCTGCGTGTATCTCGTTGGCACACTGGCCACGTGGCTGTATAACCGTCGCATGGTCACGATCGCGCAGGGCACGCTCAAGCGTATCCGCGACGAGATGTTTGAGAAGATGCAGCGTCTGCCCATCCGCTATTTTGACACGCATACGCACGGCGATATCATGAGCCTGTATACGAATGATACCGACACGCTGCGCCAGATGATCGCGCAGTCCATGGCACAGCTCGTGTCGTCGGTGTTTACGCTGACGGTCGTGTTTTTCTGCATGCTGTATATCAGCGTCTGGCTGACGCTGATCGTGTGCGCTGTCATGGCACTCATCCTTGTGTTCGTGCGCAGGCTCACCGGCCGCATCGGCGGCTACTTCATGGCACAGCAGAGGGCACTGGCAGATCTCAACGGCTATGTCGAGGAGATGGTCAACGGCCAGAAGGTCGTCAAGGTGTTCTGCCACGAAGAGCAGAGCAAGGAGGAGCTGCACCGCCGCAACCGTGTCTGGGCGGAAAACGCCGCGCGCGCCAGCGGCATGGCCAACAGCATGATGCCGATGATGAATGCTGTCGGCTACCTGCAGTATGTCATCATCGCCGTCATCGGCGGCACGATGGCCATTGCCGGCACGCCGAACCTCGGCCTGACCGGCATGAACACGCTCACGCTCGGTATGATCGCATCGTTCCTGACGCTCTCACGCGGATTCACCAACCCCATCTCGCAGATCTCCAACCAGTTCAACTCCATCGTCACGGCGCTGGCCGGTGCGTCGCGTATCTTTGCATTCATGGATGCCGAGCCGGAAACGGACGACGGCTATGTTACGCTCGTCAACGCCAGAGAGGAAAACGGCGCGCTCGTTGAGGCCGACCACCACACCGGCCTCTGGGCGTGGAAGCACCCGCACGGCGACGGTACGGTCACGTACACGAAGCTTGAGGGCCGCGTCGTGTTCGACCATGTGGACTTTGGCTACACACCGGATAAGGAAGTCCTGCACGACATCACGCTCTATGCCGAACCGGGCCAGAAGGTGGCCTTTGTCGGTGCGACCGGCGCCGGCAAGACAACGATCACGAACCTCATCAACCGCTTCTATGACATTGCCGACGGCAAGATCCGTTATGATGGCATCAATATCAATAAGATCTGCAAGGCCGATCTGCGCCGCAGCCTCGGCATCGTGCTTCAGGACGTGAACCTCTTCACCGGCACCGTCATGGAAAACATCCGTTACGGCAATCCGGACGCGACGGATGATGACTGCATCGCGGCGGCAAAGCTCGCCAACGCCGATCACTTCATCCGCATGCTGCCGGACGGCTACAACACCGTGCTCAAGGGTGATGGCAGCGGCCTGAGTCAGGGCCAGCGTCAGCTGCTGAGCATCGCGCGCGCGGCCGTGTCCGACCCGCCGGTCATGATCCTCGATGAGGCGACCAGCTCCATCGACACCCGCACCGAGGCGCTTGTACAGAGCGGCATGGATAAGCTTATGGAGGGCCGCACGGTGTTCGTCATCGCGCACCGGCTCTCGACGGTCAAAAACGCCGACGTCATCATGGTGCTCGACCACGGCCGCATCATCGAGCGCGGCAGCCACGAAAAGCTCATCGCCGAAAAGGGTGTGTACTACCAGCTCTATACCGGCGCGTTCGAGCTTGAATAATTTCCGCCGCGCACCTTGCATGCCAGCAGGGGGCGCGGTATAATCCAGATAATGAAGCCAAAGGAGGAGACCCATGGAGTATCGAAAATTTGGAAACACCATCGTCGCCCGCATCGACCGCGGCGAGGAGGTGCTCGAGCAGGTCAAGGCGATCGCGCAGGCCGAGCAGATCAAGCTCGCAAGCGTGCAGGCGCTCGGCGCGGTCGGCGAATTCACGGTCGGCGTGTTCCACACGGCCGAAAAGCAATACCATGCCAATTCGTTCGCTGGCGATTTTGAGATCGTCTCGCTGACCGGCACCATCAACACGATGGACGGCGCGTTTTACACGCACCTGCACATGAGCGCCGGTAATGAGAAGGGCGAGGTGTTCGGCGGGCATCTGAACCGCGCCGTCATCAGCGCTACCTGCGAAATGGTCATTACCGTCATCGGCGGGCGGGTGGATCGCTTCCACAGCGAGGAGATCGGTCTGAACCTGTTCCAATTCTAAAGATCTGTGTCAAAAGTGCGCACGGTTTTGCGGCCGTGCGCATTTTTTTGCTGCCGACGTTTCTTATTCCTATTGACATTGTGGGAATATAGGCATATAATTCATGCCATAGAGGTAGGGATTACGTGTCAACCCCTCCAGAGCCTCTCGAATTTGTGTATATTATGCAGCCGTGCCGCCCGGCGCGGTCTGCCATTGGGAACGGAGGACGCATATATGAACAAAAACCTTCTTGAAGTCAGCGGCCTGCACGTGAGCGCAGGCGAGAAGGAGATCCTGCACGGTGTGGATCTGACCATCGGCAAAGACGAGACACACGTGCTCATGGGACCGAACGGAACCGGTAAGTCCACGCTCGGCTACGCGATCACCGGCAATCCGGAGTATACGGTCACAGCCGGAAAGATCGTCTTTGACGGCGAGGACATCACGGAGCTGCCGGTCAATGAGCGCGCGAAAAAGGGCATTTTCCTGTCCTTCCAGAATCCGCTCGAGGTGCCCGGCGTAACGCTCAGCGCTTTCATCCGCAGCGCGCTGGAGCAGAAGACCGGAAAGCGCATCCGCCTCTGGGACTTCAAGAAGAAGCTCGCCGAAACGATGGAGCTGCTGGCGATGGACGCCTCCTACGCCGAGCGTGACCTGAACGTGGGCTTTTCCGGCGGCGAGAAAAAGAAGGCGGAGATCCTGCAGATGCTCATGCTCGAGCCGAAGCTCGCCATCCTCGACGAGACCGACTCCGGCCTGGACGTCGACGCGGTGCGCACGGTCTCCAAGGGCGTGCAGCTCTACCGTGAGCGTGTACACGGCTCGCTGCTCATCATCACGCACAGCACCCGCATTCTCGAGTCGCTGACAGTGGACGCAGCGCACATCATGGAAAAGGGTGTTATCGTGAAAAACGGCGATGCATCGCTCGTCGATACCATCAACGAAAACGGCTTTGGCGGCATCCAGGCTGACTGAAAGCGAGGCGATCCGAATGAAGGAAAAAAGTCAGGTCGCGGACATTGACCGCAGCGTCTATGACATCCGCGACAAAGAGGACGATGCCTATCGCATGCAGGAGGGCCTGACGCCGGAAATCATTGACACGCTCTCCAAGGAAAAGGACGATCCGGTCTGGATGCAGCAGTTCCGGCTGGAGTCACTGCAGATCTATAATGAGATGCCGATCCCGGATTGGGGCCCGTCCATCGAGGGCCTGGACATGGACCATATCGCGACCTACGTCCGCCCCAAGACCGATATGAAAAACGACTGGAAGGACGTCCCGCAGGATATTAAGGATACCTTCGAACGGCTCGGCATCCCGCAGGCGGAGCGCAAATCGCTTGCCGGCGTCGGCGCGCAGTACGATTCCGAGCTCGTGTACCACAATGTCAAGGACGAAGTGGCTGCGCAGGGCGTTGTCTATACCGATATGGAGAGCGCGCTCAAGGGCGAGTACGCCGACATGGTGCAAAAGTATTTCATGAAGCTCGTCACGCCGCGCGACCATAAGTTCGCGGCGCTGCACGGCGCGGTCTGGTCCGGCGGCTCGTTCGTGTACGTGCCGAAGGGCGTGCAGGTGTCCATCCCGCTGCAGTCGTACTTCCGCCTGAACGCCAAGGGCGCGGGCCAGTTTGAGCACACACTCATCATCGTCGACGAGGGTGCGAGCCTGCACTTCATCGAGGGCTGCTCGGCACCAAAGTATAATGTCGCGAACCTCCACGCCGGCTGCGTGGAGCTGTACGTGAAGAAAAATGCCAAGCTGCGCTACTCGACCATCGAAAACTGGTCGAAGAACATGTATAACCTCAACACGAAGCGCGCGCTCGTGGAAGAGGGCGGCGTGATCGAGTGGGTGTCCGGCTCGTTCGGGTCCCATGTCGGCTGCCTGTACCCCATGAGCGTGCTCAAGGGCGATAACTCCAAGATGGAGTTCACCGGCGTCACGTTTGCCGGCGCGGGGCAGAACCTCGACACCGGTGCGAAGGTCGTGCACATCGGCAAGAACACGAGTTCGTACATGAACACGCGCTCCATCAGTAAGAGCGGCGGCATCAGCACGTTCCGCAGCAGCGTCGTGGTGCAAAAGGGTGCCAAGCACGCGAAATCCTCCGTGTCCTGCCAGTCGTTGATGCTCGATTCCGAGTCCCGCTCCGATACCGTTCCGGCTATGGACATCCGCACGAAGGACGCCGCCGTCGGCCATGAGGCCAAGATCGGCAGCATCAGCAACGAAGCGGTGTTTTATCTCATGAGCCGCGGCATGAGCGAGGAGGACGCCCGCGCGCTGATTGTCAGCGGCTTTGTGGACAACGTCTCCAAGGAGCTGCCGCTGGAGTACGCGGTGGAAATGAACAATCTCATTCGTCTGGAGATGAAGGGCAGCATCGGCTGACCGCACATTCCGAAAGGAGGGAATATCGTGAATACGACGCAACAGCTGGTCGTCAACAAACTGCCGACCAGAACGTGGAACCATCTCAATGTCAACGAAGCGACCATCCCGTGGAATGTGGCCGAAACGGCTGATCTCGGGACGGATGCATATGAAATTACAGTAGAAAATCAGGCGCAGCCGCTGCACATCCGCCTGACCGGCGCTGAGGGCTGCAGCCGCAAGCACATCGCGGTCGATGTGGCCGCCGGTGTGCAGGCAACGGTGTATCTGGTGCTCGATGCGCAGGGCAGCTTCGCCGTGGAAACGGCGCTGACGCTCCATGACCGTGCGTCTCTGCGCCTTGTGCAGGTGCTCGGTGCGCAGGTCGGTGCGCTGCTTTATGCCAAAACGAACGCGGACTGCGCGCCCGATGCCGGCGTGGCCATGACGCAGATTCTTATGGGCAGGGGCGACCTATATTCGGACAACGACACGGAGCTTGTCGGCGACGGCAGCCGTTATTCGGCGCAGATCGGCTATCTCGGCCGCGGCAGTCAGACGATCGACGTCAATGTCGTCGTCAACCATTATGGCAAGAACACGGAGTGCGAGATCGACACGTCCGGCGCGCTCAAGGACGCGGCAAAGAAGGTTTTCCGCGGCACGATCGACTTTAAGACCGGCTCGTCGAACTCCGTCGGCAATGAGAAAGAGACCGTGCTCATGCTTGGCGACGATGTCGTCAACAAGACGGTGCCGCTTATCCTGTGTGCCGAGGAAAACGTCGTCGGCAACCACGGCGCGACCATCGGTGAGCTCGATGACGAGACGCTGTTTTACTTTGAGAGCCGCGGCATCTCGCGCGAACAGGCCGAAAATATCCTGGCCCGCGCATCGATCGAGCGCTTTGCGCGCACGGTGGACGACGAAGCGCTGCGTGCGCAGATTCTTCAGACGCTGGAGGAGGAACTCAACGATGGCGTATCATTATAAGCAGGATTTTCCGATCTTTCAGCATACGGACGTCGCCTATATCGACAACGCAGCCACGGCCCAGCGCCCGCAGTGTGTGCTCGATGCAGTGGCGGATTTCTACCGCTGCCACAACGCAAACCCTCTGCGCGGCCTGTATCCGCTGAGCGTTGAGGCGACCGATATCTATGAGCAGGCGCGCGAGACGGTGCGCGGCTTCATCGGCGCAAAGTCGGCGCGCGAGATCATCTTTACCCGCAACACGACCGAGAGCCTGAACCTCGTCGCCTACAGCTACGGCCTGACGCACGTCAAGGCGGGCGATGAGGTGCTCGTGTCCATCATGGAGCACCACAGCAATCTGCTGCCGTGGCAGATGGTTTGCCGCCAGACGGGCGCGGAGCTGAAGTTTATCGAGTGCGCGCCCGACGGCAGTGTAGACCTGCAGCAGATCGAGTCGCTCATCACCGAGCGCACGAAGATCATCGCGATGACGCAAGTGTCGAACGTTCTCGGCCGGAAGTACCCGGTGCAGGAGGTCGCCGCCATGGCGCACAAAAAGGGCGCGGTCATGGTCGTGGACGGCGCGCAGAGCACGCCGCATATGCCGGTGAACGTGCAGGAGCTGGGCGCGGATTTCTTCGCCTTCTCCGGCCACAAGGTCTTTGGTCCCATGGGCATCGGCGGGCTGTACGGCAGGGAAGACCTGCTCGAGGAAATGCCGCCGTTTCTCTCCGGCGGCGAGATGATCGAATCCGTCACGCGCACGGGGGCCGTCTATGCCGAACTGCCGCATAAATTTGAGGCCGGCACGGTCAATGCCGCCGGTGCAGCCGGTCTGGCTGCTGCCATCCGGTATGTGCAGAGCGTCGGCTTCGACACCATCCAGCAGCGCGAGCATGACCTGACGGTCAACGCCCTCGAGTGTGCACTGGCCGTGCCGCACGTGCACGTGCTCGGCACGGACAAGCCGGAGGATCACAACGGCATCATCACGTTCACGGTCGACGGCGTGCATCCGCACGACATCAGCGAGATCATGGCGTCCGACGGCGTGAACATCCGCGCAGGTCATCACTGCGCACAGCCGCTGCTTGCGCACCTCGGCCTGAACGCGACGGCCCGCGCCAGTTTTGCCTTCTATAACACGGACGAGGATGTCGACCGGTTCATTGAGAGCCTCTCGACCCTGAGGGAGCGTATGGGATATGGAAAATAGGAGCTTTTATAACGAGATCCTGACCGAGCACAACATCCATCCGGAGTTCAAGCATGACATTCCGGACGCGGACATTGCGCTTGCGGGTGTGAACCCGAGCTGCGGCGACAATATTGTCCTCAAGCTCAAGACCGACGGTGATGTCATCACCGACGGCGGCTTTGTCGGCGACGGCTGCGCCATCTCGCAGGCATCGGCGGACATCATGCTCGGCATGATCGTGGGGCAGAAGAAGGAAAAGGCGCTGGAAATGGGCCGCACCTTCCTGCGCATGATCCACGGTGAGGCGACCGAGGAAGAGATTGAGAGTCTTGAAGAAGCCTCGGCGCTCAAGGACATCGCGCACATGCCTGCGCGCGTAAAATGTGCCATGCTCGGCTGGCGCACGCTCAGCGAGGCGCTGACCGGTAAGGTCGAAGAATAAGCCGTTCCCGCCGCCGGCGGATGCTGATGAGGCGTCTGCCGGCGGTTTTCTGCGCGCCGGAAAACCCCGGTTTGACAGCGCGCGTCTGCGGGATTATGATAAGACATCCTCTTGACGGCAGGTGCTTTGTATGACTGATTTTGAAACCGTTCTCCTGCAGCGTATCCGCGCACTCGTAGCCACGCAGCCGCGCGTACTCGTTGCCATTGACGGCCGCTGCGCCGCCGGAAAGACCACGCTGGCCGCGTCCCTGCAGGCACAGCTGGAGTGCAATGTGTTCCACATGGATGACTTTTTCCTCCGCCCGGAGCAGCGCACGTCTGAGCGCCTGCACCAGCCGGGCGGCAATGTGGACTACGAGCGTTTCCTGACCGAGGTCCTCCGCCCGCTGCACGATGGTCAGGCGGTGACGTACCGCCCTTATGACTGCCACACGCAGCAGCTGCATGCACCGGTGCGCGCAGAGGTAAGGGCAGTCAGTATCATTGATGGCTCCTATTCCTGCCATCCGGCGCTTTGGGATCTTTATGACCTGCACGTGTTTCTCTCGGTTGGACTGGAGGAGCAGCGCCGCCGCATTGCCGCGCGCAGCGGCGAAAAGATGCTGCCGATGTTCACAAACGTCTGGATTCCGATGGAGGAGACATACTTTGCGCAGTTTCGGGTCGCAGAGCGCGCCGACCTTAGCCGGGAACATGGAATCGGACTAGTGAATTGTCAAACTAAATGCAACAGGAAGCAAGTTCAAAGTCCCACAAGTCCTGAGCAGAACGGAAATTAAGAACCTTACGAGGCCCGGCGTTCATAAGCGCCAGGTTTCGTTTTAGAGTGGTAGGAGCAACACGCGACAGATTTCTCTTTCGGATAAAACGCTCGAAGCAAGCCGTTTGCATTTTCATTCGTGCCCTTTTGCCACGCACAGTACGGATCGGCAAAATACACTTGCGCGCATCTATGCTAAGATGTTTGTAGTTCATACGTGTCTCCTTTTGGTATTTTGTTTTTGTGGTGATTACATTCTACCAGAGATTCGTATGAACTTCTTTTCTTTTTTCTGTTGCACTTGATCGTATAATTCACCGCTTGTGCCCCGCGCGGTTTTGTGCTACATTAAGAGAACATACACAGCGTGAATTTACACAGAAAGGCGGGAGCCCCATGGATGTTCTGCGTTTCAAACAGGCCAATTGCAAAAACTGCTACAAATGCGTCCGGTTCTGCCCGGTCAAGTCCATCCGCGTCTATCAGGGTCACGCACAGATCATTTCCAGTGACTGCATTCTCTGCGGCAACTGCGTGTCCGTCTGCCCGCAGCATGCCAAGGAGGACATCAGCGACGTCGCGCAGATCCAGAAGCTGATCGCATCCGGCCAGCAGGTCGTTGTGAGCGTCGATTCTTCCTACATTGCCTATTTTGACACCCCCGGTTTTTCGGGCATCGAAGAGCCGCTGAAAAAGCTCGGCTTTGCGGCGGCACATGAAACAGCGGAGGGCGCCTATCTGGTCAAGAAGCAGCTCGAGGAGCTCGCGCGTCAGCCGGGCGATGCGCCGATCATTACATCCGGCTGTTCGACGATCGTGCTCTATGTGGAAAAGCATCTGCCGGAGGCGCTGCCATATTTGGCTCCGGTGCTCTCCCCGATGCAGGCGCATGCCGTGCTGCTGCGCAAGCGTTATCCGGGCGCGACCATTGTCTACATCAGCCCGTGTATCTCCAAGAAGGAGGAGACGACGCGCTTTGAGAGCGTCGGTGCTGATTACGACATCACGTTCACGGAGCTTGAGGACTGGATGCATGAGGCCGGTGTTACTGCTGTCTCTTATACACATCTGACGCTGCCGACGATACTCC
>ERZ1026934.62-NODE-62-length-28836-cov-10.194642_pt1 | contig 28836 bp, 20 predicted proteins | sample MGYA00519462_ERZ1026934 | MGnify/ENA primary metagenome ERZ1026934 (study PRJEB26926, sample SAMN06164446) | human gut metagenome | biome: ENVO:00009003; feature: ENVO:2100002; material: ENVO:00002003 | host: Homo sapiens | place: USA | collected 2012 ...
GTCCACTAATCTGTACTGTTTCATTATTGTTTAAACTTTAATGTATTATATTTCTATGTTTCCTATTTATATAATGTGTATAAAACGTTGCAAAGATACTAAAAAGTAAAGAGATAGCGTAGGATTGCTTCTCTTTTTTAGGTTATATTAAATTTAAATAGGTGATGTTGTAGAAAAATAAGCATTAGGATGGGATATTTATTACGTCGCCACGTATGAAATATTACGTCCCGACGTAGGAATTCCTGCGTCGGGACGTAATAAAAAGGGGGTAAAATGTAATTGAAAGCGGTATGTATTATACATTCAGGAAATGCTCTTCCAGCTTTTCTCTTGGCATATCTGCCGTATCGTGATAATGCAGGTGCTGGTTTACGCAGGCGATATGCTTCACGTTGTTGAGCACTTCGGCTACATCGTGACTGACGATGATGATGGCGCACTCCTTGTTGATCTGCTCCAGCATTTCGTACATCTGCTTTTGGAATCGGCGGTCGATGTAGGTGTTAGGCTCGTCGAGAATCACGACATCGGGCTTTGATACGATGGCACGGGCGAGGAGCACTCGCTGAAGCTGACCGCCGCTGAGGGCAGCGATGTGTCGGTCTTTTAATTCCGTCAGCTGCATGCGCTCCAAGGTATCGAGCACCTGCTGGTGCTGTGCCTGGGTGTATCGTGAAAAGAGACCTTTGGTCTTGCTGAGTCCGGCAAGTACAACTTCATATACAGAGATAGGAAACTGCTTGTCGAGTTGGTTGTATTGTGGGAGATAGCCCATCGAAATCTCCTTTGTTTCCTCAACTTTTGCTTTGCCGTTTTCATCAAGAACCGTATTTCCGTTCTCATCTTTTACTTTTCGGAAGTATTTGATGGTTCCTTCCGTAGGCTTCATCAGTCCCAGAATGAGGCGCATGAGAGTAGTCTTGCCACCACCGTTTGGTCCGATGATGCCAAGATAATCGTCTTGATATACTGTGAGATTTACGTCGCTGAGCACCTGCTTGCCGTCATATCCGGCAGATAGGTGCTCGATCTTTATGATTGGAGTCATCATTTTCTTTTTTATTTTTCTAACAACATCAATAGATTTGCCATTTGGAACCGAAACTTAAAGCAAGAACGATGGTTATGAACTTGAAATTCTCCAATGGTAAGTCCGTCATACTTTACGGTGTTACTCTCATTCCATTGTTCTATATTCGGCTTTGTGAACGAAAACTTATTGCTTTGCTCCACCTCGCTCGCTCTTGATTCGGAACCAACATACTTTATCCTTTTAGGAACAACATACCCATAGAGTTTGCAAAGATAAATAAAAAAATCGAATCTCACAAATTAGGAAATGAAAAAATGCATTTAGTTAGAAAAAAGCATTTTATTACTCGCTATTCCTTTTTAAATCAAGGAAAGAAAGACGAATAGCCAATCCTATGGCTTTCCCTAATAGTGGAGGAACTGCATTTCCAATTTGGATAAGTTGCTTGCTCTTCTTCCCTTCGAAGATAAAATCATCAGGGAACGACTGAAGTCGAGCCATTTCTCTTGCTGTCAGCACACGAGGAAGCTTAGGATGAAGGTTCACGCCGCCATGGTTCTCCTTAACGGTACAAGAGGGAGCGTTCCATGGGCATTTTTTCCAAGCATCGCCATATCCTTTATATAAGCTTTCACCTTCTCGGGTAGTCATAATCCGTTGAATCATGTCTATGCGATGCACTGTAGGTACATGATTGAAGGCTGGGTCTATAGGGTGATTTATAAGGTCGCCTATTGCTTGTCCTGTTGTTACATAATCTTTAGGGGAGAGGATGGGCTGTGGATGGAAATTCTTAGCTCCGATTCTGTTTCCGATAAAGATAACACGCTCTCGTTTTTGTGGAGTATAATAATCTGCAGCACAAAGTGTGGCTACGTTTACTTCATAGCCTATAGCCTTAAAGTCGGCTACAATCTTCTTTTCCACAAGTCCTTTTTGTATCGTTCTAAGCCCCTTGACATTCTCGCAGATTACAAAATCGGGTTGTAATTCTACAACAATCTCTATCAGTTCTTTGTAAAGCGAATTGCGAGGATCATCTATGATGCGGTTTCCGGACATAGAAAAGCCCTGGCAAGGAAAACCTCCAGCAACAATATTTAATCGGCTTCCACCCAATTGTTTTCTTACAGTCTCATAAAATGTTTTCTTGGTTTCTGCATCTTTTATATCTCCGTTTATTACCGGATGATTGAAATTATGTCTGTATGTCATACAAGCTTCGTGAAAACTGTCGAGACCACAAATACCCTTTAGACCAGCCATTTCAAGTCCCTTGCTGAGACCACCAGCACCACAAAACAAATCAACGAAGGTCATTTTCGACTTACTCGTTCTATACCAGTATGGGGTAATGTCTGCCCAATTTACCTTATCTTTATTCTTTCTGTCGTTCTTGGGAGACTTGGAGGGGGTGGTAATCTTTTCTAAGCGTTTTACATTGCCTCCCTCTACCATATATTGACGGAAAGTTCTTAGTGCATCTTCGCTAATTCGAAAAGCATTGCTGCTTTTTGTTGTCTTCAACTCACCTGAAGCAACATAGCGTCTCACAACCTTTTGGGTGGTTCCAATCAGTTTGGCAACCTCACCAATAGTATATTCTCTTTGTATTTTACGTAGAAAACTCATAATCACAATCTTTGAATGCGATGATGAGAGAAACGAAAAATCCCCCATTCCAAACGAATGAGGGCGTGGGGGAAATTATTGGCATCAAGGCTTTGCACGGCCACTCCAATCAATAACAGCCCATGTCCACGCCCTCAGAAGGTGCGTGAGCATCCGATGATATTGACAGCTATGGAGGTTCTGTTGAAGTGCAAATTCTGATACCCAGTCGTGTCAAGGATGTTACGTATTTCTTTTAATTCATTGTCAATCGCAATTTATTTATAATTCTTATCTATGCATCATTAAAATGCGCTGCAAAAGTACGAAAAAAAAGAATATAAATCATCTAATATTTGGTTAAGAAATGCATGCGGGCAAGTTAAAAAATGCATGCGAGAAAAGGCAAAAGAAATGCCTGATGGTGTAATCACATTACAACATCAGGCAATTTTCACGATGATATTCCAAGAATACCTTGTGCTTATCTTCCAATTTGAGGAGATGTACATGGTTGTCCATTCCCAAGAGTTTACGATCTTCAACGTCCAGATAGCGAGAATACATAACGACTCCATTTTTATCGAAAGAGATATACCCTCTGTCAAATAGCTTGTCGTAATTAGGCAAGAGGAGCAAGCCGTTGTATAAATCTATCCGTTCCTCGTTGTCTGCGTCCTTCCACGGCTTGATATGGGAGGCGATAAGCAAGTCAAAATGCGAAAAAGACGAAATGGAACATCCTTTCCAATATTTAATCAACTTGTCTCGGAATTCTCCTTGTCCTATCCTTGACTTTACGATAGACTCTCGTTCCGTAACAGAAAGAGTGGTGTCGTTCTCCACTTTCTTTATTTTTTCCAAAATGGTCTCTTCTTGTTGCTTGGCAAAATCCGAATTGCGAAACTGTAAAAATTTACGTAATGCCGACTTGAAATTGACAAGGTCTTTTGTCTTATTGTATTTCGAACGATTTGGCTGTAATTCTTTTTCCTTTTCTAACAAATCGTCTATATCATCATAAGACTGCAAACTTTCTAGTTCGTAACCTTGTCCATCAAGAAATTTGAGCCATGAAATATAGTTGGTGCGCGAATGGGTGTTCACGCCTCCTTCTCCTGAAAGAAAGCGATAAAAATCGGAAAGTCTTTCCGATAATTGATGATTATTAGTTTGATTCATTGAATAGATACTTGTATTGTTTATCTGTGCTACTTTTTTCCAGCTACCGCCGTTTCTTTGCCCTGTACCGCTGCAGCAGCTTCCTGCATCGCCCTGTTCCAGTCGCCCTGCAATGGATTGATATCCATTGGCTTGGTGTGGCTCTCCTTGATGAAGGTTGTGGTGTTGCGGTTGGCAAATTCTGCCTGTATCAGGCAGAACTTGATCTTTTCTTTTCTGGCTCTCTCTATGAGGCTCTTCAGCTGGGAGGCACTAGGCTCCCTGCCTTCTTCCTCTATGGCAAGCTGCTCCAGCTGGTAATCACGGGCAAAGTAGGTGAGGATAGGGTGATAGATCACAAACTTGCGTACCAGGTCTGGGTCCTTTTTGAAGTTCTCCTTGATGGTGCTGTCTCTCTTGTCGATGATGCTGAGCAGCGACTGATAGTTCTTCTCGAAGAATGTCTTGTTCTTTGGCTCCAGTTCGCAGAGCGCCTTGAGGATGTTGCTGGCTATGATGCGGGCGTTGCTGCAACTCATCCATACGTGCGGGTCGATGTTGCCACCCGGAGTCTTGGCAGGCTTGATGCCCACGGAAGTATCTATCACTTTCATATCTGGAGCGTTGTCCTGCAACTTCTTCATCCAGGTCTGCTCAAAACCGATGCTGCCCACTTTCAGATAGAGGGCACTCTTCGATAGTTCCATCATCTGCTGGGCGTATGGTTCGTAAGTCTCCGGGTTGTTGCCATTTGATACCATCACGTTGACATCCACCTTGCCTTTGGCAATTTGATCTACGAAATACTTGTAGGGGGAAATCGTAACTGTAACTGTAACCGTAACCGCAGGCTTCTCTGTTCCGGAAGCCTTTCCCGAATCTGCCTGTTTCTGAGGTGTACCCTTACATCCGGCAAGAATAACACATAATATAATAAGGTATAGAAATCTCTTCATATATTAAAATCTTCTTATGTTATAAATCTGCTTATATGTTTAAACGATAAAACTCAGGCCATAAACCAAGAGGATATATCTCAGCACTTTTCCGATGGTGATGCTGATGGTGGAGATGATGATATTGGCTCTTGTCAGCCCCAGCACGATGGTGATGGCGCTTCCCAAAATCGGGATGAAGGCGAAGAAGCCCATCCAGGCACCTCTATCAGCCATGAATCTTTCTGCCTGATCCAGTTTTTCCTTCTTCACGTGCAGATATTTCTCTATCCATTCCATTTTGCCCAGTCTGCCCACACCATAGTTGAACAGTGAGCCCAATACATTTCCTATGCTGCCATATATCACCAGAGGGATGGGATCCAAACCTGCTGCCTGCAAGCCCGACATCACTACCTCGCTGCTGAAAGGAAAGAAACTGCCGGCAAGAAAGGCGGAAACAAGCATGCCCCAATAGCCCCAGTTGATTAAGAAGTCTATTATGTAACCCATTGAATATTATTTGTTTAACCTACTTGATGCAGCGTTTCGCTGCATCAAGTCTATCTCTGAATAACTCTTATCCCAGAATCAATCTTATCCCTGAATAGCCTGCAGCAATACCGTTTCCGGAATGAAGATATTGTATAGCAATATCAATACCATGATGACCAGCGCCGAGATAAAGACGATGTTCGCCAGCTTTCCCTTAGTATAGGTGATGAAGTGAGCGGTGAGTGGTGCCGTATTTACAATCATGATGCTGCCCAACTCCTTGATATGCTGAGGCTGCAGGATGATGAAGGCAAGACTCACATAGTTGATCAGAATGAATGAATTGTAGATCATTCGGGTACGGATCTTATCAGCATAAGAGGTATGCAGGAAGTGTATGCTGCCCAATGTGCTCAGGATGATGAGGAACAGGAGATTCACCACCTCGTGGTCGGTAACCTGCGAATAATCGAACAGATCCTGATAGTTGATGAATTCCGCAAAATGACTGATCAGTCCATTGATGTTATTGGTGTAGGCGAAGTAACCCGCTGAGAACCAATACGGCATGATGAGACCGATGATAGATGCAAAGAAGTTTCTGAAGCTGAAGGAATTGGTGAATACCATCATCAGCAGCCACAGGAAGGGCAGGAAATATCCCACCTGGATGAACACCATTGAGGCGAGTCCTACGCAGAAGAAGGCATAGAAGGTCCATCCTGCCGCCCGCCTGTCCTGGTAACTGTTCCAGATGATGAGGTAGAAGGCGATGGAGCACATCGTCACGATGCTTGCCTTGAAGGAGGGTGTAGGCAGAGAGGTCATGGTGATGAACACCAGGAAACTGCAGGACACCATTCGGCTGTAGGTTCGCATCAGGGAATTATGGTTGTTGAGTTCCACCATCAGCAGGGTAGAGAGAATGGTGAAGGCGAACTGCACCCAAATGTTAGCTACTAAAAAACCTACAGCAACCCATACCAAGGCGGCAAGGGTTGCTGTTACAGGTAGAGCGTAGCGGCTAGCCGCCACTTTATTTTGAAAAGTTTTCTTTCTTAACATCTAATTTTTTGAAATATGATGAAGCTTTTGCCCTTTCAGGGCGACATTCTCCCTTAAATCATAACCCAGGGCGATGCCCTGGGCTGGGAGCTTCTGCCCTTTCAGGGCGTGTGGAGCCTATGGTTTAAAGATCCTGTCCGATATCAGAGCGGAAGTACTTGTCTGTGAACTGGATCTTCTGTGCCTCGGCAAAGCTCTTCTTCAGAGCCTCTTCCTTATCCTTGCCGTAGCTGCTTACGCAGATTACACGGCCGCCATTGGTTACAACCTCTCCATCCTTCATGGCTGTACCAGAGTGGAAAACTACAGAACCTTCCACATCATTGATACCATGGATAGGATAACCCTTCTTGTAAGCCTCTGGATAACCACCGCTTACGAGCATCACGCAGACTGCAGCACGCTCATCAAACTCGATGCTGCGCTTGTCAAGATCGCCGGCAGCTACACCCTCGAAGAGATCCACGATGTCGCTCTTCAGGCGGAGCATCACGCTCTCTGTCTCTGGGTCACCCATACGGCAGTTGTACTCGATAACCATTGGCTCGCCCTCTACATTGATCAGACCGAAGAAGATGAAGCCCTTGTAGTCGATGTTCTCCTCAGCCAGACCCTCTACGGTAGGACGGATGATGCGCTCATCCACCTTCTGCATCCACTCCTTGGTTGCGAATGGCACAGGGGTAACGCTACCCATACCGCCGGTATTCAGACCGGTATCGTGCTCGCCGATGCGCTTGTAGTCCTTAGCCTCAGGCAGAATCTTGTAGTTCTTGCCATCGGTCAATACGAATACGGAGCACTCGATACCGCTGAGGAATTCCTCGATAACTACGCGTGCAGAAGCGTTGCCGAACATACCGCCGAGCATCTCCTTGAACTCCTTCTTAGCCTCTTCCAGGGTAGGAAGGATGAGAACACCCTTGCCGGCGCACAAGCCGTCAGCCTTCAATACGTATGGAGCCTTCAGAGTCTCCAGGAACTTCAAGCCTTCTTCTACGTGCTCGCCGTCGAAAGTCTCATACTGAGCTGTCGGAATGTTGTGGCGCTTCATAAACTGCTTGGCGAAGTCCTTGCTTCCTTCCAGCACGGCACCAGCCTTTGATGGACCAATCACAGGGATATTCTGGGTGCGAGGGTCTGCCTTGAAGTCATCATAGACACCCTTTACCAGTGGGTCTTCCGGACCTACTACCACCATATCAACACCGTTCTCGACAGCGAAGTTCTTGAGCGCCTCGAAGTCGTCAGCCTTGATATTCACATTTTCGCCGACATTCTGCGTACCGGCATTGCCAGGAGCAATAAAGAGTTTCTCACACTTCTCGCTCTGAGCGATTTTCCAAGCTAAGGCGTGCTCGCGGCCACCGCCTCCTAACAATAATATTTTCATCGTAGTTACGTTTAATAATTCTTCTATTACATGTTACAATCAGGATATTGGTCTTCTCCTTCTTTTACAATCAGGATAGATATTTACTCCTTTTTGCATCCAAATTTCTAATTTGCTGCAAAATTACTAAATTTCAGCGAACTATACAAGCAAAAAGCCTAAAATCTTTATCGCATATAGTTCTTATAGATTTCATAATAGATATCTGGCCATCCGTAGATGGCTATCCTCTCCAGTTCCTTGTAGAGTTCCGGTATGTCATCTATCAGCTTCACCAGGTCGGGATTGTATCGGGTTCCTGCTCCTGCTCTCAGCTCTCCCATCACTTTTTCGAAGCTCTTCTCCTGCTTGTAGTTTCTGCCTACTCGCTCGGTGGCAGCCTGCATGCAGTCGCACAGGGTTATGATGTCTATCATGAAGCGGTAAGGCGACTTGGTGTTGTCGAAGTCGCTTGGATAGCCTCCCTTGCCGTTGTACCATTTATGATGTCCCAGCGTGGTATCGTGGTAGTATTTCAGCTTCTGCGATATCTTCAGGTATTTCAGTCCCATTCGGGGATGCATTCTGATGATTTTTCGCTCCTCATCGGTCAGCTGGCGATAGTCGTTGTTCACCACGCTTACGATACTGTTCTTGCCAATGTCGTGACAGAGTGCAGCACGGGTGATGAAATTGATGAGCTGTTTCTGATGAAGCCTTACCTGCCATTTGCTGCTGATGCCCAGTTTTCCTACCAGCAGTTCCCGCCGGTGCCTGATGATGGCTTTCATCATGGCTTCTGCAAGTCGTGCCACGTGGGTAGAGTGGGCGTAGGTGGTAACCTGGGTTGCCACGTTCAGTTCCATCACGAATCCTATTCTTTCTTCATCGCTCAGGTATTTGATGAGTCGGGGATAGGTGCTCACATTTTCCAGTGTCTGATTATACTGCGTGGAGTTCTGCTGGTCTTTGCGATGTCTGAACATCCTGATAATATCTTCACAGAATGTCCTGATGTGCTTTTTTTTGTAATTGGTAGAAACCCTTGCCGTATCTATGATAAACGCCAGATTGGTGTACTGATTCATCAGCGAATTGAAGGCACCTTCCCCCAGAACTTTCTGTTGTGTAAGTGGTTTGATCAGCGTTCCGTATATTTCCTCAGCCTCTCTCAAGGCTGTTCTTGTCTGGATTTCTCCAATTCTTAGCTTCAGAACGATGAGGTTGAGTTTCGAGGTGATGCTGAGTCCTACGGTGTCCGGATACTGACTTATCACCCGTTTTACCAAAGCGTCTCCTTCTTTCTTTTCTATCAGTTCCGGATTGGTGAGATAGATACCTCTTACTATCTCCAAGTCTCTGTTTTTGATTCGGTTAATCCATAGCTGCCTTCTCTTTTCGGGTACTTCCAGCTCGTCTGCCGTATGATTTCTAGCTAAAATTTCCAGCTTTTCGTATCTTTCCTTCAGTTTTTTCAGAGGTTGGATATGGTGGAGTGTCCATGCGGATAGGCACAGATCCTGTAGGGCGTAGCCGTACAGGCCCAGTTCTTCGGGCGTATGGCAGTGCGCACTGTCGGCTACGTATGCGATGCAATCGTATGCTTTTTTCAATGTCTCGTTGTCTCTGTTCAGTCGCCATATCTGGTAATAGGATGAACCCTTCCAGCTCATGGCTCTCAGAAATTCGTAGTTCCTTTCCGGGCGTTTTCTGAAATTCCGAATCAGAATATCCGTAACCCTGTTTGTGATGAATGGATCCGTCAGGGCATAGGCGTAGTTATGAAAGAAGTTTTTGTACAGACTGTCGTAGGCTGCATCCGGCAGAATGGTCTCCTTCGTCGTATCTGCCATATCGGTTTCGAAATAATCTGCAATGCTATTCAGCAGCTTCTCGTTTTCGTTATAGATCTTATGGTTATTCTGGCTTCTTGTCATAAAGAATCTTACCCATTCGTCGTGGTTGTGGATGCTGAAGATGCTGTCGTTGTAGCGATTGTAGGTGATGCGGTTCTGAGATAGCTTGTCGAAGATAAATTTAAAGTCGGGGATGCTCTGCTTAGAAACAAAAAACTCTTTACCTGCCACTTGCAGGTGGCAGGCAAAGAGTATGGTGGTAATTAATAAAATTACTTTTCTTATTTTGTTAATCATCTTTTTGTTCCGAAGATTTTTACTTCAGATAGTCGAAGAAGTAGTTGCTGATTCTTTCGTGCAGGTGAGTGCTCTGATGACCTCTCATGTTGTGAGGCTCACCTGGATATACGAAGAAATCTGGCTGGGTACCTGCTGCGATACAAGCCTTCAGGAAGGTGAGGCAGTGCTGTGGCACCACGGTCACGTCGTTCAAGCCCTGGATAATCTGCAGCTTACCCTTCAGGTTCTTAGCCTGATAGAGCAGGGATGTCTTCTTGTAACCCTCTGGGTTGGTCTGTGGGGTATCCATATAGCGCTCGCCATACATCACCTCGTACCAGTGCCAGTCGATTACCGGACCGCCTGCTACGCCTACCTTGAATACGTCAGGATAGTTGGTCATCAGCGAGATGGTCATGAATCCACCGAAGCTCCAGCCGTGAACACCAATCTTGTCGGCATCTACATAAGGCAGGGTCTTCAGATATTCTACACCCTTCATCTGGTCCTTCATCTCTACCTGACCCAGCTGGCGGAAGGTAGCCTGCTCGAAAGCCTTGCCACGGCTCTCACTGCCACGGTTGTCGAGGATGAAGAGCAGATAGCCCTTTTCTGCCATGTAGGTTTCCCAGCCACGGCTAGAGTAGTTCCAGCGGGCATCCACATTGTGGGCGTGAGGTCCACCATATACATATATAATGGTAGGATACTTCTTGTTAGGGTCGAAGTTCACCGGCTTCACCATTCTCCAGTAGAGGTCGGTTACGCCGTCATCAGCCTTGATGGAACCGCAGCTGTATTCAGGCACGTTGTAGCCCTTCCATGGGTTCTTGGCTGTGAAATAGGCGGTGCGCTTGCCGTTCTCGGTGTTTATGATGGCAATCTTGCGAGGCACGGTTGGAGTAGAGTAGTTATCATAGATAAACTGTCCGTTCTCGCTCAGGGTAGCGTTGTGCCAGCCCTTGCCGCAATCGTCCATCATGGTGCGCTTGCCGGTCTTGGTATCTACGGTGAAGATGTTACGCTGGATAGGAGAGCACTCGTTGGATGCGATGATGATGCTCTTGCGCTTGGCATTGAAGCCGAGCACTTCCATCACTTCCCATTTACCGGAAGTCAACTGTTTGATTTCGAGTGATTCCGTGTTGCTTGCCATGCGGCTGCCGTGCTTGCCTAGGGTGCAGAGGTAGAGGTGGTTGTAGCCATCCTTGCGGCTCTGCATGATGAAGCTGCTGTTGTCCCAAGGCAGGAACTGGATTGGGTGACAAGGCTCTACATACTTCTCATCGGTCTCGCGATAGAGCTCGCCGGTCTTCTCGCCAGTCTCTGCGCTGTAGGCAGTGAGGCGACAGTCATTCTGGTCGCGGTTCAGCTCAAACATGTAGATGGTCTTGCTGTCCGGGCTCCATGCGATGTTGGTGAAGTAGCGGTCTGTAGGGTCGCCAGCCTTCAGATAGATGGTCTTGCCGGTCATGCAGTCGAACACGCCCACAGTTACCTTGTGCGATGTCTCGCCTGTCATCGGATACTTGTCTGGTGCAGGCTTGGCGCAGCAGGTCTCTGTCTCAGGATGATTGAAGTAATCAATCTCCGGGATATCCACCTGTGGATAATCTGTCACCATGCTCTGGTCCATGCGATAGAAGGCGAGCAGTTCGCCGTTAGGGCTCCAGAAGGTACCCTTGCTGATGCCGAACTCATCGCGGTGAACACTCTGACCATATACGATAGAGCGGCTGCCGTCTGTAGAGATCTGGAAATCGTGAGACTTCTTCTCTCTTGTCATGGCATTATTGGTTACGTCGAAGGTGCGCACATAGAGGTTGCTGCCCTTCAGATAGGCGAATGCATTCTGCTGTGCGTTAGCTTCGAGGAGGTTCTCGCCATCTTCAAACTCCATCTCGCTCAGCAGCTTATGCTTCTTGAAGTCGATGGTGTAGGTCTTGCTGCCGTTGCTCACCATCACGATACTCTTGCCTGCGAAAGGGAACTGAGCGTTGTAGAGGGCTCTTACCTTGATGTCCTTGGTAGGAGCAATCCACTGGTTGATATCGTTGATACCGAAGAGTTTAGTCTCCTTTCCGGTAGTTTTGTTTACGAGATAGCATACCTCGATGTCCTGATGGATGAGTTCATTTCCCCACCAGGTGCACCAGCGGTTCTTTGCCACCATGTTGCGGTAGTTGTTGCCACCGAAGTTCAGGTCTTCCAGTGTGAAGGCTTTCTCGCCCTTCTGTGCAGGAACCACGCCCTGAGCCTGTATCTCGGTTGCATTCATTGCCATCATGGAAATCATAGCTGCAAAAGATAATTTATAAATTGAATTCTTCAGATTCATCATTCTTTTCTTGTTTTTTTGTAACACATAACACCACGTTTTGTGGTGCTATGTGGTTTATCTGTCTGATAACTAGGATTTTATCTTTAGCGACGTAGCGTTTCGCTACATTGCTAGAAATCTTAGCAATACGGCGTTTTACCGCATTGCTAGAAATCTTTAGTGACGCACTGTTTTAGTGCATTGCTAGAAAATCTTAATCCTCGTCATCAAAGTCGGTGTTGAAGCTAGGCTTGCTGCCACGCTTTCCTCCGAAGTCCTTGCCACCACGGTGGTCGCCCTTGAAGCCACCGCGCTTGTCGCCTTTCTCGAAACGCTTGCCGTCACGCTTTCCTCCGAAGCTTCTGCCACCCTTGCGGTCGTCCTTTTCAAAACGCTTGCCACCACGCTTGTCGTCATGGTCGCCGCCTGCACCCACACGTGGACGTCCGCCACGGCGAATCTCATTGCGGCGCTTCTCGAAGTCCTCCAGGCGATGGCTGTGGAACTGGAAGCTGCGGATATCTGCCTCCTCGTTCTCAGTCTCCTCGCTCACACGCTTCTTGAACTCGCGCTCCTTCTTGAAACGGTGCTTCTGCGCCATCTCGCTCTTCTCTCGCTCAGTCTTCACGATACCGCCCTCAGAGCGGAACTCCTTCATCTTGCCGTCGAACATCACATACTTGCGGAACTCGCACTCCAGACTTCCGTTATATACCGGAATCTTGATAGATGGCTTCAGTCCAATCTGCTCGAAGCACTCCTCACGGTAGCTCAGTACCCAAGCCTCGTTGCCTGCGAAGGCACGCTTGAATCGCTCGCCAATCATCTTGTAGGTGTTCAGCAGGTTAGGAGTAGAGATACGCTCGCCGTATGGAGGGTTCATCACGATGATGCTCTTCTCGGCAGGCTGTGTGAAGTCCTTGAAATCCTGCTGTGCGATGGTGATATCCTTGCTCAGTCCGGCTGCACGCACGTTGAGGTTGGCAGTGTTCACCGCCTTCATATCTACATCATATCCGTAGATGTGGTGCTCGAACTCGCGTTCCTGAGAGTCGTCGTTATAGATCATATCGAAGAGATCCTGGTCGAAATCGTTCCACTTCTCGAAGGCAAACTCCTTGCGGAATACACCTGGAGAGATGTTGCGGGCGATGAGGGCAGCCTCGATGGCGATGGTTCCCGAACCGCACATTGGGTCGATGAAGTCGCATTCGCCCTTCCAGCCGGTCATCAGGATCATACCTGCAGCGAGAACCTCGTTCAGAGGTGCCTCTACCTGCTCCTGACGGTAGCCACGGCGGTGCAGACTCTCACCGCTTGAGTCGAGACTCAGGGTAGCGTTATCCTCTGCGATATGGATGTTGAGGCGGATGTCTGGGTTAGACACGCTGATGTTAGGACGTGTGCCCTGCTTCTCGCGGAACCAGTCCACGATGGCATCCTTTACCTTGTAAGTCACGAAGCGTGAGTTGCGGAACTCCTCAGAATAGACTACTGAATCTACCGAGAAAGTCTTCTTCACGTCTAAGATGTCATCCCACTTGATCTTCTGAACCTCGTCGTACACCTCTTCGGCAGAACGAGCCTTGAAGTGCTTGATAGGTTTCAAGATGCGGATGGCTGTGTGTAACTGGAAGTTAGCACGATACATCATTTCCTTGTCGCCTGTGAAAGATACCATGCGGCGACCTATTTGTACATTGTTAGCACCCAGTTGGGTGAGCTCCTCAGCCAAGACTGGCTCCAGACCCATAAAGGTCTTGGCAATGAGTTCAAATTCCTGTTCCATTATTGAATTCTATATCTAATAAACTTTGTTTTTCTTTTCTATATTTCTTTGTTTTCGGCTTCATGTCCTTGGTCACCCACACGTTGGCACCCACGATGCAGCCTTCTCCGATGGTGATTCTGCCCAGGATGGTGGCGTTGGCATACACGATGACATCGTCTTCCAGGATAGGGTGGCGAGGGATTCCCTTGATAGGATTGCCGTCCTTGTCCAGAGGGAAACTCTTGGCTCCGAGGGTGACACCCTGGTAGAGCTTCACGTTGTTGCCGATGATGCAGGTGGCACCGATAACCACACCCGTGCCATGGTCGATGGTGAAGTGGTGGCCGATGGTAGCCTCCGGATTGATATCGATACCCGTCTCCGAGTGTGCCAGCTCCGTCATCATTCTTGGGATGAGGGGCACGCCGAGCTTGTGCAGAACATGAGCGATACGATAGTTGGTTAAAGCCTTGATCACGGGATAGCAGGAGATGATTTCTCCGTGGCTCATCGCTGCCGGGTCACCGTTGTAGGCTGCCTCTACGTCGGTGGCGAGAATCTTGCGGAGCTTGGGAAATTCCATGATGGCTTTGGCGGCGATGACACCTGCCTTGGCACGCTGGTGCTGCAGTTCTGCCTGGGTTTCCGATTCGCAGTCGTTGGCGAAGCAGAGTCCGGCGAGAATCTGTTCTGCGAGCATCTCGTAGAGTTTCTCAACTCTTACTCCGATATGGTATTTGATGGTAGAGATATTCACGGATGAGTTTCCGAAATATCCCGGAAAGAGGATGGATCGAGACAGATTGATGATGTCTTCGAGCGCCTTGCCCGAAGGAAGTGGATTTCCGTCTCGATGCTGATGGAAGAGACCCTTCAGCGATTCGGCGCTTGAAAGCTCGTCGATAGTCTCTGTCAGCTGATGAGTTAGTGTATCTTTACTCATGTTCTTAATGTATCAATAAAATTCGGCTGCAAAGATACGATTAATTTCTTGAACTGCAAAGAATTCGTTCTTGTTTTTTGTGATTTTTTTAGCGTTGCTGAAATTTCATATCTCTGAATGCACTCCAGGCTATCGGTACCGCCACGAGGAAGGAGCAGATATCTGCCCACGCCTGACACATCTCCACGCCCAGTAATCCGAAGAAATGAGGGAGGATGAAAATGAGCGGAATGAAGAACAAGCCGCTACGTGCTGCAGCCACGATATTCGCACGTACAGGCTTGCGGATGGTCTGCATCAGCATATTCGTCAGCACGATGGTGGCTACCAGAGGAAAACTGATAACTTGCCACTTCAGGGCAACGGAACCCACGGCTACCACGCTGGCATCATCACGGAAGAGTTCGATGATAGGTTCGGAGAAAAGGAAGCCGAAAACGGCACAAACCGCCAGAAATACCGTGCCGCATTTGATGCAGAAAAAGAATGCCTCCTTCACGCGGTTGTACAACTTGGCTCCATAACAGAAACCACAGAGTGGCTGGAAACCCTGCCCCAGTCCGATGACCACGGCATAGGTGAAGAACGAGATTCTCGTCACGATACTCATACCCGCAATGGCTGCATCTCCATAGGCTCCGGCAGCCACATTCAGCACCAGCGTGGCGATGCTTCCCAGGCCCTGTCTTGATAAGGAAGGCGTGCCGCCAAAGATAATCTCCTTGATGTAAGCCCTGGTTGGCGTGAAGTTGTGCAGATGGATTCGGATGTTCTGACCCTTGTGTGACATCCAGAAAAGCATGGCGCAGCCGAAGCACTGGCTGATGAGGGTGGCGATAGCGGCACCCGTGATGCCCATGGCAAAATAAAGGATGAGCAGTGGGGCAAGGATGAGATTGAGGAGCACTCCCGACATGATTCCCTTCATTGCATACATCGCATTGCCCTGGAAGCGCATCTGGTTGTTGAGGGTCAGAGAGGTTGTCATGAAGGGAGCGCCCAGCAGGATGATGCCGAGATAGCGCTCGGCGTAGGGCTGGATGGTGGGGGTGGAACCCAGAAGAATGCACAGTGGTGTCAGGAAAAGTTGTCCAAGAATGGCGATGAGAAGTCCCGTCAGGAAACTCAGCACGAAGCCCGTGGATGCCATCTTCTTCGCCTTCTCCACCTCCTTGGCTCCCAGCATTCGGGAAATATAGTTGCCGGAGCCATGACCATAGAGGAAACCAACGGCCTGGATTACTGACATCATGGCGAAGGAAACGCCTACCGCTGCCACGCTCTGGGTATTGATGCTGCCCACGAAGTAGGTGTCGGCGAGGTTGTACATACTCGTCGATAACATGCTGATAATGGTAGGTATCGCCATCGTAAAAATCACCCGATGCACCGGTGCATGGGTCAGGAATGTATAATTATCTCTTGATTTCTTCATATCAGCCTGCAAAGTTACTGCTTTATTTCCGAAAGGGGGAAATATTCGGGGTTTTTAACGCTCGGCAGGAAAAAAAACAATGATTTCGTTTGCCATCTCGGAAAAAACTCGTACTTTTGCACCGTTTTTCTGATGATACATTATTATAAAAAGAAAAATCAGAGCAAAAAGTTTTAGAAAAAAATCAGATCAATGAGTGATATTAGAATCATACCCGTTACTACCAAGAAAGGATCGAGAACTTTCATACAGTTCTATTACGACCTTTATGAAGGTAGCAAATATGCCGTTCCTTACTTGCGTTTTGACGAGTGGAATACATTGAGCAAAGACAAGAACCCTGCTTTCGACTTCTGCGAAGCGCAATATTTCCTGGCTATCGATTACAGCATCCCGAAGGTGGTAGGTCGCATTGCCGCCATTATCAACCATTGTGCCAACGACCAGTGGAACAAGAAGCAGGTGCGCTTCGGATGGTTCGACTTCATCGATAATCTCGAGGTTTCCAGTATGCTGCTGGATGCCGCAGCCCGGTGGGGCAGAGAGCGTGGCATGGAAGAATTGGTAGGGCCACTTGGCTTTACCGATATGGACCGCGAGGGAATGCTCATCGAAGGATTCCACGAGAAATCCACCATGTACATCAACTACAATTACCCTTATTATCCCAAGCACATGGATGCACTGGAGCTCTTCCAGAAGGACAACGACTGGCTGGAGTACCGCATCAAGGTGCCTGAGGTAACCCCTCCGAAATTTGCCAAGACAGCCCAGCTTATCGAGAGCCGCTATAATCTGCATGTGCGCAAGTTTACTAAGCACGAACTGGTTCAGGGAGGTATGGGCAAGGAGATTTTCCACATCGTCAACGAAACCTACAAGAATCTCTACGATTTCCAGCAACTCACCGACCGACAGATCGACGGGTATGTGGATTCGTATATCAAGATGGCGGATATGAACCTCATCACCGGTGTGGTAGATGGCAACGACAACAACCGCCTGATCGGTTTCGGCGTATCCTTCCCATCCATGACCGAGGCGCTGCAGAAGAACCGCAACGGCAAGCTCTTCCCTTGGGGATGGCTTCGGCTTCTGCGGGTGATGAAGTGCCATGCCACTGATACCGTGGATCTGGTGCTTATCGGCGTGTTGCCGGAATACCGCAGCAAGGGTGCCAATGCCCTCATCTTCGCCGACCTCATCGAGCAGTACCACCGCTACGGTTTCAAATGGGCGGAGGCGATGCCGCAGATGGAGAGCAACAAGGGAGTGCAGAGCCAGTGGCAGTATCTGGAAAGCGTGCAGCACCGTCGCCGCCGCTGCTACAGAAGAAAGTTATAGGAATTTGAAGAAAAATAAAAATAATTAGAAATAGATAGAATGAGATTTGCAGTTATAGCCGCAGGCGAGGGAAGCCGATTGGCACAGGAAGGCGTGGAACAGCCCAAACCCCTGGTGCCGGTATGCGGCGAACCGATGATAGAGCGCCTTCTACGCATCTTCGTAGATTGCGGTGCTACCGAAATCGTAGTGATTGTCAACGAATGGAGCACGGCGGTGCGTGAGCATCTGGAGCAGATGAAGCTGCCGGTGCCTCTGCGCCTGGTGGTGAAGACCACTCCTAGTTCCATGCACAGTCTGCATGCCCTCTCACCATATCTCCGTGGCGAGCGCTTCTGTCTCACTACCGTGGATACCATCTTCCGTGAGGAGGAGTTCAAGAAGTATATCCGTCACTTCCAGGAGGCAAAGGATATTGACGGCTGCATGGCTGTCACCCCATACGTGGATGATGAAAAACCGCTGTGGGTTGGTGTGGAGAATCAGGCGGATGCCGAGGGTGACAGTCTGCTCGATAAGCAGGGCTCGCACAAGAAGCCCCGTATTACGGGCTTCCACGACAAGCAGGAGGGCGATGACCATCTGATTTCGGGTGGCATCTACTGCCTGGGCGACAAGGCGCTCGATGTGCTCGACCACTGTATGGAGCAGGGTATGAGCCGTATGCGCAACTTCCAGCGTCAGCTGGTGGTAGAGGGATTGAAGCTGGAGGCTTATCCTATCAACAAGATTCTCGATGTAGATCACAAGGAGGATATTGCGAAGGCCGAGGCTTTCATCCATCCGCTGGAGGGTAAGACCCTGGTGGGTGTATGCCGCGGCAACGAGTTCTCACCTAACTGTGTAGATAACGATGCTGCCATCATGAATGCCGTAAAACAGCAGCTGGAGGCACTCGGTGCGAAGGTGATGCTGATGTGCGAGAAGGAATTCTGCCGCAAGGCAACTGTGTTGGAGAGAGCCTACGGATGGCCTCGCTGCCGTGTGACAGTGGGCGTGGATGGCTTCTTCTCGATGGCACGCAGCAAGCAGGCACTCGATATTCTCGGCAGAATAGAGGAGGAAGGCGTATTGGTGGTGAACTCCAGTCTGGGTGTAAACCGCTGCATCCGCCGCATCATGACCGAGCGTTTCATCGCCGGAGGCATCGCTACTCCCGAGAGCCGCATCATCGGTAGAAACGGAGAGATGGTGAAGGATATCCACTATCCTTGCTGGCTGAAGCGTGGCGACGGCTGTGCGCAGCAGAAGGAGGATACCTGCTATGTGCAGAACGAGCAGGAGGCTGAGGCGCTGCTGAAGGAATTCTGGCTGCGCGGCATCACATCGGTGGTGGTGAATGAGCATCTGAAGGGCGACCTCATCAAGTTCTACGGCGTATCGGGTACCGATTTTTTCTATTGGTTCTATCCATCGAAATGCGGCCATCGTTCCAAGTTCGGACTGGAGGTGATCAATGGCGAGGCTCAGGGCATCGCCTTCGATGCCGAGGCTCTGAAGGCTGAGGCTGACAAAGCTGCCGACATGCTGAATGTGCCGGTATATGGCGGCGACTGTGTGGTCAGTGAGGATGGCAGCATCCGCATTATCGACTTCAACGACTGGCCTAGCTTTGCGCCATGCCGTGATGAGGCTGCGTTCTATATAGCAACAAAAATGATTTGCACGCCCTGAAAGGGCAGAAGCTCCTAGCCCAGGGTAACACCCTGGGTTTATAAATAGATAATAGTCTGGCGCCCTGAAAGGGCAAAAGCTTTAAAATAAACAATAATTTTTAAAAAGATGAATCAGGAATTTAAGGCTTCTCTGAAATCAGCGGATACCGAGGAGCACATTGATATTTATTTCTATCGTCCTATTGGTTACCAGTGGGCGCGATTCTTCCGCATGCTTCACGTCACCCCAAACGTGGTGACCATTCTTTCCATCTTCCTCGGCGTAGGAGCGGGCATCTGCTTCTATTTCGATGATCTGGCAATCAATATCTTGGGCATCTTCTTGCTCATTTGGGCAAACGTATATGACAGTTGCGACGGTCAGCTGGCACGACTCACCAATCAGAAGAGTGCCTTGGGCAGAATCCTGGATGGTGCTGCTGGCGACTTCTGGTTTGTCAGCATCTACTTCGCCATCTCCTTCCGTCTGATGCCGGAGTGGGGCTGGAAAATCTGGGCACTCTGCATCGTTGCCGGTTTCGGATGCCATGCCATTCAGAGCCGTCTTGCCGACTACTACCGTCAGATTCACCTCTTCTTTCTGAAAGGCAAGGAGGGAAGCGAACTGGACGATGCCAGCAAGCAGGTAGAGCTGTGGAAGCAGATGAAGTGGAAGAAGGAGCCAGTGCAGAAACTCTTCCAGTTCTTCTACAAGAACTATACCTTGGGACAGGAGCGGGATACTCCTATCTTCCAGATATTCAAGAGAAATCTGCGCGAAAGATATCCGCAGCAGTTGCCTGAGCAGTTGCGTGCCGACTTCCGTGCGGGCAGTCTTCCACTGATGAAATATGCCAATATCCTTACCTTCAACTGGCGCAGCATCACGCTGTTCATCTCTATCCTGATAGGTCTTCCATGGCTTTATCCGGCTATCGAGATTACCGTGTTCAGCCTGATTTTCTTCTATATGAGAGGAACCCACGAGCGTCTTTGTCTGAAGCTCAACCAGAAGGTGCTGAAGGGAGAGTACGGGGCATAAACGTCTTATTTTGTGAATTACAAATACTTTTGTGAATAACAAGTTCATTTATGAATAACAAGTTCAGAAATATATTCATGGCGTTCGGTATTATCGCCATCATCATCATGCTCTGCACGATGGATATGGACTATACCGATATCTGGCGCTATCTGAAGCAGGCGGGCATCTATTTCCCGCTGATTCTCGGTCTGTGGCTCGTGGTTTATTGGGTGAACACCGTTTCCTGGTGGCTCATCATCAACGACGAGGGTAGGGTAAAGGGACTCTCGTTCTGGCGAGTATATAAGCTCACCGTGAGCGGATTTGCCCTGAACTACACCACTCCCTGCGGATTGATGGGCGGCGAACCTTACCGCATCATGGAGCTGAAGCCTTTTACGGGTGTGAGCAAGGCTACATCATCGGTCATTCTCTATGTGATGATGCATATCTTCTCCCATTTCTGGTTCTGGTTCCTTTCGGTATTTCTCTATATTGCCCTGTATCCGATAGGTGTCCCTATGGGCATCATGCTGGGCTTCATCGCAGCCTTCTGCCTGCTCGGCATCTACTTCTTCGCCCGCGGCTACAAGACGGGAATGGCACAGAAGGGCATCCGTCTGCTCACTCATATTCCTTTCGTGAAGAGCTGGGCTAAGCGGTTTGAGCAGGAGAAGCAGGAGACCCTGGAGCAGATAGATTCGCAGATAGCCCTGCTGCATGGTCAGCATAAGAGCACCTTCTACAGTTCCCTCTTCTTTGAGGTGATGGCGAGAGTGCTCCAGAGCCTGGAGATTTATCTTATCCTGAAGGCTTTTGCGGCGGATATCAGCATCGTCGACAGTATTCTGATTCTTGCCTTCTCATCGCTTTTCAGCAATCTCATCTTCTTCTCTCCTATGCAGTTGGGAGCCCGTGAGGGTGGTCTTGCCTTGGCGGTGGATGGCCTGCATCTTACGGGTGCTCTGGGTGTATATACCGGTCTCATCACCCGAATCCGTGAGCTGGTATGGATAGCCATCGGCATTCTGCTCATCAAGGTGGGAAACAAGGACCTGAAGAAGATTCAGGAAGAATACGAGGCTGATCAGAAGAGCCAGCAGCAAACAATTAACCAGCAGCAAACAATTAATAAAGGAAAATAATGAAAGTACTGGATATAAAAGGAATCATCTTTGATTATGGTGGCACGCTCGATACCAGGGGCGACCACTGGTCGGAAGTGCTGTGGCAGGGCTACGAGCATTTCGGCATCGGTGTGGCTGATGACGAGGAAGTAGAGCCAGGAGTAAGTATCCACAAGCAGGCGTTTCGCGATGCCTACGTGTATGGTGAGCGAGCACTGGCTGTGAATCCCATCGTGACTCCTGATTTCCATTTCGAGGATATTCTCAGAGAAAAACTGATCCTGGAATTGAATTTCCTGGCAGGAAAGGAATTGCTGGAGACAGGAAAGGATGATTCTGAGAAACAGGCGAAGCTTGGGAATCCCGGAAAAGATTCTGATACTTCATCAGAAAGCCTTTTCCTCTCCCTTTCTGATTCAGAAATCCGGCAGATAGCTGGGGATATGGCTCGCTATATCAATGCCAAGACCCTTGCTCTTCTGAATGAAAACAAGCAGGTGTTGGAGCATCTGAAGCAGAAGGGTTATCCGATGGTGCTGGTTTCCAATTTCTACGGCAACATCAATCAGGTATTGAAGGATGCAGGAATCGATGGCTATTTCGAGGACGTGATAGAATCGGCAGTAGTGGGTGTGCGCAAGCCGAACCCAGCCATCTTCGCCCTTGGAGTCTGCGCCCTCGATCTTCCAGCCTCTCAGGTGCTGGTAGTGGGCGATACCTATGGCAAGGATATCATTCCTGCCCACAAGCTGGGTTGTCACACCCTATGGATCAAGGGATTGCAGTGGGAAGAGAAGAAGGTGGATGAATCCATCCCCGATGGCATCATCAAGAAACTCTCTGAGATGGAGGAATTTCTGAAAATCTCATAAAAAACTGAAATATATAATAGGTTTTTGCAGCTATTTACGAATAATGTTATAACTTTGCAGCCTGAAAGTAGAGAATGATTAATAATGGGCGCAAGGCCCCTATATATATAATAAGGTAATGAAAGGTATAAGAAAATTGTATTTGGTGCTCGTCCTCCTGGTGGTTTCTACACTCCAGATGATGGCGCAGCAGAAGATAACAGGTCGTGTCATCGACGATGACGGCTTTGCCGTATCGTATGCAAGCGTGCAGTACAAGGGACACAAGATTGCCGTTTCCAGTGATGGAGAAGGTAAGTTTACCATCGAAAAGAAGCCGGGACTGATGCTTACCGTCAGTGCTCTGAGCTACAAGACCGCAACGGTCAAGGTAGATGAGAAAACCAGCTTCCTCGAAATCAAGCTCAAGGACGATTCCCACAAGCTGGGAGAAGTCGTGGTGAAATCGAAGAAGGGAAGATACAAGCGCAAGGATAACCCTGCCGTGGAACTCATGCGACGTGTCATCGCTGCCAAGAAGAAGAGCGACCTCAGCAACTATGATTATTATCAGTATGATAAATATCAGAAGATCACTCTCGCACTCAATGATATCACCAAGGAACAGATGGAGGGAAAGTTCTTCAGCAAGCGACAGTATCTCCTCGACCAGGTGGAGCTTTCGCCTTACAACGGCAAGCTCACCCTGCCGGTAAGTATTGATGAGACCGTTTCGCAGCACGTATATCGCAAGGACCCGAAGAGCGAAAAGGATATCATCAAGGGTCAGCAGAGCAATGGTATCGGACAGGTGATCCAGACTGGAGAAATCCTGAATACAGCCATCAAGGATGTCTTCACCGATGTGGATATCTATGATGACTACGTGCGTCTGCTCCAGTATCCGTTCCCGTCTCCGCTGGGCAGAACAGCCATCAGCTTCTATCATTATTATATAGAAGATACGGTGTATGTGAACCGCGACCTCTGCTATCATCTGCAGTTTATCCCAGCCAACAGTCAGGACTTCGGATTCCGAGGCGAGCTCTTTGTGCTTGCCGACAGTACCCTGCACGTCAAGAAATGTAATCTCTATATGCCTCACAACTCAGCCGTCAACTGGGTGAAGGACATGAAGATTGAGCAGGAATATACCAAGCTCGACAATGGCGAGTGGGTGCTCACCAAGGATGATATGATAGCAGAAATGCACATGAACAAGCTGCTGCAGGACCTGCTGGTGGTGCGCAACACCCGAATCACCGATTACGCCTTCGACCCTTTGCCGAAGATGCTCTTCAAGGGCAAGGCAAAGGTAAGGCATGATATGGATGCGATGAACCGTGATGAGGCCTACTGGAACAAGTACCGACAGGTGGGGCTCACCAAGAGTGAGTCTTCGATGGACAGTTTCATCCACCGTATGGAGAATTCCAAGGGATTCAAGTACATCATCTTCGGCGTCAAGGCGCTCATGGAGAACTATGTAGAGATAGGAAGCGGAGGAAAGGATGGCAGAAAGAGCCTCTTCGACCTCGGACCTATCAACACCTTCCTCTCCAACAACTACGTGGATGGCGTGCGCCTGCGTCTGGCAGCCCGTACCATGGCGGCACTCAATCCTCATTTCTTCTGGGATGGATATGGCGCCTACGGTACGAAGAGCCACAACTGGTACTACGGTCATCTCTTCACCTATTCGCTCAACAAGAAAAAGAACAGTCCGTTTGAGTTCCCGATGCGCAAGTTCGTCTTCGAGATTGGTCACGATATCACCTCTCCATCCGATGACAACCTGCTGCACAACAAGGATAACTTCTTCATGACCATCCGTGCCGCTACGCAGGACCAGATGTATCTCTACCAGCGACAGAAGTTCAGCTTCGTCTATGAGACCGACTGGGGACTCCGCTTCGATGCGGGAATGAGATGGCAGAGCAACCGCACCGTGGGCAACCTGCATTATTTCAAGGTGAACACGGGCGAGGAAGTAAAGAAGATACGCACCACCGAGGCATCTGTGGGCATCGACTACAACCCGGGTGTTACCTATGTCAACACCAAGCAGCAGCGATTGCCTATCAATCTCGACAGTCCTGAGCTCACACTCCGCCATTCCATGGGTCTGGACGGATTCATGGGCGGTCAGTATCAGAGCAACCTCACCACGCTGGGCATCTACAAGCGCCAGTGGCTGGGCAGTTTCGGATATGTGGATTTCAACATCGTGGGCAAGATGCAGTGGAACAAGGTTCCATTCACCATGCTCGTACAGCCACCAGTCAACCTCTCCATCTTCGAGCAGGAGGCAACCATCAGTATGATGAAAGACTGGGAGTTCCTGAGCGACCGCCAGCTCTTCTGGTCGGTAGCCTGGGATATGAACGGCAAGCTTCTCAACCGCATTCCGCTCATCAAGAAGCTAAAGTGGCGCGAGTATGTAGCCGTGAAGGGAGTATGGGGACAGCTCACCGACAAGAACAATCCGGTGAAGAATACATCGGATGACGTAATCTTCAAGTTCCCTAACAACTCCTATACCTTTGGCAATACGCCATATTGGGAGGTGGTAGCCGGTGTGCACAACATCTTCAAGTTCTTCGGAATCGATTATGTGCGCCGTATCAACTACCTGAATCATGCCAATGTAGATAAGTGGGGCATCCGAATGGGATTCCTCATGTCATTCTAGGAAAGATAAAACAGGGAGAACATAGCCTTTTGCTATGTTCTCCCTTTATAAAAGTTTGGTCATAAAAGAGTATATAACAACATAAAAGAAGGAGATTTGCTTATGAAGATTCTATTGGCAGATAAGCAGGATATCACGCGTGCCGGACTGACATACGTGATAGAGAAAATGGAAGGATTGGAAACCAAGTATGTGGAAGACAAGACAGAGCTGATGCTTGCCTTGCGGGAAAACGAAGATACGGTGGTGATAGTCGATTACACGCTTTTCGATATCAATGATTCCGCCGAACTGCTCATTCTCAACCAGCGCTTTCCCTATACCCGATGGCTGCTGTTCAGCGAAGACCTGAGTGCCGATTTCGTGCGTGTGCTCATCGCCAGCAGCAGTATGTTCAGCGTGCTCCTGAAGGAGAGTTCGCTGATGGAAATCAAGGAGGCGATACGCTTCTGCGTGGACAGCAAGCGTTTTGTCTGCCAGCGAATGATGGAGGTGCTCCTTACTCCGCCGCAGGAAGCAGAAGAAAAAGTGAATCTCACCAAGACCGAAACCGAGATTCTCAAGGATATCGCCCTGGGTATGACTACCAAGGAAATCGCCGAGAAGCGTTTCTCCAGTTTCCATACCGTGAATACCCACCGGAAGAATATCTTCAGAAAGCTCGGTGTGAACAACGTGCACGAAGCAACAAAGTATGCACTTCGCGCCGGACTGGTAGATTCTGCGGAATATTACATCTAGAAGAAATAAACTGTTATAACAATTTTATAAACTCTAAAAACAAACTAAATGAAACCAACAAAGACATTATTTGTTACGGCTGCATTGATTCTGGGCGCTATGGGTGCCCAGGCTGCTGGTTTCGTACAGAATGGTAATTATCTTACCGTACAGTTAAAACAGCATCAGAACTATGGTCCGTCGCAAATCCGCCTCCAGGTGGTAGGCGACCGCATCATCCGTGTGCAGGCTACTGCCGAGCAGAGTTTCCGCAGCAAGCAGAGTCTCATCATCGTGCCTCAGAACTCCAAGGCGCAGTATAAGGTAGAGGAGCAGGGCGATGACCTCATCATCACCACTGCTGCCATGCGTGCCGTGCTGAACGAGGCTACCGGACAGATTACCTTCTACGATCTCAAGGATCAGGTACTGTTGAAAGAGGTGGCACAGGGAGGAAAGACCTTCAAGCCTTTCACCGTGCCCGACCGTGAAATCGGTGTAGATATCGCCAAGGTACCTGAGGCACAGAAGCACGGATGGTCGTGGCGTGCCCTCTTTGATTCGCCAGACAATGAAGCCTTCTATGGACTCGGTCAGCACCAGAGCGAAGAGCTCAACATGAAGGGCAAGAACGAAGACCTCTTCCAGTATAACACCAAGGTGAGTGTGCCTTTCGTCATCTCCAACAAGAACTACGGCATCCTCTGGGATTCCTATTCCTACAGCCGATGGGGTAATCCGGACGATTATCTCCAGCTGAACCGTGCCTTCAAGCTCTACGACAAGGACGGTAAGGAAGGACAGCTCACCGGTACTTATGTGGATAAGAACGGACAGAAGATAGTTCGTGGCGAGGACAGCATCTACTTTGAATATGCTATGCCTGAGGCTTCAGAAATCTGCAACAAGACTGATAAGGGCGGCATACAGAACCTGCCTAAGGGCTTTGCGCTGAATGGATCCAAGGTGGTTTACGAGGGATACGTAGAGGCACCAACCAACAGCTTCTATCAGTTTATCCTCTACTATGCCGGCTATATGAAGATCTATATCGACGGCAAGCTGGTGGCGCCTGAGCGCTGGCGTACCGCCTGGAATCCAAATTCCTATAAGTTTGAGACAGCAATTAAGAAGGGTGTAAAGACACCTATCCGCATCGAATGGCAGCCGGATGGCGATGTTTCCTACTGCGGTCTCCGTGTGGCTGCCCCACGTTCTGAGGCCGAGAAGAACCAACTGAGCATCTGGAGCGAGATGTCGCCGGATATGGATTACTACTTCATCGCCGGAAAGAATATGGACGAAGTAATCTCGGGCTATCGCACCCTTACCGGCAAGGCTCCGGTATATCCTAAGTGGGTGCTCGGCTTCTGGCAGAGCCGCGAGCGCTATCAGAGCAGCAAGGATATCGAGGAGAACATGAAGAAGTTCCGCGACCTGAAGATTCCGGTGGATAACATCGTACAGGACTGGAACTACTGGAAGCTGGATTCATGGGGAAGCCACGAGTTTGAGGCGGCTCGCTATCCGAACCCTCAGGCGATGCTCGACAGTGTGCACGCCCTGCATGGAAGATTCATGATTTCGGTTTGGCCTAAGTTCTATGATACTGTCAAGAATTACAAGGAACTCGACAGCAAGGGCTGGATGTATCACCAGGCTATCAAGGATGATATCCACGACTGGCTCGGTTTCCGCGGCTCCTTCTATGATGCCTACGATGCCGGAGCCAGAAAGATGTTCTGGCGACAGATGGATGAGAATCTCTATACCAAGTATAAGTTCGGTATCGATGCCTGGTGGATGGATGCTTCTGAGCCGAACGTGCGCGACTGCACGCCGATGTGGTATCGCAAGGCGCTCTCCGGTCCTACCGCCCTGGGTACGGCTACCGAGTATTTCAATGCCTACAGCATCGTGAATGCCGACGCCATCTACAATGGTCAGCGCAGCGTGAACCCTAACCAGCGTGTCTTCCTCCTCACTCGTTCGGGCTTTGCTGGCGAACAGCGCTACAGCACCGCTACCTGGTCGGGCGACATCGCTACCCGCTGGGAGGATATGCGTGCGCAGATGACTGCCGGATTGAACTATTCCATGGCAGGTCTTCCTTTCTGGGGAATGGACCAGGGTGGTTTCTGTGTGGAAAACCGCTATGTAGCAGCCCAGCAGGAGTTTGACAAGACCGGTAAGGAGAATGCCGATTTGAAGGAGTGGCGTGAGTTGCAGGCTCGCTGGAACCAGTTTGGCTGTTTCGTTCCGCTCTATCGTGCCCACGGTCAGTGGCCATTGCGTGAGGTTTGGAACATCGCTCCAGCCGATCATCCGGCTTATAAGACCATCGTAGCTTACGACAAGCTCCGCTATCGCCTGATGCCTTACCTCTACAGTATGGCGGGTATGGTGCATCTCAAGGATTACACCATGATGCGCGGACTGGTGATGGATTTCAATGGCGATGAGAAGGTGTTGGATATCAAGGACCAGTGGATGTTCGGTTCTGCCCTGATGGCTTGTCCGGTAGGCGAGTATCAGAAGTATTCACGCGAAGTCTATCTGCCTAAGCAGAAGGGCTGGTACGATTTCTATACCGGAGCATATCATGCAGGCGGTCAGACCATCGTGGCTGATGCGCCATACGATAAGATTCCTGTCTTCATCCCAGAGGGTGCAATCCTTCCGATAGGTCCTGAGATGCAGTGGAGTGATGAGAAGAAGCCGGAGTTGATCGACCTCTATGTCTATGCCGGCAAGGATGGCTCTTATACCTTGTACGAGGATGAGGGCACGAACTATAACTACGAGAAGGGCAAGTATGCTGTCATCGATTTCAAGTATGATGATGCCCGGAAGCAGGTTACCATCGGTGCCCGCAAGGGTAGTTTCGACGGCATGCTCCAGAAGCGCCGCTTCAACATCATCCTGGTAGATCAGAAGAAGCAGCAGGGCGTGAATCTCGCCAAGTCGCCTAAGGGCAAGGTAGTGAAGTATTCCGGTCAGGCAATGACTGTAAAATTGAAATAATATGAAGAAGATATTTGCTTTAGCAATTCTACTATTGGGCGCTCAGTCTTTGAGCGCCCGCGATCGAGGGTGTGTCATAAGTCTATGGCGCACCCTCTTTTATGTTATTTATTGCATAAT
>ERZ1026934.65-NODE-65-length-28652-cov-8.339231_pt1 | contig 28652 bp, 23 predicted proteins | sample MGYA00519462_ERZ1026934 | MGnify/ENA primary metagenome ERZ1026934 (study PRJEB26926, sample SAMN06164446) | human gut metagenome | biome: ENVO:00009003; feature: ENVO:2100002; material: ENVO:00002003 | host: Homo sapiens | place: USA | collected 2012 ...
CTGGAAAAAGGAGAAAAAACGAAAAGGGTGCGCCATAGACTTATGACACACCCTCATTGTTTGATAAGGACAAAAGCACAATTATCTCATTCAGAGACAAAGATACTACATCATATGTCATTCCTGATAGAGTTTCCGGCATTGGGAGTGGTGCATTTTATGATTGTAAATTTTTGGAGAGTCTTATAATTCCTGATAGCGTTACCTATATAGGGTATTATGCATTTGGGGGATGTAAATCCTTGAAGAGTCTCGTTCTTCCCGATAGTGTCACTAGCATTGGGGCTTGGGCTTTTAGTCAATGCATTCTTTTGAGTTGCGTTGTTCTTCCCGACAATATAGCTCGTATAGAGGATAATGTATTTGATTGTTGTGCATCTTTGAATGATATTGTTCTTCCTGATAGCGTAACTCGTATTGGAAATGCTGCATTTTCTTATTGTTCTTCTTTGAGCAATATAGTTATACCAAATGGTGTGACTAGTATTGGGACTTGGGCCTTTAGTGGTTGCTCTTCTTTGAGTAATATTATTCTTCCTGATAGCGTAACTCGTATTGGAAATGCTGCATTTGTTGGTTGTAGTTCTTTGAAGAGTATTGTTATTCCCAATGGTGTAACTCGCATTGGGACGTGGACATTTTTGTATTGCTGTTCTTTGAGTAACATAGTCATTCCTGACAGTGTAACTCGTATTGGGAGTATAGCATTTCAATTCTGCTATTCTTTGAGTACTATTTCCATCCCTGACAGTGTTACTCGCATTGGTGGAAGGGCATTTCATGATTGCTATTTCCCAAACGATCTTAAACAGGAATTAATCTCCCGTTTTGGAGAAAAAATATTTGAGTAACTATGATAGGGGCTATTTTAGGAGATTGGGCTGCGTGAACTTGGGAACAGGACAAGGGGACTTTTTTTTAAAGTTGGTATCGTCAGAGGCATCTTCTTCATTGGTGGTCAAGATATCCCGCTCTCCCGATTTTCTGGAAGTAGCCTGATATCTGTGCGAGGAGCAGAAGTGCTGAATTCAAGAAAAAATCCCACGATTTTCTTGCTCAATAAGAATAAAAACCTTATCTTTGCAGCAGACTTAGAAGAAAACCGAATGTCTCGGAACAAACAAGTGATAAATGATAAGGAGACAATTTTATGAAACAGATAGAGGAAAGATACATTAGCCTGCTGACCGATTTCGGCTTCAAGCGAATTTTTGGAACGGCAATGAACAAGGATTTGCTCATTTGCTTCCTCAACAGCCTGTTTAATGGCAGACAGGTTGTGAAGGATGTGTCGTATCTGAATCCGGAGCATGTGGGAGATGTCTATACCGACCGAAAGGCCATCTTCGACGTATATTGTGAAGGAGAAAACGGCGAGAAATTCATCGTAGAAATGCAGAATGCCTATCAAACATATTTCAAGGATCGCTCACTCTTCTACTCGACTTTCCCTATTCGTGAACAGGCTCCCAAGGGGAGTGACTGGGATTTCAAGCTCAATCATGTCTATACTGTTGCCCTGCTCAACTTCAACATGAACGAGGATGCCTTCGATAAGGAGAAAATCCGCCATCATGTACAGTTGTGCGATACCGCTACCCACAAGGTATTCTATGATAAGCTGGAGTTTATCTATGTAGAGATTGCCAAGTTCGACAAGACCCTGGAAGAATTGGAAACGCTATATGACAAATGGCTTTATGCGCTGAAGAACCTCTATAAGCTTACCCAGCGCCCGAAAGAGCTGTGCGATAAGATTTTCGACCGTCTCTTTGAGGAAGCCGAGATCGCCAAGTTTACCCCGCAGGAAATGAGGGAGTATGAAGCAAGTAAGATGGCATATCGTGACATCAAGAATTCCATTGATACTGCGAAAAGAGAAGGTAAAATAGAAGCTAATACAGAAACTGCCCAACGTTTGCTGGCTATGGGACTTTCTCCAGAACAGGTTGCTAAGGCAACTCTGCTCCCCTTGAAAATCATAGAGAATCTTCGTAACTCATAAAAAAGCGTGCATGTACAAGCCGTTATCGTACCCCATGCAGGTTATTACTTAATCTGCGTGGGTCAAAATAAAAGGCTGGTAGGAATTTTTCCTGCCAGCCTTTTCTCGTGCTTTTTTCTTGTGTGTCTTTAAACTTTATTTTCTGTAGAACTTGCCTTTCTGGCGGGTGATGATGTCTTTTTCCTCAAGCTATACTTTCCGTGCTTATCGAAAACAATCCAATAGAGCACAGGAAGGATGGTGGCGATGAGCACCATCGAGATGAGGGTTCCGAAGAAGATGACGGCTCCCATCGGCGACCATAACGTGTTGTTCTCTATCATCATCGGCAATACGCCTACCGAGGCTGCTGCTGAGGTGAGGAAGATAGGACGCATACGGCGCTCACCAGCCTGGAAGGCGGCATCTCTTACCGAAAGCCCCTTGTCGCGGCGAAGCTCCTCGGCATAATCGAGCATGATGATACCGTTTCTTACCAGAATACCCATCAGACTCACGACACCCAGAATGCAGGTGATGCTGACATCGAAGCCGGTAATCAGGAGTCCTATTGCAGCACCGAAGATGCAGAGCGACATGGAGGAGAGATTCACCAGAGCCAGGCTGATGCGCTTGAAATGGAAGAGCAGAATGAAGAAGATGATCAATACCGCTATCAGCACTCCCGATATCACCTGTGGCATGGTTTCGCCATCCTTTTCTGCCATACCGCCAATCTCCCAATCCAGATCGGTACCGAGCGGGAGTTTCGATACTTCCTCTTTCAGCTTATTGGACAACTGGTTGGCGTTATAACCTCTCAACGGTTCACCGACGATGGAAATGGTGCGTATGCCATTGCGTCGGATGATGCAGCCATCGTGCCAGTCGGGAGAAATCTTAGCCAGCTGACGGAGCGGCACACTCGATGTTCCGCCCATCACAGGGATGTATTCGTTGGCAAGGTCGCTGTTGTTCTCCGACTTCAGTACCATCTTCACCGGATAATCGCCCTCCCAGAGGGTGGACATCGGAATGCCATCGCCAAAATGAATGGCAAGATCGGCAGAGAGCAGCGTCTTGTTCACACCCAGACGGTTGGCCTCGGTAGCATCCGGCGTAACCCGGATGCCCGGCAACGGCTCCTCGAAATTGGTGCGGATCAGATTGATACCTTCTATCTGATGCATGCTGGCAGCTATCTTCCTGGCGGCTGCCTTCAGATCGCTGATGCTGTCGCCGCTCACTCTTACTTCGATAGGGTAGTTGGCATTGTTGTAATCCATCTGCTTGAAGCGGATGTAGCAATCCGGGAAGTAGTTGGAGTAGCGGTCGGCATATCGGTCGAGTACCTCTTCGGTGGCACCGTTATCTACTGTATTCACGATGAACTGGGCAAAGTTGGGACCGCCAATCTGCGGAGCGTAGGTGGTATGGAAACGGGGCGACCCCTGTCCGATAAACGTGGTTACCGCCGTTACCTGCGAGTCGCGCTGCAGGACGTGAGCCATCGAATCTGCCACCTGTGCAGTTCTATCGGCTGTGGTTCCGTTAGGAAGATAGAACTCCACGGCAAACTGGTTTCTCTCGGCGATAGGCATCATTCGCTGCGGAAGATTCACGAAGATGACGGCACCGATGCTTACCAGCACCACGCCCACGATGAGGGTGATGCGAGGACTGGCGAAACAGTGCTTCAACAGCCAGGTGTAACCCATCTGCAGATAATCGAGCGGCTTCTTCCGGGCGTTGGGGGTAGGCTGACTGCTGATGCCCTTATGAATCACCCTATATTGTAAATAAGGTGTAAGCAGCAGCGAAACCGTGAGCGAGATGCTCAGGATGATGAACATCGCCCAAGGGAACGACTTGACGAAATCGCCCATGTCACCATGCATGGTAAAGAGGAACGGGAAGAAGGTGAGCGAAATGCTGAGCGTGGCGGAGAGTACCGACATGAAAAACTCGCGTGGGGCAGCAATGGCTGCGTGCCAGCGCGACATGCCGTGGCCCAGCTTCTCCATATAGTTGTCGATAATGACAACGGAATCATCCACCACCATACCCAGGGTTACGATGAGGGCAGCCAGGGTGACGGTGTTCAGTTCCATACCGAAAAGATAGAAGATGCCCAGCGAAGAGAAGATGGTGATCGGGATGCTGAGGGCGGATACCTCTGCCACGCGGCGTGGCATAAGCAGGATGACCACGATGATGACGGAGATGACCGAGATGAGCAGTTCGCGAAGGAAGTTGAGCACTGATTCGCTCACCACCTTGCTCTGGTCGGTGATGGTATTGATATGCACATCATCGGGCAGGGTCTGCTCAAACTCATCCATCGCCTGGTGAACGTCTTTTCCCATCTTCACGATGTCATTGCCCGGTCGCATCTCGATGGAGAGGAGTACGCATTTGTTGCCGTTGCTCTTGATGTATTTGCTCAATTTGGGATATTCTCTCCTGATCTGGGCAATATCCTTCAGGCGCACGATGTTGCCCTTGGGGTCGGAATAGACAATCTGCTCTGCCACATCGCGCTCGTTGTTGTAGGAGTCGGTGATGTGGATGGGCAGGTTGAGGTTGCCCAGCTCCAGGTTTCCACTCATGGTGGTGAAGCCCTGTAGGGCGAGCTGGTTGAGTACCTTGTAGGAACCGATGCCGTATTTAGCCAACTTGTTCTGGTCCAGATAGATACTGATCTGTTCGTTCTCCAGTCCGTAGGTGCGGAGGTTGGAGATGGCATCGATGCGGCGCAGGTGGTCCTTCAGCCGGTCGATGTAGGTGTTCAGTTCCCTATAGGTTTTCTGCTTGCTTTCCATCGTGATGAGCAGGGCAGAGGTATCGGCGATGTCGTCCACTGCCTGCAGGGCGAGAACGCCTGATGGGAGTGACGCCTTGAAGGCCTGCAGTCCGTGCTTGAACTTGCTCCAGAAGGCATCCCTGTCTTCTACATCATCGTTGAGTTCCAGGAATACAATCAGCATGCCGTCCTTGCTCTGGGTGTAGGTCTTCTTCTTGTTTACTTCCTTGTATCCGAATATGAAATTCTCCAGGGGGTTTGCCACCCGTTCTTCCACCTCATCGGATGTGGCACCGGGATATACGGCAACGCAGGCGCCCTGGCGGATGGTGAATTGCGGCATTTCCTGCTTAGGCATGATGCAGATGCCCAGAATGCCCACGAAAACGAGCATACCCATGAGGAGCATCACGATATTATGGTTGCACATCGCCGATTCGATGAACGAACGCTTGATGATGCGGTTGGGTTTTCTCGTAATGCGAGCCTTGATATGGTCGTGAAGGGCGGTGTCCTTCTGCGGAATCCTCGGCTTGTTTGTATCTTGATTTTTGTCTTGATTCATATCTTTTCCCTCCACATTTTATCGGTTGTTACTCTTTCCGGTATCAACCATCATACCTTCTGATACCTTCTGCTGACCATTGATGATGACTTGGTCGCCAGTATGAAGTCCCGAGAGAATGATGATGCCATCTCCCTCGAAATCGCCTATGGTTACAGGTTGCTGGTGCGCCTTGCCGTTTACTACGGTCCAAACGAATCGGGAGTTATCTACATCCAGTTCAACGCTTTGCGGCGGAACGATGATATGAGCCGGTGCTGCTGCACTGCCCTGAATCTGGGCATTGCAGACCATACCCGGGAGCAGACGCCCCTGCGGATTGGTGATACCCACCTTGATGTCGTAGGTATGCGAGATAGGGTTGGCGTCGATGCCTTTTTCTGAGATGGTTCCATAGAAGACGGCTCCTGAAAGAGCGGCAACCGTCAGCTTCACCTTATCGCCTACGTGGAGATGCGAGATTTCTGCTTCGGGTACGGAAACTTTGGCATTGACCTGAGCCACATTGGCGAGTTTCAGCACGGGCTGACCAGGAAGTACGTAGGTTCCCATATCCACATTCTTGGCAGCGATGACGCCTGAAAATGGAGCGGTGAGTGTAGAGTGGGAGAGTTGCTGACGGGCGATGCTTTCGGCTGCCTTCGCCTGTTCCAGTTTACTTTCTATGTCCACCCATTTCATATCCGAGATGGTTCCCGACTGATGGAGGGGCAGGAATCTCCTGTAGGCATCCTGCGCCTGTTTCAGGGTGGTGAGGGTAGCCCGGTGAGCTTCCTTCACGGTAGTAGGGTTGATGGTGGCAAGCAACTGACCTTTGCTGACTCTGTCGCCCTCATCTACACGGATGGAAGTGATATTTCCGGCGATTTCGAAACTGAGTGTTGATCCCATCTTTTCCTCGATGGTACCCACATAGTCTTTCGTTCCCCCCAGGTTTGTATTTCCTACAGAGATTGTTTCCACCTTGATATTCTTCTTTTCCATCTTCCTGGCTTTTTCCGTACATCCTGTCAACAGCAGGCAGAATCCCGTAATCATCAGACTGCATCCCATGAATATCAGACAGCTGCTACTACATTTCATTAGCCATCCTGTCATACCATCTTTCTTTTTCATATCTTCTTCTTTTTGTTATTTTTTTGCAAAGGTATGAAATAATGGCGAATGTAAGGGGAACAAAGTATTAAATATGTTTAAGAACTAACGTTTTTTTAGAAAAAAGATGTACCTTTGCACATTGGAATAAACCATATAATTAAAATTCAATATGAAGAAAATCTTATCTATTGCTTTTGCTGCCTTATTGGCAACATCTTCTTTTGCCCAGAAAAGCGAAACGCTGCTGGAGCGCAACCAATTAGCAAAAACTCCTCCTATGGGATGGATGACATGGAACCTCTTTAAAGGTGACATCAGTGAACAGCTGATCAAGGAAACTGCCGATGCCATGGTAGAACACGGTTTCCGCGATGCCGGTTACGAATACATCTTTATAGATGACTTGTGGCAGGGAGGTCGTGACCGCCATAATAACATCATTCCAGACCCTAAGAAATTCCCGAATGGTATCAAGGCACTTGCCGACTATGTTCACTCCAAGGGATTGAAGTTGGGTATCTATTCTGATGCCGCCCAGCTTACCTGCGGTGGATGGACAGCCAGTTATGGTTTCGAGGAGCAGGATGCCCGCACCTTTGCTTCGTGGGGTATCGACTATCTGAAATATGATTACTGCAATGCTCCGGAGGACAGTGCCACAGCCCGTAAACGCTATCATACGATGGCTCAGGCTTTGAGCAAATCTGGTAGAAACATCGTTCTCGGTATCTGTGAATGGGGACAGCGCAACGGCGAAGAATGGTGTGAGCAGGTTGGCGGTTCGCTCTGGAGAACCAGCTATGATGTAAGAGATATGTGGAAAGATATCGTGAAACAAGGCGGTATGGGTATTCTCGATATCGTGAATATCACAGCACCGCTCGCCAAGGATGTTCGCCACGGACAGTGGCCTGATATGGATATGCTGGTTGTGGGATTGAATGGCAAGGGCGGACCATCCAGTGATCTGGGTGGTGTTGGCTGCAGCTATACTGAGTATCAGACCCAGATGAGTATGTGGTGCATGATGTCATCAGTACTGGCATTGAGCAACGACCTGAGAAAGCTTTCTGCAGAGGATAAGCGCATTCTCCTGAACAAGGAAATCATCGCCATTGATCAGGATCCGTTGGGCAAGGCTGCTGAGCGCAAGGTAAATCAGGCTGATCATCAGATTTATGTTCGTCCTTTAGCAAATGGTTCTCATGCCATTGCCATTCTTAACTGTGGTGATAAAGATAAGTCTATTCAGGCAGATTTCAAGCAGTTGGGCTTAAACGGCAAGTATCTGATAAGAGATGTATGGCAGCATCGCGACATTGCCAAGAAGGCAAACAGATGGAAAGGCACCGTGAAAGCTCACGAAACCAAGGTGTTTGTATTGAAATAAGCTACAGGTTGGGCTCTCTTTCTAAGTATGAAGAGAGCCCCTACTATTTTACTTTTAAGGGACGTTATGATAAATAGCGCTTATGGTAATATCAAACTTATTAATAAGTAGAACGGATAAACTGGTGGCATGGTGAATTACCATGCCTCCAGTTTATCTGCTATCTCAGGCATCTTTTCCTTGTTGAATACAGGATTCTTGCCTTCCTTCTTCTGCTGGCGATAATCCTGTAACAGGAAGACTGCCTGGCGAGAAAGTAAAACGATGGCAGCAAGATTACAAAGGGTAAGAAGTGCCATGGTGATGTCTGCAAAGCTCCAGGCAAAATCCAGTGACACGATGGCTCCTATCATCACCATCGCTGCCACGGCAAGGCGATAGATAAATACGCCCAGTCTGGAATCCTTGATATATCTCACGTTGGTCTCACCATAATAATAATTGCCGATGATGCTGCTAAAGGCAAAGAGCCATATCATGACTGCTACAAAAGGATTTCCGATGCTTCCGATTTCGTGGGTCAAGGCATCCTGAGTCAGTTGGATACCATTGGATGCAGTGACATCTACCCCGCTCATAAGGATGATGAATGCTGTGCAGGAGCATACTACCAAGGTATCCGTGAAGACACCCAGCGCCTGAATCAATCCCTGTTTTACCGGATGGCTCACCGTAGCCACCGCAGCAGCATTAGGAGCACTACCCTCGCCGGCCTCATTGCTGAACAAGCCTCGCTTGATGCCCTGGATCACAGTGACGCCCAGTACTCCGCCTGCAGCCTGATTGAATCCGAAGGCATTTTCAATAATGATTAATAAAACCTTAGGCAAACTGGTGATATTCCAAATCACCACGCCAACGGCTATCAGGAGATAGACAACCGCCATGACAGGAACCACCGTAGAAGAGAACTTTGCTACTCTCTGAATACCACCAAAGATGATGAGCAATGTAAGCGCCGTGAGTATGATGCCCATGGTGGCAGGTTCGATACCAAAAGCCTTCTGCCATGCCAGACAGATGGTGTTGCTCTGAACGGAATTGTAGGCAAAACCAAAGGTGATGATCATGAGAACGGCAAAAAGGATACCCATCCAGCCCTTTCCCAATCCATATTTCATATAATAGGCAGGTCCACCATAGAAGGAAGTCTTACCTTTGCGCTTATAGAGTTGGGCAAGCGTTGATTCGATGAAGGCTGAAGCAGAACCCAGCAAAGCGAGCATCCACATCCAGAAGACAGCTCCCGGACCGCCGATGCTGATGGCTGTAGCTACTCCTGCAAGATTACCTGTACCAATTCTACTGGCCAATGCCACCACGAAAGCCTGGAAGGAAGAGATGTGCTTCATCTCACCATCCACCTTTACATCCATAGACAGTTCTTCCTGGCCAATCTCCTCTGGTTGAACCTTATCGGGATGCAGCAGGAGCCTGACCATCTCGCGGATGAGACGAAACTGTACGAAACGGGTACGCCAAGTGAAAAACACGGCACAGCATATCAAGATGGTGATGATGATATACGACCAAAGAAAATCGCTAACCTGAACTAAAATATTCTGTATTGAATCTATCATTTTATTTATTTAAATCACTCTAAATTATCTATTTGAATCACTCTAAATGTTCATTCCGACTGCAAAATTACTATTTTTTTTCGAAAAAAAAGCATCGTTTAGGGAAATTCCTCTATCGGTTTAGGGAAAATCCTTACTATACCTCCAGAAATCGCCTTATCTTTGCAGCAGAAATCAGAAAGATGACTGAATTGACGATGATTCTGGAATCTGATGGTTTCCTGGAAAATGGAAGTTTAACATATAAAATAAGATAAGATTATGAAGAAGTTTATCATAGCACTAGTAGCAATGTTCATGATGACATTCACTTCTGCATCAGCAATGAGTTATGAACAGGCTCGCCAGCAGGCTCTGTTTCTGACAGACAAGATGGCTTACGAGCTGAATCTGACAGATGATCAGTATGAGGCAGCCTATGAGGTGAACCTCGACTATCTGATGGGCGTGGATACTTACGACGATCTCTACGGCATCTATTGGCGTCAGCGTAATCTCGACTTGAGCTACATCCTTCTGGATTGGCAGTATCGCTCATTCTGTGCCGCAAGCTATTTCTACCGTCCTCTTTACTGGGATGGTGGATTCTTCCACTTCGGCATCTATGCACGCTACCCACGCAGAGATTACTTCTTCTTCGGAAGACCTCATTTCTATGCTGTATATCGTGGTGGACACAGCTGGAGAATGAATGGTGGCAGAAGCTGGTATCACGGACGTGAATTCGGCGGTCCGCGCCCTATCGGTGTTCGAGGTCAGGAACCAAGATTCGGTATGCGCGATGGATTCAACCGTGGCGATTATGGTCGTGGCAAGACCTTCGGTAATCTCAATCGCCAGAGCAGTACAAGAACTACGGTTACACGTGATCATTCTTTCGGCAACAGTCGCCAAAATAATGCTACCTTTGGAAGTGGTGTCCGTGGCGGTGGTTCTTTCGGAGGTTATAACCGAAGCGGATTCGGCAGTGGCTCTACCAACAACAGCCGTTCGTTTAATAATGGTTTCACTCCACGTTCCAGCACTCCAAGCAGGGGATCTTTCGGTGGAAACCGTGGCGGCAATTCGTTGAATAACAGCCGTTCATTCAACAGTGGAAGCCGTTCCTTTGGCGGAGGCAGCAATGGTGCCCGCAGTTCCTTTGGAGGTGGTTCTTCCCGTAGCAAGAGCAATAATGGCGGCGGATCATTCGGTGGCAGAAGATAGTTAGACCAATTTATCAAACCAAATATATACCAAAAGAAGGGACATTCCAAGTGATTGGGATGCCCCTTTGCTTTTTTAGTATGATGAATTGATGTACTATCAAAGATCATCAAAAAAGATAATCTACAGAACTATATAATTGGATGACAAGTATATAGATGATAAAGAGAGGAGCAGACAGGCGAACTCCATCCGCCATTGCCTCTCCCATTGCCTCAATACTGTTCAGTCTTTGGCTGACTACGCCGAAAGACTGTGCCATGACAATGATCATCAAACAGATATAGGGCAAGATGCTTCTGGAAAAACTGCTGGAGGCATATCCTCCCATCACATTGAGCAGGATGGCATGAGGAATGAGCGTGAGCAACAGCATCACACCGATAAACAGGACGAATTCCAGGCAAACCAACCGCAAGGCATTGCGCTGTCGGTAAACCTTATGATCGTAGTTTAACAAGCCGCTAGCTCGTAGCGTTCCCCAGGCAATGCTGATCAGCAACAGCCATACCAGCCAAGGTGACTGCAGGTTGGCGGTGAAAGTGCCGAAGAACCATCGGATACCTTCCGGGCTGAGCAATGACCGGGGAAAGACATCGGGCATAGCGGCAGTGATGAGCCAGGAAGCCAGCACCAATACGATCTGTGCCAGTATCAGCAGGAACATGGCATAGCCACATATCCTGCTGAATGTATGACTATTCTTCATCAGCCTGCAAATTATCAATATCGATGATGCGTAACTCGCAGGCACGTACCACGAGTCGGGTAGCATTCACGCTCATTCCGTTATTACCATCAGGGAAGAGCTTCTGTACGAGTTCATTCTGTCGTTTTTCCAGACTCTTCACACCGAATGGCATACCTCGCAGGTTCGTGATCTGCTCCTTGGTATAACCCAGGGCGAGATGGCGGAGGAATCGCTCGTCGTACTCATCAATCTCGTAATTGATCATTGCCTCCTGATGCATCAGCTGGCTTCCTACGCTCTGCTTGAATCTATCAACGATCTTCTGGAGAATCGGCTGGTTGAAAACCAGCTTCTTACCACTCATGCAGGAAGCTACGTCACCACGGGTAAGCAATTCTCCGCTCTTGAGGATGATGCCTTCACAGCCTGCGTCGAGCACATCTACCCATAACTTCTCGTTGAGAATCTCACCGGTAAAGATCAGGACCTTCACATCAGGATACTGTTCCTTTGTACTACGGCAAATTTCTACTCCAACAGTGGTGGAGCCACCCAGACCAAGATCAAGCAGAACAAGGTCTGGCTTTTGCTGTTTGATGAGTTTCCAATAAGCGATTTCACTATCCGCAGTGCCGATGATTTCAGCTTCGGGTATGTCGTTCTTGAAGATTCCTTCTGTGCCTTTCAATTCCAGAGGCACATCTTCTACTATAATAACCTTAAATTTATTCATGTCTTTGTCTTTATTATTTTTTCAGGTAAAACGATTTCTATCATGAGTTTGCCATCAGATGACGGCTTGGCAAGAATGCCGCAGCCACGCAGGTTGGTTGCCTCCCCTATTTCTCTCACAATCTGGCGGGCCACCAGATATTTCATGTCGCTGGTGAGCGGAGTGAAGAGATGTGGATGCCGGGTTGCGTCAAATGGAATATCGTGAAGGATATACTGGCAGGTAACATAGGCGGATGATGAGGTTGCTTCCTGATAAGTGAAGTTCTTCACTCCGCCAGTGATAAGCTTCCTGAGATATGCCAGCAAGTCTGCGTCGCATTTCACGGTTCCTTCCACCTGTTCCATTGCCTGTGCGCTGAGCATCATGTATATTGCCTTGTAGTAATCCACCAACTCCTGCAGGGAAGTAACATCCTCCGGTGTACTGTCGATAAGCTGTCTGATTCGCGATGGGTAATACATCGTTTCGTGCTTGAGCGTAGAGAGACAGTTATCGAGTACGGAATTGGCAATGTGCAACTTTCCGTTTTCATACTCTGCACGATGCAGCTCATCTTCTGCCATTTCTATATTCGTAGCCTCATTCTGCTGCATATCTATGCTTTGCTTCAGTGCCTGCGAGATACGTTCCACCACCTCGTTGAGCTGAGGGAAAAGCTGAACGTTACGTATGTTATTGCTGCCGGATGGAGTCCAGATTCCGGTAATCTGTTTCAGCTTATCCGTGTTGGAATCACCACTGAGCAACACCTTGTTAATACCATTGATCTTTTCTACGGCATAGCGATAACGGAGGATGTGGCGATAGTATAGCAGATAATATGCCAGTGGCAATTGTAACAGCAGGATAATCAGCAAGACGATGGCTACAGCCTTCGAGTTTTCTGAAGTCTGCATGGTTCTTACGTAGTTATCGAGCGAATTATCCGCACTCCGTTCACGGAAGAGCTGTGTATATACCTTGTTGTTACTATCGTATAGTTCCCATTTGTGGAGCGCCAGCGCAGCCACGGCACTCTCATTGCGGATATCGAGTATGACCTCGTAGTTGGTTGGCAAACTGTCGTGCAGCCAATGGATTTCGGCAGCGGTTCCTTTCATGGGATGTGCCACCATCAGATATTTCCCATCAGGATTCAATGTCAGATAGTATCGGTTGAGATAGCTGCGAGACGAATCTGCCATAGCCAAGGTCCGCTCGTAGGTACCATTGATATTACTGAAATAGGCACTGTCGGCATAGGATGCTGCTTTTTGCAGCAATCGCGATGTCTGCTTATTGCCCCAGTGCCTGTCAGTTCTGTGCTTGTCAGTTCTGTGCATAGAGACATTTTCCCGAGTGCTTCCCTGTACGGCAGATGGGATATTACACCCTATCAGCATAAAGGCAAACATCAGTATCATTTGCATTTTCCGAATACCGCAAGGCAGTCGGAATGTGAACCTACTACCCTTTCCCGGCTCACTCTCTGCCTGAATATTACAAGGAGAGAAGAGCGAGCTGATTTTCTTGTACTTATCGATGATGCCCTTACAGTTGAGCAATCCGAATCCATGTCCGCCGGTATAGGTGCGGTCGAAGATATGTTCCAGTGTTTCTTCATCCATACCTTTTCCCGTATCTTCTACAGATATTTCCACAAATGCCTGATGGCTCTTGGCGCTTACCACGACTTCACCTCCTGCAGGTGTAAACTTCCTGGCGTTGTCAGCGATGGTGTTAATCATGAATAGTGTCAGTGTACGGTCTGCCTTTACCATGGCATCTGTAGGCTGTATGGTCAGTTTGACCCCTCGCATTTGAAAACTCATTTTTCCTTTGGCTACAATATCGAAAAGTGGCTGGAGCGGGAAACTCTCTATGCGGAGATTGATGGCTCCCTGGCGCATCTGTATCCAATCGGTGAGAATGGAATTATATTGATTGATTTTATCTGTCAACTCTGAGATATAGGTATATCGCTCCTGTTTCACTTCTTCTGGATCATCACCCTTCATCAGCCTATCTACCTCATGAATCATACGGTCGATAAATGGGGTGATGCTATTGACCAGAGAAAGCTTGGCACGCTGTTCCAGGTTGCGGCGCCTATTGTCAGATATATGAAGCTGGACCATATTCTTGGCTTCTTCCAATTCTTCATGCTTTTCTGATAATGAATTGATATGCTGTATGTTCTGTTCTTCCCATTCATGTAAAGGTATCAGCAGGGATTCTACAGAACTTTCCTTGGTATTGCGGCGCTTCATTCTGTCGAATACATAGAGCAAGACTACGACCAGGACTATCATAAAGATTACCGCAGCAATCATCGTGTTCAGCTGGACGGCATTGTTGTCCAACTGAGTGGCACGCGCTTCCAACTGCCTATCCTGTCGGCTCTGCTCCTGCAAGTCGAGGTAAATATTGCGGTTGTAATCGCTTTCCGGCTTGTCATCGATGGCGGAATAAACCAGGCTGAGTCTTTCCCGGATAGATGCCACCAGGTCGGGCGCCTGCTGGATGGCTCTGTTCTGGTTGAGTGCCCTATTCAGGCAATCGCCTGCCGATTTATAATCCTTGATCTGCCAGTAACATTCTGCCAGTGTGCGGTATGCTCCTGCCGTCTGGTAAACGTCTCCATATTCAGAAAAGATATTGAGTGCGCGTTGCGCAAAGTTTCCTGCTAGAAGTTCCAAAGGCATCTGTTCAACATTGAGATACTGGAAAGCCGGCAGATTGTTCTTTACCAGGAAATCGCGCTGTTCCGGATCCTGAATATGTTCGCTGATAGATTGCAGTGCGTTTGCCTGCCAGTATGGATAAGGATTGCTGCCACTTGCCAAAAAGTAGAGGCGAATGAGCATATCAAATTCCGCCTGACAGATTTCCTGTGGGGTGCCATGAGTGATGGCGCCACCTGCTCCCATATTATAAAGATAGTTGAGATACTGTGCCGTATCCTGTTCCACTTCATCCGGGTCAAGATCTGCCAGCGCATTGAGCATCGGCTTGTCTAGCTGTACATAATAAAAATAGGTGGCAGCTACGATATCAAACTCACTCTTTGCATAAATGGCGCGCTGACGCTCCCGAAGAGGAAGGTTATCTATTTCCTCACCGATTCTTCGCAGTTTACGGATGGCTTTTTCTCTGAAGCTATAAAAATCCTTGTTGCGGGCCTCACGCTGACAGAGTCGCATATTCTGAACGTCGGCAATAAGGAGTTCTATCTGGTTGTCACTGCGTTCGTTTACCTTGTCAAGCCATCGCTTGGCAGTATGGTAATCCATCTTGGCAATAGCCACAAAAGCCAGGTTGTTGCAAGCCTCTGCGTATCCGGCAGGATAGTCTTCGGAAAGAGCCAAAGCCTTCTCTGCCAATACTTTAGTAGAATCAAGGTTACGATAGTGAAGCGCATAAGAAAGATAATTCAGCTCATCTACTTCGCCCTTATGCGATGGCGAACAAGCTGAAAAAACAAACATCGCCACCATCATACAGATGATGGCGATGCCATAAATATGATGAAATCTTTTATACATCCTGATTATGCACGTGCCTTAGCAATGTAGCCCAAAGCTTCCTGGCACTTGGCTGTGATGGCAGCCCAATCTGCAGCAGCAACAGTCTCCTTAGGGAAGAGCTTAGAACCCATACCTACACAGAAAACACCCGCCTTGATCCAAGGAGTAAGGTTCTCCTCTGTTGGCTCTACTGCACCTGTTACCATGATGTTGCTCCAACGCAATGGTGCCATTACATTCTTAACGAATGAAGGACCACCTACATTACCTGCAGGGAATACCTTGGTTACATCGCAACCTGCTGCCTGAGCATTGTTAATCTCTGTTACAGAACCACAACCTGGTGAATAAGGCACCAAACGACGGTTACATACAGGAGCAATGTCAGGGTTGAAGTTAGGACCAACGATGAAGTTTGCACCCAACTGGAGATACAAGGAAGCTGTACCAGCATCAACCACTGTACCAGCACCCAAGATCATTTCAGGGCACTCCTTATCAGCCCACTTTACCAACTCTCCGAAAATCTCGTGAGCAAAATCGCCACGGTTGGTGAATTCAAATACGCGAACGCCACCCTCGTAGCATGCCTTGATCACGTTCTTGCAGATTTCGATATCTTTATTGAAGAATACAGGAACCATACCAGTCTCTTTCATAGCTGCCATGACCTGCATTTTGCTAAACTTTGCCATCTTTGTGTTTTAATGTTAAGTGTTATCGCTGTACACGACCATTAGCGTTACCGCTAGCAAGGCTCTCAACCTCGTCAACAGAAACCAAGTTGAAGTCGCCAGGGATAGTGTGCTTCAAGGCAGAAGCAGCAACAGCGAACTCAAGAGCCTCGCCCTGAGTCTCCTTAGTCAGGAGACCATGGATCAAACCACCAGAGAAAGAGTCACCACCACCCACGCGGTCGATGATAGGGTTGATGTCGTAGTGCTTGCTCTGATAGAACTCCTTACCATCATAGATAAGAGCCTTCCAGCCATTATGAGTAGCAGAAAGAGACTCACGGAGCGTAGAAACGACATACTTGAAGCCGAACTCTTCCATCATACTCTTGAAGATGCCATAGTAACCCTCAGCATCAGTCTTGCCGCCTTCTACGTCAGCATCTGGCTTGAAGCCCAGGCAAAGCTGAGCATCTTCCTCGTTACCGATGCAAACATCTACATACTGCATCAATGGGCGCATAACAGAGATAGCCTTCTCTGATGTCCAGAGCTTCTTGCGGAAGTTGAGGTCAACAGATACTGTTACGCCATGACGCTTAGCTGCCTCACAAGCCAACTTGGTCAATTCTGCTGCCTTGTCGCTGATAGCAGGAGTAATTCCGCTCCAGTGGAACCACTGAGCACCCTCCATGATCTTGTCAAAGTCGAAATCAGAAGGATCAGCCTCTGCGATAGCGCTGTGAGCACGGTCGTAGATAACCTTAGATGGGCGCATAGAAGCACCTGTCTCTGCATAGTAGAGACCTACTCTATCACCACCGCGGGCGATAAACTCAGTATTGACGCCATAACGACGAAGACCATTTACTGCAATCTGGCCAATCTCGTGCTTTGGCAACTTTGATACGAAATATGCATCGTGACCATAGTTAGCAAGGCTAACAGCAACGTTAGCCTCACCACCACCAGGGATGATGCGAAGTGACTCACTCTGGATGAAACGATCGTTGCCTTCTGGTGACAAACGAAGCATAATCTCGCCTAATGTTACAATCTTTGCCATTGTTTGATAGTTTTAATTTCTTTGTTTTTATTGTTTGTTTACTAATAGACAATTTTATTGTAGTTGTCCGTAACCGATGGCAAAAATAGCTATAATTTCTCGAATACCAAAATTTAATCGCAGTTTTTTTCATTTATCGCCCTATTTTTTCGTATTTTTCTCACTTTTTTCCTTTTTTTCTCCTTTTTTTCGTTTTTTGTGCAAAAAAAGAGCTGTGCATTCGCACAATTCAAAAAAATGTTGTATATTTGCGCCCGAATGCTGATGGTGTGACCGCACACAAACCAGCAGTTCAACAAAACATAGTAAAAAAGCACAGTTTGTGCGCACAGTTATTATATAATAATGTACGTGCGATGTGCTCTAACCATAAACTTAAAAACAATGGCCGAAAGAATCAGAATCAAGGATATCGCCGAAAGAGCAGGCGTATCTGTAGGAACAGTGGATCGTGTGCTCCACGACCGCCCGAACGTGTCGAAGCCGGCTCGTGAGAAGGTGGAACAAGCGCTCAAGGAAATGAATTATCAACCTAATATGTATGCCAGTGCATTGGCATACAACAAGGCTTATACTTTTTGCCTTCTGATACCGAAGCATGAGTCGGAAGCCTATTGGGAAGAGATAGAAGAAGGTGCAAGGAAGTGCGAAGACCAGCGCCGGGATTTCCATATTGATTTAGAGATTCGATTCTACGAACGTTCCAATGAGGATTCTTTCAAGGCTGTTTCACAAGAGATTCTTGATGCCAATCCGGAAGGTGTTATCGTAGTACCATCATCTTTGGAAGAGACACGTGGTTTTACAGACCAATTGCATCAAAAGGGTATTCCATTTATCCTGCTCGATTCTTATATGCCAGACTTGCGCCCTCTCTCCTTCTATGGACAGGATTCGTTCTGCTCTGGCTTTTTTGCAGCCAAGATGCTGATGATGCTTGCGGGCAATGAGAAAGAGGTGATGCTGATGAGACAGACCAAGGATGGCCATGTGGTCAGCAAGCAGCAGGATAACCGTGAGGTGGGATTCCGTCATTATATGCACGATCATTTCCCACAGATTGTCATCAATGTGCTTGATCTTCCGCTCAATGGAACCCGCAACGAGTACCAGAAGATGCTGGGTCAGTACTTTGATGAACATCCTGCTACACATCATTGTATAACAATGACATCGAAGGCGCATATCGTGGGAGATTATCTGCTTAAGTCCAATCGCCGTGATGTACAGATCATGGGTTATGATATGGTGGGCAAGAATGCGAAATGTCTGCGCGAAGGCAGTATCTCGTTCCTCATCGCACAGCATGCCTATATGCAGGGCTACTATTGCGTGGATACCCTCTTCCGTGCCATCGTTCTCAAGAAGAAGGTGAATCCGGTAAATTACATGCCTATTGAGCTGCTGATGAAGGAGAATATCGATTTCTACCGCAGAACGCAGATCTAAGCTCGCAACGAGTACAACGGCTATCGTGAGATTTCCATTTTCAAGAATGGAGTAACATTGTAATAACTTAAAAAGAAACATGAGTAATAAGAAAGGATTGTTGGCGTTGTCGCCATTGTTTTTGTTGATTGTCCTCATCGTGGCATTCACCGTCTATTCGGTAGATGCCAGTCATAAGGATACCAATTTGTCGCTCACCGTGGCATTTATGATCTCCAGTATCTATGCCATTGCGATTTCTGGTGGTATGCCCATCAAGAGTCGTGTAGATACCTATAGCAAGGGTGCCGGCGCCAACAATCTGATGCTCATGTTGTGGATATATGTATTGGCAGGTTCCTTCGCAGCTTCGGCTAAGGCGATGGGAGCTGTCGATGCAACAGTCAATCTTGCACTCAGCATTCTTCCCGCCAGTATGATTCTGCCGGGACTGTTTCTGGCAGCCTGCTTTATCTCCGTATCCATCGGAACAAGTGTAGGTACCGTTGTGGCACTTGTTCCGATAGCTGCGGGACTCGCCCACTCCATGGACGTAAACATAGGTATGATGACAGCTATCATCGTTGGTGGAGCTTATTTTGGAGATAATCTCTCCTTTATCTCTGATACCACGGTAGTAGCCACCCAGACTCAGAATTGCAAGATGAGCGATAAGTTTCGTGTCAACTCTCTTATCGTAGTACCTGCCGCCGTTATTGTACTGGCCATCTATGCCGTGATGGGTATCGGTCTGCAGGCACCTACTGATATTCCGGAGGTTGAATATGTCAAGGTGCTCCCTTATCTGGTAGTACTTGTCACAGCTGTGGCGGGTATGAATGTGATGGCGGTTCTTACGATGGGAACATTGCTCTGTGGTGTGATTGGTGTGAGCTGTCAGCTTCTGGGTGCTACCGGAGGTTACGGTCTCTTTGGCTGGTTCTCAGCCATGGGTAACGGAATCATCGGTATGGGCGAACTGGTCATCATCGCAATGATGGCGGGTGGCATGCTCGAAATCATCCGTGAGAATGGCGGTATCAATTATATCATCGACAAGATTACGGCACACGTCAGTAACAAGCGAGGAGCCGAACTGTCTATTGCAGCACTGGTTTCCATGGTCAATGTATGTACTGCCAACAATACGGTTGCCATCCTCACGGTAGGCAACATAGCCAAGAAAATCGGTGATAAGTTTGGAGTTGACAACCGCAAGGCAGCCAGTATCCTCGATACTTTCTCCTGTACGGTTCAGGGCTTGATACCATACGGAGTACAGATGCTTCTGGCAGCAGGTCTTGCCAATCTGAGTCCGATGGATATCCTTCCATACCTCTATTATCCTCTGGCTATCGGTATAGCTGCGCTGTTTTCGATACTATTTCGTTACCCGAAGCGATACAGCTAGAATGGAAGTAGCTTATTGCCAATTGTTTAACTTTTAAATGAATACACGATGGATTTTTTACAGAGAAACCTTTTTGTCAAGCTGCGTTCCGATCACTTTCATACGAAGGAGGAGATGGAACCGATGACTACCTTCAAACAGAAGAAGATAGCCCAGATGATGAAGAACCTCAGCGATGTGCCTGCGGGTGAAGTACGCATGAACAATGGTTTCCTGAACCGACGTTTAGCCAGCATACAGGAAAACGAGCGTCATGCCATCGACACCTCTATTGAGACCATTTATTTACTTCGCATCATCGTATCCAATATCAATGGAATATTAGCCAATGGCATTAATCTTGGTGGTATCATCGAGATGGGAAACTACCTGCGCACCAAGGGCGACAAGGTAGATTTCGTAAAACTGGAAAAATGGCTGCGCAAGCTCCGCATCCAGCGTATGGCGCAGTTGCAGGGCAGTGTACTTATCCTTTTCTTCGAATTTGAACAGGATGAGATACCTTTCGTGCGCCGTGTAGAACGTGGTGCCTACAAGCTGACCCTCCGTTCGCTTTATTATAACAGTCTCGATCAGCAGGAAATTTTATTCGAGCAGACCCAGGCTGGATTCGTTCGCACCACCGGTGGCACGATGCGCAAAAACCTGCGCCGCAGTATGCGGTATCTGGAATATGCGCCCATAGAAACTATCAGCAATTTCTGCAATAACTTCTACCGCTCGCTCTCAGAAATCGAAGAATAATATAAAATATATAAAAAATAAGCATACTCTGTGACGAATTTCAAGCGATTTTCGTACCTTTGCATCTATGAAACGATTTTGTATAACAATAATATCATCTATTATAACACTATGCGCAAGTGCGCAGGTGCAATGTGAGGATACCTGCAGTCATGTGCATGGCATAGACCTCAGTCACTATCAGGGCAATGTGTTCTGGGAAACGGTGGGCGATAACTCCAAGATGGCGTATGTCTATCTGAAGGCTACCGAAGGTGGAACCAATGTAGATAGCAAATATAAGCAGAATATTGATCTGGCTCATAGATATGGACTCAAGGTGGGTTCATACCACTTTTATCGTGCCCGTATTCCTCAGCAAACCCAGCTGGAGAATTTCAAGGCACAGTGTCGCCCAGGCGACCAGGATCTCTTGCCGATGATCGACGTAGAGACCAAGAGTGGTTTGGAAACAGAAGAATTTTGCGACTCACTCTTCAAGTTCCTGCATCTCGTGGAAAAGGCATACAGACAGAAGCCGCTCATCTATACGGGTGCCAACTTCTATGACCATTATCTCCTGGGAAAGCTCGACAACTACAAGCTGATGATAGCACAATATACCAAGCGAGAACCAGTGCTCAAGGATGGAAGAGACTTTGAGATGTGGCAATATACCGGTAAGGGAAAACTGAACGGTATCAATGGCTACGTGGATAAGAGCAGATTCATGGGCAGGCATCGATTGAGAGAGATTAGATTCAGACACAGATAAGGCTTTGTAACTTTGAACTTGGAGCTTTTAACTTGATGATTAGTTTCAAGGTAAAGAGTGAATAAGGTCTGAAAGCATAGAAACGATTTTAGTAAAATATAAACTTTAAATAAAACTATGGCAATTATTAAATGTCCAGAATGTGGCCGCCAGATCAGTGACAAGGCTCCAACCTGTCCTAGTTGTGGCGTTGAGATAGCTGGAAAAATCACTAAATGCCCTCATTGCGGTGAGGTTTATTTCAGCAGTCTGGAGATGTGCCCAAACTGCCATGAGATAGCAGTGGGTGTTACGCATCCTGTTGCATCATCTGCAGCTGTAAAAGATCCAACACCGGTTGCATCTCCGTCTCCGGTATCTTCTCCAGCTTCAGAGATTCCTTCGACTTCTCACGTAGTATCTTCGACTTCTCAGACAGCCCCTCCTCCAGCCCCTCCTGTCCCACCAGTACCTCCTGTACGTCGTCCTGGTGTTACTGCGAGCGGAAATGATGGCGGAGAGGGCAATACTCCTCAGGAACCACAGAAGAAAAAGAACACCCGCTCTATCTTCATCATCTCATTCATCTTTGCAGTCTTGGCATGTGGCATTATGTATTACTTCTACGACAGTGCCAATCGCAACAAGGAGATGGAAGCTTATGAGTATGCGATGCAAAGCAGCGATCCGATGGTACTGCAGAGTTATCTCGATACCTACAAGGATGCAGATGAAGCACATCGCGATTCCATCATGGCTCATCTTGAACTGTTGAAGCAGAACGACCAGGATTGGACCAATGCGGTAGTGAGCGGTTCGAAAGAAGCTTTGGAAGCATATCTCCAGAAGTATCCTAACAGTTTGCACAAACAGGAAGCTTTGCTTAAAATAGATTCCCTCGACTGGAATGTAGCTAAGGCTGCAGATACAGCTGATGCCTATCAGGCATACCTGAATGCTCATACAGATGGCGTTCATATCGAAGAGGCAGAAAATGCCCTGAAGAAGGTGAAGAGCCGTGACCTCCAGCCAGAAGAAAAGCAGATGGTGAGCGGATTGTTCCGTCAGTTCTTCCAGAGCATCAATTCACGTAATGCAAATGGATTGACTGCTACCTGCGAGGATATCCTTTCTTCATTGCTTGGTAAGAGCTCGGCTACCAAGGCAGATGTCGTTACCTTTATGGACAAGCTCTATAAAGATGATGTAGCCAATATGAACTGGCTCATCAACAACGACTACCAGATCAAAAAGCGTGAGGTTGGCGATGAGGAATATGAGTATCAGGTACAGTTCTCTGCCCGCCAGAACGTAGATTTGACAGATGGCACCAAGAAGGAACAACTCTTTAAGATTTCTGCAGTTGTTTCACCTGACGGCAAGGTTTCTGCCTTCAATATGAACAAGGTTTCTGATTAAAAAGAAAGCTCCGGTGGATTGTTGAGTCCATCGGAGCTTTCTTTTTTCCTTTTACTTTGCTTCCTTCATCTGTCGGAGCAATTCCTTCTGTTTTTCATTCAGACCAGTAGGCAACTTCACGTTATAGGTAATCATCAGATCGCCGAAGGTTCCATCACCTCTGTCATAACCCTTGCCGCGAACACGTACCTTGGTACCGTTCTGGGTTTCCGGTTTGATTTTCAGTTTAATCTTCGAACCATTGCTCAATGTGATGATGCCCTCACCACCGAGCAGTGCGGTGTACATGTCGATATTCACATTCATGTTCATCTCGCCCGTATTCGTTCTGCCGCTACGGCCACCGCATCCGCCGTTACATCCGCCTGTACCATATTCTGCACCGGCACCGAAACCAGCACCTGCTCCGCCGAATCCGCCAAAGCCACCGAAACCGGCACCTTGTGAACCACGGGCACGACCTCCGCCGAAGAGATTTTCGAAGAAGCTGGAGAAACCACCTCCTCCACCACCGAAGCTGCTGAAGTCGAAGCCTTCGAATGGATTTCCACCAGCGGCACCTCCGCCGGCAGCTCCATCATAGCCTCCACCACCGAAGCCTCCTACATTCTTCCACTGTTCGCCGTACTGGTCGTACTTAGCACGCTTTTCCGGATCCGAAATCACCTCATACGCCTCGTTCAGCGCTTGGAACTTAGCCTTTGCCTTAGGGTCGTTAGGATGCAAATCCGGATGAAACTGTTTAGCACGCTTGCGATATGCAGCGCGCACATCCTTCTGCGGGATGTTCTTATCTACACCGAGAATCTTGTAATAATCTACAAATGCCATAGTATAATACCTCCTATTTTTTATGATTTTTATAAGAATCCTACAAAAAGTATGCCGTAATTGCCAACTTTTTTGTAATTTTGCAGTTGAAACAAATAAATTCGAGAAAAAAGTATGAAACAGTTATTCGCAGCGCTCTTGTTGGCGCTCACTTTTAATTCGCAGGCAATGGCTCAGCCGCGCACCGTCAAACTCAGAGTGATTCAGACGAGTGATGTCCATGGTTCTTTCTTCCCATACGATTTCATCAATCGCAAACCGAAGGCAGGAACCCTGGCACGCGTATCCTCTTATGTAAACGATCTGCGCAAGACCTATAAGGACAATGTCATCCTCCTGGAGAATGGCGATATCCTTCAGGGACAACCTACCTGCTACTTCTATAATTATATCAACACCCAGGCTCGTAATGTAGCAGCTGATGTCGTCAACTATATGAAGTATGATGCCCAGGCTTTCGGTAATCACGATGTAGAGACCGGTCATGCGGTTTACGATAAGTGGATCAGGGAGTTAAACTGTCCGGTGCTGGGTGCCAATATCATTGATACCAAGACCGGTAAGCCTTATGTGAAGCCTTATATCATCCTGAACCGTGAGGGGGTGAAGATAGCCGTTCTCGGTATGTTGACTCCAGCTATTCCTAACTGGCTGACAGAGAATCTCTGGAGCGGAATGAAGTTTGAGAATATGGTGACCTGTGCCCGTAAATGGATGAAGATTATCCAGGAGAAGGAGAAGCCGGACGTAGTCATTGGTGTCTTCCACAGCGGTAAGGATGGCGGTATTGTCACTCCCGAATATGAGGAGGATGCCTCCCTGCGGGTAGCAAAGGAGGTGCCAGGCTTCGACATGGTACTCTTCGGACATGACCATACCCGCTGCAATGAGACGATCCTGAATGTGGAAGGTAAGCCTGTGGTGTGTCTCGACCCTGCCAATAATGCACTGAATGTGGCAGATGCCGAGGTGACCATTACCCTGAACAAGAAGAAGGTGAATGGCAAAAAACAGTATGTTGTGACAGACAAGAAGATAGTTGGCAGTCTGCCAGATGTGACAAAATGTCCTATTGATGAGGATTTCATGAAGGCATTCGAGCCTCAGATTGCAGAAATCAACAAGTTTGTCAGCAAGCAGATCGGAACTTTCAAGAATACCATTCACAGCCGCGAGTCTTTCTTCGGCAACTGCGCCTTCAATGACTTCATCCTCAACCTGCAGCTACAGATCACGAATGCTGATATTGCCTTCAATGCGCCCCTCCAGTTTAATTCCACCATTAATGCGGGACCTATCTATGTTGGTGACATGTTCAATCTCTATAAATATGAGAATCAGCTCTACGTGATGCGCCTTACAGGTGAGGAGATCCGCAAGCATCTGGAGATGAGCTATGATCTCTGGGTGAATACGATGAAGAGTCCTGAAGACCATCTGCTCCTGCTCGATACCCAGACCAAGGGCGACCAGCAGCGTCTGGGCTTCAAGAACCTCTCCTTCAATTTTGACAGTGCTGCCGGCATCGATTATGAGGTAGATGTTACCAAGCCAGACGGAGAGAAGGTGAAGATTCTGCGTATGAGCAATGGTCAGCCTTTCGATGAAAAGAAATGGTATAAGGTGGCAGTGAACAGTTATCGCGGCAATGGCGGCGGAGAGCTCCTCACCCGTGGTGCCGGTATTCCAAAGGATAGTCTGGATAGCAGAATCATCTATCGCAGTGAGCGCGACCAGCGTTACTATCTGATGGAGGCCATCGAAAAGATGGGAATCGTGGATGCCAAGCCAAACAACAACTGGAAGTTCGTGCCGGAAGCATGGACCAAGCCTGCAGCCCAGCGTGACTATGAGTTGCTTTTCGGAAAGAATAAATAATAGATTATGAAGTATTGGTTTATATTTTGCAAGACAGATATCTTGCTCGAGAAGAGAGAAGATGGAACCTATACGATTCCATGTAGTGAGGAAAGTCCGATAGCAACCAAGCCTTGGACCCATATCCTCAACATCACACCGATGAATGACGGTACGGAAGTGAAGACTTTTACCATTCCAGAGCCCGTAACCGACAATCCGAAATATGAGATGTGCGGTTTGCGTCCTAGCTTTTACAAGCTCTCCCCAGAGTTGTATCAGAAGGCGGGAAAATGTCAGGAACTGAACTATTGGGATATGAACACCCAGTTTTGCGGTGTATGCGGTTCACCTATGAAGATGTCAACAGATATCAGTAAAAAGTGTACCGAGTGTGGCAAGTCTGTCTGGCCTTCTCTCGCTACAGCCATCATCGTTCTTATCAAGAAGGGCGATCAGGTGCTGCTGGTTCATGCCCGCAACTTCAAGGGTAACTTCGATTCCCTGGTAGCCGGTTTTGTGGAAACAGGTGAAAGTCTGGAGGAAGCTGTTCATCGTGAGGTGATGGAAGAAACTGGTCTGACCATCAAGAATCTCAAGTATTTCGGTTCACAGCCATGGCCGTTCCCAAGTGGCTTGATGGTAGGATATACAGCCGAATATGTAGATGGTGAGATTCATCTTCAGAAGGAAGAGCTTTCCCGCGGCAAATGGTTCAGCAAGGACAATCTCCCTGTTCTTCCGGAGAAATTGTCGATTGCCCGCAAACTCATTGATGCTTGGCTAGAGAATAGAATATAAACTTTCGCAAGCAGACTATACTCGCCCTGGACTAATGATAAGTATAGGGTAGAATCTTGAAATTAAGAAATACAGAAGAGATGAAAGAAAAACTTTGGAATGCGAATTACATCAAGGTGATGACCACCAACTTTCTGCTCTACTTTGCCTTCTATCTCCTCACCCCACTCCTCCCACTATATCTGAGTGAAACTTTCGGGGCTACGAAGGATGTGATAGGCATTGTTCTGAGCGGATATACGGTGGCGGCACTCATCATCCGTCCGTTTAGCGGATATGTGGTGGATGGATTTTCCCGTAAGAAAGTGCTGATGGTCTGCCTGACGGCTTTTGCCATCTTCTTTGCAGGATACATAGCAGCCAGTACCATCCTGATGTTTGCCATCTGCCGAACCCTGCATGGTGGACCTTTCGGAGCGGTAACTGTTGCCAACAGTACCTGTGCCATCGATGTCTTGCCTGCCAGCAGGCGCAATGAGGGTATCGGTCTTTATGGATTGAGCAACAACTTCGCCATGGCGATAGCCCCTTCCATAGGTATCTATCTGCACAATCTGGTGGGTAGCTATATGGTACTTTTCTGGATAGCCTTTGTGGTAGCCATTGCTTCTGTAGTGATAGCTGGAACGGTGAAACTCCCAGAGAAGGAAATCATCAGAAACAAGGAGAAGCTCTCGCTCGACCGTTTCTTCCTGACCCGCGCCTGGTTGTTGGCCATCAACATCTGCATGTTTGGTTTCTGCTGGGGTGTATTGAGCAACTATCTCGCCATTTACAGTAAGGAGGAATTAGGCATTACCGGAGGAACGGGTACCTATTTTGCAATCCTCTCTATGGGATTGTTCATGAGCAGATTGCAAGGCAGAAAGGCTTTGAGTCAGGGGAAGCTGACCCAGAATGCTGCCGAAGGAATGCTGATATCGCTCGTTGGTTTTACGATATTCGTAGCCATCAAGCATCCGGTAGCCTACTATCTTTCAGCTGCATTGATAGGATTGGGAAATGGTCACCTGTATCCAGCCTTCCTGAATATGTTTATCAATGTTGCCCGCCACGACCAGCGTGGTACTGCCAACAGCAGTATCCTGACCGGTTGGGATCTGGGATTCGGAATCGGTTGTCTTCTGGGTGGTGTTGTAGCCGAGCATTTCGGTTATAGTGGTGCCTTCTGGATGGTAGCGGTCGAAAATGCCGCCGCAGTGGTATTGTTCTTTGCTGCATCCCGGGCATTCTTTGAAAAAAGAAGACGAAACGATTAGCAAAGGAATAAAAAAGTATAAGTTTTTTCCAGGTAAAAGTTTAGCTTCCATCAAGGGCTAAACTTTTACCCTTAAGGCTAGAAATATTTTCCCTTAAGGGAAATTATATTTTTCCTTAAGGATAAATCTTTTTTTCCTTAAGGGTAATGTTTCAGCTGGTTAAACCGGTATAGAAGTCCAATTAAAGAAAAAGAGCATTCGTAAGGATTGTGGAAACAAACCCTTTCGAATGCTCTTTGCAATTTTCTTACATGCTTTCTCTCTTAGAATGGGAGATCGTCTGCGCTGCCACCTGCTGCTGGAGCTGCTGGTTGAGCTGGAGGGAATGGAGCAGTTGCACCCTGAGCAGGAGCTGGAGCTGCCTGAGGAGCCGCACTTACTGGAGGGAATGGAGAACCAACAGGCTGCATGCCACCCTGCATGGCAGCAACAGCATTAGGATCTACACGCTGCACATTCCAAGCGCGGACACTGTTGAACCAACGACCATTATATTCGTGTGCATCCAAATCAAAAGAAACCAAAAGTTCCTCACCACTCTGGATGTTGAACTGAGCAAGACGGTCTGCTCCGAAAACATCGAAGCAAAGCTTCTTTGGATACTGCTCGTGAGTTTCGATAACGAACGACTGAGCCTTCCACTCACCTCTTGCAGAAACGCCGCTTCTTTCAGGTAAAACGGCAATTACCTTTCCTTGTAATTCCATATTATTATTTTAAAAATTGTTTCAATCCTTCGCCTGCCGAGCCCCATTTTCATCGAGAATCAAAAGATGTATGAAGAGGCTCAAAAACGAGTGAATCTATCTGTTATTTTTCTTTCTGACTGCGAAATTACTAAAAATAGTTTTAAAACAAAAACATTTCTTC